>Ga0302308_10000539_pt1 | contig 33010 bp, 13 predicted proteins | sample III_Palsa_E3_3_FD_200531 | JGI IMG/M metagenome (GOLD analysis project Ga0302308, IMG submission 200531) | Peat permafrost microbial communities from Stordalen Mire near Abisko, Sweden - III_Palsa_E3_3 | ecosystem: Environmental > Terrestrial > Soil > Palsa > Peat permafrost | place: Sweden...
CTGGGAGAAAAAATCGTGTTCCCCTCCTGGGCTGAGGTCCGAATGGAACGAAGTAATTGTCACGGGTGGCCGCGTCATGTAGATAGCGGCAGCTTTGAGAATTCTCTCGTGATCGGTCCGGGCGACGAGTTGGTATGCTTCGTCTTTGTGGGGGTGACCCGGTTGTCCCCATAGTTGACCTCTCGCAGAGATGGCAGCAACGGTGAAAGTTCTGCAGAATTGTCGCCGATTGATAGCAGATGAATGCGGCATGTCCTTACTCTGTCTCCCTGGCAGCATATACAGTTAGTGCCCACAATCCCAGCTGCAGAGGACACCTGACAAATGACTAACTGTTTGCCCAAAAAATCATACATCGCTGAGGTATAGAAAAAACACATTTGTTTGCACTTGGAACAAACAATGCACATGGCGCATCGCGGAGAAATCACAGCCTGCCTCATGACCTTCACGCCAATTCGCGAGTGCCACGCCTTACCAAATCATCACTCGCTTCACAAACCGTTCGGACGATCGCCATCGCGACTGGTTATGTAAACAGTGCCGCAAGGATTTTCCGCCACAGCTATACATCGGAAGCAGCGATTGAAGGGAGAGTGCACGAAATATTTTCTGGATAAAATCAAGTTTCTGCATTTTTGGGAATTATTTTCCTATTGACAATAGTTGCTCAATTTCCATATCTTCCAAACTTGCGGAAGATATCAAAATTAGCGAATCACCAACGTCGGAGACCCTATGCATCAGCCAGACATTCGTGCACAGAATTTGTACTCACTCTTCCAGTCCACACTCAGAGGCTATAGGTTCCCTTTCCTGGCTTTGATTCTGTGCATTGCTTTTGCGGTTTTGCCAAAGGGATTGACGGCGCAGACTGGCGGTGAGGCTGGTATTCAGGGAACGGTTGCTGACCCCACCGGTGCCGCTATTCCAAACGCAGTCGTGACTGCGACGAACACCGCGACGGGCGTCGCTACCACCCGCACAACCTCGGCAGATGGTCTCTACACTATTTCCCCTGTGGTCCCCGGTGTCTATATCGTTACGGCCAAAGCTGAAGGCTTCGGCGGCTTTACACAACAACATTTCTCCATCGATGCTCTCAAGTTAACCGGACTCAACATTACGTTGACAATAGGAGCGTCGTCCCAGGAGGTTACGGTAACCGAGGCACCTCCAGCTCTGGAGACGACAAATGCCGTTCTTGGCGGCGTAATGGAAAACCAAACTTACTCCCAGCTTCCCTTGCAGATGAATGGTCAGCAGCGCGACCCAACCCAGTTTGCCCAGCTTCTGCCAGGTGTTCAGGCTGGAACGCGTGCGCCCATCATTGGAGGGACTGGGAACTATCTTGCCGAGGTCTATGTTGACGGTCTGCCTGTGACGACCATCAATCAGCAGGGCGACAGCCGCGTTGTTTCCAATGCCATCCCGGTTGAGGCAATCGATCAGTTTCAGGTAGTTACAAGCACCCCCGGCGCTGAGTATCAGGGCGCGGGTCTCATCAATTTCACCCTGAAGTCGGGCGGGAGTGCTTACCATGGAACCGCCTCCGCCTATGTCCGCAATACGATTTTCGATACCTGGGGCTTTACCGCGCCTGCCCTGACGACGACAGGCTCTAATGGCGACACTGTCCCTGCCGAAAAGCCGGTGGAACATCAGTATGAGCTGGTGGGCGCTGTCGGCGGCCCAATCCCGTTTACCCAAAAAAAGGGTTACTTCTTCGCGACCTATGACAAGTATCACGGCCGCAATGGCATAAACCCGAATCAGCTTACGGTCCCGACAAACCTGATGCGAACCGGTAATTTTACTGAGCTTGGAACTGCACCAATTCTCTTCAATCCGACGACAAACGCCTGTACCGGAACGGGTGCGACGTCCTGCACTCGTCAGCCGTTCACGTCGATTGTCAACGGTCAGCCTGTAAATAATATTATTCCTGCGTCGTTGCTCTCCCCGATTGCGATGAAGATGGCGAGCTTCCTTCCGGCGCCTACAAGCAGTGGCATTGTGAACAATCTGCTCGCCGGTGTTCCGACGGGTTATGACAATCATGAGTTTGCGACGCGTGTCGACTTCGACCTGACTTCAAAGCAGCGTTTGTCGTATGTCCTCACCATCGGAGCACGTAAGAACGTTCCGTTCGCGGTCGGGGGTACCCCTGCGGGTATCGTTCTGCCGCTACCCTACACGGCCGCCGGTCTTGCCGTTATTAAGCCGACGGTGATGGACGTTGAACACTCCTGGGCGATCACGGAGCATATCGTCAACCAGTTCAAGTATGGTTTTGCTCGCTTTTCGCAGCCCATCACCTCTGTGACGGATGGAGTTGCTGGATTCCAGGCTACCGACTTTGGCATCACCAATCTCCCACAGGGGCAGGCATCGACGGAGTTCCCGGGCGCCTCGTTTGCGACGTCGGCTGCTTTTTCGATCGCGACAACTCCATGGACATCCAACGGAGCGAGCGGCGCGACTCAGACTACGGTTCCTAACGCTTATACGATCGTCGACAACCTTCAGATACTCAAAGGAAGTCATGCGATTACGGCCGGTGTTCAGATTCAGTGGCTTCAGGATAACGTTGCCGGTCAGCTGGGCCCGTCAGGCATCCTGACAATTCCGTATACGGCCAATTCGACGGCGAACTATGGCAAGAACTCTAACGGCACACAGAGCTCCACTCTGAGTACGACCAACACAGGTTACTCCTACGCCAGCTATCTTCTTGGCGCAGCGAGTCCCGCCAGCGTTGCCGTTCAGTCCGTATCCGAGACGGGTGGACGTTACAACTCCTATTCGCCTTATGTTCAGGATGACTGGAAGGTCAATTCGAAGCTGACGCTCAATCTCGGTCTGCGCTGGGACTACTTTCCTCCATTTCATGAGGTGCAGGATCGCTGGAGCTTCCTAAACCCGACGTTGACAAATGCGGCGACAGGAAATCTCGGCGCGTTGCAGTTTGCCGGCAACCGCGGAGCCGGAGTGAGCTGCCAGTGCCGCACCCCGGTGGATACCTACTATAAGAATATTGGTCCTCGCATCGGCCTCTCCTATGCGGTTCGACCGACGACTGTGATTCGGGCCGGTTACGGACTGGTCTACACGCGTGGTGGTGGGGTTGGCGGGCGCGCCGGCGCCGGCAATGGAACGGGTGCGCTCGGCTTCAACACGAGCGCGAATACGCCTGCGGAGCAGATGAGTGGGATTGCGGCTGGTCCGTCGTTTTACCTCAATAACAGCGCTGGCTTCCAGCAGCAGAATCTGTCGAATACTGCTTACGGAGGACCGGGTTACGTTATTCCAACCCCTGGCGTTATCAGCGCAGCCAGCCAGACGCTGAACACCGGAAACTTTGTTAACGGAGCGGGAGTTTTCCAGACGGCAGGCGCAATGTCGTATGCCGATCCTGTTCTGTCGGGACGAGCCCCTGAGGTTAATTTCTTCAATGGCGGCATCCAGCAGGCACTTACGAATGACCTTACCCTGACCATCAATTACGCTGGTACGCAAAGTCACTTTCTGGTCACGAGTGGAGCAAATCCGCGCGGCTTCTGGTCCAATCAACTGGATCCCAAATATCTGGCTGCCCTTGGCTCTGTTCTGGCGTCGGATGGTAGTCCTCTACTGACGGCGAATCCGACACCGGCGAACGTTGGTATTCTGCAGGCTCACGGCTTCAACATACCTTACCCTTCTTTCCAGGGACTGGCTTCCAAGTCGACCATCGCTCAGGGTCTCGTGGCGTTTCCGCAGTACTCTGGCGTAACTGACACGTGGGGACAGAATGTAGGGAATGTCAGCTATCACTCTCTGCAGGTTTCCCTGAGCCAGCGGGTGTGGCATGGTCTCAGCTACACCGCAAACTATACCTGGTCCAGAAATATTGGCGATGATGGCACGTTCCGCTCTGGATTCGATCTGCCTGCGGGCGCGACATCAAATGGCCAGGCCTATAAACAGAATCGGATCGAACGTTCACTTACGCTCAACAACATCCCCCAGCACATCGCAATCTATGGTGTCTACGAACTTCCCTTCGGCAAAGGGCATCTGGGCGGAGACAACTTCCTTGTTCGCACTCTGGCGAGCGGCTGGCAGTTCTCCAGCATCTATACCTACATCTCCGGAACGCCTCTGGCGATCACGTACGGTGGCTGCACCTCTGTGCTTGCCGGCCAGTGCGAACCTGACCTGAATCCGAACTTCGCCGGCAACCCACGCATCAACGGCAAATACGGCAAGGGCATCACAGCCGCGAATCTCGCCGGGACACAGTACATCAACCCTGACGCCTTTGTGGCACCGGCTAAATTCGGGACCGCGTCGAACAGCCTGAGCAAGATCGGTACGGCACCCCGGACTGCACCCTATAATCTCTCCGCCCCGAATACGTGGGATATCGATGCGAGCATTCGACGCACGATCAACCTCACTCCCGAGCGATTGAGATTCATCTTTGAGGTCGACAGCCTCAACGTTGCCAATCATCCCACCTTTACCAACATCTCGACGGCATGGGCGCCCGGATCGAGCAGCTTCGGAACGGTCACCGGCGCCAGCGGAAACCGAGACTTTCAATTCGTCGGCAGGCTGAACTTCTAATATTCGACGTAACCATCTCAAACAAGCCTTTGTTGTCTGTTTGTCATTTACCCTGCAGCCTAACGGAAATATAGCGATCGAAAAGAGGCCCTGCTTACGGGCCTCTTTTTTATGAATGGCCCCGGTTCTCTGCGCGGGAAGGTACTCTCGAAAGTTAGTGGGTAACGTCGCTCAACTGTCGCAGACAAGCCAATCACAGGTTAACAGTGAGGCCGAACTGCGCATTCTCCTCTCTCGCGGAAGCTTCGTGGCAATGATCAGAAAACTGCAGCACGGGCGCCTTCGTTAGGGTAACGTTGACAGTAGCGGCTTCCACGAGACACCTGGCCTTTCATAGGCTTGTAGCGCCGAGTGAGAACATGTCAGGAAATGCAGGCGTGCGAGGCATGAGGGTAGATGTGTATGCAGGTTGCTCTCAATCACCGGACGCAGTATCGGTACGACAAGGCGGTCTCACTCGGCCCACAGGTTATACAGCTGCGACCCACCCCGCATTGTCGAACCCCGATCCTCAGTTACTCACTTACCGTCACTCCCGCCGAGCACCTGCTCAACTGGCAACTTGACCCCCACCACAATCATTTGGCGCGCCTTCTTTTTCCAGACAAGACGAATGAATTTGTAGTTGAGGTGAATCTTGTCGCAGAGCTATCCCCTTTCAATCCGTTCGATTTTTTTCTGGAATCAGGAGTTGAACGCTACCCTTTCGAGTACGCGCCGGAGTTGGCCAGGGACCTCGAACCCTATCGCTCGATCGATCCGGTCGGCCCTCTGCTCCAGGATTTTCTTAGGAACTTTTCGGGCGAGAAGTGCGGAACCATCGACTTTTTGGTTGGCTTGAATCGAAGGGTGCGGGACGAAATTGGTTATGTGACGCGGCTGGATCCGGGCGTCCAGACATGCGAGCAGACTCTTGAAAAGCGCACGGGGTCCTGCCGTGACTCTGCGTGGCTGCTCGTGCAGGCACTCCGGCATCTGGGAGTCGCGGCACGCTTCATCTCCGGGTATCTGATTCAATTGGCGGAGGACGAAAGCGCGTTGGAAGGGCCGAGCGGTCCGCAAACCGACTCCGCAGATTTGCATGCGTGGGCAGAAGCGTTTTTGCCGGGTGCGGGTTGGATTGGATTTGATCCGACCTCGGGTCTGTTCGCAGGCGAGGGACACATCCCACTCGTTTGCACTCCGAACGCCTCCCAGGCCGCGCCCATCGGGGGAACGGTCGAGCCGGCTAACGTGAACTTCAGCTACTCCATATCTATTCGTCGCCTGAATGATGCCCCACGACCGTCCAGGCCTTTCACCGAGGAGGATTGGGCTCAGGTCGAACAGCTTGCGCATCGCGTCGACGTGGATCTGGAGGCGCAGGATGTACGCCTGACCATGGGCGGCGAGCCTACCTTCGTTGGCATCGACGAGCCCGCGAGCCCGGAATGGAACATCGATGCTCTGGGGCCACTGAAGCGGAGCCGAGGTTTGGCTCTTATCCAATGCCTCCGCGAGAAGACGGCGCCGGGCGCGCTGCTGCACTACGGACAAGGTAAATGGTATCCAGGTGAGCCGCTGCCGCGTTGGGCGCTAAGCTGCTATTGGCGCGGCGACGGTGTTCCTGTTTGGGAGAACGTCGATCTCATCGCTCGCGAAGATGAGGACCACGGCTTCAGCACAGCCGATGCATTCAGCTTCATGGAAGCACTCATGCGCCGTCTTCAGGTGAGCTCGGAAAACCTGCTGTCTGCCTATAACGCTGAAGCCGGGTCGACGGAGCCTGCGGGATATATTCTGCCCATTCGCCGCCGCCAGCCGGCGGGCCGGTTGTGCTGGTCGAGCCAGTTATGGTTCCCCCGCCCGGAACGTCTGCTACTGATGCCAGGCGATTCGCCTGTAGGCTATCGCATACCGACTGAGTCAATACCCTGGGTGGCGCCGGATGAAGTTGAATACGAGTACGAGGCCGCGCCTTTCGCTGATCGCATCAAGCTCCCATCAAGGCCAAGCCGCCGCATGGACCTCTTCCAGCAGACACCGATGGCCGATCCGCTGCCCGCACTCTCGATCACGTCCGAAACCACGCTGGAGCTGATCCGGCCATCGCTGTGTGTGCAGGCTCGAGAAGGCCGCCTGCACGTGTTTTTGCCGTATGCTCCCAAGCTTGCAGACTATGTGGACCTGCTCGCCGCCGTCGAGGATACGTGCCAGTATCTGCATAAGACGGTGTGGCTGGAGGGCTACGCTCCGCCCTCCGATCCGCGATTGCGATCGTTCAGCGTTACTCCCGACCCTGGCGTTCTGGAAGTAAATCTGCCGCCCGCAAGCAATTGGGGCGAGCTCGAACAAATCAACACGGTGCTCTTCGAAGAGGCACGCAAGAACCGGTTGACCGCTGAAAAATTCAACTACGATGGCGGCCATGTCGCAACCGGCGGCGGTAGCCATATCGTGATCGGCGGAGCGAGCGTGTTGGACAGCCCCTTTCTGCGCCGCCCGGATCTGCTGCGCAGCATGGTGGCGTTCTGGCAGAACCATCCCTCGCTGTCGTATTTGTTTTCCGGCATGTATGTCGGCCCGACGAGCCAATATCCGCGCGTGGACGAGGCGCGAATGGACGCCTTGTATGAGTTGGAGGTGGCCTTCAGTCAGTTGCCTTCTAACGACTGCCCGCCGTTCATTGTGGATGGATTGTTCCGCAATCTGCTCGTCGATGTCACAGGAAACTCGCATCGTGCCGAATTCTGCATCGACAAACTTTATCCGCCGGAGGGTCTCGGATTGCGGCTTGGCTTGCTGGAATTGCGTGCCTTCGAGATGACTCCGCATGTCAGGATGGGGCTTGTGGAGATGCTACTCATCCGCGCTTTGGTCTCTATGTTTTGGAAACGGCCATTTGAAGGGAACGTGGTCCGTTGGGGCACGGCGCTCCATGACCGTTTTATGCTGCCGCATTTTGTCAGGCGCGACTTCGCCGATGTGCTTGCCCAGTTGCGCCAGTCCGGTTACAACTTCGAGGAGAGGTGGTTCGCGTCGCACCTGGAATTTCGCTTCCCGAAGATCGGGTCGATTGTTGCGGAGGGAGTCGAACTCGAGTTGCGTCAGGCCCTCGAGCCATGGAACGTACTTGCGGAAGAGACGACCTCCGGACGAACGGTCCGAAGTGTGGACTCGTCGCTCGAGCGGGTGCAGGTGAAGGTATTCGGATTCACGACGGAGTCCCGTTACGTGGTTGTATGCAATGGGCGCAGGGTACCGCTCCATCCCACGGGAGAGCCTGGAGAGGCGGTAGCTGGCGTACGGTTTCGCGCCCGACGACTGTCGGCAGCGTTACACCCCACAATCCCCGTGCATGCGCCCCTCGTCTTCGACATTATCGACCGCTGGAAAGAGCGTTCAATTGGTCGATGCACGTACCATGCGGGACCACCCGACGGTCGCATGTACACAGCCCGGCCAGTCAGCGCTACGGAAGCCCGAGACCGGCGTCTGGAACGCTTTCAAAAGTCCAACCATATACTGGACCTGATGGCGGCGCCCGAGGAGGAGAGGAACCCGAGCTTCCCATTGACTCTGGACCTGCGGCGGCCCGCGCCCGGACAAAATGGCCACATTGAAAGACCGGAGCTTATCCCATGACCGTCGATCTCTATCAAACACCGTTTCGCTACGGAGCAGCCTACGACGAGCTCTCCGCCGATGGTGTGACTCCCCGGCCGCACTGGGCACACCTGATGGAGTCGCTCCGGGCGATCGGTCCCGAGGAGTTGGGTCGGCGTTGGGGCCGCGCTGAGCGCCGCATTCGCGAGAACGGCATCACGTACAACATCTACAACGATCCACTCGGAGCAAACCGGCCCTGGAAGATCGACATCGTTCCGCTGCTGATTCCGGCGGACGAGTGGCGCTTCATCGAGGCGGGCATCATCCAGCGCGCCCAGTTGCTGAGCCTCCTCCTTCAGGACCTCTACGGCGCGCAGGACCTCGTCGCGGAAGGCCACTTTCCCGCCGCCCTTCTCTACGCCAACCCTGCATTCCTGCGGCCTCTGGTGGGCGTGCCTGTTCCGGCGCATAGTTATCTCCATATGCTGGCTGTCGATCTTGCGCGTTCGCCGGATGGTCAGTGGTGGGTGCTGGCCGATCGCACGCAAGCGCCTTCGGGCAGTGGCTATGCTCTGGAGAACCGCACCATCGTCTCTGATGTTCTGCCGGACCTCTTCCGTGCCTCGAACGTACTGCGCCTGGCTCCGTTCTTCCGCGCGCAACGCGAAGCTCTTACCAGCCTCGCCCAGCGCAGCAATCCGCGCATCGTGCTGCTGACGCCCGGCCCCCACAATGAGACCTATTTCGAACACTCGTATATCGCAAAGTATCTGGGATTCACCCTGGTCGGGGGAGCGGACCTCACGGTGCGCGACCGATGCGTCTATCTCAAGACTGTCGACGGGCTGGAGCAGGTCGATGTCATCCTGCGCCGCGTGGATGACAGCTTTTGCGATCCCCTCGAACTGCGGAGCGATTCGCTCCTGGGCGTGCCTGGCCTGGTCGATGCCATCGTTGCTGGAAACGTAAAGGTTGCAAATGCATTGGGAAGCGGCCTGATAGAGACTGCCGCGGTCATGCCCTTTCTTCCCGGTCTCTCCCGACAGCTGCTTGGCGAGAAGCTCAAGCTTCCATCCGTCGCGACCTGGTGGTGCGGGCAGAAGTATGCGCTCGACTGGGTTCTCTCCCATCTCGACTCCGTGGTGGTGAAGCCGGCATTTCCATCCCGCGGCATGGAGCCGGTCTTCGGGGTCGAACTCCCGCAGGCCGAAAAGAGCAGGTTTGCTGAGCAGCTGCGGGCCAACCCTCATGAGTATGTGGCGCAGGAGCAGGTCGCTTTGTCCAGTGCGCCGGTGTGGGAGAACGGACACCTGAACTCGCGCAGTGTTGTCCTGCGCACCTACGTGCTCAATACCGGACACGGGTGGATTGCGATTCCCGGAGGGCTGACGCGTGTTGCCGACACGGAGGGATCGGTCGTCTCGATGCAGAGGGGCGGTCACAGCAAGGACGCATGGGTGCTCTGGGACGGCCCCGTCGATACGTTCAGCATGCTGCACCCGCGCCACGAGCCCGTGGAACTGCACCGGGTCGCGCGGGCTGTGCCAAGCAGCGTGGCCGACAACGTCTTCTGGCTGGGCCGCTACGCCGAGCGCGCGGAAAACATAGCCCGTATCCTGCGCTCCATGCTCTCGCGGGTGCGGGGGGCGGAGGAGGCGGAGCTCGGGTACCTCCTCCGCCTGCACAGTTGTCTGGAGTCGCCGCACAGCAAGCTGCCGAAGGCGAAGGACAGGTGGCCGACCTCGCTTGAACTCGAGCAGGAGATCATCTCGGTCATGACCGATCCCAAGCGGCCTGACAGCCTGGCCTCTACTCTGGCAGAGGTCTTCAGGATTGGCGGCAATGTTCGCGAGCGGTTGTCGGCCGATATGATGTTCCTCATCGGCCAGCTGCGGGACTCCATTCAGACCGGCCCTGGTGTACGCGATATCGAAGATCCGGCGATGCTGACCGCTTGCCTGGAGCTGCTCTCGGCATTCTCCGGAATGGAGCGCGAGAACATCAGCCGCGGATTGGGCTGGTTCTTTATGACCATCGGCCGGCGTCTCGAACGCGCAATCTACCTGACGAGGCAACTGCGCGAGATCACCAAGCCGCTCGCAGAGGAGGACTGGCCGCTTCTGGAGTGCCTGCTCGAGGTCGCCGACAGCTCCATGACCTACCGGACGCGCTACTACACAACACTGCAGCCGTTAGCTGTTCTGGACCTGCTCATGGCGGATGAGACGAACCCCCGGTCTCTGGATTTTCAACTGAGCCACCTCGCTGATATCTATCAGAAGCTTCCCCGGCATCTGCAAGGTGATTTGCAGGCGATGCGGGACGCGCTGGCACTGTTACGCAACTTCGATCTGCGAGAGTTAAAATACCCGCTGCCGGGTGCCGGGATGGTTCCGAATGGCTCCGATGGCCTTTTCCGTCTGGAGCATTTCCTCAGAGAACTGGAACGGCTGCTGCCTTCCTGGTCTAATAACCTGTCAAACAGGTATTTCAGCCACGCTCGTACCTTGCCCATCACCATAGGCCAATGATCTATAAAATTCTTCACCGAACCACGTACAGGTACAGATATCCGGTTTCGGTCGGAAACCACGTGGCATGTCTGAAGCCGCGGTCCTTGCTGCATTACCAGGTTGCACGGAGCGAACTGCGCATCCAGCCGGCTCCGGCGACCTGTGCTGAGCGGGTGGACTATTTCGGCAACCTTCTTTGCTTTTTCACCGTTCAGGAGCCGCACAAGGAACTGGTGGTGGAGGCACGCAGTGAAGTGGCCATAGAGGGGAGTCCGGCGTCGTGGCCGCAACAGACGCTTCCCTGGGAGGAGGTGGCCAGATTGCTTCCCGCCGATCACAGCCGTGCGGGGCTCGAGGCCTACCAGTTTCGATTCGAGTCGCCGCGCATCCGGGTACGGCCCGAGTTTGCTGCCTATGCGCTCCAGTCGTTTACGCCTGACCGCCCGATGCCGGAGGCGCTCCTCGAACTGACCGCCCGCATCCACAGTGATTTTCGCTTCGATTCAAGAGTGACCAACGTTCGGACGCCTACCGAAGAGGTCTTTCGCAAGCGGCGCGGCGTCTGTCAGGACTTCGCACACCTGCAGATCGCCTGCCTCCGCTCCCTGAATCTCGCGGCCCGTTATGTAAGCGGATACCTTCGAACCTATCCGCCTCCGGGAAAGCCGAGGCTGGTGGGCGCCGATGCATCGCACGCCTGGGTGTCGGCTTATTGTCCGGGAGTCGGCTGGCTCGACATGGATCCCACGAACAACGTCGTCCCCTCGAACGGCCACGTGACCCTCGCGTGGGGCCGTGACTACGGCGATGTAAGTCCTCTGCGCGGCTTAATTCTGGGGGGTGGGGCTCACACGCTCAAAGTCGCCGTCGACATGGAGCCGCTCGATTCCTGATTGTCGGTAGCCCAGTAGCTATTTGTAGTGGAGTACTACGACAGGCTCGACCTAATCGAAGTCACCAATATAAATATGGGTAGTGGTCGCCTGCCGGAACCTGTAGGTCGAGTAAGCAGAGCATATCTTAACGGATGAGAGCAGGATGTTCCACTCATTGAACGGTACGGCAAATCAGGGTTTAAACATCGCGGCGATCGGATCAGCGAGTATGTGGTCGAACTGTCTCACGAAAGAGTTGCGGAAGCACGACTGTGGCAGAGCCCAGGGTAACCTCATCGAAGGCGTCGGCGTTGAGAGGTTCCTCCGGACCGACATATGGTGCGAATGTCCTGTTGGTTGGCGACATGTACAAATCCCGCGGCGGGATAGACGGAACCTGAGGTGCCGACAACGAGGAGAATCGTGGATCGTTCGAGTTCGTGGTAGATGTCTTCGATATCGAACGGGACCTCGCCGAACCAGACGATGTTGGGACGGACTGGCGCACTACATTCTGAACATATTGGAAGGGTGGCAGCCGTTTCGTACAGAGCTTGGTCTGGAAAGGGTTCATTGCATTGAACGCAACGTGACTGGAAGAGGCTTCCATGCATGTGATGGACGCGGCGTGAACCAGCGCGCTCGTGCAGGTCATCGACGTTTTGGGTGCAGAGATAGAATCGGTCGCCCAGCTTCCGTTCTATCTCTGCGAGAGCAATGTGGGCAGGATTCGGCTGCGCGGCGAGAGCATCGCGGCGACGCATGGAGTAGAAGTGCCAGACGAGTTCGGGATTGGCGTGCCATGCTTCGGGCGTTGCTACCTCCTCGACACGATAGCCGTTCCAGAGCCCTCCTGAGCCCCGGAAGGTGGCAAGACCGCTCTCGGCGGAGATACCGGCACCAGTGAGGACGAAAAGGCGGTCATGTAGGGTGAAGTGCATGATGAAAATAAGACGCACGCTGAGCTCAGGGGGCTTCCTGAGAGTCGTTGCCTGCCACACCTATTTTCACAGACAGCAGGCTGTCTCTCTGCAACAGGGCATCAGTATGTCATCGAAGATGTGGGAGCGGTAATCTCTTCACTGTGCGCCAGGGAAGAAGCGTGGCTCAATTCCAACGCTTCATTTCCGGCCAGATCGTTTGTAAGTTCCACTTGACTCCACGGCAGTGATAGATGGGGAGCCATTCGTCGGGGCGGGAGAGTGGGTGTTTCGTACTGCCAATGATCGAATAGCTTATACATTTCGTCTGCATGTTGTGCTCGTCGCCTTCGCCCAGGACAATGAGGCTCTCGCCGGTGTATTCACGCGGTCCCCAGATCCAGTAATTCTGGTGGCTTCCGATGGATTTCGGGAGACCGTACCTCGGCCCAAAGAAGTCGATGGCACCGGCATCACCATAGTTATTCGCAAAGATCGCGGTTTTCCGCTGCTCCTCCGGCGAAAGCGTGTGATAGTACGCCGCCACGCGCTGCGCAATCTCCTCCCAACCAAACATGTCGGCGTACAACTGCGGAAGCACTCCTGGCGGCGTGTGCTCGAACTTTTGCTGCTCGATGCCCATTTTGTGTTCGTAGGCAAGGAAGGCAGGGACACTGAGAATCGGCAGGATTGTGGGAGCGTAGATGCCGCCGACGGCGATAATCGCAAGGGCGAGGGCTGGCCTCGCCCAGATCCAGAGCCTGCGTTCTGTCGCGCCTTCGATCCATACCGCCCCTGCGGCGAACATAATGGGGTAGACGGGCGCAACGTAATACATCTTACCGCGAAGGATCATCATCTCCGCGAGAAAGACGAGGTAAGCGTAACCGAGAGCACGAAACGGACGTCCTTGTTTCGAAAAGAAGAACAGGAGCGCAAAGGGTACGAGAAGAGCAGCAATAAAGCCGAGCATCTGGGCCTGGGCCTGGAGATAGGATAGCGGTGGAAGCGCAATGTCGCGGCCACTCTGTCGAACATTGTGCATCAACTGGAGAAATGGAAACTGATGCTGCCATTGCCAGACGAAGTTGGGCAACGCGACTGCCGCTGCGAGGATGCAGCCGAACCAGAACCAGCGATGACGCAGGCTTTGACGAAGCGGAGTGAGGCACACCCCGATGACTACTCCGGAGAGCCAGAAGATGACTCCGTACTTGTTCAGAATCGTAACTCCCGCCAATGCGCCGAGGGCAAGCCAAAGAGTTTCCCGACCACTTTTGGCAATGCGCACAACGAGGTAGGCGATTGCCATCCAGAGCAGAGGATCAAAGGCATTCATGGTGAACAGGTGCGACAGGGCAAGCGAGACGGGCGCCATCAGGGCCGCCAGCGAGGCAAGAAACATCGCCCAGCGACGGCCTCCTAACTCGCGCGCGAGCAGACCCGCAAGAAGGATGGTCGCAGTGCCGGCAAGTGCTGGCAGCAGCCGCAATGCCCAGAGCGATGTACCTACCGTATGCTGCAGAACCCACGCTATCCATCCGATCAGGGGTGGCTGATCCACATATCCCAGGGCGGGGTGTTCCCCGCACGCGAGATAGTAAAGTTCATCGCGAAAGTATCCGTAGCGCGGGCCGGCGAAGCAGTAGAGAACGATTCGCGCGAAGGCGACATACGCAATGATGGCTGCCCCGGATGTGAAGGGAGATGGCTTCCGGGTCTCTCTTGCGGCGACAGCCGCTGGCGTGTTTGCACTCATGCGGGTAAATACGAATGATAAAGCGGAATGTTCCAATTGGCACGAGCATTTGTTTTCCAGGAACGCCCACTGAAGTTTATGGAAAGCAGATGCTTCAGAATCATGTCCAGCCGGAGCCTCATCGTGCGTCTTGAATCGGCACTGCATACAGCGCTTCTGATGTATATGCCTTCTGTGCTATTCGACGGTTGCGATCCATGAAGAAAAGGGTGGCAGTGTGATGCCGCTCAGACTGGTGGTTGTGGAGAGCGAGGGCTCATTGGTCAATATGGTTTTTACATGCTGTTTTTTCACTCCGACTGCCGCAACATCCAGGTTGATTGTCTGGGGCTGACTGGACATGTTCAGCGAGATGACGACCGCTGCGCCCCCTGATGGCGACGTTCGGAGATACGAGAGTACGTTGCTGTTCGTGGTGTCCAGCATGACGATGCCTCCTTCGTGGAGCGCGGGGAGATCGCGACGCATGTGGATCAGCTGCTTGTACCAGTTGAGCAGCGAGTTCGGATCGGCGCTCTCGGTCTGCACGTTGCTGGTTTTGTAATCCGGAGGGACAGGCAGCCAGGTTTTGCTGGCGGTGCTGAAGCCAGCCTGGGGAGTAGCGCTGTCCCACTGCATTGGCGTGCGTTCGCCGTCACGACCCTTCTCTTTGGGCCATCCGGTGATGCCGATTGGGTCTTTTACGTCTTCGACGCGGGTAGGAGTCGCGGTCGGCATGCCGAGCTCTTCGCCGTAGTACATGAGGGGGGTGGCTCTGGTGGTGAAGAGGAGGGTAGCGAGAACTCGAGCGATCTGAGGGTTGTGTTCGTCGTCGCCGTAGCGGTCCCAATCGCGGGGCTGATCGTGGTTGCTGAAGACGATCAGGGGCTGGGAGCCGTGGATCTGGGTTTCGACCTCGGTGATGTGCTGGCGGAAGGTGTTGGCGTCGAGCTTGTTGCTGGAGAAGCCGATGAGCATGTCCATGGGGAGCTGAAGCTCATTGTGCTGGGCACCGCCGTACCACTTGTCGAGCTCGGCGGTGTTGGGGAGATAGGTTTCGCCGATGAGGACGCGGTCGCCGGGGTATTTGGCAACCATGGCGCGCATACGGCGGATGACGTCGTGGACCTCGGGGAGGTTGTCGGTGTAGATGGTCTTGACATTGGGGTCGCCCTGGGAGTTGGTGCCGCTGGTGGCCGGCTCGTTGCGTAGCTGGGGGTCCTCGAAGAGCGAGGGAATGGCGTCGAGACGGTAGCCGGCTACGCCGCGGTCCAGCCAGAACTGCATGGAGGCGAACATAGCCTTTTCGACGGCGGGGTTGCGCCAGTTGAGGTCGGGCTGCTGCTTGTAGAAGCGGTGGTAGTAGAACTGATGGACGGCGGGAACCCACTCCCAGGCGGAGCCGCCAAAGAGGCTGACCCAGTTGTTGGGGGGGACGCGGCCATCGTGTTCGAAACGCTTCTGGTAGTCGGTGACGTTGGGCGCGTTTGCGGGGAGGCCGTCGTTCCAGACATACCAGTCGTGCTTGGGATTAGTTTGGGAGCTGGCGGCCTCGAGGAACCACTTGTGCTGATCGGAGGTGTGGTTCAAGACCATGTCGAGGATGATACGAATATTGCGCTTCTTTGCTTCGGCGACGAGACGATCGAAGTCGGCCAGGGTGCCGTACTGGGGGTCTACGTTTTCGTAGTCGGAGATGTCGTAGCCGAAGTCAACCTGCGGGGAGGGGTATAAGGGCGCGATCCAGATGGCGTCGATACCGAGGTGCTGCAGATAGTTGAGACGCTGGGTGATGCCGTTGAGATCGCCGATACCGTCTCCGTTGGAGTCCTGAAAGGAACGCGGGTAAATCTCGTAGATGACGGCGTGCTTCCACCAGGTGGTATCGGTTGTGAGGGTTGCGGCTGTGCGGACGGCGGCGGGATCGATGCCTGGTGTCTGCGCCATCGCAGAACCGGAGAGAATGAGGCAGGCGAGAAGAGCAGAGGGGAGGATACGGGGTTGCACGGAAGAGATCCCTTTCGCCGGATTGAGGCTGCGCGGCGTGGCAGGTTGAAGGTCATCGGCTTACTGCTGGTTGAGATCGAGAATCGTTGCTGCTTGTGGAGTCAGTTGAACGGTGAGAGTGTCAGCAGTCACAGAGACCGCATTGGGAGAACCGAAGAGAACGCTTGACTGCTTTATTCCTTCGAGCGACGTTCCATTGGTTTTGATCACGGCGCTTTTGGCTTCCTTGCCTTTATTGACCGCGATCAGGATACGCTGATTTGCCTGCGTCGATGTCTGGAGCGTTCGAACGTAGACCAGAAGATTGGAGTCGGCATAAAGAAGTTGTTCGGCCCCGGATTGTAGAGCCGGATGCGAGCGACGGATGGCAAGAAGGTGTTGGAGCGAGGTGAATACCTGCTGTTGCTCGGGGGTGCGGCCCTGCGGGGTGAAGGCGTCGTTCTGGGTTGGGCCGAAGCCGCCGGGAAAGTCGCGGCGGTTGTCAGGGTCTTCGCCGCCGCGCATGGCGATCTCATCGCCGGAGTAGATCTGGGGCATACCACGCATTGTGGTGAGGATGGTGAACGCCAGCTCAAGCGTGCGCGGCGTGGCTGCAGCGTCGTTGAGAAAGCGGCTGGTGTCATGGTTGCCGAGGAAGGGAACGAGGCGTTCGGGATGAGGAAACAGGTTGTCGAGACGCAGGACGTCGGCGAGCTTCGTCATGGGTGCATCTTTAAAAAAGACATCGCGAAGGGCGAAGTAAGTTGGGAAGTCGAAGGGAGTGTCGAGGCCGGTGTCGATGCCAGTGCGGGTGACGCCGCCAGCGAAGGTAGAGGTGATGGACGGGTCGGGGTTGAAGATCTCGCCGACTGTGGTCAGGTTTGGGTAGAGCTCGTGAATCTGCTGATGGAAGCTGTGCCAGAAGGCGCGGTCGACGTAGGGAAAGGTGTCGATGCGGAGACCGTCGAGACCTGCCTCTTCAATCCACCAGATGACGTTTTGCGTCAGATATCGGGAGACGGCAGGATCTTCCTGGTTGAGATCGGGCAGCGTGTTGGCGAACCAGCCCTCGGTCACGTTGCGTTGATCGCGCCACGGGGCATGGGGGTCTGTGAGAGGAGCGAAGTCTTCCTGAGCGATGGTGTGATGTTCGAGGGTTCCGTGAAACCAGGTTGGGTCTGGACTGTCGTGGACCCACGGGTGAGCGGGACCGACGTGGTTTGGAACGGTGTCGAGGACGAGCTTCATGTGGCGGGCATGCAGCGCAGCCGCGAGATCGTTGAAATCGGCGAGTGTTCCGAAGTGCTCGTCCACGGCATACATGTCGGTCGCGCCGTATCCATGGTAGCTCTGGCTTCCGTGGTTCTGATAGACAGGGGTGATCCAAACGGTGGTGATGCCGAGCTGCTGCAGGTAGTCCAGGTGCTGGACGATGCCGCGCAGATCTCCGCCGTGCCAGCCGCGTGGAGCGGCGAGTTCGGTGGTATGGTCGGGACCGTCGTTGGCGGGGTCGCCGTCGGCGAAGCGGTCGGTCATGATGAGGTACATCACATCTTTTGAAGAGAAGCCGGCGAAGTTGCCGGAGGGATTGTGCCGGGATGCAAAGGTGTAGGGCGCGGTGATTTCACCGGTTTGTGTGTGAGCCGTGATGCGGACGGTTTCTGCATTCGAGGGCGAGGCGGTGAGCCAGAGCTGAGCGTAGTGTCCGTTGGTGGAGATCGTTGTCCTGTCGATGTGCAGGGCTGCGTCACTTAGAACGAACTGGGCTCCGGCAAGGTTCTCGCCTTTGACGAGGAGCATGGGAGCAGGCATGGTGGCCCACCAGTTCGGTGGGTCGATCTTCTCGATTTTGGGAGATTGAGCCTGAGCAGATGTTACAAGGGCCAAGACGGTGAGCACGAAGACCAGGAGGAGGCGGCGCATAGATAGATTTCCAGGGAGGACAGAGATACCAACTGGTTAAGCGATCATGAATTGGATGGACAGAAAGCGGCACCAAAGCGATTTACTCAATGGTGCCGCTGTGACGTCAGGCGGTTTAGAAGTTGATGTGGGCCGCGAGCTCAAGCTGGCGGTTGGTGTTGAGCCTCGTGCTGCTGATGCTGCCAAAGCCATTGTTTGTGCCGGAGGAGTTAGCGCCGGTGGTCCAGGTGGTCGAGGAGCCGGGAACGTTAATTCCATCTTTGAGATCCATGTCGGGGTTATCGAATTGTGGCGTATTCCACAGGTTATAAGCCTGGGCGCGGAATTCTGCGTTGACCCGTTCGGTGATATGGAACCCCTTGAAGAGGCCAAGGTCCATGGTCTTGTAACCCGGACCGGAGAAGGCATTGCGCTGGAGGTTTCCGGGCCGGGTGAACATCCCGGATGAGTTGACTGGCGGGATTCCAAAGACACCAGTAAAGAAGGTGACGTTGTTGGCGTTGGAGTTGCCACCAAGAAACTGACGTCGAACCTTCTGGAAGCTGATGAGATCCGGCCGGTTATCGATGGTGGTATTTGGGACGCCGTCGGTGCTGAAGTCGACAGGTGTGCCGCTGTCAAGGTTAATGATGGTGTTGAGCTGCCATCCGCCAACGACCTCATCCAGTGCGCGGTTCATGTTTTTGCCGAGCATCTTGCCACGGCCGATGGGAAGCGAGTAAACGGCACTCGCGACAAAGACGTTACGTTGGTCCTGATCGGAGTTACCGTAGTTAGCGGGAAGATCCACACCGGAGGGCGTGATGAAGATGCGTCCGCTGGTGCTTGCGCCGGTGCCTGAACTGAAGGCGCCGTTCGAGTTGTCGCGAGAGTGAGACCACGTGTAAGCCACTGTCGCGAGCAGGCTTGAACTCACATGACGGTCGAGGTAGATCTGAAGGCCATCGTACTTGGCGGAGCCGCCTGCGAGACCTTCGGTGATTGTGCCGCGATTAGGATAGAGACCCGCACCAGTGCCACCGAGGAAGGGAGCGTTGGCATTATACCAGGTCATCAGATGATCGCTCTTGTTGCCGACGTACGCGATATTCAAAGATGTCGCGTGGTCAAGCTGCTGTTGCACCTGCAGGTTGTACTGAGTAACGGTGCCATTCTGGTTGTTCTGCGGTTCAGCGATAACGGATGCGTTGGCAAGGTTGATTCCTGCGACAGCGCCCGCTCCGAAAGGCGGTAGTGGAAGAGCAGCCGTTGCTGTAGCTGCATCGTTCGGAATGGTTGGGCTTTGCCCAGTGAAGGCGATGCGATAGCCATTTGATGCAGTGTACTGCGTGACGCCGTTGAAGCCTGGCTGATTGGAGAGTTGATTACCAACGCCGCCGCGATCGAGGAAGTAGAACATGCCGAAGCCGCCACGGATCGAGGTCTTACCGTTGCCATAGAGATCGTAGGCAAAGCCGATGCGGGGTGCGAAGTTGTTCTTGTCGGTATTGATAAGCGAGCGAGAGTTCCCATTCACTCCTGCGACCAGAAGTGTGCCGGTAGCGAAGTCATAGTTTGCCTGGTTGTTGTGCTGTTCATAGGGATAGGTATAGAGGTCATAACGGACGCCAAGGTTGAGGGTGAGGCGGCGCGAGACCTTCCAATCGTCCTGAATGAAATAGCCGGTTTCGTAGTTGTACGTATTGAAGTAACTGCTGGCTGCGCCGATCTCGTAGTCGGAAAAGCCGGCGAGGATCTCGGAGGTTTCGTACCCGGTAAAACGTCCGGTTCCAGGGAAGTTGACGCCACCAAGGACGAAGTAACCCTTGGAGTCATTGCCTTGAAAGAAGTCGACGTTCCGACGTATGACGTCCGCTCCGGTCTTCAGAGTATGGTTGCCATGGACCCAAGTGAGGCTGTCCAGATACTGGAAGGTTTTTTCCGGTACCGAGTATGGGCCTCCATCACCGGTGTATTCGATCTGGGTATTGCTGCCGCCGATCAGCGCGCCGCCGCCGAGCAGGGAGCTACGGTTGGCGTTGACGATGCCGAGATTGGCGGAGATGGGAGTGCCTTCGTCAGGATTGATATAGGCAAACTCGGGTCGGATGTAGCCGAACCGAAACTCGTTGACGAGGTTTGGGGTGAAGGTGCGGGTATATCCAACGGCTCCGCCGCGGGGGTGGTTGACATTGAAGCCGGAACCAAACCCGGCGGGCAGGTTGGTGAAGAGGCTGTTGACGTTCAGATTGTCCTGACCGTAGCTATAGCGGACGAAGACTGAATCCTTCTGCGAGATGTGGAAGTCAAGACGAACGTCGAAGTCGTTGAAGTTCTGGATGGACTTCCGCACCGCGAAGTAGTTGTTCAGGATACCGGAGCGAGTAGGAGCATCAAAGGCGTTGAGGTATTTGAGACCGGCGGAGTTGATACGGTTGGACGGGATGATGTTACCGGCGAAAGGCTGACAGGTCGTTGGATCGTAGATCGCGCCGACGACGACAGGCGCATTTGCAGCGGGCGCAGGGCAGCCGGTTTCAGCGAAGCTGCCGGGGTTGCTGGTAACATTCTGGCCGAGCAGTTCCGAAAAATTGCCCTGACGCATGAGGGCGGTTGGGACGGTATAGAAGCCGGTGTCTTTGGGTTGCTTCTGACGCATCGCCTGGTAGTCGCCGAAGATAAACACTTTGTTCTTCCAAAGGGGACCACCCGCAGCAAAGCCGAACTGTTTGCGCTGGAAGGCGGGAGCTGGGGTGCCAGGATTGAAGTACAGCGGATTGGCGTCGAAGATCTGATCGCGGAAGTAGCCGAAGGCGGAGCCGTGGATGCTGTTGGTGCCGGACTTAATGGAGTTCTGCACAATGGCGCCACCCGCACGGCCAAACTCGGCGGAGGCAACGGAGGTGGTGACGCGGAACTCCTGGATGGCCTCGGGAGGAGAGAAGAAGACGATCGAGTTGACGAGCGATTCGTTGTTGTCGACACCGTCAAGAATAAAGTTATTTGACTGCTGGCGAAGTCCATTTGCTGAGAGCGCACCGCCGCCTGAATCGGAATATCGGAAGGTCTCGACGTTACCGTTACGTCCGCTGGCATCGGAGTTGTAGGCCCCGCGGGTGACGCCGGGGATGAGATTGGCGAGTGAGGTGAAGTTGCGGCCATTGAGGGGGAGATCGGTGACCTGTTTGCCTTCAATGACTGCTCCGGTGGAGGAAGTGGCGAGATTAACAATCGGCGCGGCATCGGTAACTTCGACCGTCTGACTCGAGACGCCGATGGGCAGATGGAATTCAACAGTCTGAACCTGTGAGATCTGTAGGGTGAAATTCTGCGCTGTGCTCTGGAAGCCGGTCTGGCTGGCTTCGATACGATAGTTGCCGCGGGGGACGGTGGCGAAGGTAAAGTTGCCATCACTTCCGGCGGTCACGGTCTGAGTGGCGTTTGTGTCGGTATTGGTGAGAAGGATGGTGCTGCCCGGTACAAGCGCGCCGGATGGGTCCATGACTATGCCGGTGACCCGGCCGTTGTCCGATTGTGCGAGCAGGCTCGTGGCTGAGAGGAGCAGCAGGCAGACGAGGAGTGGCAGTATGTTTCTGATAACGCTCGAGTATCGACGTTTAATAGCGACGTGCATGACAAGCCTCCAAAGGTGCAACCTGAAAACGCGGGAATCCCTATTTGTTTATGGTTGCGGAATGAACATTGGTCAGTTTTGGGTTGTCATCGCCATACTCTGCGTGTCCTTTTTTAAACATCTTTTGTTCAACTGGCAAGTTGCTCATTCTTATGGGTATATCGAATGGTCATCAACATATTGAGGCAGGGTGAAATACATAGCATTCGCGTGATAGAGTCTAAAATCAAGGTTTTGCCTATGTTGTCTCATGCTGAAAATGCGTCGAAGGTCGGTTTTGGACTCTATGAAGCAGACCTGCAGACCGGCGAGATCTGGAAGGCTGGCCGGAAGATCAAGCTGCAGAGCCAGCCCTTCAAGGTTCTGACTGTTCTTATAGAGAGACCCGGTGAAGTGGTCACTCGGGAAGAGTTGCAGCTCAGGGTCTGGGGCAGGGATACGGTGGTCGACTTTGACCACTCGCTCGGCACTGCTATTAATAAGATTCGGGATGCGCTGGGTGATACGGCGGAGAATCCGCGCTTTATTGAGACACTGGCAAAGCGGGGATACCGGTTTATCGCGCCCGTGACTGTACTGGCTGAATCTTCGGCCCCCGTGCCGCAGCCTGAGCCCGTGGCAGGACCAGCTCCGGCCGAGGGGGCGTTCGCGGATGCGGCAGAGCTGTTGGTGTCGGCTCCAGCCGTCGAAGTAGCCAGGGTTCGCAGTGCAACGAATGAACATTTAGCCAATCGTTCGCGATCAGCCTACTGGAAGGGGACCGCGATGCTCTGTGCGGTCGCGAGTCTGGCTGGAGTTGCAGGCTTCTACGGTGGGTCGAGACATGGGAGACCGTTGCCTCGGATCGAACAATTAACGCATACAGGGCGGATTGCGCCAGGAGTGCAGGCGATGGAAAGCCTGCCGGCCTCGGCGACCGACGGGTTGCGCATCTTTGTTCCGGTAATTGCAGGTGGCAGGCCGGTGCTGGGGCAGGTGGACGTGCATACGGGTGAAGTGAAGGACCTTCCGCTGCCGAGCGAGATCGCCTCTCCGATGCTCGGGGATCTGTCTCCCGACGGATCCACGTTGCTGTTGCGGACCCATTTGTCTCCAGAGTCGGAGCAGCCCCTGTGGATGGTATCGATCGGTGGGGGAAGCGCGCTGCGGCTTGCCAATATTGTGGCTCACGATGCCACCTGGATGCCCGATGGCAAGAGTGTGCTTTACGCAGCAGGAAATCAGCTGATCGTGAACAGGCCGCAGGATGGCACCTCAACTGTATTCGCCACGCTGCCGGGACGCGCGTTCTGGCTGCGCTGGTCGCCGGACGGAAAGCTGCTCCGGTTCACTCTGATGGATCCCATCGATCACACTCTGGGACTTTGGGAGGCAGGGCGTGACGGCAAGCAGATGCGGCCCATCCTGAACGGCTGGACGAAACCCGCGTCGGAGTGCTGCGGGATCTGGACAGGCGACGGGAAGTACTTCGTATTCCAATCGGATCGAGGCGGCAGCAGCGATCTTTGGAGGATGGACGGAACGAGTGTTGACGAGCCCATGCGGGTGACGAACGGGCCATTAAGCTTCGTCGGTCCGGTGACATCGTGGACCGGGCACCGCATCTTCTTTCTTGGCCTCGAAACTCAATCCGTGCTGCAGCGCTATGACGCCGGACGCCGAGAGTTCGTGCCATATCCTGGATTCCTGGCGGACGCCAACCGGGTAGACTATTCCCGCGACCTGGACTGGGTGGCGTGGACGGATGCGCAGGGCAGGCTATGGCGAGCGAAGGCAGACGGGTCGGAGAAGATTCAGGTCACGCCCGACTCGCTGCAGGTCTTTCTTGGTCACTGGTCTCCGGATGGTAAGAGGCTCGCCTTGATGGCGCGCGAGGCGGGCAAGGCATGGCAGCTCTATACGATCAGCGCGGACGGTGGAGTTCCGGACCGCTTGCTCCAGGAGAGCCGGAACGCGGCGGACCCATCCTGGTCGGCCGATGGACAGCAGATTGTCTTTGGACGGATCACCGACATTATGGGCAAGGAGGACGGCCCACGTGCGTTGCAGATACTCGATCTGCGGACGAAAACTCTATCGATCGTTCCGGAGTCGGAGGGGTTGTTCAGTCCGCGTTGGTCGCCGGACGGACGGTATATCGCGGCGATCTCACTCGATCAGAGGAAGCTTCTGCTCTTCGATACCGTCACGCATATCTGGCGGACCATTGCTGAGACGACGGTGGCGGATCCCGTTTGGTCATCAGACAGCAAAGCGATCTTCTTCCACGCTTCTTCGGCGGCGATGCAGCCGATTTATCGAGCATCCATCTCCGACGGGAAACTGGAGCAGATTGCGAATCTCGCCAGCTTCAGTGGGGGCGATACAGAGGACTATTTCTTCTGCGGCCTGACACCCGACAACGTCCCAATCGTGCGATCGCGAACGCGCACAGGGAATCTTTACACGCTTAATCTCGATGTCCCTTAGGGGTGCAAATAAGTACGTAGGTTGATCCGAGGGCATCAAACAATATGAACGGACGGGGGACCGCAGCTCGCGCCCATCGCGGCTACGGGCAATCTGTTGCATCTGGACATCAAGAAGCTGGGCCCGCATCGCACGCTCCTCCCACCGTGTCACCGGCGAGCGGCGCGACACGGTCCAGGGCATCGGCTGGGAGTATGTTCATATGGCCATTGGCGGCCCGTACACTCTTCCAGACGAGATCTATGGTCTTCCAGTCATGGGAAGATATCACCCTGACGGAAAATCATGTCAAGCATCGCAACCTCCTCAAAAGCCAGGATTTTTTCGCAAGCTGATCAGATTGGACATGATGCGGAACGAGCCCGGCACCCCCTCTGGCATCTGCCGAAAGAACGCATATGCCGTATAGATATACGCTCCGCTGCCATAATGCGCGTACAGCAGGCCGCCCTTTTGCGGGGCCTGATCCACATCATGCATCTCCGTCAACGCGATATAGTGTGGATCCCATGTGCGTATAAAACCATGCCCTCGTTCTTCGACCCAACCATTGAAGTCTCCTTCCGTAATCTTGTTGGGCCAGTTCAGCAGGGGATCGGTCGGCGCAAGCAATGTCACCTTCGAGTCCTCTTCAACCACCTTTTCTGGATCACCCGAGAGCGAAAGCGGATAAGGTCCATAATCATGGTCATACTCGCCCGTCTGATACTGAACGATCACCACGCCTCCCTTCTTCACGTACTCCAGCAAGCGACTGTTGGACGTCTTCAGCTCCGGTCGTGCCGCATAGGCGCGGATGCCCAGCACAATCGCATCGTAAGACGACAAATCCGCCGTCGCAACATCCCGGGGTGAAAGCTGGATGACGTGAACGTCGACATCCTGTAGCGAAGATGGAATGTCATCTCCCGTTCCCATGATGTAACCCACCTTCAACCCCGGAGCTACCTTCACGTCAACGCCAGTAGTCCGCATCGCCGCATCCCGATAATACGGATAAGGCCGCAGGCCGACATACCCAACATCATGAAAGCCCTGCCTGTACTGCTTTCCATCGTACTCGGCTACAGCCGTAATCGAGTATGGCTTTGCCTCCACGGACTTAGGTGTCACATGAAAGCTAACAATGCGTTCGTCCCCGTCCATCGTGGTCGCAAACTCCGCGACCCCAGGCTGCGACGTCCAGCCCGCAGGAAGATCGAGCCTGACTGTTCCTTTCGCCGGCCCATTCACATTGTTATGCACCGTCACCTGCAACTGTAGTATTGCGTTGCCGATCGGCACAATACCCGCCTCTGGTGAAACCGTCAGGGAAATAGCAGGCGCAACCAGCAGTGGCTCCTTCAGCGGCCCCGGCCCCGTAAAGCGATGGATTGTCTGCACTACTCCGCTTGTATGCGCTTCAACACCGTTATAGCTATAGGTCACCTCAGCCGAGAGTGGATAGGGCATCGTAGGCAGATTCAGAAACTTCGTGTTCAAAATGTCGTAGTACGGCTGCTCCAGATCGGGCCTGCTGAAGTAAGGCGCTGTCAAAGCCGCATCCGTAGCAACCGTCGCCGATACCATCAGATTTTTGGCGTCCCCTGGCCTCACCATTCCATCGATCGAATTCTTTGCCGTAATCGTCCAGTTGGATCCGGCATGCGAAACCACCTGGGCTTTCACAATGCTTATTGGCTGACTCCCCTGGTTTGCAACATGCACGTCCATGCTGAAGCTCTGCCCCGGGATGACCGTTTGAAACGTCCCTGTCTCGCTGGACATCATACCCATTGGGCCTGAACGCATCGGCTCATTCGAATTCAACACCGTCGCTATCAGGTTCACTCCCAGCGCCTGCCCGAGGGCATCATTAAACTGCACTTGCTTGATGTCAAGCTCATGCTGCATGTTGTACTTTGCATCCTCCGGCAGCCCGCTTGCCGTCACATCTGCGAGCAGTTGTTTCGTCTGTGCAAGGCCCTTTGCCAGCGCAGGCGCCGTCTTTGCCGGATCGGTTCCATCGAACGCCGCAATTGCCTGGTTTACCGTTGCATTTAGCTCCGTCAGCTTGTCCCGCCACGCCTTTTGCTCACTCGCTGGTGCATAGCCTGCGATTCCGGCCAGAGAGATGTCGATGCCCTCAAAAAAGTCCGACTCATGCTCAGGCAATGTCTTTGTCACCCGCGAAGCATAAAGATGATACGGAGAATCGAACGGCTGTGGTGGCGGCGCAGCGGTTCCGCCATTCTGCGATTTCTGTTGCGCCAGCCCTTCACGTGCCAGCGTCAGATACGACCGTGCCAGCAGCGCACTGTACTCGCCCTCAGGAACCTCGAGCGTAGCCGAAGGTATGCCCTCAATCCATGTTCCTGTCACATAGTTACGAAAGCGCACCGGCTCCCAATGTCCGGTGGCATAGTCGTAAATACCCTTTTCCGTCACACGCGCGAAAGGTACACGCGCATACACCTTCAAAGGCAACCACGGTCGCAGTCCAGCCTTGATCTGATCTGGAAACACGTTGGGATCACCCGCAGCCTTGTAGACCTCCTGGGCCATGAGCCCCGCCACCTGATGATGTCCATGACCATCGGAGACATTCCCTGCGAACACCGAAGTTACCACCAGAGGTCGCGTCATACGCACCACCCGCACACAGTCATACAGCACCCGGTCATGCCCCCACGTCTTCAGCGCCTCTTCAATGCTCTTCGAAAATCCAAAATCGGCAACTCGCGTCCAGTATTGGTGCACTCCATACGCATCGCCCGCTGCGAGTAACTCCTGAGTGCGAACCAGACCGAGCTGATCCCAATAGTCCGACGACATCACGTTCTGTCCGCCTTCGCCGCGGTTCAACGTCAGCAGTGTTGTATCGACACCTTGCCGGCGGCTCTCATAAGTAAGCATGCCACCGTCTTCATCATCAGGATGGGCCACCACCATCATGATGCTCGCACGTGTCTGCAGCTTCTTAAGGCTCTGCCACACCGCACCCGCACCGCGATCGACGGCCAGCGGCTCAGAGAATGCGGAAGGGTAGGAAGCAGGAGACTGTGCCGTGGCTGCCACGGTCGTTGTCAGAAGAGAAGCCAACACACTTAAAGTCAGCGCAAAGTTCAGAACCGGGTACGGTCTCATTGAAGTGCTCCTATTAGAGGTCGCGCATCTGCAAACGATTTCGGTGTACTCGTAGAGGGATACCATGCCTGCAATTCTTTGTAAAGAAACTTTAATTACTTCGGATATCATGGTCTTGCTATGAGAGACTCGCAGAGACGTCTAGAGGATTGAATGTCTGAAACCTTCACAACACTGCTGCAGCCTTCACCCTCGCGCCCCTCGCACCTGCGGCAGGCGAACGCTCGAGGCCTGCTCCTGTTGCTGCGAGGACATAACCCGTGCTCCAAAGCCGACCTCGTACGACTCTCCGGTCTCAGTGCGCCAACCGTCTCCAGTGCGGTCTCTCATCTCGAAAGTCTCGGCCTCGTCGAATCCATCGGTGATGGCGAATCCAGCGGCGGCCGTCCGCCGGAGCTACTGCGTTTCAATGCAAGCCACGGATTGATCGCTGCCGCCGATATCGGTGGTACGCGCCTTCGCATGATGCTTGCCGATCTCAACGGTACCGTCCTGTCCACCTGGTCCACTATTCTGCTTAAGCAGCAGAAGACCCCGGAAGCTGTCTGCGCCCTGATCGACGAGGGACTGCGAATCATGTGCGGCGAGACCGGTGCTTCCACCAAAAAGATCCTGCACCTTACTGCCGGCGCACCTGGAATCACAAACGTGGCCGAAGGCCTGGTTCTTTCCGCTCCAAACCTCGCGGACTGGGTTCAGGTTCCGCTCCGCGATATGCTGCAACGCAAGACCGGAATCCCTGTCATCGTGGAGAACGACACTAATCTCGCGGCCGTCGGTGAGCGCTGGCGCGGCGCTGCCAAAGGTATCGACAACTTTGTGTTTATCGCTCTTGGTACTGGCGTGGGCGCCGGAATCTTTCTTCGCGGCCAACTGCATCATGGCGCTCAGTGGTGTGCCGGAGAGATCGGATACTTTGGTGTTCGCGGCGAAAAAAGAGATGCAATGAAGATGCAACACACAGGTCAGCTGGAGAGCATCATTGGTGGAGTTGGCATCGAAGAACATTGGAGACGAGTGCTGCAGCGCTCAAGTGGTGCACCGGATAATGACCTCGTCGGTCTTCACGCCACCCAGATCTTCGATCTCGCTCGCGATGGCGACCCTCTGGCCGTCGAGGTGATCACAGACGCTGCGACCCTCCTGGCGGACACGGTTGCTGACGTTGCTCTTCTGCTCAACCCCGAGATCGTTGTCCTCGGTGGAGGCGTCGGCTCGCATCCGGAGCTTTGTCGACTCACGCAAACTATCATTCAGCAGCATGAATTGGCACAACCGCAACTCCGCTCCAGTGCGCTCGGCACCCAGGCGCAACTCTTCGGCGCCCTGTCACTAAGCGTGAACGCCGCCGAGGCTTTTCTCCTCCAGTAAAGTTCTGCCAAATTTTCTTATTGACTTTGCCGCAACAAATCCTTATGCTCAGCCCAATTCGCTACTTACTTATGAAATATTACTAAGTTTCTGGCCCCACAAATTCGTTTGAGGAGTTCATGTCTATGCTAGCCATTCTCCGCAGGTCTGCATTCTCCCTTGCTATAACGCTCCCGCTGATGGCTGCTTCCTCCTCGCTTGCATTTGGTCAGGCGCAATCGATCAATGGAAGTATCCGGGGTGTGGTGACCGACACGACCGGAGCTCCTATCGCCGGAGCAGCCGTGACGATCAGGAATGTTGATACAGGCTACGTGCGTGAGGTCAGGACAGACGAAGGCGGCCTCTATCTCGCCCCCGCCCTGCCAATTGGCAACTACTCTCTCTCCGCTTTATCGACTGGCTTCGCGCCTCTCACACAGATCGGAATTCACCTTAGCGCAGGTACAGATCTCAACGTCGACGAGCATCTCGCGGTCGGCTCGGTTGCCACTGAGATCAAGGTCACCGATGACGCTCCCATCATCGAACCATCCCGCTTCGATCTCGGCCGCACCATCACCTCGGAGGAGACGCAGAACCTTCCGCTCACCTCGCGCAACCCGTACAACTTCATCCTCTTTCAGCCTGGCGTCAGCGGCCATCCCAATCCTGAAAACGGCATTCCGCGCACGCTCAATACCAATGGCCTCGTCGATCGCGTCAACTTCCAGCTCGACGGCATGGTAGACACCGAGACAGACCAATATGGCCTTCGTCTCTTTGCCATCTCTGACTCTTATGTCAAAGAGATCGATACCATCTCCAACAGCTTTGCCCCGGAGTTCGGCAACACTGCCGGCGTCATCTACAACAGCATCACCAACTCCGGCACAAACACGTTTCACGGTCTGGCCCAGTACATCTGGCGTCCTAAGGCGGCAAGCTCCTGCCCTATCCTCAATAACTGCGATCCGAATGTACCCGGCGGCGTCATAAAACCCAGCCTGCATGTCGACGACTTCGTCGGCAATGTCGGCGGCCCGGTCCTCAAAGACAAACTATTCTTCTTCGTTGCTTACGAACACCTCAAGCGCGCCAACCCCACCGCGAACACAATCACCCCCGCCACTCAGACTGCTCTCGAGGGGCTTGGAGTCAGTCCATCCGACTTCGGTACCGCCGGTACGGTTCAGTATGCGCAGTGGGTTGACGTTCGCGGCGACTGGAGCATCAACCGCAAGAATCAATTCTTCGTCCGGTATAACTACTTTCGCAACCGCTACCCTTTCAACAGCGACATCGGTGGCCTCTATGCCATCAGCGCAGGAGCAGACTTCCAGGACCGTGCCCATATCATCGGCGCTCAACTGGTCACTACCTTTTCGCCTACCCTGCTGAATGAGTTCCGCGGATCGTGGCCGTATCGCAATGAACATCACATCGTCGACCCTCTCACCGGACCGGGCCCTATGGTCACCATCACCGGTCTTGCTAACTTCGGCGGCTCGAACGCTGCGGGCGCCAAGTTCCAGGAGAAGATCCCCAGCTTCAACGACAACGTCACCTGGATTAAGGGCGCCCATTCCGTCAAGTTCGGAGTTGGCTTCCAGAAAAACCTCGATACGCAACTTGCGAACGTCTATACGCAGTACACCTTCGCCTCCATTGCACAGTATCAATCTGCGAAAGACGGCATCACCCCACAGGTGTATTCCAGCCTCAGCGCCAGCATCGGTCAGCCTGGAGCAGCCTACCACTCCATTTTCTTCAACTTCTTTGCCCAGGATACCTGGCAGTTCCGCAAGAATCTACTACTCACCTACGGCGTTCGCTACGACCAGTACCGCGCCCCGACTCCCCCGGCAGGTGAGCCGTTCGTCTATACCCAGAGCTTTCGCACTCCGGTCGGGAACATAGCACCACGTGGTGGAATGACCTACAGCCCAAACCCCACAACGGTCGTCCGATTGAACGCGGGTATCTTCTACGAGGCTACACCGACCAATACCTGGTTCGACCCTCTCTACAATAACGGCGCTGCCGGCACAGGAAACTTCATCGCCAGCATCGCAGGCACCACGACTCCAACATCCTGCCAGCCTTCTTTTCCCAATGGTCCACAGAACGTTCCAATAAGCTGCCTGCCCACTCAAAGCATCTACGCCTTAACGCCGAAGTTCAAGAACGAGTATGTCTGGAACGCGAACCTGCAGGTGCAGCAGCAGCTTGCCAAGAACGACTCCCTGACCCTCGGCTACATCTTGACCAACGGTCGCAACATGCAATTCCTGAGCAACATGAATCTCATCAATCCCATCAGTGTGCTTGCAGACGGAAGGCCGGTCTTCTCGACAGCGGTAAACGCCAACACACGTCTTTATCCTGTCCTTTCCAACGGTGTAGGCCTCAACAACATCACCCTGATCGACACCGGTTCGAACTCGTCCTACAACGCGTTCACCGCCACCTACGAGCACCGCATGTCGGCAGGCCTCTCAGCGAGCATCTCTTACACGTGGTCCCACGCCATCTCCAACACGCCGGAGGGCAACTCATACGAGTTCAGCACGCCTGTTGAAGACCCCACCGATCCGCTCCGCGACCGTGGCAACAGCGGCATCAATCGGCCGAACTCGCTCACAATGAGCATTGTCTATCAACCGAATACCCACTTTGAAAATCGCTTCCTTAACGGCGCCATCGCAAATAACAACTTCGCCATCCTCGGCAACATGTCTTCCGGAGACGAACAGAACATCACCGTAAGCCCCAAGCTCAATGGGGATGCAACCGCCACCAGTCGTCCACTTTTCGTCGGCCGCAACACGGTGCGTGGTCCCTCTATCTACCAGTACGACATGCGCTACACTCGTACCCTTGGCACCTTCTTTGAACGCGTCAGCCCCAAGCTGATCATCGAAGGCAACAACATCTTCAACCATTCCAATGTTACCTCCCTCAATACCACGGCAACGGTTGCAACAACAGGAACGACCGTGCCTATCGGTACCATCACTACCCAGCCGACCTTTCTGCCAACTAGCACGCTTCTTGAAGCTCGCATCCTGCAGTTTGGGTTGAAGATCGATTTCTAGCCGCCATCGACTAGCATAAGGACTAATGACCGTCGCAAAACAAACCACCCATCCCCTCACGAGCGCGTCGGCGTTCCCCGCGCCGACCTATCGCAAGACGGTACTGGAGCGGGTATTTGCCGACGCTCAACGATACTTCCTCAACCCGCTGCTTGAGATCGAATACGCCCACACTTTGATGCTGGCGCGCCAGCGCATCATGCCCTCCGGAGAAGCCGCAGTGTGCATTCGTGCCCTCGACGCGCTCGATCTTACCGAGATACGCGACGCCCGGTACGACGGCTCCTTCGAGGATCTCTTCTTTCTCATCGAGAATACTCTGGGTTCCATCTGTGGTGCCGAAATCGCCGGCAAGATGCACACCGCCCGCAGCCGCAATGATATCGACCTCACAATGTATCGCATGGTGCTGCGCGATCTCATGACGGAAATCCTTGCGGCAATCATTGATCTGCGCACAATCCTGGTTGACCTCGCATGGCAGCACCGTGCCGCACTCATCCCTGCCTACACGCACAACCAGCCAGCGCAGCCAACGACACTGGGCCACTACCTCATGGCCTTTATTGAAACCCTCGAACGCGATTCCGAGCGACTCATTGCCGCCTACACCCGCGTCAACCGTAATCCCCTCGGCGCGTGCGCGATTACCACCACCGGCTTCCCGATCGATCGTCATCTGACCGAACAACTCCTCGGCTTCGACGGACTCCAGATGAACTCCTATGGGGCCATCGCTGCCGTCGATTACCTCACCGAAAGCAGCTCCGTCCTCGCCGTTTCTATGGTCAACCTCGGCCGCTTCGCCCAGGACCTCATACTATGGAGCACTGCTGAGTTCAATTTCCTTCGCCTCTCCGATGCCTACGTTCAGATCAGTAGCATTATGCCGCAGAAGCGCAACCCCGTTCCCCTTGAGCACGTCCGAATTCTCGCCAGCCGCGCTCTCAACCAGTCACAAAGTATTCTCGGCTGCCTCCACAACACTCCTTTTGCCGACATGAACGACGCCGAAGACGATCTCCAGCCCCTTGTCTACGCCGCCTTTGAAGATGCCGATCGGAGCCTTCGCCTCCTTGCCGGCATTCTGTCCGAGGCTGAGTTCAACACCGACCGCATGGCCGCCGCAGCCGAAGCCAACTTCCTTCCCGTCACTGAACTCGCCGATACCCTCGTCCGCTCTACCGGCATCAGCTTCCA
>Ga0302308_10000540_pt1 | contig 32999 bp, 32 predicted proteins | sample III_Palsa_E3_3_FD_200531 | JGI IMG/M metagenome (GOLD analysis project Ga0302308, IMG submission 200531) | Peat permafrost microbial communities from Stordalen Mire near Abisko, Sweden - III_Palsa_E3_3 | ecosystem: Environmental > Terrestrial > Soil > Palsa > Peat permafrost | place: Sweden...
AGTCGTGGTTCCGTTCCTCGGGGTGATCGTTGCGGCAGTGATCCTGTGGAACCACTTCCTTGGCCCGCGCGACCTGGCGATCTTCGCGGTGATGTACCTGCTCACAGCGCTCGGGATCACAGTCGGCTTTCACCGCCTGCTCACACATCGCGCGTTTCAGACACGCCCGTGGCTGCGCTACACGCTGGCTGTACTCGGATCGATGTCGCTGCAGGGCGGCGTGATCGACTGGGTTGCCGACCACCGCAAGCACCACACGTTCACCGACGAAGAGGGCGACCCGCACAGCCCTCATGCCGGTCATGGCGCTGGCCTGCGCGGCATGTTCTCGGGGCTATGGCACGCCCACGTCGGCTGGCTGTTCGAGACCCACGGCCAGGCATCCTCCAAACGCTACGCCCGCGATCTTGTGGAAGACCCGACCATGCGCGCCATCAACAAGAACTTCCCCTTTATCGCCCTGGGCAGCCTGGTGCTGCCGTTCCTGCTCGGCTTCGCTTTGAGCGGCGGCTCGCTCGTCGACGGCGGCCTCAGCGCGCTGTTGTGGGCCGGCCTGGTGCGGATCTTCTTGGTGCATCACATCACCTGGAGCATCAACTCCATCTGCCATTTCTTCGGCAGCCGGCGCTTCGAGACCGACGACCAGTCCACGAACGTCTTCTGGCTGGCGCTGCCGTCGCTGGGCGAGGCGTGGCATCACAACCACCACGCCTTCCCGCAGTCAGCGTTCCACGGTCTGCGCTGGTATGAGCTCGACCCCTCCGGCTGGCTGATCCTGGGGCTGGAGCGCGTGGGGCTGGCTTGGGACGTGGTCACGGTCACGCCCGAGCGCGCACAGGCGAAGCTGCAGGGCAGCGCCGCCTCGGCCGCCTCGAACTGACAAAGCTTCCCCATGAAGCGCTGGAGCGAGTACCGTCTAGCTATGAACCTGGTCCCCTCGGGGCCTTTGAAGCCTCGGCTGCGCGGCGTGCTGCATGAGTACGCCTTCTTTGTGTCGCTCTTCTGCGGTGTGGCGCTGATCCTCGCGGCATCCGACGGACGTGCGCGGCTGGCAGCGACGATCTACGCGGTCGCCGTATCGGGCCTGCTGGGCACAAGTGCGCTGTATCACCGCGTGACCTGGCGGCCGAGCACGCGTCGGTGGATGCGGCGGCTCGATCACTCGATGATCTTCGTGCTGATCGCTGGCACCTACACACCAGTGGCGCTGCTCGCACTGAAAGGGTCACTGGCCAGCACCGTCCTGATCGTGCTGTGGGCCGGGGCGCTTGGCGGTGTGCTGTTCAAGCTGCTGTGGCTCGACGCGCCCAAGTGGCTGTTCGCGGCTGTGTATGTAGCGCTCGGCCTAGTGACGGCCGCGGTGTTTGGGGAGCTGCCGGCGGCCATTGGCTGGCTGGGCGCGGCCGGACTGGCAAGCGGGGGGCTGCTCTACGTGGTCGGTGCGATCGTGTACGCCAGTGGGCGCCCGAACCCGTGGCCAAAGGTCTTTGGCTACCACGAGGTCTTCCATGCGCTGGTGATAGCAGCGGCTGCGCTGCAATATGCGGTGATCGCGTTCGCCGTGCTGCCGCGCGGCTGAGGGCAGATAGCTCGGGCGCCAGCCGGTGGACGTCGCTTCGCCGTGTGCTGCTCAGGCGAAGTCTTTGCGGCTAGGGCACATGCGCGCCAGCGCGCATTCCCGGCAGGCAGGTGAGCGAGCGTGGCAGGTACGCCGGCCGTGGCGCAGCAGGTTGACGTGCAGCTCAAGCTCCTGGCCGGGCGGCGTCAGCGCGAGCATCTGGTCGTGCAACTCCTCAAACGGCGCGCCGGCGCGCAGCAGCCCGAGGCGCATGCCCACGCGCGAGACATGGGTGTCCACCGGCACGTCGCGCAAGTCGTAGGCGAAAAGCAGCACGCACGCCGCCGTCTTGCGGCCCACACCTGGGAGCGAGACCAGATAATTGCGAGCCTCCTCGATCGGAGCGTGCTCCAGCCAGTCAAGCGAGAGCCCCGCCCCACGCGCGGAGATCGCCGCGAGGATTGCCTGGATGCGAGCGGACTTGACCTTCGATATCCCACCAGGGCGAATCGCCTCCTCGACCTCCGCCACCGGCGCGTCGCGCACGCGCTGCCAACCGCCCGCTCCCCTGCCAAAGCGCTCGCGCAGCCCTAGGTAGGCGACGTCGCGATTGCGATCGTTGGTCGACTGCGAGAGCACCGTCAGCACGAGCTCCGCGAGCGGGTCGCCATGCGGGCGCATCAGCGGAACGCCGTAGACCTCCCGCAGGCGTTCGCGAATCCGCAGCACCCGCGCGCGTGTGGGCGGGTTCCACGCTGTGAGCTTGCTGGGCACCGCATCACGGTATCCGTGCGGCCCCGCACGCGACGTCGCATCGCGGCATCCGAGCGACCGAGCCCCGCATCCGGGCAACCGGGCAACCGGGCAACCGGGCAACCGGGCAACCGGGCCCCTATATCCTCGGCGCGTGCCCGCGGTCAGTGACCACACCGGCGAGATCGACGGCCGGCCGGTGTTCTGGCGTAGCGCGCCGCCACCGGCAGGCGCTCCGCGCGTCGCGGTTCCGCTTTACCTACACGGCGTTCCCACCAGCTCCGATGACTGGCTAGCACCACACGAGCACCACGGTTCACGACCGCGGTGGCGACGATGGTGGCGACACAAGCGCAGCGATGACGAGTGGCTGGAGCCGCCGCTGTACGAGCGGGGCTTTCTGGAACGCAGCGGTGGACTGGCGGTCGACCTGCCGGGCTTTGGGCGCTCGGGCAAGCCCGGCTATCTGCGTTTCACGATCGACGAGTACGACAGTTTCATCGAGCGCTTCCTGGAGGAGGCCGGCGTGGAGCGGGTGCAGCTTGTGATGCACGATTGGGGCGCCGTGGGACTCGCGTTCGCGCAGCGTCTGCCTGAGCGAGTCGAGCGTCTGGTGATCATCAACGCGGTGCCGTTCCTGGCGGGCTACAGCTGGCACCGCGTCGCGCGCGTCTGGCGTACGCCGGGCCTGGGTGAGCTGGCGATGGGAACTACGTCGCGCTTCGCCCTGGGGCTTGCCTCCAAGGAGGCCAACGCGACTCCTGGACCGATGCCAGGAGCATGGCTGGACAGCGTGCTCGAGCATTTCGACGAGGGCACGCAGCGAGCCATCCTGCGCCTGTATCGCAGCTCCCCACCTGAGGTGCTGGCGGCCGCTGGAGCGCGGCTGGGCGAGCTGGAGATGCCCGCACTCGTGGTGTGGGGCTCTGAGGACCCCTACATCCCCGCCAGCTTCGCTCGCCAATACGCAGACGCACTTGGCAACGCGCAGCTGATCGAGCTGGCGGACGCCGGACACACACCGTGGCTCGACCGCACGGATGTGATCGACCGCGTGGTGGACTTCCTGAGCGCAGCGTGAGCGCACAGCAGCCTGCCCACGTGCGCGAGCTCGCCAGGCGCATCCCCGCGTGGCTGATCACAGCGGTCTTCGCCGTCGCCTACCTGATTGCGGCGCCGCCGAGTCCCGACCTGGCGGCGGCCAGCTACCGCAGCGACCTGTTCTCGCGAGTTGGGTTCACGCTGTGGGACAACTCCTGGTACGGCGGCCACCATCTGCTCGCCTACTCAGTGCTGGCGCCGGGGCTGGGGGCGTTGATCGGGCCGCAGCCGCTGGCGGCGATCTCGATGGTCCTAGCCACCGCGCTGTTCGCGCTCCTGATCGACGGGTGCTTCCCGACGAGCGCAACGCGCATCGCTGCTGCCTTCTTTGCGGTTGGCGCATCGGTCGCGCTGCTCTCCAGCCGCGTGCCGTTCGATCTCGGCCTGGCGTTTGGCTTGGGGGCGCTGCTGCTCACCCGGCGTGGGCGGCTGAAGGCCGCATTGGCGCTGAGCGTGCTTACCGCGCTTGCCAGCCCTGTCGCCGGAGCGTTCCTCGGGCTCGCGTTTCTTGCCTGGACGCTAAACGCGCACAAACGCGCGTGGCCGGCTGCGCTGACAATTGCGGCGCTCGCGCCGATCGCTGCGCTCGTGCTGGCGTTCCCCGAAGGCGGCGCGCAGCCGTTCGTCGCGTCTGCCTTCTATCCAGCCCTGGTGGCAGTGCTCGTGCTCGGCGCGCTGATCCCGTCTGAGCAGCGTCTGCTGCGGGTCGGCGTGCTTCTGTACGCGATCGCGCTGATCGGCGCTTATCTGGTGCCGACAGCGGTCGGCGGCAACGCAGACCGCCTCGGTGCCCTGATGGGCGGGCCGCTTGCTGCCTGCCTGCTCGCGGGCTCCTCGCGCGGGCCTCGTCGTCAGCGCCTGCTGATCGTGCTTGCGCCTTTTCTCTTCTACTGGCAGGCCAACGCACCCGTAGCGGACTTCGCATCGACGGTCTCCAACCCATCCGTCAACGCCTCCTACTATGCGCCGCTCATCGGCGAGCTGCACGTGCTCGGAATCGGCTACGGCGGGCGCCCGGCGCGGATCGAGGTGGTCGCTACCGCCGACCATTGGGAGGCGCGATGGATGGCGGCACACGTGATGATCGCGCGCGGGTGGGAGCGCCAGCTCGATACCTACCGCAACGGCCTCTTCTACGACGAATCGGAGCCGCTCACCGCCGCGCGCTATCGCGCCTGGCTCGCCCGGAACGCGATCTCCTACGTCGCCCTGCCGGACGCTCACCTGGACTATTCAGCGCGTGCGGAGGCTCGTCTGTTGCGGAGCGCCCGCCCGGCGTATCTGCGCGAAGTCTGGCACTCGCCCGACTGGCGCCTGTTCGCTGTGCTCGACGCAAGCCCACTGGTCAGCGCGCCTGGCGTGCTCGAGCAGCTCGACAGCGACTCGCTAACGCTGTACGCGCCCAGCCCTGGCACCTACACCGTGCGCGTCCATTTCACCCCCTACTGGTCGCTGGCTAGCGGCAGTGGCTGTGTGGCCCGTGCACCGGGAGCTTGGACTGAGGTACGGGCACACCGCGCAGGCAGCTTTCACGTGGTGATCGGCTTCTCGCTCGCACGCGTGCTCAGCGAAGCTCCTCGCTGCCGCTGAGCATCGTCTAGGCTTCACAAGTTGATGGTCGCCCGCGCTCGTCTCCTGCAAGCGCGCGTCCTGCCGCACGGCTGGCTGGACGTGCTGCGTCAGGTATCGCTCTTTGGCGCGGCCTACGTTGCCTATCGACTCGTGCGTGGCCTGGTCGAGGGAGACGCCAACGCCGCGTTCGCGCACGCTCGCGACGTGATCTCGCTGGAGCGCACAACGCATCTGTTTGTCGAGCCCTCGATCCAAGCTTGGGCCTCGGGTAGCCATTTCGTGATGGTCCTTTCGAGCTGGCTATACATCAACGCCCAGACCAGCGTGACGGTTGCGGCGCTCGTGTACCTGTATCTGCGCCACAACCGCAACTTCTACTTCGTGCGCAACATGTTCATGATTGCGATGGGAATCGCACTCATTGGCTACGCCGTCTTCCCCACAGCCCCACCTCGGTTCATGCCCGAGTGGGGCTTTATCGACAGCGTGTCGGACTTCACCGGCGTGCATGTCTCGCACGCGAGCGCTTCGCTGAACGCCCTGACCAACCTGTACGCGGCGGTGCCATCGATGCATGTGGCGTTTGCGTTGATGATCGGCGGGACGCTGGCGCGCCTGGCGCGCCACCGGGTGGTACGCGTCCTCTGGTTGCTGTACCCATTCCTAATGGCGTTTGTGATTGTGGTCACCGCTAACCACTTCATCATCGATGCGCTCCTCGGCGCGCTCACAGCAGGCGCCTCCGCGTACGGCGCGACCTGGCTCGCACGCGCGCGACCAACCGTGTGGCGTTTCTCCAACGTCGCACCCGTCAGGCTGACCACCAGCGGATAGACGGCCGATCGAGATGGCGCCCAGACAGCACACCCCGTCCCGACGCGTGCGCCGCGCGACGTCGCGCTCGACCCGCCCACGCACCCGCGCTCCGATTGGGGCGGGCGAACGGCGCGAGCTCGTACGCAACCGCTTGATCGAGTCGCGCCTGACTCCCAACACGATCTCGCTCACCGGCTTCGCACTCAACGTCGTGGCAGCAGTGCTCGTGTGGGAGCGGCTGTTCTTTCTCGGCGGTATCGCGTTTATTGTCGGCTCTGTGATGGACACGCTCGACGGGCGCTACTCGCGCATGTCTGGCAAGGGGACGCCGTTTGGCGCGTTCCTGGACTCGACGCTCGATCGCATCGAGGAGGGGGTGGTGCTGACAGCGGTGGCAGGCTATTTCGCGCTGCACGGCAACCGCGTCGCTGTCGCTGCCGTTGTGGTCGCGGTGTTGGCGTCGCTGATCGTCAGCTATACCCGCGCGCGCGCTGAGGCGTTGGGCGTGGAGTGCAAGGTCGGGATCGCCACGCGGCCGGTGCGCGTCGTGATCCTGGCGATCGGCCTGGTGTTCGCCAGAGGCGCCTCGCTCGGCAACTTCGAGCTGCTGCAGCCGGCCGTGTATGTGCTGGCTGCACTGAGCGTGATCACCGTTGCACAGCGCATCTGGCATGTGCGCAGCGAGCTGTCCGTGTGACCTTCCACGCGCTGCGGAGTAATCTCTTGCGGCGCGGACGGGCGGGGATTCAATCTCCATCCGGCCGTCGCACCTGAGAAGCAGGGCGGCCCACCGGGCTCCCTCGACCGGGCGCTTGCGCCCTCGCAAAGGACATCTCACTCGTGATCAAGGAGCACAGCAACGGCCGCGCCCAGAGTAATGGCGCCGCCTCACAAAACGGCGCCGGGCGCTATCAATCCGAGAAGGTAAGAGTCGCGATCGTCGGCGTCGGCAACTGCGCCTCGGCGTTCGTCCAGGGCATTCAGTACTACCGCGACGCCGATCCTGCCGCGCGCGTCCCCGGCCTGATGCACGTCGACCTCGGCGGCTACCACGTGCGCGACATCGAGTTCACCGCCGCCTTCGACATCGACTCGACCAAGGTCGGCAAGGACCTGGGCCAGGCGATTTGGGCGGGGCAGAACAACACGATCAAGTTCGCCAAGGTGCCCAAGCAACTCGGCGTGCCCGTGTACCGCGGCATGACCCACGACGGGCTCGGCAAATACCTCAAAGAGAAGATCACCAAGGCTCCCGGTGAGACAGCCGACATCGTCAAGATCCTCAAGGACACGCACACCGATGTGGTCGTGTCCTATCTGCCAGTCGGCTCCGAGCAGGCAACCAAGTGGTACGTCGAGCAGGTGCTCGAGGCGGGCTGCGGCTTCGTCAACTGCATCCCCGTGTTCATCGCCCGTGAGGACTACTGGGACAAGCGCTTCAAAAAGGCGCGACTGCCGATCGTGGGCGATGACATCAAGTCGCAGGTCGGGGCCACGATCGTGCACCGCACGCTCGCGCGCTTGTTCGCCGAGCGCGGCGTGGAGGTCGAGCGCACCTCACAGCTGAACGTGGGCGGCAACATGGACTTCTACAACATGCTCGAGCGCGAGCGCCTGGAGTCCAAGAAGATCTCCAAGACCAATGCGGTCACCTCGATCATGGACCACGAGCTCCCCGCCAGCGACGTGCACGTCGGCCCATCGGACTACGTGCCGTGGCTGACTGACCGCAAGTGGGCGCACATCCGCGTGGAGGGACAGGCGTTTGGCGACGTGCCACTGAACCTGGAGCTGAAGCTCGAGGTGTGGGACTCGCCCAACTCCGCAGGGATCGTGATCGACGCGGTGCGTTGCTGCAAGCTCGCGCTCAACCACGGCCTCGGTGGGCAGCTGGACGGGCCCTCCTCCTACCTGATGAAGTCGCCCCACAACCAGCGACCGGACGAGCAGGCACGCAGGGACACGGAGGCGTTCATCGCGAAATACGCGGGACGGCCGGGTACCCGCGCAAAAGCTGCGGCGACAGCGAAACGACGCGCAAAAGCAGCGTCTGCGAAATAGCCAGCTGGCGCTACGGGCAGCCACCGGCTCGCCCGTAGGCGGATAATCCTGGAGCCGATGGCCTCCTTGTTCTCCATTGCCCACGTCACGCCGTACCCGTGGGAGGCGGAGGACAACGAGGTCAACGCCCACGTCAAGCGGGTCGCCGCTGAGCTCTCCAGACGCGGGCACCGCGTACTGGTGCTCGCGCCGTCGCGCTCACAGGAGCGGGTGCGCGCGTCGCGCAAGGCGCTGCGCGCCGCTCGCACGAGCGCTGGCGGCGCCGCGTCGCTGCTGGATGGCACCGATCGTGGCACGCCTCGGGTGCTGTCGGTGGGCGAGGTACTCGATTTTCAGGGTCCCACTCGCCCCAACCGTCCGGGTGCCCGCCGACGGCCGTCGGCGCTGCCGATCGATGTGGCGCGCACGGTCGAGGAACTGTTGAGCACGGTTCCACTTGACTTCGTCCACGTGCATGAGCCGTTCGCGCCAAGCACCTCTAACGCAGCGTTGCGCCACTCGCGTGCGCTCAACGTCGGCTCGTTCCACTCATCGACCGAGCGTCTGCTCTCGACGCTTGTGGCGCGTCGCTTCGTTGAGAGCTTCTTTGGGCGCCTCGACGCGCGCACCGCGAGCCTGCCTGCGACCGCGGAGCTCATGAGCCGTCACTTTCCGGGCGACTACCGGCTCGTGGCTGACGGGCAGGACGCTGCGGGCGAGCTCGAGGAGATCTACCGCGGCCTGGCCGCCCGACGTCACTCGCCCGCGGGAGATCGAGCGCTGCGCGAGCGCCTGTCGACGAGGCCGCTGATCGAGGTCGATCTGCACATGCACACCGACCACTCCTACGACTGCGCCACGCCCGTTGAGGTGCTGCTGGCGAGCGCGCGTGAGCAGGGACTGGGAGCGATCGCGGTGACTGACCACAACGAGATTTCGGGGGCGCTCGAGGCCAAGGCGCAAGAGGCCGCTGCAGGCGTGAAGGTGATCGTCGGCGAGGAGATCAAGACCGCCGGCGAGGGCGAGGTGATCGGACTTTTCATCAAGGAGAAGATCCCCCGCGACATGAGCTTGAAGGACACGATCGCCGAGATCAAGCGCCAGGGCGGCATCGTGTACGTGCCCCACCCCTTTGACCGTATGCACTCCGTACCCGACTACGAGCACTTGCTGAAGGTGCTCGACGACGTCGATGCGATCGAGGTTTTCAACCCGCGTGTCGCGATTCCCGCGTTCAATGAAGAGGCAGCCCGCTTCGCTGCCAAGTACCGCGTCCTCGCTGGCGCCGGCTCGGACTCGCATGTGGCCCAGGGGCTCGGCTCGGTGCGGATCCGGATGTGGGACTTCGACGGCCCGGGCGAGTTCATGCAGTCCTTGCGCGATGCTGAGATTCTCACGCGCCCTTCATCGCTGCTGTACGTGCAGGCGCTGAAGTTCCTGCAGACGCGCGCTACACCCAGATCGGCGCGGCGCGCGAGCAAGGCGCGACGCTTGAAACGACTGAATCGGGCTCATGGCGGTGGCGGGCGGAGGTAGTCGAAAGCGCAAGTACTGATGCACCGTCAAGGACAAGACGACGCCTCGTCAAATCCCTCGGGGTCGATGCCTGTAACAGATGACGAGATCCGCGAGAAGTACCTCGAGCGCGCCATCCGCGAGCTGAACACGCTCACGCGTGAGCTGCAGGCGTGCCCGCACTGTCCGCGCGGGAACCTGATGCCGGTGCTCGGCTCGGGTCATCCGCAGGCGGACATCATGCTGCTCAAGCACTCCGCGCTGCCGTCAGAGATCGAGGAGGGGGTCGCCTTCTACGGACGCGCTGGCGGCGCGCTGATGAAGTCGCTCAAGCGACTGTCGATCGATCCGCTGGCCGTGTACGGCACGCTGTGCGTGAAGTGTCCGTTGAGCGATGCCTCGCTGGCTGACTTCGCATGTATCTCGCGGGTGGTCGAAGAGATCGCGATCGTGCAGCCGAAGATAGTTGTGGTGATGGGCGTGGAGGCACTGAACGCGCTGGGCGAGATGGAGATCCCCTTGGCACGCCCGCTGCACGACACAGTGGGCGAGATCCAGCAGCTGACGCCAACAATCGATGCACTGTACGTCCCCAGCATCGATGACTCCCTGGACGAGCAGGATGCCAAGCGCGATTTCTGGGCTGCCTTTCGGGTGCTGGGGGACTGGTACGCGGCGCAACCGCCGTACTGAGTGGAGCCACCCGGCGAGGTGTCGCGGCTGCGTTTGCGGGTGGGCCGCGCCGCCCCATGCGCGCCGCTCTGTGGAGACACAATTGGGCTGACCGATAGCTATGGCTATACAGCGTCCCTCAAAGCAAACATCGCCCCACTCGCGGTCAACCTCCGGTCACACGAGGTCAGCGTCCTGTCACAAAGTTAGGACGATCTTGCCCAGCTTGCCGCCGTCGGCGAAGCAGTCGTAGGCCGCCGCTGCCTCCTGCAGGGGAAAGCTGCGCGCGATCGGCACACCTAGCGCGCCCGATTCGAACAGCGGCAGCACCTCATGCTCGAGGTGGCGCGCCGCCAGCGCTTTCTCCTCCGCGGGTCTTGCTCGCAGGGTGGAGCCGTGGATGCGCGCACGCTTGCCCATCAAGGCCAGCAGGTTCAGCTCGGCCTTGGCGCCGGCGGAGACGCCGATGATCGTGATGCGCCCTCCGGTGGCAAGTGCCTGCAGATTCTCAGCGAGGTTAGGTGCGCCGACGAGCTCCAGGATCACGTCAAACGGGCCACGCTCGGCGAAGCCCTCCGGTGCGATCACCTCGGCTCCCAGTGCCGCCACCTGTTCGCGCAGCTCCTCGCGGCGCACCGTCGCTGTTGCGCTCGCTCCGATGGCCCGTGCGAGCTGAATCGCCGCGGTACCCACTCCTCCCGCGCCGCCGTGCACCAGCAGACGCTCACCGGGGCGCAGCTCAGCCTGGGTGCACAGCGCGTCGTGCGCCGTCGTGAAGACCTCCGGCAGCGCGCCCGCGGCGGTCCAATCCAGCGCATCGGGAACGCGCATCAGCTGGCGCTCGTGCGCCCTTACCAGCTCCGCCTGTGCACCGCCACCGACAATCGCCATCACGCGCTCGCCCACCGCGAAGCGTTCCGTAGCTGGTCCGAGCGCGGCGATCTCGCCGGCGAACTCCATGCCGGGGATGTCCTGTGGTGATCCAGGCGGCGCCGGATACAAGCCGCGTCGCTGCATCATGTCGCCGCCGTTTAGCCCTGCGGCGTGGACTCTAACGAGCACCTCCCCGGATCCGGGGACGGGGTCGGGGTGCTCCTCGATCACGATCTCCTTGTCACGGATGGTTGCTGCTCGCACCCGCCAAGCCTATCTGCGCTCACTCGAGCAGGACGGTGTCCTCGTTGGTGTACGCCGGTGAGCAGGCGCACACGAGCCGTAACGGCTCGCCGCCGATGTTGAACACCTTGTGAGGCGCGCCAGGGGGGATCAGCGCACAGTCACCCTGCTCAATGATGCGCTCCTCACCGTCGATGATCAGCCGACCGCTGCCCGCACTGACGAGATAGAGCTCCTCGCTTGTGCGGTGCAGATGCTCGGTGGTCGCGCCGCCCACCGGGATCGTTGCCTCGGCAAGGCTCTGATTCTGCGCCGGTGCCGAGACGCGACCAGCCCACTCCCTGATCTCCGAGCCATCGAGTGTGATGAATGGCTGCAGCTGCGCGTATGAGGAAACGTGCATCGAACCCTAGGCGCTAATAAGCCCCTAGCCCTCCTGGGGCGACGTGCAGAACGCACACCTGCGCGCTTGACGGGGAATCTCGCTCAGGCACTCCGTGCACGGCCTCGTTTCGGACTCCGTGTCCAAGCCTGTCTTGCGCCGGGCCATCAGCGCGTTGACCGGCTTGACCACAAAGAAGAAGACAGCTGCGGCGATCGAGATGAACGCGATCAGCGAGTTGATGAAGTCGCCGTAGTGGAACGCGCTGTGGTGGATCGTAAAGACCAGGTTCGAGAAATCCGGCTTGCCGATGATCGCCGCCACGATCGGCGTCAACAGATCCCGCACCAGCGCCGTCACGACCGCCCCGAAAGCCGCCCCGATCACGATGCCTACAGCAAGATCAACGACGTTCCCCCTGAGCAGGAACTCCTTGAAGTCCTTGGCCATTCCCAGTCCTCCCGTGTCGGTGTTGCAGCAGCTCGCACAGGCCATCGAGCCGACTATCCAGATCTTCGCAGCCGACTACGACGGTGCTCAGGAACGCCACGCCTATCGACCGAGCGCGAAACCGGTGTCCGGCCGTCAAGTCGCGTGCGGCGCCACCCGATAAATACCCATGACGAGCGGTCACCGCCGCGGGGACGCCGCCAAGTCCGCTGAGAAGACGTCACCGCGGGCCACCTGGTGGCTTGAGCGTCGAGGGCGGCTGGCAATCCTGCTGGTGTTTCTCGGGATCGCCGTCTTCGCCCTCTTCACGAGCCACAGCAAACTGCTCTCGCCAGCGGGCGGTAACTCAGCGGCGGCATCGGATGTGTGCGTACCCCTCGCCCCACCACCGCTGCGTGATGTGAGCTTGCGCCAACTGGAGGCATTGCGCGCCAGCCTCCTTCCCGTGATGCGTCCGTTGTCCCGCTCCCGCTACGCCTGGGGCATCGTGCCAACCGAAGTGGCCTGGACCGACAACGCGCCGCAGAGCATTCGCGCAAGCGAAACGGACGGCCTGTGGCCCGCGAGCTATGAGATGCGCAGCTGGGTCGCCGACCCCGAGTTGACGCCCCAACAGGACGATCTGGCCGCGGATGTCTTCCTGTTTGCCAATTCCGCCGACGCACGCAGGTTCTTCGCGGAGGCGAGCGCCGTCCGCTGTCACCGCCATGGCGCCGAGCGAGCTGCCTCGAAGCCTCCCCACGCGCGCAACCTGATCTGGCTCAACCCCGACAGCGCCATCGAGGAGGACGTGTTCCTGCTTCGCGGACCGCGCGTCTATCGCATCGTCGACGTGAGGCCCGAAAGCCGCTCCATCTCCGGCCGGCAGGCTGGTATCGAGAGGGTCAACGCCCTAGCCTGCGCACTTGTCAATGCGAGCTGTGTCACTCCGGCGCGGAGCGCCGATGCCGCTGGGCTCCGCGGGCGCTAGGCCCGCTCGAGCAGCGCTACGCACTCGATGTGGTGGGTCTGCGGAAACATGTCCACGGGGCGCACCTTGCGCAGCACCCATCCCGCCTCGACCAGTTCGGCGGCGTTGGGCGCAAGCGTGGTGGGGTTGCATGAGACGTACACGATGCGCTTCGGCGACGAGTCGATGATGCGGTGCACGACCTTCTTGGACAGGCCCGCGCGGGGAGGATCGACGATCACGAGGTCCGGGCGACCAGCGCGCTCGACGAGCTCTGGGAGCGCTGTGCGCGTGTCGCCGGCGAAGAAGCGCACGTTGGTGATCTCATTGCGCTGCGCGGAGGAGATCGCGTCGGCGACCGCCTGCTCGATCAGCTCGATCCCCCATAGCTCGCCCGCACGCGGCGCGAGCGTCAGCGCTATCGTGCCGATCCCGGAATACAGGTCGTATACCCGCTCCCAGCCCTCCAGGGCCGCGTACTCGCCAGCGACGCCGTACAGCAGCTCCGCCATCTCCGTGTTGGTTTGAAAGAACGCCTCTGAAGAGATCAGCAGGTCGAGCTCTCCTAGTCGCTCCGGGAGCTCTGCCTCGCCCCACACGAGCTCTGTCTCGCCGCCCGCCGTGGTCTCTGCGAGGCTGCGTGAGCGCGTCCACAGCACGCCGCTGAGGCTCTCGCCGAGCTCCTGGCTGAGCGCGGCAGCGAGCAGGCCCACCTCCAGCTCGCCCTCTGTGCTCACGATTCGTACCTGCAGCTTGCCCGTGCGCCTGCCTTCGCGCACCACCAGGTTGCGCAGCCGCGCGCGCCCATCGGGCGCCGGTCCCACACGGCCAACACGGTCCGTTCGCTCGCCGCGCTCAGCCTGCGTGTCAGCGCCCCGCCGGCTGCTCCGCTCCCAGGCGCTCAGCCCCTGCGCTTGACACCAGCTCAGCGCGACCCGGCGCGCGAGGTTGCCGCGCTCGGAGGCGAGCAGGCAGTCCTCGATTGGCGTCACGCGATTCCCACCTGCCGGCGCGTGAAAGCCGCATACGAGCTCAGGCTGGGCGGAATCGCCCTCGCCCCCACCAAAGGAGTACTCGAGCTTGTTGCGGTAGCGCCACTGTTCCAGCGCCGGCACGATCTCCTCCAGCTCGAACCCGTCAAGGTGACCGATCCGCCGCAGCGCCTCGTCGACCTGCGCGCGCTTGATCTCCAGCTGGCGCTCGTAGGGGATCACCTGCCACGCCACCCCCGGGTGATCGGCGGTGGGCGCGATCCGCTCCGGGCTCGCCTCCAACACCTCCAGTGTGCGCGCGTGCGCATAGCTGCGCTTGCGCTTGTGGACAACCGCGCGAACGCGGTCGCCGGGGATCGCACCGGCAACGAACACCACGTATCCGCCGTCGCCCAGCCGCGCCACGCCCTCGCCGCCAAATGCCAGCGCCTCGATCTTCAGCTCGAGCTCGTCGCCTCGCTGCGGGCGCGGCACGGTGCTCAGCGGGGTGGTGGGCGTGTCGGCGCTCATCGCTGCGTGCTTGGTGCGCAGAGCAGCTCCAGCAGCGCCTTCTGGGCGTGCCGCCGATTCTCCGCCTGATCCCAGATGCGCTGCCGCGTGCCGTACAGCAGCTCAGCGGTGATCTCCTCGCCGGGGTGCGCGGGCAGGTCGTGCATCGCGAACGCCCCCGGCGCCGCTGCGTCCAACAGCGCCTCGTCGAGGAGATAGCCCGCCAGCGCGCTACGCCGTGCTGGCGCAGTGTCCTCATCGCCCATGCTCACCCACACGTCCGTGTACACCGCACACGCGTCCTGCACAGCCTCATGCGGGTCCGTGTGTAGTGTCACCTGGCCAGCAGCGTCCGCTGGCAGCGCGAGGTCGTCCTCCAGCGTGTAGCCCGCCGGCGAGGCCAGCGCCACATGCATTCCCGCCAGCGCTCCCAGCAGCGCCAGCGAGCGGGCGATGTTGTTGCCCTCGCCGATGTAAGCCAGGCGTAGACCCTCCAGTGAGCCGTATGCCTCGCGCAGGGTCAGCAGGTCAGCGAGTGCCTGGCAGGGGTGGTGCTTGGTGCTGAGCATGTTGATGATCGGCACCGTGCTGTAGGCCGCTAGCTCCTCCAGCGTGGCATCCGGGCCCGTGCGCATCCCCACCGCTGCCACATGCCTTGAGAGCACCAGCGCGGTATCGCGCGGCGCCTCGCCGCGCGATAGCTGCAGCTCATCCGAGCGCAGCACCACCGCATGGCCACCTAGCTCCTGGATTCCCACCTCAAACGACACCCGTGTGCGTGTCGAGGGCTTCTCGAAGATAAGCGCCACGCTGCGATCAGACAGAACGTCAGAGGAAAGCGGCGCGCGCTTGAGCTCCAGCGCGCGGTCCAGCAACGCGGCCAGCTCGGCCGCGCTCAGCTCCATCCCAGTGAGGAAGTGACGTGGGGTCATCGAATCGGCCAGTGTAGGCCCTCTGTGAGAGATCGCCCGCCGCGCGCTAGCGCCGCTGTGTGCGATTGTCCGTCTACACGAACTGGTCGAGAAAGGATCGCAACCGATGAAAATAGGCATCGCGACCGTGATCGCGTGCTTCGCACTGGTGCTCACCGCGGGCTGTGGCTCGTCCAGCAGCTCCAGCAGCACAGCCGCAAAGACACCGACCGTGAAAGCGGCTCCGGCCACGACTTCCAGCGCGGGTAAGAGCGAGCTGAAAGGCGACACGACGCCGAAGTTCGCCACGCCCTCTGCAACTGCGGCGGTGCAGAGCGGGCTAGTCCCGATCGCCTACCGTGACATCACGATCCAGCCAGACACTGTCAGGGTGAAGGTCGGCAGCACCGTTAAGTGGACCAACTACGACTCGGTGCAGGCGAATGTCACGAGCGTCGGCGGCCCACAGAAGATCGCGTCCAAGGACTTCGGCGAAGGCGGCACGTTCGAAGTCAAGCTCGACAAGCCCGGCGTGATCCACTACGAGTGCACGCTGTACCCGACGACCATGAACGGCACCATCGAAGTGGTGAGCTAGCCGCCGAACTCGGGCAGGCCCTCCGTGGAGGTGGACGCAGTGGCATACAAGCGGCGCGGGATCCGCCCTGCCCCTCGTGCCAGGCGCCCAGCTTCCACGGCGGCGCGCATCGCGCGTGCCATCGCGACTGGGTCCTGGGCGCGGGCGATTGCCGACGCCGCCATCACCGCGTCGCAGCCCAGCTCCATCGCCAAGGCCGCATCTGAGGCTGTGCCGATGCCAGCGTCGAGCACTACCGGCACGTCCACCGCTTCGCGGATGAGCGTGATGTTGTGCTGGTTGCGGATGCCCATGCCACTGCCGATGGGCGAGCCCAGTGGCATTACCGCCGCGCAGCCGATGTCCGCCAGGCGACGTGCGAGCACGGGATCATCTGTGGTGTAGGGGAGCACGACGAAGCCCTCGTCCACGAGCTCCTCAGCCGCGCGCAGCAGCTCCGGCGCGTCAGGCAGCAGCGTGTCCTCATCGCCAATCACCTCCAGCTTGATCCAGTTGGTCGCAAACGCCTCGCGCGCGAGGCGCGCTGTTAGGAGCGCATCGCGCGCTGTGTGGCAGCCGGCTGTGTTGGGTAGGAGCTGCACGCCCGCGGTTGCAAGCACGTCCAGCAGCGATCCACGCGGATGGGCTGGGCTCGGGTCGATGCGACGCAGCGCAACCGTCACCAGCTCGCACCCACTCGCAGCGATCGCTTCCGCCAACAGCTCCAGCGACGGGAAACCGCCTGTTCCCAGCAGCAGCCGCGAATGCATGCTCCTGCCGGCGATCGTCAGGACGTCTTGTCCTTGGACGGTGCCATTGACGGCAGACACACCATCGCTTGTGGCGCTGTCCGTGGGGAGGCTCAGCGAGTCAGCCATGCTCTCATCATCCTCCCTGCATCGCCGTGAGTACCTCCACGCGCGCGTCCTCACCTAGCGCAAACGACGCCCAGGCATCGCGTGGCACGACCTCGCCGTCGACGGCAACCGCTACGCCGCGGGCGTCTTCGTCCAGGCCCAGGTGGGCGAGCACCGTCACTACGGTCTCGCCTGCATGCACATCCGCGCGCTGCCCGTTGAGCATGATCATGCGAACGCGCCTGCGAAGCGTGCGGGCGCACATGAGGTAAGCAAGGGGTCCGGTGTCTGCTTGCCAGCAAGCAGGTCTGTCACCAGCTCCGCTGTCAGTGGCGCCAGCAGGATGCCGTTGCGGTAATGACCAGTCGCCCAGATCACGTCCTGCACCGCCGCTGGACCGATCACGGGGGCGTTGTCGGGCGTGCCTGGGCGCAGTCCTACCGACAGCTCCTCGATCTCCAGCTCGCTGATGCCTGGGAGGAGCTCGTGGGCGTCACGCAGCATCTCATAGATACCGCCTGCCGTAGGGGCCAGCTCGAAGCCGCGCTCTTCGACGGTTGCACCGAGAACGTAGCGGCCGTCCTCGCGTGGGACGACGTACCCGCCGTCGAAGCGCACTACCCGTCGCAGCAGCCCCGGTCCCGCGGGATCGCGCAACCGCAGCAGCTGACCCTTGACTGGCCGCACAGGCACGCGCGCACCGGCGGGTAGGCCGCCGATCTCCTCACTCCATGGCCCCGCCGCCAGCACGACCTTGCCGGCAGCCACGCACTTGCCGTCCTGCAGCATTACGCCGGTGACGCGTTCGCCCGCACCGTCCAGCTCTACGCGCGCCACCGGAGCATGCTCGCGCAGAAGCACGCCCACGGACTCGCATGCCTGCCGCAACGCGGCAAGCACGCGGCGGGGATCAATCGAGTGGTCGTCGGGCACCTCCAGCGCAAGACGCATCGTCGGCGCCAGCGCCGGCTCGCGATCGCGCGCCTCGCTCGGGCGCAGACGCGCCACAGCCAGGCCCAGCGACTGACGGAACGTGAGCTGGCGCTCGAGCTCGCGTGCGTCATCCTCGTCGCGGGCCACCAGCAGCGTGCCAGTCCGCATCAGGCCAAGCGAAGCTCCAGCGCATTCCTCCAGCTCCGACGCAAATGCCGGCCATAGCTGCGCCGAGCGCAAACCAAGGTCCAGCAGCCGCTTCCCAGCCTCCCCGAACTCCACCTCCACCACAGGTGCAAGCATCCCCGCAGCCACGCGAGATGTCCCCTGTCCGGCAGCGTCACGCTCGAGCACCGTTGTCGACATGCCCCGCTGGCGCGCGCGCCATGCAATCGCCATGCCGATGATGCCGCCACCGACGATCACCACGTCTGCTCGCTTGCACTCAGACATGTTGATGATGCTAGCCAGCCGCTACAGCAGAGCGATTGCTACTGGATTGGCGATGCTCGCGCTCACGGCGAGGCCTCGGGGGCATACTGAGTGAGCACGAATGTCAACAGAGGCGGATATTGCGGCTGGTAATCCGGTGAGCGTGGGCCCAAATGAAATCATTAGATGAACGAATCGCGTAGCCGGCGTCGGGTCTTGGCCACGGCACTTGCCGTGCTGGCCGTGACGGGGCTTTCGCTGGTGCATCTCTCTGTTGTGATGTCGGTTGCAGCTGTAGTCCTGATCGCTGCCGTAGGCCGTGGTGCGATAGAGCTGGCCGAGAGACGCCGGCTCAACCGCGGGGAGTGAGATCGCGCACCGCTCAGGTGTCGCTGATCGAGCATCGCTCCTACGAGTTGGGTATCAGGCCGGCACGCCGTTCAGTCCGAGCACGCCGGCGGCTGCGCGAGCCGCCAGCACCTCATCGTGCGGCGCCTGTCCGGCGAGCTCGATGACTGTGCCCTCCAAGGCGCCGACGAAGGCGAGTGCGACGACTTTGGCGGGCGGGCCGGCTGGGATCGTTCCGGCTTTGCGTCCTGCGCTGATGAGGCGGGCGCAGCGCTTGACGAGACTTTCGGAGACCTGCGCTAGGTGACGGCCAACAGGGTGATCATGACCGCTGAACTCGAGTCTTAGCGCCATCACCACCCTGGCGATGTCTCGCCGGCAGTAGATGGCGTGACCGCGCGCCAGAAGGATCAGCGCGGCGACCGGATCGGGCTCTTGCTCGATGAGCCGACCAACCTCTTGCCGCCATGTCTCATCGACCCAATCGATCACGGCCAGAGCAAGGTCCTCCTTGTCTTTGAATTGGTGATAGAGCGCTCCGCGGGTGTAACCGGCCTCGCTCGCCACCCGCTCCAGGATGAGATTGCCGTAGCCGTAGCGGGAGAGACCCCTCGCGGCGGACTCGAGCAACGCGCTACGCGTACGTGCGCTCCTGTCGGCCTGTGTTGAGCTAACGCCCTTCGCTGGCACTGCGTTGTCTGTCAGACGCCCGGCTTCTCGGGCTCGTACATACATGCATGTATGTTATCCTGTTTGGGCGCAGAACGCCTGGCTACGCACCGGTACATGAGACTTTCAAACACTGAACACGAATCTCGCGCCTGGCTGATCAGCGAGGTCGCGTCTGACTTCAGGCTGGAGGATGCCTGGGCACTACCGGCGCACGGCGGCGTCGGGGACTTTGCGACGTTGCTCGAGGTGATGTCCTCACTTGATCCCGCCGACGGGGAATCCCGCGCCACACGCGCACTGTTCAGTATTCGCTATCGCATCGGGGGATGGTTTGGGTGGGATGACGCGCCGCACCCACTCGCCATCGCGGACAGCACCGAATCTACGCTGAGCAAGCGGATCCCTGAGGATCTTCGCAACAGCGCGACCGGCCTTGATCTCAGCTCATATGGCTTTGCGCCCCTCTACCGCACCGATGTGGAGTGGGCGGCTGAGCTTTCCAACCGAACTGTTCATGCCGTGATGCACCTTGCCTGGGTCGCGAAGGGCGAAGGGCGCTACCAAGGACAGATGGGGGTGTATGTCAAGCCGCGGGGGCGGTTCGGGGCGGCGTACATGGCAGTGATCGCGCCGTTCCGACATCGAGTCGTATACCCGGCCCTAATGCGACAGATCGAACGGGCCTGGAACGCCCGAATTGCGCAGCCTCGAGAGGCTGACGCGTCCACCGCACCGGCAGCTCGCTAGCCTGAGCTCGCTGAAGGGGGCCTGGCGCGGCGGGCATCCTAGATCACTGGCGGACCGCCGATGAGCCCAACCGCAGCCCCGATCGAAGCGCCGGCGAGGTCTGCGCCTCCCTCGATCAACGCGGTGGCGCGGTCGGCGTCAGAACGATCGTCGCTAGCAATCATGACACGACGGTACCTGCCCTTGCAATGCGACTACTCGCTGAGTGCCGCGAGCATGTCGCGGCACTCTGCCACGTCCCTTTTGATCCCTTGCGCCCCCAGACGCTCAGCGGTCTCCTCGGCCTCGTCCAGCATGCGCCGGGAGCGCTCGAGATCCTCAGACCGACCGCGCGCGACGAGCGCACGGGCCCAGCCGGTCTGGGTGCGGGCCACGAACAGAGGCGCACCAAGGCTTCCCTCGATCTCCGCGGCGGCGCCGAAGTGGACCTCGGCCTGCTCATAGCGCTTCAAGATCGTCGCGAGCGTACCGAGCGCCCCATCGATCGAGCCATACACGACGGAACCGGCAGTCGCGATCTGGCGTGAGAAGGGCACGAGAAGCTCGTAGAGCTCCCCAGCGCGATCTTCAAGGCCTAGACGCGAGTAGACATCGACCCAGCCACACACAGTTGCTGACCACACCGCGTCCCACGGCACGCTTTGGAATTCCTCTGCGACCGCCAGCTCGCGCGCCTCGGTCTCTCGGCCGCTCTCGATCAGGGAGACCGCCGCGGACGCCCGCCACGCCGAGAGAGCGCCCGGTTTGCTCAAGGACTGCACCAATTGCTCAACCAGCTCGCCGGACCGGCCCTGCTGGTAGCGAATATTGAGCAGCTGCCCGCCGAAGAACAACGCGGCGTCGGGTTCGCCGGATGCGGTCCCTACCTCAAACGCCTGAATCGCCCACTGCTCAGCTGCCTGAAGGTTGCCCTGTATCAACGTCGAGACGCACTCGTAGAGCAGCAGTATCCATAGAAAGGATGGCTGCGGGGCAGATGCGGCAAGCGTTCTCATCTCTGCAAGGCCAGGCTCGACCTGCGAGCCATCGCCTACTTCTTGCCCAACGATCACGCGCCAGACGGCTGCCGAGAAGCTCAGCCATGGGTCGTTCAGGCGCTGCGCCAGCTCAGCCAGCTCGTCGGTCAGCCGCTTGCGCTCCTGCAACATGTCAGGCACCCAGATCGCCCAGCAGGCGTTGACCAGCGTGTGCGCGAGCGCGAGCGGATCGCCGGCGGTTCGGGCAATCTCGATCGCTTCCGCCACCAGCATCCGGCAACGCGCCGGCTCACCGGCGTAGTGGAGCTCCGCGGCCAGCAGCGCGAGCACCTGTGCCCGCCGCGGATCGTTGTCGGGGAGTGCTTGCTCAGCAGCCTCCAGCGCCTGCACGCGCTCAGCGTCAACCCCTCCGACCTGGCTGGTCCATCCCCGGCTGTTTGCGAGCACTGCGCGGCAGATTTGGTCTGTGTCGCCGAGTTGTTGCGCATGTCCCGCAGCATCGAGCAATGTACGGCGATACTCGGGGTCCCCGGCCTGGAGCTGCGCCTCGCCCAGACCGATCAACAGCTCGCAGCGCTGTGAGCGATCGCCCAAGGGCGCCTCGTCGTGGAGCTCGAGCGCCTGGCGATACCATCGCGCGGCCTCATCTGGGGCGAGCTGCTGGAGCGCGTGCTCGGCGGCTTTGCTGGCGTAGTAGATGGCCTTGTCGGCGTTATCGCTCACTACCGCCGCGCTCCAGTGGGAGGCGAGCTCACCGAGGCGCTCACCGGGCTCACCGCCACACTGCTCCTCCAGTGCCTCCGCTATGCGCCTGTGAAGCCGCGCCCGACGGGTTGCCCCGAGATCCTCATACAGCGTGTGCTCGACGAGCGCGTGCGTGAACGTAAAGCGTCCCACGCGGTCCCTGTTCTCCTCAAGCAGCGATGCGCCCACCGCCTCATCCAGCAGGTCGAGCAGCCGCGTCTCGGGAAGATCGACCGCGGCGAGCAGCAGCGCGAGGTCGAAGTCACGGCCGATGACCGCGGCTGCGTTGAGTGCCGTGCGGGCATCCGGGCCCAGGCGCTCAACCCGCCGTCCGATCACCTCGCGCACGCTCTGCGGCAGGCCCAGCTTGCCGATCTCACCGACGAGCCGCCAGCGCCCGTCGTCCTGTCTCGCGATCGCCCCGGACTCTGTCAGGTGACGCAACACCTCACCCGCGAAGAACGGGTTCCCGGCGGTCTCACGGGTTATCTCTGTGGCCAGCGAGTGCCAGTCCGCGTCTAGCTCCTGCCCGGTCGCAGCCTCCATCAGCCCCAGCACGTCCTCGGGCTCCAACCCGGCGAGCCTGATGCGCTCCCCGCCCTGGTCGCGATGCAGGTCGGCGAGCAGCGCTGTGAGCGGATGATCACGTGAGAGATCAGAGTCGCGGTAGGTCCCCACCACCATCGCTCGTATGGGAGCGCCTGTAGTCACAACATGGCGAAGCAGCGACAGCGTCGGCCCGTCGGCCCAATGAAGATCATCGAGGATCAGCAGCAGCGGCTCCTGTTCGCCGGCGCCTTCGAGCAGGCCTGCTACGGCCGCATACATGAGGTATCTCTCTGTCTCCGGGTCACTGTCGCGGGCAGGGGGCAACGCGGGGACGCGATCGCGTAGGGCGGGCACGAGGCGAGCAAGGTCCCCGCCGAAACGCTCAACGTGGGCATCGAGAATCGGCTGCTTGGCCTCCCCGACGAGGTAGCCGAGCGCCTGACCCCACGGCTGGTAGGGGACGCCGAGATCCTCATCACAGCGCCCATACAGCACTGTTGCGCCCTCCGCGTGTGCCTGCGACGCCAGATGCGTCGACAGGCGGGTCTTGCCGACACCCGCCTCCCCGCTGATCAGCGCGAGGCGCAGTGAGCGCTCACGCGCCTGCTCCCACAGCTCCGTGAGCCGCTCGCGCTCGGCGACGCGCCCCACATATGCGGTCGCCGGGAGCTCGCGCAGCCGCTCCGGAAGTGCGATACCGACTGGCGCGGCCGGCTCCCAGCGAACCTCAACCGTGTCCAGTGGCTCGGGTAGGCCCTTGAGCTCGAGCGCACCTCCAGACACGAAGACATGCCCTCGCCCCGCCGCGAGGTGCGCAACGATCTCCTTCGCAAGGATCTGCCCGGCCGAGCACCGATCGCACAGGCGTGCAGCCTCGATCACTGGCATCCCGAACACATCGCCTTCGGTCGTGTTCGCATCGCCCGCACTCAAGCCCACCTTGATCGCCAGCGGCTCTACGTCGGAGCGGTTACGGCGCTCGAAGCGCTGCTGAATCGCGACAGCACATGAGACCGCCGCGGCAGCGCTGTTGAACGCCATCATCAGGCCGTCGCCGGTGTTCTTCACCTCACGTCCGCCCGCCTCGCTCACGGCTTCGCGCAGCAACCCAAAATGCTGCTCTCGCAGCTCCTCGGCGAGGATCGGCCCAACTCGCGACTCAAGCTCCGTGGAGCCCACCAGGTCGGTGATCAGAATTGTGACGGTCTCAACGGCTGCGCTGCTCATGCGCCCATCATCCGCCCTTCAGCGGAGCTGCGCGGCGAGGCCACGGGGTGCGGCTTGTTGCCTTTAGCAGCGTTGGCCCGACGGTGCGCACACGAGATCCGCCTAATACCCGGGCGGTATGGTCCGGTAATGGAGGACAGTGACAGCGCACATGATGAGAGCAAAGCCGTGCCCGTACCGCTAGCGAACCCCTTGGAGGCGCTGCGGAGCTGGCTAGAAGAAGCGCGCGCAGTCGGTGCGCTGACACCGTCTTCGGTTGCATTTGTGACTGTTGGCGCGGACGGTCGACCGTCCGCGCGCACTGTGTCCTTGAAGCGCCTCGACACCAACGCACTGGTGTTTACGAGCGCCCTTTGGACACGAAAAGCCCAGGAGCTGCAGAGCAACCAGCATGTCGCCTTGCTGTTTCACTGGCCGTCGCTGGGACGCCAAGCACACATCACCGGGCGTGCGGTGCTCGCCGAGCGCGCACTGGCACATGAGCTGTTCGCCGAGCGTGATCTGGCTAATCAGCTCCAGACACTTGTCTCGCGCCAGGGCACGCCAATCACTGACATCCAACCGTTGAGAGCACGGCATGCGCACCTCAAAGCGACGATGGAGACACCGCCTGCCTGCCCCGAGGACTGGGGAGCTATCCGCGTTCACCCTGACACGGTCGAGCTCTGGTGCGAAGCACCGGACCGACTTCACGACCGCTGGCTGTACGAGCGCGAGGAGGACCACTGGAAGCTCACGCGCATCGCTCCCTAATCAACGCAGTGAGCGTGCCGCATCGAAGAAGCGGCCCAGTAGCGCGCTCCCGACTCCTTCAACGCGCGCCACATCCTCAGCGGACAATGCGACGTCTGCTGGTAGGTGGGGCTGCATGCTCTTTGCCAGCGTGCCGTCCAACTCGACGTGAAACTGCAGGCCGTATGCGCGTCGCACACGAAACGCCTGGTTGACGCACTTCTCGCTGCTGGCGAGGAGCTCCGCGCCGGGCGGCAGGGTAAATGTGTCTTGGTGCCAGTGCAGGACGGGAACCTCTCGACCAGCTGGGCCCAGCACACCGTCGCGCTCACCTGCAAGCGTCAACTTCACACTGCCAAGGCCCACCTCGGTAGTTGCCGCGGGGAGCAGCTCGGCGCCGAGCGCACATGCGAGCAGCTGCGCGCCAAGGCAGACCCCGAGGACCGGCATGTCGGCGGCTACGGCCGCGGCGAGCAGCTCGAGCTCTGCCGTTAGATGCGGATGGGCGTTGGTATCGCCCACGCCCATCGGTCCGCCCATGACGAGAAGTCCAGCCAGCTCCTCGATACTGGGAACGGCATCGCCGCGGTAGAGATGACGGCGATCGAGCTCGACCCCATGATCCCTGGCTTGCGCCGCGATGAGCCCTGGCCCCTCGTACGGTACATGCTGTAGAACCGCCCAAGCCGACACGGCAGCTCAGGCCTCGAACGGGGCCATGCGTACTGCCAGAGGCAGGCCACACCGGATTAGCAGCCCGAATCGTCCGTTCGGCACCGCAGCCGCCTCGGCGCGCATCATCGCGACCAGCTGACGCTTGAAGTCGCCCCGCGGATAACGGCGCAGAACCTCGGCGACGTTGGCTGGAGCCACATCCCAGACGCGCAGCCCGACGCCGTCCACCATCGCGCCCCACTGCAAGTAGCAGCCAAGCGCTCCATCGCTCGCGACGCTCACGCCGGGGGTGGTGTGAACGCAAATGGCGTCGGCGAGAGCTCGTGCGCGATCCTCGCTGACCCCGGCGGTCGTTGCGCAAGCGAGCGTTCGGTCCGCGCTTGCGAGCGTGAAGTCGCGGCCCGGGGTCGGCTGGGCGATGCCGTGATCGTGCAGCAGGGAGCCGCAGTAGAACAACTCGACATCGAGCTCGCTGCCGTCGACGGCAGCCAATGCGCGGCCAAACAACCAGGTCCGATAGGAGTGGCCCACCAGCGCTGCTGGTAGCTCAGCGCACGCGCGCTCGGCCTCCTGTGCAAACGTCGAATCTGGCACCGTGAACGTGTCAAGGTCGACAGCCGTCGCTCCCTCCGGGAGCCGCCCGAGCGCCAGCTTCGCGCGGCCGAGCGCGTTCTCCCACTGGCCCAGTGCGATCGCCGCGAGCAGCCGGGCGCGTGCACGGGAGCTCAGCCTCCCTCCAGTGCGCCGCGCCCAGTCAAGCCCACCGAGGCGCTGTAGGTCGGGTAATGCCGAAGCCTCGTCCGGGAAAAGTGTCGCTGGTGTTTGTGGCTGGTGACTCATCTCGCTGTGATCGCTGTTGGAGCCCGTCTCAGCACTGCTGCTGAGTCTGTCAGACCCGATGCGATCGGGCATATGCGCGACGGGACGCGAGGAAGCGAAAGTTCGAAGATGCCACTGGATCTTTACACGTGAAATCTTCCGATGGTGTAGCGTAGTTCTAGTTGTTGGAGCGGCTTGGTCGTGGCGACATGTGGGGCCTCCCTCGATCAGCCGAATACACATCCTTGTTTTGACGATCGATGCGAGGTGTCTATGACCGAGAAGCGCTTTGCACTGCCCGGCAGCAGCCGGCCGAGCACCAAGGCCACTGCAGCTGTAAGACCGGGGGAGCGGCTGACCGTGACGATCTACGTGCAGCGCGACCCGCGGGCCGCGCTCGTCCCTGCGGCGCACGCGCTGGGACGCCTCGCTCCTCGGGCACGATCGTACCTGCGCCCCGAGCAGGCGGTGGCCGCGTTTGGCGCCGCTCAGTCAGACCTCGACACGGTTGTGGCGTTCGCAAAAGCGCACAAGTTGAAGGTAGTCGAGCAGAGCATCGCCAAGCGCCTCGTGCGTGTGGCGGGAACCGCTAAGCAACTCGATACGGCGTTCGGCGTGCAGCTGCGCCATTACAAGCACCCCGAGGGAGGGATTTACCGCTCGTATGAGGGACAGGTGCAGCTTCCTGCGGAGCTTGCGGGCGTAGTCGAGGGGGTGCTCGGGTTGGACAACCGCAAGATGGTGCGCACCCGTCCATCCGTTGCCCGCCGCGCCGCCGAAGCTGAAGTAGATAGCTCAGAACCACCCGCCAATGCGTACACGCCGCCGATGCTCGCGAAGCTGTTCGATTTCCCCGCTGGCGACGGTGCGGGGCAATGCGTGGCGGTGTTTGCTTTCAACGGCCAGATCATGAGCACCGGGGAATCAGCCAAGGGCGGGTATCAGGCAGCCGAGCTCGACGATTACTTCACCAACGTCCTCCAACAACAACCGCCAAAGCTCACCGACGTGGTCGTCCAAGGACCAGGCAACCAGCCCGGGGATGGCAGCGAAGGCAGCGACAGCACGGGTGAGGTGCTGCTCGACCTGTGCACTGTCGGCGGGGTCGTGCCGGGGGCGAACGTGGCGGTGTACTTCACCGAGTTCAGCGAAGAGGGCTGGGTGAACGCGATCAAGGCGGCGGTGAGCGATACGACCAACAAGCCGCAGGTGATCTCGATCTCCTACGGCAACCCGGAGGACGACGAAACCAAGGGCATGTGGACCGAGCAGACAGTCAAGCTGGTCAACGGCGCCTTTGAACAGGCTGCAGCGCAGGGGATCACGATCTGCTGCGCATCGGGCGACGAAGGATCCGCCGACGAGCCTGAAACGAAGATCCCACACGTCGACTTCCCCGCGTCGAGCCCGTGGGTGCTGGGCTGTGGGGGCATTCGCCTGGAAGCGGACCCGGCGGCCGGGACGATCTCCGCAGAACAGGCATGGAACGACCTCAAGAAGAAAGAGGGCGCAACCGGCGGAGGCGTGAGCCGACTGTTCGCGCTACCTGAGTGGCAGGCTGCGGCCAACGTTCCCCTGAACGCCGACAAAAGCGGCAAGAGCGGACGAGGCGTGCCTGACGTAGCCAGCCTCGCCGACCCAGAAACACCGATGTGGATACTGACGCCAGGCGGTCAGCTGGGCGGGGTCGGAGGCACGAGCGCGGCCGCACCGATGTGGTCGGCGCTCATCACGCTGCTCAACCAGCTCACTGGTACCCCGCTCGGGTTCTGCAATCCCCAGCTTTACACGAGCCTGAAGGACAGCCTCGTAGATATCACCAGCGCCAGCAACGGCAGCTACAAGGCCGGCCCGGGCTGGGACGCGTGCACCGGCTGGGGGCGACCCGACGGCACAAAGCTGCTGCAGGCGCTCAAAGCGCTGCCAGCTCCTGCACCAGTGCCGACGCCGGCGCCCGGTGCCGTTTCGACTCCAGCGCCGCCGAAACCGGCACCGTCGGTAACGCCTCCGGTACCGGGCCTGAGCTCGAATCTGGTGGGACCCGAAGGGCAGCTGTTCGCCGATCCCCACCCCAGCGGAGACGAGAGTGCCTTCCAGGTGGATAACACGAGCGATCAGTACTACAAGTCGCCCTACTACGAAAGTCATGAAGAACAGCTACAGCCGATTCCTGCGCCGCGCGTGAGCCCACCGCGTATGGAGCTCGCGAAGGTGATTGGCGAAGGCCCGCTTGCACCGTGTGTGGCGGCGAAGCGAATCAGCTTCCATGCGGTTGGTGATACTGGACCTTCCGAGCAATCCCACGTCAAGACGGTTGCAAGCGTGGCCGACGCGATGGCGGCGGATCTGGCGTCGGCGGCCCCTGGAGAGGGACCGATGTTCCTGTTTCACCTGGGAGATGTTGTGTACAGCTTTGGCGAGCACCAGTACTACTACGACCAGTTCTACGAGCCGTTCCGCGACTATGACGCACCGATCGTGGCGATTCCTGGTAACCACGACGGGTTCCCCTCCGAAGAGAGCGAAAACGAAGAATCGCTGTTTGCGTTCCTGCGCAATTTTTGCGCAGCCACTCCCGGCCCCTCACCCGACGCTGGCGGGTTGGCGCGCACCGCGATGAACCAGCCAGGCGTGTACTTCACCCTTGACGCACCATTCGTGTCGATCATTGGCCTGTACTCCAACGTGCTGGAGGGCCCTGGGGTGATCTCCTCGGAGGGCGGGAGGTACCCAACGCTTGACGACCAGCAACTGCAGTTCCTGATCGCCGAGCTGGCACGCCTGAAGCCCGAACGCGAAGCGGGCGAACGTGCGGTGATCCTTACCTGCCACCACCCGCCGCTGTCTGTCGATGAGAAGCACGGCGGCGCGCGAGGGCTGGCGGAAGACATCGACAAAGCGTGCGAACAGGCCGGCCTGCGACCGGACGCGGTGCTCTCAGGGCACGCGCACCTCTACCAGCGGTACACGCGCACGGTGGAAGGCGCCGAAATTCCCTACATCGTGGCGGGCAGTGGCGGTCACAACGTGACTAAGCCCAAAGCCAACGCCATGGAAGCGACCCCACCCGAAGGGTATGAGCTGGTGGTGGAACCGCTGCTGGACTACGGCTATCTGACGCTCACCGTGGACATGTCGGGCAAAGCGCCAAAGCTCACCGTCGCCTTCAAGCCCACCAGTGGCAAACGGCTCCAGAGCGACACGGTCACCGTGGACCTTTCGAAGCGGCGGATCGTCTCCAGCTAGGAGGTGCCTGCGCCAGCGTCGCAGCCGTACAGATGTTCGCGCAACTGGTCACAGCTGTCGACAGACCAGCGCTCACTGGTCTCCAACGACTCAATCAGCTCCTCGGCCGATCGCAGCAACCGCCGACTTTCTGGCTCGGCAAACAAAAGGGCGTCGGCGGCCTCCAGCAACTGTTCACGCTCTTTCGCGTGCAGCTTGGTGGCGCCTTGGCGGTCGATCGTTTCGAGCAGCGCCGTGTAGTGCGCGCCACGTGTGGTCATTGGCTCGGCTGTAGTCATCATCCTCTCCTAGGTTAGCCACCTCCTTATGTGGAGCCGGTGGCGCTAGGGGGCTTCGGGCGCTAGGGCTGTGCTGTGCGGGTCGATCAGGATCTTGGCGTGCACGTCGGGACTGCCCAGTGCGCCGAACGCGCTCTCGACGCCGTCGAGTCCGACCGTGCCGGTGATGAGCGGACGCGGGTCGACGTCGCCGTTGGCGAGCATGTGCAGGGTGTCTCGGAACTCCAGCGGCGTGTAGCCGACCACGAACCGCACCTCGATTTCCTTGTTCACGGCCATCGCTGGCGTTATCTGATCGACGCCCACGCACACGCCAACGACGACGACGCGAGAGAGCAGTGGCGCACCGTCGATCACGCTGTCGATCACGCCCGGGACGCCAACGCACTCGAAGATGACTGGGTGCTTTGGCGCGGCGCCGAGCTTTTCGCCGAGTCGCCAAGCGTGCCACCACCCGAACGGTAGGTGTCCGAGCTTCTCGCGCGTGCTGACTGACAGCTCGAGCGCGGCTGGAATGTCGGGGACCTCGCCGCGCCGCTGTACGGCGGTGAACGGCGACTCGTGCGCGGGGTCCAGGACGACATCAGCTCCACAGGCGCGTGCCAAGGCGCGGCGCGAGGGTGAGTAATCGCTGGCGATGACTGTGCGCACACCGTTGGCCTTCAAGAGCAGGATCACCGCGAGCCCGATCGGTCCGCAGCCGATCACGATCGCCACTGTGCGCTTGCCCACTTCGCCGCGACGCACCGCGTGCCAGGCCACTGCCATCGGCTCGGTCAGCGCCGCCACGTCGGGGCCCAGACCGTTTGGTACTGCCATCATCATCGACTGCTCGACCAGCACCTGCTCGGCATAGGCGCCGGGAGCGTTCACTGACAGTCCAACGAGGTCCACGCCGCGGCTGCCACGCAGGAGCGGCAGCGCGACTACTGGCGTCCCCGGTGGCAGACCTTTCCGGGCGCGCGGCCCGTACTCGGCGATCTCGCCGCAGAACTCATGCCCAAAGACGATCTTCTGATCGGAGCGAGCAAAGCGGTCATAGCCCGCACGCACCGCCAGGTCCGCCCAGACGTCACAGCCGTGGCGAGCATGCAGGTCCGAGCCGCAGATCCCGCAGCGCAGCACCTTGATGCGTACCTGCCCACGAGCTGGCACCGGCTCGGTCTGCTCGAGCACCGCGAGCTCCGCGTTGGTGCAAACGACTGCCCTCATCGCGCGCGCCGCAGGAGAGCAAGGTCGGTCACGCAGACATTCTCGCACTGCCTCACAGCAAACGGGAGCCTGCGAGCGTCATCGCTAGGCGCGAGCCAGTCGAAGAAGCTCGCAGAACACCTCTACGACCTGCGGATCGAACTGCGATCCGGAACAGCGACGCACCTCGGCTAGCGCCTCTGCGACGGTGATCGCGTCGCTGAACGGGCGATGTCTCATCATCGCAACGAAGGCGGCACACACGGCGATGATGCTCGCGCCGATCGGTATGTCCTTGCCGGCCAGCCGGTCTGGATAGCCGAAGCCGTCGTAGCGCTCATGGTGGGAGCGCACGAGTTTGGCGATGTGCGCGAGCGACGGTGCAGCGGCGACGATGCGCTGCCCGATTTCGGCGTGGGTGCGCATGATCGCCCACTCATCAGCGTCGAGCGGTCCTGCCTTCGTCAGGATCGCGTCTGGGATCGCTAGCTTGCCAACGTCGTGAAGGCGTGCGGCGAGCTCCACGCGCTCAACCTCATCCGCTGAGAGGCCCAGGCCTTCAGCGGTGGCGGTGGCGAAGTGGGCAATCCGGTTGAGGTCCTCGAGCACGCCCGGAGTGCGCTCGTTGAGAACCTTCAGCAACAGTCCGAGGCTTTCGCGATTTCCCGTGCTGTGGCTGGTGTTGTGACGGGTGTCGGTCGATGTTCCCATCTGGCTCATTTATCGTCGTCGAGCTACGCGTGCTTGAAATCTCGACGGCGGGGTAGACCACTGCTCATTACCCCCTAAGGCTGCTTGATAATCACGAGTGCGCCCGCTCCGATCGGCACCAGCACGTCCATGACGCTCGCATCGCCTGCGACAAGCTCGCGGAACTGTGCGACCTCGTCTGCGTGAGAGACAACGTTGTCTACAACGAGCATCCCCCTCGCGCGGAGCGAACGCACCAGATCCGGCCAATAGCTCACGTATTCAGGCCGCTCGGCGTCGAGGAAGATCAGATCCCAGAAAGCGTCAGCGGACTTTGCCAGGGCGCTGCGCGCATCTTCCAGGCGGAGCTCCGCGAACGCTGCTAAGCCGGCGCGGCGCAGGTTCGCGTCGGCTTCGGCCAGTCGCGCAGGCTCGATCTCCACGCTCGTGAGCGCTCCTGCGTTGGCCCTTGCCGCATCCGCCAGCCAGATGCTCGAGTAGCCATTCGATGTGCCGAGCTCCAGCAGCTGCTTGGCTTTCAGGCCGCGGGCCAGCACTGCGAGCAGTCGTGCGGTCTCCGGCTCTAGGTTGCGCAGCCGCTGGAGTCGGTCCTCCTTACCTGCGTCGTGCTCGCGTCCACTGCGGTAAAGCTCGTCCAGGAGACCTTCCAGCTCTGGGCCCATGTGGCCTCAGACGGATTCGACGGCCTCAGACGGCTGATCATGCGCGGCGGCGGGTATCTTCACGCGCTCGCTTGCCGAGCGTCCGAGGCTAGCGACCTCTGAGTCCATCAGCGACACGCTCTGCTTGGCGTCGCGCCTGCCTCGCAACTCCAGGAGCCGCGAGGTCAACACGGGCTTGAGCCAGCGCAGCAATTCCACCCAGCCTGGGACGTTGACGCGGCTCGCTCGCTTCTCGATGCCGTTCACGAACGCATCCGCGCACTTCTCCACCGATGTCGTTGCGCCGAGCGGCCCCGGCAGCGTTGCGAGCATCTCGCGAAAGGACGCCAGATCTCGCTTGGCGTCCTGCACCATTGGCGTGTCTATCCAGGACATGTGCGCGCTGCCAACCGCTACGCCCTTGTAGCCAAGCTCCATGCGCAGCGCATTGGCGAAGTGCTCGGCGCCAGCCTTGCTCGCGTTATATGCAGCAAGGCCCGGAGCTGGTACATAGGCGGCCTCAGAGGAGACAATCAGGACGTAGCCCTGCCGCCGTTCGAGCTGTGTGATGGCGGCACGCACCGTATGAAACACACCAGTGATGTTGATGTCGATCACGCGCCGGAACATCGCCGGATCGACGCTGCCGACCGAGCCGTAGCTGGCAATCCCAGCGTTCGCCATAACGATGTCGATGCCGCCAAAGCGCTCCACGCCATGCGCGACAGCCGCTTCCATGTCAGCGAGCTCGGTGACATCACCGATGATCGATGTGGCACTCTCCTCGCCCAGGTCCGCCACAAGCTGGCGCAGCGGGTCAGCGTCGAGATCGACGAGCACTACCCGAGCGCCGCGGGCGACCAGCTGGGTGGCTGTCGCAGCACCGACGCCGCGGGCGCCGCCAGTGATGAGTGCAACCTTGCCTTGCACGCTGCTCACCACTCCAACCATACTCGCCTGATTAGTCCCGCGGGCGAAACACCGACTCGACGATCGTGCCCTGCGAGTCCACTATCTGGACGCCGTAATAGCCCGACTGGCGACTAGGCCGCTCGCCGGGGGCACCATTGTGGCGGTAGCCAGCCGCCGGGGCGTCCCGGTGGAGGTCCTCAACGGTGCGCCGATCTGGGGCGGGAAAGGCGACGTGCAGGTTCTCGGTTGGCGGCGTGCCGTCAGCCACTAGCGAGAAGGTCGCCCAAGCGCCACGGAACTGACGACCGTCCTGCCATCGTCGTCCCTCGCGCGGTCCCGTGTGTCGGGCGATGGCCGCATAGAACGCGACCGCCACATCGAGGTCGGGGACGCGGATCCAGAGGTGGTCTATGTT
>Ga0302308_10000555_pt1 | contig 32470 bp, 23 predicted proteins | sample III_Palsa_E3_3_FD_200531 | JGI IMG/M metagenome (GOLD analysis project Ga0302308, IMG submission 200531) | Peat permafrost microbial communities from Stordalen Mire near Abisko, Sweden - III_Palsa_E3_3 | ecosystem: Environmental > Terrestrial > Soil > Palsa > Peat permafrost | place: Sweden...
CATGACCGTCAGGTGAGGGACATCTTGCGTGATGGGGAGCTTGTCCCAACCAGCTCGCAACACGAGGTAGGCGACGATCACGATGCTGAGGATCAGGCTGAGGTACATCCAGCCGTGCCACAGGCCATTGACGGATTGGCTGGCGAAGCCGAACGAAACGGTGAACCACGGAAGGAAGAGGCTGATGAACAAGAGGATCGTCGCCACGCCGGCGATCTCGTCGGCCCGCGACCAGCGGGCCACGTCGAACTTGTAGGGAGGCCGCGAGGAGCCCGCCGCAGCCGGCGGTGTGGTGGCCGCAGCGGCGGCGTCCGGGACGGAAGCTTCTTGGGAGGGAGCTCCTTGGGCGGCCGCCGGAGCGGGGTGCAACGCGGTGCCACAGCTGGGGCAGTACCCAGCGTTGTCCGCTGCCTCGTTCTGACATTGCGGGCAGGTCTGCGGCATCACGGTCCTCCATCACTCGGGCGACGGAAGTCGGCATACCCCACCGGGCTTCCGATCAGAGCCTTGTTCCCGCTCCTGAGTGTACGGGGGTGTTAGCTCTCTGACGGGGGATTTCTCGCCCAATTGAGGGTGCGCCGCCGTGCTACGTCCGGCTGTGCCGGCTGGGGTGGAGGAGCCTGAGCCTGGCCACGGTGTCGCCCCCGACGGCGAGACAGCGGGAGGCCGACGGGCAGGTCACCGCGGTCAGCGGGATGGGGACATACGACGTCGGAGAGCTCCGGAAGGTGAGTCCGGCATCCGTGCTCTCGGCGACGCCGCCGGCACCCACGGCAGGGTTGCCCACCCATGTGGTTCCCACCATGGCGCATTGATCCTCCGAAGGACACGCCAGTCCGTAGACGTCGTCGACGGGGAGGGTCCCGGTCGATGGCGTCCACGTGTGCCCCCCGTCGGCGCTGTGGAGGAGCGCACCTTGGGCCGGGACCACGTCACTGACCGTCGTCCCGGTCGTGCCCGCGGCGAGACAGTCCGACGCGGTGAGGCAGGCCGTGCTCTGCAACACACCTGTCCCCGCAGGCACCGAGGCCAGCGCCCACGTCTGCCCTCCGTCCGCGCTCACCGCCACCGCTCCTTGTCCATGGCCGCTGGTCGTCGGGACATAGCCGGCGTCAATGCAGGTGCCGCCGGCTATGCACGTGATGTCGTTCCCCGGCAGGAAGCCCGCCGGCAGGTCGCCTTCCTGCTGCCAGCTCTGACCGAAGTCGGCGCTGTGGGCGGACCACGTCGAGATGCCGTCGCTCACGGTGGCTGTGCAGTCGACCGGGCTCGCACACGTGACGCTCGAGACGACGAGCGCGTTCTGCGGCGACACCGCAGGGGACCAGGTCGCGCCGGCGTCGCTCGTCGTGACCACGACACCACCGCCCGGGAGTGAGGAGCCGTTGGAGCCGACCGCCATGCACTCCATGGCGGTCGGGCAGGACACCCCGCTCAGCTGAGGAGTGCTTCCATCGGTCACCCGCTGGGCCTTCCAGGTGACGCCGCCGTTCGTGGTGGCGTCGATCACCGTGGCGCCGCTCGCGGAGGCGGGGTTCGGTCCGACGACCCCCACCGCCCAGCAGCGCCGGGCCGTGCCACACGACAGCGCTCCGAGCTCGCTCGTGCCGCTGGGAGCCGGCTGACCCACCGCCAGGGCGGTGCCCTTGGACTCTCCGAGGACGCGCGTCACCTTCTTCGAACCCGGGTGTCCGGAAAGCACGCAGCCCGACGCGGTGAGAGCCACGGCAGCGAGGATCAGGATCAGGCCGCCACTGCGTCGCCAGACACGCCTGTGGTGAAACACGGGTCGTGGAAGCACGCAGGACGAGAATAGCGGTGGGGGCCACATTCCCAAGGTCACCGTTGGCTACCCTCGCCTCGGTGGATTGGGTCGACCTGCTGATCATCGGGCTGATGCTGCTGGCCGCCGTCCAGGGGCTCCGGCTCGGGGCCCTCGTTCTGCTCCTGACTTTCGGCGGGTTCTTTGTGGGGTTCTTCCTGGGGACCGTCGTCTGGGTTCCGCTCCTCCGGAGCGCACACGGAGACGACATCACGCGCTCTGTCCTCGTCGTGTCGCTGGTCCTGTTCACCGCCTGTTCCCTGGGGTACGCCGGCCACGTCATCGGGACGTGGAGCAACGCCACGGTCCGCCGGCACCACCTCGCCAACGTCGATGCCGGGCTGGGCGTCGGGGTGGCCGTGCTGGTGCTCCTCCTCTCCGTCTGGATCGTGGCCGCCGTGGTCGGGTCCCCGAATAGCCGGTTCACGTCGCTGGACGCCGCCGTGGCCCGGTCGGACATCCTCCACTCCATCGACGGGGTGCTGCCCCAGGCACCGTCCATCTTCAACGACCTGCAGACGTTCCTGAACGATCAGGGCTTCCCGCAGGTCTTCTCCACGCTCACCCCGCCTTCGACCCCCGCCGTCTCGACACCCACCAGTGCCGAGACGAAGGCGCTCGCCGACCCGGCCATCTTCTCGACGGTCAAGGTTCTCGGCACGGCGTGCACCAGCGTGCAGGAGGGTTCGGGCTTCGTGGTCGGTCCGGGGTTGGTGGCCACCAACGCCCACGTCGTGGCGGGAGAGAGCAGCGGCAACACGCAGGTGTTGCTCGGGAGCAGCGCGTACAACGCCACACCGGTGCTGTTCGACCCCGATTTCGACTTGGCCATACTCCGGACCGACGCTCCCCTCGGTCCCGCCCTCGCCATCAGTGCGAACCTGGTCCCGCGGGGGACGCAGGCGGCGATACTCGGCTATCCCGAGGACGGGGGTCTGACCGTTGGATCAGCCGGCGTGACGGAGGAGGTCACGGCCATCGGCAAGGACATCTACAACAACGGCTCGGTGACCAGAGGCGTCTACGCACTCGATGCGAGCGTGCTCCCGGGCAATTCGGGCGGCCCGCTGCTCGGAGCGGGCGGCCAGGTCATCGGCGTCGTGTTCTCCCGATCCACCGTCTACCAGGACGTCGGCTACGCCCTCACGTCGCCCGGAGTCCTGACGCGGGTACAAGAAGCGGAGCGGCACCATTCCGCCGTCGGCACCGGGCCGTGCATCTCGGGCTGAACGGCACGCAAGAATGAGCCCATGAGCCAGCGCATCGAGGATTACGCCGTCATCGGAGATCTCCACTCGGCGGCCCTGGTGGGCCTCGACGGCTCCATCGACTGGTTGTGCCTGCCGCATTTCGACTCCCCGTCGTGCTTCGCCCGGTTGCTCGGCACGGAGGACCACGGTTTCTGGAGGATCGCGCCGGCCGGGGGGCCGTCGGAGATCCTGGCCACGCGGCGCTGGTATCGGCCCAACACGTTGGTGGTCGAGACCGAATACGACACCGCGACAGGGACGGTGCGCGTCACCGACTGTATGCCGGTGCGGGAGGGCCACCCGCACCTGGTGCGCGCCGTCGAGGGTGTCAGCGGCACTGTCGAGATGCGCATGGAACTCGCCGTGCGCTTCGACTATGGCGAAGTCGTCCCCTGGGTCAGCTCGAGCGACGGGTTGACCCGGCTGACCGCCGGTCCGGATTCGGTGGCACTCTGGCACCGGGTCGACGCGGTGGGGAAGGACCTGCAGACCGTCGCTGACTTCACGGTCAACGCGAACCAGCGCCTTCCTTTCACTCTGGTGTGGTATCCCTCGAACGAGGAGCCCCCGCCCCCGCTCGACAGCTACTACGCGGTGCACCTCACCGAGGCGTACTGGACCGAGTGGGCGGCGCAGTGTGGCTACGAGGGTCCGTACAAGGACGCCGTGCTGCGTTCCCTCATCACCCTGAAGGCCCTGACCTACAACCCCACGGGCGGCATCGTGGCGGCGGCCACGACCTCACTTCCCGAGGCGCTCGGTGGCAACCGCAACTGGGACTATCGCTACTGCTGGCTCCGTGACGCGACGCTCACTTTGGAGTCGTTGATGCGCGGCGGTTATCACACCGAGGCGCTGGCCTGGCGCGACTGGTTGCTCCGCGCCGTGGCCGGCGACGTCTCTAAACTCCAGATCATGTACGGGCCGGGAGGGGAACGCCGGCTGGACGAGTGGGAGGCGGACTGGCTCCCGGGCTACGAAGGATCGACTCCTGTCCGGATCGGGAACGCTGCTTCGGACCAGTATCAGCTCGACGTGTACGGCGAGGTCATGTCGGCGCTGTATTCGTCGGCCCGCTCCGAGGCGACGCAGAGCCGAGCCGCCTGGGGCCTGCAGAAGCAGCTCGTCGAGTTTCTCGAAAAGGGATGGATGGAGCCCGACGACGGCATATGGGAGGTGCGCGGCCCGCGGCGGCACTTCACCCATTCGAAGGTGATGGCCTGGGTGGCGGTGGACCGGGCCGTCCGCACGCTCGAGGAATGGCCCGAGCTCGACGGTCCGCTCGAGGGGTGGCGCAAGCTGCGGGACGACATCTTCAACGAGGTCTGCGCCAAGGGCTACAACAAGAAGGTCGGTGCCTTCACCCAGTACTACGGATCGGACCAGCTCGATGCCAGCGTCTTGATGATCCCCATGGTCGGCTTCCTGCCGCCGAAGGACCCCCGGGTGATCAGCACCGTCGAGGCGGTACAGAGGGACCTCATCGACCACGGCTTCGTGTTGCGCTACCGCACGAGCGACGACGGTGCCGTCGACGGCCTGACCGGCAGGGAGGGCGCCTTCCTGGCCTGTTCGTTCTGGCTGGTCGACTGCCTCTCCATGATCGGGCGTGTGGACGAGGCCGAGGAGCTGTTCGAGCGCCTCCTGGCCCTACGGAACGATCTGGGCCTGCTGTCCGAGGAGTACGACCCGCTGGCCGGCCGGCTCGTCGGGAACTTCCCGCAGGCGTTCTCGCACGTGTCGTTGATCAATTCGGCTTTCCGCCTCAGCGGGAAGGACCCGCTGAGCTTCGTCGACGAGGGTCCCCGCGTCGTGACCGACAACAGCACCCTCACCTCGGCCACGGTGGGGAGGGCGAAGCGTCTGGGGCGTGCCGCCGTCCGCCGTCGCTCGGGCGCGGCGCGCTGAGGCCGACGGGGCCCGCGAGCAATGGGCGGCACACACGCACACGGTGGACGTTCTCACCGTCATGCCGACGCCGGCCTGCACGTGCACGACTCCGCCAGTGGCGAGGCGATTCCCGCCGTGCCGCCGCCACGGCCCATTGCCACCGGGGTCCTCGAGATCGACACGTTGCTCGGGGGTTGGGAGCGCGTCACCGCCGGCTACCTGATAGAGGGACCCGCACCGGTGCTGATCGAGACGGGGAGCCAGACGTCGGTGCCGGTGTTGCTCGCCGCACTGGGCCAGATCGGCGTCGGTCCGTCCGAGCTGTCCGGCGTGGCGGTGACGCACATCCACCTCGACCATGCCGGTGGGGTGGGCGATGTCGCCCGCGCCTTCCCTGCCGCCAAGGTCTATGTCCACGAAAAGGGGGCCCGGCACTTGGCCGACCCCACGCGGCTGATCGATTCGGCGGCGCGTGTCTACGGCCCGCTCCTCGACTCGCTCTATGGCCGTCTCGATCCCACACCTCCCGAACGCCTCCACGTGCTCGAGGACGGGGAGGAGATCGAGGTCGGTCCGGGGCGCAGCCTGACCGCCGTGGACTCCCCGGGACACGCCAAGCATCACCTGGGTTTGCACGACTCGTTGAGCGGCGTGCTGTTCGCCGGGGACGCGGTGGGGGTCAAACTGCCCGATGGCGGAGTCCTGCGACCCTCCACCCCGCCACCCGACTTCGATCTCGACCAGGCCCTCACGTCGTTGGCCAAGTTCGCCGCACGGCGCCCTTCGGGCATCGCCCTGGCGCACTACGGCCTGCTCGAGCAGCCCGAGGAGCTCCTGGCCGAGGCCGACGAGACCCTGCGGCTCTGGGCCGAGACGGCCGAGACGGCCTATCGCCAGGGCAACGACATCGCCGATGCGCTGTCAGATCGGTTCGACCCGCTCCTTGGCGACATCGACGCCGCGCACAAGGAGAAGCTGGACATCATGAACGGCGTGCACTCGAACGCGGCAGGCTTCCGCCGCTGGCTCGAGGGGCGAGACACGGCACCTACCGCCTGACGCAGCATCGCGACGCGACACGCCCCGGGGTGCGGACACCGAAGCGGACGCGGACGGAATCAGCGGACCGAATCAGCGGACAAGATCAGCGGACAAGATCAGACCACCAGTTTGGCGCGAAGCTCCTCTTGGCGGACTTCGAAGTCGTCGAGGGAGATACGGCCTTCGGCCAGGTCCTCGTGCAGTGCAGCGAACTCCTCGAGCAGGCGCGTCTGGTCCACCTCGTCGGCCGAGAGGGACGGGGCGGCCTGCTCGTTCGCCACCGCCTTGTCTTCCTTGCGCGAAATGCGGTCGTCCATCTTCGCCTTGGCCCGGTCCTTCTTGGCCTGGTCGCGCTGCAATTTTCCAAATGTCGAACGTGCGCGTGCCACGGTTCACTCCTTTCCGGCCGCAGGGCAGCGGCCAGGTCCTGCCGGCAAGGCGCCTGCCCTGCCGCTGTTCTTGCCGCACCCGCCTGTGTGCGGTGGGCGTCTCCGGCCCCGAGCGGAGGAGGTGGGATTTGAACCCACGGTACCCATGAGGCACAACGGTTTTCGAGACCGTCCGATTCGGCCGCTCTCGCACTCCTCCGGGGCAGATGCTAGTCGCTCTGACCTGGTCCGGAACCTCGATGCGACGTTTACGGGAGCTCTGGCGGCGCGAAGAGCGAGGTCAGGGGGATGCAGCCAGACTGCAAATCAGGCGACCTCGCCGGAGCCCGGTGGCGCCCCAGTTGCCGCCCGATCGGTCCGCTTCTCGGCGAAGAAGGAGGACAGCAGGGCGGCGCACTCGGCGGCTCCGATGCCCCCGGTCACCTCGACCTCGTGGTTGAGGCGGGGGTCGGTGCAGAGGTTGTAGAGGGTCCCGCACGCACCGGCCCGCGGGTCGGTTGCCCCGAAGACGACCCGCTTCACCCTCGCCGCCACCAGCGCGCCGGCACACATGGGGCATGGCTCGAGGGTCACGACGAGGGTCAACTCGGACAGGCGCCAACCACCCACGCTGCTGGCGGCATCGCGCAGCGCCAGGATCTCGGCGTGCGCGGTGGGGTCGGCCGCACCTTCGCGCTCGTTGTGGCGGGCCGCCACCAGCCTCCCCCCGATCACGGCGACGGCACCGACCGGAACCTCACCCGCCTCGGCGGCGGCCCGCGCCTCGGCCACGGCAAGCGCCATGGCGTCTTCGTCGCTCAGCGGGGTCGTCTGGGTGGTTGCGATGCCCCAGTATGCGAGGTCAGAGGCCCGGAGAGGAATTCCGGCCGGCCGCCCCCCTGACCTCAACCGGTCGATGAGCGCAGGTCTGCTTTGAATGCGCCGAGGGCTGTCTGCACTTCGTTCGAGATCCGCCCGAACTGCTCGAGGTACGAGCCCAACCCCAACGACGACACGCCATTGATGGTGCCGAGGAACTCGACGTCCTGATTCACCAGCGTGCGAGCGGTGTCGGCGGTCGTCTTGGCTGCCGTTGGCACGGACGTTGTCTGCAGGACGGCGGCGTAGTGCTGCAGCGACGGCACATAGGGGTTGAGCAAGGCGGCCACTTCCGGGATGGTGGGAATGCCGGCGATCTGGTGGAGTTGCGAAAGGATGGTGCTAGTGGCTGCGTTGGCGGCGTCGGTGGCCGCCTGCAGCTGGGCAACGGCCGAGGACGAGGCCACTGAGGTCGATGCGGTCTGTGGGCGGTCCGCGGTGGTGATCGTCGGGTTGTGCATCGAGGCAAGGACGGCCGCCACGGCGACGAACACGGCCAACAGGCAAGCCAGGACGACCGCCGCCACAAAGGCGCGGCTGCGCTGCCTTCGCCCGCCGAACGTGTGCTCGACGGCGTGTATGTGGGGAAGCGAAAACCCGTCTGCGTGTTGCCTCTGCGCATCGGGCCAAGACGCAGACGCTGCGGAGGGCTCCCAATTCGGAATCCGCGGCGCGACTTCAGTGGCGGCCCGCTTCGGCTCGGGTGCCCACACGGGTCGAGGCGCCGCCTTGACAGCTGTCGCCGCGCCCGCCGCCGGCCGTGTCCCCACGTCTCGACGTGGCGTCGAACCCGCCTTGGCGTCGGCGTTCGCCTTGGCGTCGGCGTTCGCCTTGGCGTCGGCGTTCGCCTTGGCGTCGGCGTTCGCCTGGGGCGTGGACTTGGCTGCGGCGGGCTTGGCTGCGGGTCGGGAATCCGACTGCTTGGGAGGGCGACGGGCACCGTCGACCTGCCGCGTGACGCGGGGCTCTGACGTCCTCGTCTTGTCGCCCTTTTGCCTCGTCCGCGCAGGGTCCGAGCCGTTCTCGTCGCTCGGCTGGGCCGTGATTTCAGGAGTAGCGATGACCCCAGTATGTAGCGAGGCACATCCGTTGGAAAGTCCCCTGGCCAATCCCCCAGGAAGGCTCAGGAGGCGGGAGCCCGGAGGTTCTGTTCGAGCGCGCTCAGGGTCGTCTGGAGCTGGGTGGCATCGGCGTCGAACTGCTTGAGAAAGGCGCCGAGCTGCAGGGGTGGCAGTCCGTCGATCGTGTCGAGGAACTGCACGTCCTGGCGTACCTGCGCCTCCGCGCTGGCGACGTCCGACCGGGCCGCAGCAGGGACCTTGCTCTCAGACAGGAGGGTCCCGTAGAGCTGCAGCGACGAGACGTAGGGGTTGACGATCTTCTCGACATTCGACGGCGTCGGAAAGGATCCCATTGAAGAAAAGCCCACGGTGGCCGACGTCGTGGCTGAATCGATGGCGTCGGTGGCCGTCTGAATGCGCGCGGTCGCCGCAGTGGAAGAGGCGGGGGGAGGGGTCTGCGCCGGCGGGCTGGCCGTGTTCGCATGCTGCAGCGCGTACATGACCGCGGCGACGGCGATCACGACGAGTGCGGCAGATGCCAACACGACGATCGCAGTGAACACGCGGCTTCTGTCCTCGTCGCCGGGCGCGTTCTTACGGCGGGACTTCCGGGCGTGCGCCGGGGCCGAGCTGTGCGTCGCCGAGATGCCGGTGTCTCCCTGGTTCGCTGTCGTGTCGGAGAGCTGCTCGGGCTCGCCTTCCAAGTCCGCGGTCGGTTCTGCTTCGACCACCGCCGCCACCGCCGCCACCGTTGCGGCCATCGCCGCGATCCGTGCTTCGGCGGCCTCCGGGGCCGGGTTCGCCTCCGGCCACGGTGCGGCCTCGGGCTCCCCGGCTGACGGCGACTCTTCCTGCAGCTCCAGCCATGATTCCGGCTCGAATTCGTCGCCCTCGTCCAGCTCGGTCGCCGCCGGCTCCGGCGCCCACTGCAGGGTGGCGGCGGGGGGCTCCTCTAGCTCAGGCTCCCATCGGGTCTGGGCCGCAGCGACGGTCTCGGTCGTAGGGACCACCACTGGTTCCGGGTGCACGTCCGCGGGTCGGTCTGCTTCTGTCTCGGGCTCCTCGAAGGAGCGCCGCACCGTGTCGACGATCCGATCGTAGGCGGCGCCGGCCCGTGCCGCGCCGTCCGACCCGGCCTCCGGCTCGGAGTCCTCGCGCAGGGCGGCTTCCCAATCGAAATCGGAGTCGTCGAGGTCCAGCTCGTCCTCGTCCTGGAGCGCGGCCCCCTCAGCGGCGATCTCGGCGTCGTCGGGGTCCGGGAGGAAGACGTCCCATTCGAACTCGTCCTCGCCCAGCCCGAAGTCGCCGGTCAGATCGGTCGTCATCGTTCCGGCCACCGTGGGTGAAGCGCCGCGGCCCGCGGCGACGGAGGGCGGGCGAGACCGTTGTCTCGCAGGTCTCCGGACGCGTCACTACCCCACGCGCGCGCGGTCGACCCTTCGACGGGCTCCGCGGCCTCCGGGTCGAGGCTTGGATCCACGCCGCGTTATCGGTCAGATCCACGCTCGGGTTGAGCCTGAGCGGAGGAGGTGGGATTTGAACCCACGGTTGGTTGCCCAACACACGATTTCCAGTCGTGCCGATTCGGCCGCTCTCGCACTCCTCCGAGATTGCAGCCTGGTCAGGCTAACGGCCGCGCCAGGTGCCGATGGGCCGCAGCCGAGACCGCCCTGACCAGGGGGTGTGGCCCCGGATAAGGGGAGCAGGGTGGGACGGGCACGGCGTGGCGGGCGCCGGGGGAGGCGGGAAGGGGCCACCCACTAACGTGGGCGGGGTCGCCGTCCCGATGCTGGGTGCGGTGGCCGGGTCCTGCGCAACGGCCGCTCGTGAATCGAGTCAGGGTCGGAAGGCAGCAGCTCTCAGCGGGTTTGGTCGGGTGCCGTAGCAAACCTGGCCGCCGCACCGAGCACCGGGCGGCGATGTCTCGGGGGGCAATGTCCGGGGGGCATTGCCCGGGCGGCAATGTCTGATCGCATGGGTAGGCTCGGCCGGCATGGCTGACGCCCCCTTTGTCTCGCTCTACCGGCGCTTCCGGCCGGGGCGTTTCGACGAGCTCAGAGGCCAGGACCACGTCGTGCGGGCGCTGCGCAGCGCCGTCCGCGACGACCGCGTCTCGCACGCCTATCTCTTCAGCGGGCCCCGGGGCACGGGGAAGACATCCTCGGCGCGCATTCTGGCCAAGGCGCTCAACTGCGAGGCGCCTGTCGACGGTGAGCCCTGCGGCGTGTGCACGTCGTGTGTCGAGATCACGCTGGGCAGCTCCCTCAACGTGCACGAGCTCGATGCGGCTTCCAACAACGGCGTGGATGCCATGCGTGATCTCGTGGCGCACGCCGGTCTGGGCACACCCGGGCGATGGAAGGTCTACATCGTCGACGAGGTCCACATGCTCTCGACAGCGGCGGCCAACGCGTTGCTGAAGACATTGGAGGAACCACCGAGTCACGTCGTCTTCGTCCTCGCGACCACCGACCCCCAGAAGGTTCCCCCGACCATCCGCAGCCGCACCCAGCACCTGGAATTCCGCCTGCTGGGCGCAGAGACGCTGCACGGCCTGCTCGAGTCGATCAACGAGGAAGCGGGGCTCCACGTCGACGAGGTGGCTCTCGAGGCGGCAGTGCGACGCGGTCGGGGTTCTGCCCGTGACGCGCTCTCGGCCCTGGACCAGGTGGTCGCCTCGGGCTCGGCCGACGCCGCCCGGCCCGAGCTGGCGGCGGTGCTCGACGCGCTGGCCGACGGGGATGTCGCGCAAGTACTCGTCGCGCTGAGCGCGCTCCTGGCCGGAGGCTGGGGGCCGCAGCAGCTCGCCACGGAATTGATCGACGACCTCCGCCAGGTCTTCCTCGCTGCGCTGGCACCTGAGTTGTGCACGGTGTCAGGCCCGTCGCTCGAGCGGTTCCGCGCCGTGGCCGAGGCCATGGGGTTGGCGCGGGTGGTGCGCAGCATGGAGATTTTGGGCCACGCGTTGGTCGACATGCGGGAGGCGCCTGATGCACAGGTGGTCCTCGAGATCGGCGCCGTCCGGGCCGTGCGCCCCGATCTCGATTCGGGAATGGAGGCGCTGTCGGAAAGGGTGAGCGTCCTGGAGCGCGCGCAGTCCGGCGCACCGGCCTTCCCGCGGCCGGCGGCCCCGGCCGAACGTAGTGCCGGTGGCGGCTCCGAGGTGGGTGGGTCCGCCGCCCCCGCTGCCGCGCCGGAGTCACCTCCGACGCCCCCACGGACCGAGGTGGCGCGTCGCCCCTCCATCGGCGCCGTGCGCCGCAAGAAGGAGGCGGCCGCGCCCGCGCCGGCCGCGCCCGCTCGAACGGCGGTGCACGCGGCACCTGACCCCGTCGCGGAGCCCCCGGACACCGGTTTCGCCGCTGCGGCACATGCGGGGACGCCGGCGCAGGCGACGCGCACCCTCGATCGCGACAGCCTGACCGAGGCCTGGGGCGACGGCGTCCTGCAGTCCCTGCCGGCGCGGGCCAAGGCCCGCTACGCCAGCGGTCGCTTCGTGGCGGTGGACGGAGAGGGAGCCCACTTCGCGCTCCCGAACGCCGCCCACCGGGAGCAGTGCGCCGAACAACAGGCGGTGGTGGAGAAAGCACTTTCCGACCACTTCGGGACGACGGTCTCGCTGGTGCTCGATATCGACGACACGTCACCCCCGCCGGCAGCGCGTTCGGGCCCGTCCCCGGCGGCGGCCGGCCCGTCGTCGGGTGCCGCGCCGTCGCCTGCCGCGCCACCGGCGGACGAGATCGATTACGTCGACCCCAGTGAGTTGGACGACACGTCCACCGATCAGGCGACAGCCGCGCAGGCGCGCCTCCTGCAGGCCTTCCCCGGCGCCAGCGAGGTGCCCGAGTAGGTGTACACGGGGCCACTCCGCACCCTCATCGACGAGCTCGGCCGCCTGCCCGGCATCGGACCCAAGTCGGCGCAGCGCATCGCCTTCCACATCTTGAAGGTCCCCGGTGAAGACGCGCGCCGGCTGGCCGACGCCGTCATCGCCGTGAAGGAGCGCACGACGCTCTGCGATGTGTGCTTCAACGTGGCGGAGTCGGGCGAGCTGTGCGCGGTCTGCAGCGACGACCGGCGCGACCCCGAGGTGATCTGTGTGGTCGAGGACCCTCGCGACATCGTGGCCGTGGAGCGCACCGGGTTCAAGGGCCGCTACCACGTCCTCGGCGGTGCGTTGAGCCCGCTCGACGGCATCGGACGGGAGCAACTCCGCCTGCGCGAGCTCCTCGAGCGCGTGGACGCGGGGATCATCCGAGAAGCCATCGTCTGCACGAACCCCACCATCGAGGGCGAGGCCACGGCGATGTTGGTGGCGCGCGAGCTGAACCCGCGGGGCGTGGTGGTCTCCCGCCTGGCGAGTGGGCTGCCCGTCGGCGGCGATCTCGAATACGCCGACGAGCTGACGCTGGGGCGCGCGCTCGAGGGGCGCCGGCCGCTCGAGGTCTGATCGCCGGGCCCAGGGGCAGGCCTTGGGGCGGGCAGCGCTCCGCCGTCCCGTACAATTGGCGGATGCGGATAGCCATCGTGGGTGCGACTGGGCAGGTGGGCGTGGTCCTGCGCGCCATTCTGGCCGAGCGTCACTTCCCGGTGGAGTCCATGCGGTATCTCGCCTCGGCCCGCTCCGCCGGTACGACGCTGCCCTGGGCCGACGGCGAGATCGTCGTCGAGGACGCCGCCACGGCCGACCTCTCGGGCATCGACCTCGCCCTCTGCTCGGCGCCGGCTTCGGTCTCGCGGGAACTGGCGCCGCGGCTCGCCGCCACCGGCGCCATCGTGATCGACAACTCCTCCGCCTGGCGCATGGACCCCGACGTGCCGCTCGTGGTGCCCGAAGCCAACGCTGCGGAGCTGCGCACCATCCCCAAGGGGATCGTGGCCAATCCCAACTGCACCACCATGGTCGCCATCCCCGTCCTGAAGCCCCTCGACGACGAGGCGGGTCTGCGGCGGCTCGTGGTCGCCACCTATCAAGCGGTCTCGGGTGGCGGTGTCGACGCCGTGCGCGAGCTGGCGGAGCAGCTGGCGAAGACGGCCGACCGGGCGGCCGATCTGACGTTCGACGGCTTAGCCGTCGACTTCCCCCCGCGCAACGTGTACCCCGTGCCGATCGCCTACAACGTGATCCCGTTGCAGTTCACGATCGTCGACGACGGGTCGCTGGAGACCGACGAGGAGCAGAAGTACTGCAACGAGGCCCGCAAGATCCTGGGTCGGCCCGACCTGGCTGTGACCGCCACCTGCGTGCGCGTGCCCGTCTTCACCGGGCACTCGGCCGCCATTGTGTGCGAGTTCGAGCGACCGATCACGCCCGAGCGCGCCACCGAGGTGCTGCGCACCGCTCCAGGGGTCGAACTGGTCGAGATCCCGACGCCGCTGCTGGCGGCCGGCCGCGACGTCTCCTACGTCGGCCGCATCCGGCGGGCCCAGGGCGCGCCCAACGCACTGGCCCTCTTCGTCTCGGGTGACAACCTGCGCAAGGGGGCGGCGCTCAACGTGGTGCAGATCGCCGAGGAACTGGTCGCGTTGCGCTCCTGACCCGGGAGCGCCCGTCGTTGGGAGTGCTCGTCGTCAGGGGCGCTCAGGCTCAGTCGGCGCCGGACGAGACCGGCTCGGGTCCACCGATGACAAGGGTGGACATGCGGCGGGCCAGGTTGACCGCGTGGTCGCCGAAGCGCTCGTAGAAGCGGGCAACCATGGCCAGCTCGATCGCCACCGGCAGCGGCATTGTGCCCGCCACCAACTCTGCGGTCAGGGTGACGTGCAGGTCGTCGAGCTCGTCGTCGAGGTCGTCGATGGAGGAGGCGGCATTGGCCGACCGCTCCGCAAAGGCATCCGCCGTCTCGCGCCAGATGGTGGCGGCCACCTCACCCATGCGCTCGACCAGTCCTCTGCTGCGAGCCGACATCTCGGCACCGAGGCCGCGCGCCGCCCGGCGGGCGATGTGCTCGGCCAGGTCGCCGTTGCGCTCCATGTCGGGGAGCATGCGCAGGATTGCCACGTACTCGCGACGCTCGTCGGACGTCGTCTCTCCGTGGACCAGCTGGTACTGCACCGTCGTCGAGATCTGCCCGATCAACTTGTCGATGACCTCGTCGCGCTTGACCAGCTCCTTGGCCGCGTCACGATCGCCCGCCAGCAACGCGTGCGTCGCGCCGGCGATGCCTTCTCCGACCAGTGCAAAAGCCTGCGCGAACAGGCGGTCGACTTCGTGCGGTTCGGGCATCGTCCGCGGCCACAATGGCTGCTCGGTCACGAGCGGCCCGATCGGCATGTGGGGAACATCCTCGGTCTCGACCTCGTCGGGGAACGTCTTGGTGCTCCCACCCAGCTTGAAGGGCATTTCGCCACGCTATCGGGTCGGTTCGGGGCTGACGACCCCCAGATGGCGGGCGGCGCAGGCACCCCACGCAGGGGGGAGCGGGCGATCCCCGTCGGTGACACACCCCGTCGTTACATTGGCCTCATGGTTCTCGGAGTGGTCATCGGCCTGGCCGCCGGTCTCGCCATCGGCATTGCCTGGTACATGACACGGGTCGCCCGTACCGCCGGCGCGGCGCGGCTGGCCGAGGGGCGCCTCGCTGACGCCCGGGCCCGCGCCGAGGCCCTGGCCGCCCAGTTGCAGACGGTGTCGGAGGCCGCCGCAGCCGCTGAAACGGCACGTGCTGTTGCGGTGTCGGAACTCGAATTGCTCCGGACGTCGGAACTCGAGGCCTCCCGGCGGGCCGAGCAAGAGCGCGATCTCCTGGCCGGAGCATTCTCGGAGCTCTCCGCCCAGGCGCTGGCGAAGAACAACGAGCAGTTCCTGACGCTGGCCGACTCCAAGCTCAACGAGGTCCGCACGGCCACCCAGGGCGACCTCTCGCAACGGCAGCAGGCGATCGCGCAACTCCTCGACCCGCTGAGCGAGACCCTGGCTCGTTACGAGCGCGGCCTGCGGGACATGGAGGTCGAACGCAAAGGCGCCTACGCCACGTTGAACGAGCGGGTGGCGGCACTGCATCTCGGCCATGAGCAACTGCAGAAGGAGACCAGGAACCTGGTCACTGCGTTGCGCTCACCGCAGACACGGGGTCGCTGGGGCGAAATGACGCTGCGTAACGCGGTCAAGGCGGCCGGGATGGCCGAGCACTGCGACTTCGAGGAGCAGCGGTCGACCACCACCGCGGACGGTCTGCTGCGACCCGACATGATCGTGCACCTGCCCGGAGGCGGCCAGGTCGTCATCGACTCGAAGGTCCCGCTCGATGCGTTCCTGCACTTCACCGAGTCCGAGGACGAGGTCGAACGCAGCGCGTTCCTCAAGAAGCACGCCGCCCAGCTGCGCACACACGTGGACCAGCTGGCCAAGAAGGAGTACTGGCGGCAGTTCGACCGCTCACCCGAGTTCGTGGTGGCCTTCATCCCGGGCGAGTCGCTGCTGGCCGCCGCCTGCGAGGCCGACCCGGGGCTGCAGGACCACGCCCTCTCGAAGGGCATCGTGCTGGCGACGCCGAACACCTTGGTGGCGGCGCTCAAGACCATCGCCTTGTCGTGGCAACAGGAGACGCTGGCGGAGAACGCACGCGAGGTCCGCCAGCTCGGAGCGGAGCTCTACGAGCGGCTGCGGACAATGACGGGGCACATGCAATCGCTCCAGCGCAACCTCACCTCGACGGTGGAGGCCTACAACAAGGCCGTCGGCTCTTTCGAGTCGCGCGTGCTCGTCACCGCCCGCAAGTTCCCCGCTCTCGGCGTCGTGGGAATGCAGTCCGGCGAGATCGAAGAGCTCGCCCCGATCGAGAAGGCTCCCCGCCACCTGCAGACCTATCAGCCCGATCTGTACGACGACGAAGCGGGACCATCGACGATCGTGGCGCTGCCGGAGGGCGGGGCGAACACCGGCACGGCGTAGTCCGGCACGGCTTCCCAGCAGGAGGCCTTGCCGAGCTGGTCGTCCGAGAACACCGCCGACGTACTCTGCCGGGGTGCTGCACGTCCACCGATCCGATCGCACCGACACCCTGGTGTCGATGCTGGCCGACCTGGTGGCCGAACCCCTCGAGGACCCGATGACGCCCGAGGTCGTCTCCGTCCCGACGAAGGGCATCGAGCGGTGGCTCAGTCAGCGCCTCTCGGCCCGCCTCGGCGTCACGCCCGGAGCGCATGACGGGGTGTGCGCCAACGTCACCTTCCCGTTCCCCGGAACATTGGTCTCCGGCGCGCTGGCCCGGGCCACGGGCAACGACCCGAAGGCCGACCCTTGGATGCCCGAACGGTCCGTGTGGCCCCTCATGGAGGTCGTCGAGCAACACTTCGACGAGCCCTGGCTGGCACCGCTGGCGAAGCACATCTGCAATGCCGGCGCGACGCCGGACCCGGCCGCGCCGGGAACGCCCGAGCCGCCCGAGCGCTTCTCCATCGTGCGGCACGTCGCGGACCTCTTCGATCGTTACGCCGTGCACCGCCCCGACATGGTGCAAGGTTGGGCTGAGGGCGCACCACACCCCGATGAAGAATCAGCCTGGCAGATGGAACTCTGGCGGCGACTGCGGGCTCGCATCGACCGGCCGAGCCCGGCGGAGCACCTGAAGAGCGCCTGCGACCGCCTGCGGGCAGAGCCCGAGCTGCTGGACCTCCCGGACCGTCTCTCGCTGTTCGGCTTGACGCGCCTGCCGGCGAGCTACCTCGACGTCCTGGACGCCGTCGCCTGCGCTCGCGCTGTCCACCTCTTCCTTCTCCACCCGTCGCCCGCGCTCTGGAAGCGCCTGGAGCCGCACGTGGGTCCCGAGACCAGGCACCTGCCCCGCCGGGAAGACCGGACGGCGGCGGAGGCGCGCAACCCGCTGCTGGCGTCGTGGGGGCGCGACGCCCGCGAGATGCAACTCGTTCTCGGCAGTGCCGAGACACATGGCGACGAGGCGGCGCCTCCGCAGCGAGCGGGCGAGCCCACCCTGCTGCAACGGATCCAGGACGACGTCCGGGCCGACCGCGCGCCGACCGGGGTCGGCGACGCCGACGCCCGCCCCTTGTTGGAGGCCGGTGACGACAGCATCCGGGTCCATTCCTGTCACGGCCGCAGCCGGCAGGTGGAGGTGCTGCGCGACGCCATCCTGCACCTGCTGGAGGAAGACCCGGATCTCGAGCCGCGGGACATCATCGTCATGTGCCCCGATATCGAGCACTTCGCGCCACTCATTCAGGCGACGTTCGGCGCGCACGACGAGGAGGGAGGTCGCGTCGACGGCACGCGCCAGCTCAAGATCCGCCTGGCCGACCGTTCCCTCCGCCAGACCAACCCGGTGATGGGTGTCCTGGCGGAGGTCCTCGACCTTGCCAACGCGCGCATGACGGTGAGCCAGGTGCTCGATCTCGCCGGGCGCGAACCGGTGCGGCGGCGCTTCCGCTTCGCCGATGACGACCTGGCCCGCATCGAACAGTGGGTGCGGGAATCCAACGTGCGCTGGGGGTTCGACGCCCACCACCGGCAGGCCTTCGAGCTCGGGCGCATCGAGGCCAATACTTGGCGGTCCGGATTGGACCGGGTCCTGCTGGGTGTGGCGATGGCCGAGGACGGCCAGCGGCTGTTCGCGGGAACGCTCCCGCTCGACGACGTCGAGAGCGGCGACATCGAGCTGGCGGGCCGTCTGGCCGAGCTCGTCGAGCGCCTGCACTCAGCCTTCGAAGGGCTGGCGGGCGACCACACCATGCGCGAATGGGCCGACGAGCTGGCGGCGATCGCCGACTCGCTGACGGCGTCGTCGCCCGGGAACGCATGGCAGCGGGCGGAGCTCACGTCACTGCTCGACAAGCTGGTCGAGGAGGCGAAGACGGACGTCGGAGACAGCGCCGTCACCATCGGCTGCGCCGACGTCCACTCGCTGCTGACGGAACGGCTGAAAGGCAAGGCGACGAGGGCGAACTTCTGCACCGGCTTCTTGACCGTGTGCACCCTCGTCCCCATGCGCTCCATCCCCCACGAGGTCGTGTGCCTGCTCGGGCTCGACGACGGGGGTTTCCCGCGCCACATCGAGCGCGACGGCGACGACCTCACCGCGCAGGACCCGCGGGTGGGCGACCGTGACGCCCGCAGCGAAGACCGCCAGCTCCTGCTCGATGCGCTGCTGGCCGCCCGCGAGCACCTCGTCATCACCTACGGCGGCCACGACGAGCGCTCGAACCAGGCCCGCCCGCCGGCGGTCCCGGTGGGGGAGCTGTTCGACGTCGTGGACCACACGGTTCGCGCCCCCTCAGGTCGAGCCCGTGATGCCATCGTTGTCGAGCACCCGCTGCAACCTTTCGACCCGCGCAATTTCGAACCGGGCAAGCTCATCCCGGCCCGGCCCTGGAGCTTCGACGAGCTCAACCTCGCTGGCGCACGCGCCGCACTGCACCAGGACCAACGACTCCGGCGGTTCCTGGCCCACCCCTTGGAGAGCGAGATGCAGACGGTCGACGTCGACCTGCTGGATCGCTTCCTGCGCGATCCGGTCAAGGTCTTCTTGCGCGAGCGACTCGGCGTGTCCTTGTGGGACCGGACCCGTGAGTACGAGGACGCCATCCCGATCGTCACCGACGCGCTGACCGAGTGGGGGATTGCCGAGCGGATCCTCCGGGCCCGGCTCGGCGGGGCGAGCTGGGACGATTGCGAAAAGGCCGAGATCGCTCGGGGGATGCTCCCACCGGCGTCGCTGGCCTATCCGGTGCTCGACGAGATGAAGCACGACATCGAGGAGCTCGTGCTGGCCGGCAGCCACCTCCCGGTTCTGCCGCCGGAGTCGCTCGAGGTCGACGTCGACCTGCCGGGCCTCCCGTCCGTCGTCGGGACGGTGGCAGGGGTGCGCGGCAACGTCATCCCCACGGTGACCTACCGCAGGATGCAGCCTTCGCTGCGGTTGAGCGCGTGGCTGCGTCTCCTGGCGTTGAGCGCGACCCATCCGGAGGTGCCTTTCGAGGCGCAGACGATCGGGCGAGCAAGCAAGGGCTCCCGGCGTGCCGTGTCCGTCGCCACCGTCGGACCGCTGGAAGGGGACCCGCTGATCCGCCGTGACGTGGCGCGGGTGCATCTGGCCGGTCTCGTACGGCTGTTCCAACGCGGCATGCGCGAGCCCCTGCCGCTCGCCTGCAAGACCTCCGCCGCCTACGCCCGTGACCGGGCGCTCGGCCGCGAACCCGGCGAGGCCGCCCAGGAGGCGCGCAAGGCATGGGAATCGACGAACAACCGGGACAACGAGAACAGGGACAAGGAGCAACTGTTCGTCCTCGGGGAGGAGCTCACGTTCCCGGAGATGCTCACCTTCACGGGGATCCCTTCGGCCGACGAAGTCGTCGACCTCGACCCGTCCGAGCCCCACCGGTTCGGTGTCTACGCCCGCCTGGTCTGGGACGGGTTGTTGGACCTCGAGCGAGTCCGTCTCCAGTGACGATGCCGGCTCCGCGGGGCGGTCCGGACGAGGAGATGCCCTCGTTCCAGCTGCACGGTCCGCTGCCGCGCGGAACGACGCTGCTGGAGGCGAGCGCCGGCACCGGCAAGACCTTCACGATCGCCGCGCTGACGGCTCGGTATGTCGCGGAAGATGACCTGCCCATCGACCGTCTCCTCGTCATGACCTTCACGCGCATGGCCACCGGAGAGCTCCGCGAGAAGGTGCGGGACCGGTTGGTGCGCGCCTTCGACGGCTTGGCCGATGTGCTGGCCGGGAGGGAGCCCCCAGAGGGTGATGACATCGTCTGGCTCCTGGCGGACGTGCCGCGGGCCCAGCAAGAGCTGCGGTGCGGCCGGCTGGGTAAAGCGATCGCCGACTTCGACGCCGCCACGATCGAGACCACGCACGGGTTCTGCCTGCAGGTCCTGTACGGGCTCGGCACGGCGGGTGACGTCGATCGCGACGTGACGCTCGTCGAGGACGTGCGCGACCTCGCCGACGAGGTCGTCGATGACCTCTACTTGCGAAAGTTCGCCCATCGGCAGAACACGATCGCCTTCTCGCGGGAGGAAGCCGGCAAGGTCGCACGCAAGGTCCTCGGTATTCCCGACGCCTTTGTCGTCCCCCCACTGTCCGAAGGCGACGAGCTCGAACCGACGCGCCGCCGCTTCGCCGAGCGTGTGCGCAGGGAGATGGAGACGCGCAAGCGCGCCCTCAACATCCTCACCTACGACGACGTCCTTCTTCGCCTGCGCGACACCCTGCGCGATCCGTCGAGGGGAGCCGTGGCGCGTGCCCGCCTGCGTGAGCGCTTCGATGTCGTCCTGGTCGACGAGTTCCAGGACACCGACCCCGTGCAGTGGGACATTATGCGCGGAGCCTTCGATGCCGACGGCAAGACGCTCGTCCTCATCGGTGACCCGAAGCAGGCGATCTACGCCTTCCGCGGCGCCGACGTGGACACGTATCTCAAGGCGAAGGCGACGGTGCGGTCCAAGTGGACGCTCGACGTCAACTGGCGGAGCGACGAGGGCCTATTGGAGGCGTACGACGCGCTGTTCAAGAGCGCGCAGCTCGGTCAAGCCGGCATCACTTACCGGCATGTCAACGCCGCTCCCCGCAACGTCGAGCCGCGCTTGTCCGGCGCACCCGTGGCCGCGCCGCTGCGCGTCCGGGTTGTTCACGCGGCGGACCGTCTCGTGCCCATGTACCAGCAGAGAGTGAAAGCGCCCGAAGCACGTGATCTCATCGCCAGCGACCTCGCCGCACAGACGGTGGAGCTGCTGCATGCGGGAGCGGAAATCACGACGCGACATCACGACCGCGAGGAGTGTCGCCGGCTGCATCCGGGCGACATCGCCGTGCTGGTCCGGTCCAACAGGCAGGCGACGACGGCGTGCGATGCCCTCCTGAGAGCGCACGTGCCCGCGGTCATCAGCGGAGCCGGATCCGTGTTCGCCTCGGGGCCGGCCCGCGAATGGCTGTACCTCCTGGAGGCGATCGAGCAACCCGCGTCCAGCGCTCGGGCGTCCATGGCGGCCATGACACAGTTCATCGGCTGGTCGGCGGAGCAGGTGGCGGACAAGGAGGACGTGCAACGTTGGGAGGACCTCCACGGGTGGCTGCACACGTGGGGTCGCCTCCTGCGCGACCGGGGTGTGGCCACGCTCTACGAGTCTGTGACGAGCGCGGGCGACGTGCCGGCCCGGGTGCTCCGTCGTCCGGCGGGCGAGCGCTTCATGACCGACCTGCGGCACATCGCCCAGCTGTTGCACGATGCGGCGGTCACCGAGGGCATCAGCCCGACCGCCCTCGCCAACTGGCTCGGTCGTCGCATTTTGGAGGCGGACCGGGACGGCGAGAACGAGGAGCGGACACGCCGCCTGGAGTCGGACGCCCAGGCGGTGCAGGTCATCACGGTCCACCGGAGCAAGGGCTTGGAGTTCCCGGTCGTTCTCATCCCCTACGCCTGGGACGGCTGGACCTTCCCCATCGATGTCCCGGTCTTCCACGATCCCGTCAACGGCAACGAGCGCACCATCGATGTCGGGTGCCCGGGACCCGTTCTCACCGAGCACCGGCAATGGCAGGAGGCCGAGGAGCAAGGTGAGAGCCTCCGCCTGCTCTATGTCGCCCTGACGCGCGCTTGCCATCAGGCGGTGCTGTGGTGGGCCGGAGCGAAGGACACGAAGAATTCCTCGCTCTCGCGCCTCCTCTTCGATCGGGAGCCCGATGGCCAGATCCCGGCAAGCGGGAAGAAGGCGCAATCCGACGCGGCCGTGGTGGCGGCCTTCACCGAGCTGGGTCCCGCCGTCTCGGTCGAGCAGGTCGGATCGCCTCCGGTCGTGCGTTGGCAGGGCGGCACCGAGAGCTCCTCCGAGCTGGGCGTCACCGTCTTCGACCGGGACCTCGACATGAACTGGCGGCGCGCCTCGTACTCCTCGATCACCAGTGCGGTGCACGAGCAGCCGGCCATCGCGACTGAGCCGGAGGGGGAGGCGGAGCTGACGCTGGACGAGGACGCATTGGGCGCCCCTCGGCGCGCCCTCGCCGGGGCGGTCGGGGAGAAGGACGAGGACGCGGTCGAGATCAGTTCCCGCGCCGTCCCCCTGGGATTGGCCGCCATGCCCGGCGGGACGCTCGTCGGCACGCTCATCCACGGAGTCTTCGAACGGGTGGCGTTCGACGCGACCGACCTCGCCGCCGAGGTGGATGCCGCGTTGCGCCAGGAGCAGGCGTACTACAACGTCGATCTGGGCAACCACGGCGACGTCGTGCAAGGTCTCTGCCGGGCGATCGAGTCTCCGCTGGGACCCGCGGCGGCCGGCTTGCGATTGTGCGACGTGACCCGGGGGCACCGCCTCGACGAGCTCGGGTTCGAACTCCCCCTGGTCGGTGGTGACGATGCGACGGCGCGACGGGACGGTGACCTCCGGGTCGGCGACATTGCGACCCTGCTCGAGGAGCACGTGGATCCCGGCGATCCGATGTACGACTACGCCGACCGTCTGCGCGACCCGGCCTTCGGGAACGACCCGTTGCGGGGCTTCCTCACCGGCAGCCTCGACCTGGTGCTGCGGCTGCGCGATGGTCGCTTCATACTGGCGGACTACAAGACGAACCGGCTCGCTACAACCGACGAGACCCTCACCGCCTGGCACTACCGGCCGGCCGCCATCGTGGCCGAGATGGCCGAGGCCCACTATCCGCTGCAGGCCTTGCTCTACACAGTGGCCCTGCACCGTTACTTGCGTTGGCGCCAGCCCGGGTACGAGCCGGCCCGCCACCTCGGCGGAGCTCTCTACCTCTTCGTGCGGGGCATGAGCGCCGCCGAGCCCACGACATTCGGGGACACGCCGTGCGGGGTCTGGTCCTGGTGTCCACCCGCCCAGCTCGTTACGGCGCTGAGCGACCTCTTCGACCGCGGGGTGAGCCGATGACGACCATGGAGACCGGCGACGTGGGCCTCGATCGCTACGACGCCTCGTTGGCCGCCGGAGCGTCGGGGAGCTTGTGCGCCTTCAACCGGGCGGGGCTCCTCGACAGCGCGGACGTCCACATCGCGCACCGCTTGGCACAACTGGCCGGGACGGAGGACGACGCCATATCGCTCGGGATCGCCTTCGCCGCCCGGGCGCCGCGGCTCGGCCACGTGTGCGTCGACCTGCGGACGATCCGGCAGACCGCCAGCAGGGACATCGATCTGCCGACCGACCTGGACGCGTTGCCGTGGCCCGACCCGGCGCCGTGGCTCGACGCGCTGAGCCAGAGCCCAGTGGTCGGGCTCGGCAAGCCGCTCTGGCTGGCGGGGTCGAACCTCTACCTGAATCGCCTCTGGCTCGACGAGCGGGAAGTGGCGGCAGAGCTCCTGGGCCGGGCCGGCGGCGAGGTGATGGAGGTCGATATGGCGCTGCTGCGCGCCGGCCTGACGATGTTGTTCCGGGAAGACGACCCGGAGGCCGAAGATCCTGACCACCTGCAACCGTTGGCCGCCGCCACCGCCGTTCTCCGTCGAGTCTCGGTGATCGCCGGCGGACCGGGGACGGGCAAGACGACGACCGTGGCCCGGCTGTTGGGGTTGCTCGACCAGCAGGCGGTCGCCCTGGGCGCCACGCCGCCGCACATCGCCTTGGCGGCCCCGACGGGCAAGGCGTCCCTGCGGCTGGAGGAAGCCGTGCGCGACGAAGCGACGCGGCTGGGTCTGGACCCGGGCACGGTGGAGCGGCTCCTCGGTCTGCGCGGCATGACGCTGCACCGACTCCTCGGGCGGGCCGGCGGCAGCCGGACCCGGTTCCGGCACGACAGGTCCAACCCGCTGCGCCACGACGTCGTCGTCGTCGACGAGACCTCCATGGTCCCGCTGTCCATGATGGCCCGGCTCCTCGAAGCGCTCCGACCCGAGGCGCGCCTGATCATCGTCGGTGACCACGAGCAGCTGGCGTCGGTCGAAGCCGGCGCGGTGCTCGGCGACATCGTCGGTCCCGCCGCACGTGGGCTCTGCATGGATCTGGCCGCCCGGGACCGACTCGCTGAGGCCACAGGGCACGTCGTTCCCGACACGGAGATGGCGGCGCGGTCCCCCATCGGTGACGGGGTGGTGGTGCTGCGTCACGTCCGACGTCACGGTGGCGCCATCGCCGGTTTCGCGCGGGCGGTCCAAGCCGGGGACGCGGACGCCGCCCTGGCCGAACTCGCGGCCGAGGACTCGAACGTGGATTGGCTGCAGCTCGACCCGTCCGATCCGGCGACGGCGGAGCGGCTCGACCTCATCCGCGATCGCGCCGTCGAGAGTGGCCGCCTGGTGATCGAGGCGGCACGGGAGGGGGACGCCGCGACCGCGCTCGACGCCCTGGAGGGCTTCCGGCTCCTCTGCGCCCACCGCAGGGGACCCGAGGGTGTGTGGGCATGGACCGCCAACATCGAGCGCTGGTTGGAGATCGAGGTCGAAGGATTCAACGGGCGGGAGGGCTGGTACCTCGGGCGCCCGCTGATCGTCACCGAGAACGACTACTCGCTCGACCTCTTCAACGGCGACATCGGCGTCGTCGTGAAGGGCGCCGTCCGACCGATGGAGGCCGCCTTCCGGCGCGGCGACACCGTCCTGCCGGTCAGCACGGCGCGGCTGGCCGCGGTGGACACCGTGTACGCCATGACCGTGCACAAGAGCCAGGGCTCCCAGTTCAAGGTCGTGGCCTTCATGCTGCCGAGCGCGGACTCCCGCATTCTCACGCGTGAGCTGCTCTACACCGCCGTCACCCGGGCCCGGGAGCGGCTGATCCTGGTGGGCACCGAGGATCTGATCCGTTCCGCCATCGAGCGTCCGATCAGCCGGGCGTCGGGACTCCGGCAGGCCCTCTGGGACGAGCCGGCTTGATCCGGGCCGCCGGCAGCGACCGTCACCTTTTTCGCATCCCCCCACGCATGCTTCCTGCTGTTTATGCTCCTGGGCCTGGGTGAAATCCCAGGTCTCACACCAATTACAGCCCTTTCACAGCTTGAATTCAGGATCTTGTCGCATTATGAACTGACATGACTCCGTAACAAAAGCGGGGGCCTGAGTGAAAATACGGGTGAAATGAACATTCTGGTTCTCGGAGGAGACGGCTATCTCGGTTGGCCCACCGCCCTGCATCTCTCGGCCCTCGGCCACGAGGTCACGGTGGTCGACAACCTGGTGCGGCGGGAGTACGACCGGGAAATGGGCGTCGACAGCCTGGTGCCCATCGCCTCCATTCAGGACCGGGTGACGCGCTGGGAGCAGGTGTCCGGTCACGCCATTGACGTGCGGATCGGCAACCTGACTGACGCCGCGTTCACCTACAGCGTCGTCGCCGAAGGCAAGCCCGACGCGATCGTGCACTTCGGCGAGCAGCGATCCGCCCCGTACTCCATGATCGACCGTGAGCACGCGGTCTACACGCAGGTGAACAACGTCGTGGGGAACCTCAACGTGATGTACGCCATTCAGGAGACCGACCCCGACATCCACCTCGTGAAGCTCGGGACCATGGGGGAGTACGGCTACCCCAACATCGACATCGAAGAGGGCTTCATCGAGATCACCCACAAGGGCCGTACTGACTTGATGCCCTACCCCAAGCAGCCCGGCTCCTTCTACCACCTGTCCAAAGTCCACGACAGCCACAACATCATGTTCGGCTGCCGCATCTGGGGGCTGCGGGCCACGGACCTCAACCAGGGGATCGTGTACGGCCAGTCGACGCCCGAGACCGACCTCGACCCGGTGTTGGCCACCCGCTTCGACTACGACGGCGTCTTCGGCACCGTCCTCAACCGCTTCTGCGTGCAGGCCGTGACCGGCCACCCTCTGACCGTCTACGGCGCCGGGGGCCAGACCCGCGGGATGCTCAACATCCGCGACACGCTGGCCTGCGTGACCCTGGCCCTCGAGAGCCCCGCCGACCGCGGCGAATTCCGGGTCTTCAACCAGTTCACCGAATCGTTCTCCGTGCGCGAGATGGCCCAGATGGTCCAGAAGGTCTGTCCGACGCGGGTCGACATCGCCGAGGGACTGTCCAACCCGCGGGTCGAGAACGAGGAGCACTACTTCAACGCCGTCAACACCAAGCTGCTCGACCTCGGTCTCCAGCCCCACCTGTTGACGGACCAGGTCATCGCCGACATTCTCGGACTGGTAGAGCGTCACCGCAGCCGAGTGGACGTGCGGGCCATCGCCCCCACCGTCGAATGGCGTTCGAGCGCCAGTACCCTGACGACGTCCGGGGAGACCCCGGACTCGTCCTTCCTCGCGGTGTAGCGCCTCTGTTTCCCCTGTAGTTTCCTGGGCCGATGCCGCCCCGCAGAACACGCCGGCGCGCGCGCCGTCGATCATCTGCCCGTCCGGTCACCTTCGTGGTCGCCGCGGTGGTCGTGCTCGCCATCCTCGTGGGTGGTCTCACCCAGGTTTCCCGCCAGTCGGAGGGCTACCGCACCAGCTCCGATCGCTCCCTGGCGGCACAGGGCACCGTGGCGGCGGACCAGTCCAACGCGACCTCGGCCACCGTGCGCAGGGTGCTGGACGATCTGCCGTCGCAGACCCGCCAGGGACTGCAGGCGACACTCGACAGCGCCGTGCAACAGACGAGCCTCCAGGCGGCCCGGGCAGAGATTGCCGGCGGCGCGACACCGCTGGGCCTGGTGGCGACCCAGTTCGCCGCCGTCTTCGCCGACCGGGCCGAGGCGATGAGCCAGCTGCGGGCCGCGGTCTACGGATTTCTCGGCATGCAGCCCATCGCACCCGCTAATGCGCCTACGTCGGCCACCTCAGCCGACGTCACGAGCGCGGCGCCGGTGCTGTCAGCGACGCAGGCCACCAACCGCATCACCGCGGCCGGCGCGCTCCTGACGCGTTCGGACGCGCTCTACCGATCGGTGCGGCGGTCGCTCGCCGCCGCCGCTGGGCACGGGACGCTTCCCCGCTCGGTCTGGGTGACCGACCCCCAGGTCTGGCAGGTCGGGAGCGTGGCCGCCCAGGTCGATCTCCTGGCCACCTCCCCCACGCTGGCCGCGACGCACTACGTCGTCCTCCGCACCGTGCACCTGAACCCACCCGCCCTGCCGACGCCGCAGGGCGCCCCGGCGAACGTGTCCGTCCTCAGCCCGACGTCCCAGATCGGCGTGACGGTCGTGCTGGCCAACCAGGGTTCATCGGACGAGCCGCACGTCACGGTCCGCTTCTCGCTGGCGAACCAGACCACCGGTGCCACGACGAGTCGGACGCGCACGACGTCACTCCTTCTCGCCGCGTCGGTGACCCTGCCCGAGGTCACCCTGCGCGTCAAGCCGTCCACCTCGTATCTCCTCACCGTGCAGCTGATCCTCCCCGCCGGTCAGACGCTCCTCGCCGGCACCGCCACCCAGGTGCCGTTGCAAGTGGCCCCCGGCACCTGAGCCTCTGGCAGCGGGCGGAGCCGGTCGACCCCCGTGTCGACCCCACCTGTTCCTGGTCCTAGGATCGAGACGCACCGAAATCAGGAACTGGAGGGCTCTGCACGTGGCCGAGAGCATCACGATCACCGACAACAGGAACGGCGAGACCCTGGAGATCCCCATTGTCAACGGCGGGGTGTCTGCCAGCGAGTGGTCGAAGCTCCTCCCGGGCGTCTGGTTCTTCGATCCGGCGTTCATGTCCACGGCCGCCTGCGAGAGTGCCGTCACGTACCTTGACGGCGACGCCGGCATTTTGCACTATCGCGGGTATCCCATCGAACAGCTGGCCGAGAACTCCACCTACCTGGAGGTGGCCTATCTCCTCTTGAACGGAGAGCTCCCCAACGAGGTGGAATTCGAGGCCTGGCGCCACGAGATCACGTACCACACCTTCATCCACGAGAACGTCCGCAAGCGCTTCCTCGAGGGCTTCCACTACGACGCCCATCCGATGGGGATGCTGGTCTCCGCCGTCGCCGCCCTCTCGACGTTCTACCTGGACGCCAAGGAGATCTTCGATCCCGAGTCGCGCCGGAAGCAGATCATCCGGCTGATCGCCAAAATGCCCACTCTGGCCGCGGCGGCCCACCGCTTCAGTGTCGGCATGCCCTTCGTCTACCCCGACAATTCGCTCGACTTCGCCGACAACTTCCTCTCCATGCTGTGGAAGGTAGCCGAGCCGCACTACGAGGCGGACCCGGTGCTGGCACACGCCCTCGACGTGCTGTTCATCCTGCATGCCGACCATGAGCAGAATTGCTCCACGACAGCCATGCGCGTGGTGGGCTCGTCGCATTCGGATCCCTACTCGGCCACCGCTGCAGCGGCGGCGGCGCTGTACGGCCCCCGCCACGGAGGGGCCAACGAGGCCGTCATCCGTATGCTGACCGACATCGGAAGCGTCGAGAACGTCCCCGCCTTCATCAACACGGTCAAGAGCGGTCAGGGGGGGCAACGGCTGCAGGGCTTCGGCCACCGGGTGTACAAGAGCTACGACCCCCGGGCGAAGATCGTCAAGAAGATCGCCTACGACGTGTTCGAGGTCACCGGGAAGAACCCTCTCCTCGACATCGCCCTCAAGCTCGAAGAGATCGCGCTGAGCGACGAGTACTTCGTCTCGCGGCACCTCTACCCGAACGTCGACTTCTACTCGGGCCTCATCTACCAGGCGATGGGATTCCCGCTCGAGATGTTCACGGTCCTGTTCTCCATCCCGCGCACCAGCGGATGGCTGGCTCACTGGCAGGAGATGCTCGACCAGGACTCCAAGATCGCCCGGCCGCGCCAGCTCTACATCGGCTCCGAGCCGCGCGACTACACGCCGATCGGGAACCGCTGAACCGCTGAACCGCTGACTCACCCGCTGGTCCGCCGGCGCATGCGGACCAGTCCCTCCTGCACCATCGAGACGCACAGGCGTCCCGAGCGGTCGAACAGGAAGCCCCGCGCCAGGCCCCGCCCCTGGGCGGCGACCGGCGACTCGGTGTCGTAGAGCAGCCATTCGTCGGCTCGGAAGGGTTGGTGGAACCACATGCAGTGGTCCAGGCTGGCCCCCATGAACTCGGGGTCGTCCCAGCTCGTCTGGTGCGGGGCGAGGATGGTGTCGAAGAGGGACATGTCGGAGGCGTAGGTCGCCACGCAGGCGTGGAGCAGCGGGTCGTCGGGGAGCTCGCCGTCGGCCCGGATCCAGAGGCGCTGGTAGGGCTCGCTCACCTCCTTGGAGTGCCACGGGAGATCCCCGATGTGTCGCTGGTCGATGGGGTGCGGCCGGTCGAACCACTCCTTCAGCTCCTCCTTCCACGGCTGCAGCCGCTCGAAGAGGGGTGCCAACGACTCGGGTTCGGGCACCTCGGGCATCGGGATCTGGTGCTCCAGGCCGGCCTCGAGGTCGTGGAACGAGGCCGACAGGTTGAAGATGGCCCGCCCGTGCTGCACCGCCACGACGCGGCGGGTCGTGAAGGACCGCCCGTCACGGATCCGGTCCACCTCGTAGAGGATCGGGACGTTCGGGTCGCCCGGTCGCAGGAAGTACGAGTGCAGCGAATGCACCCGTCCGTGCTCCACCGTGCGCCCGGCGGCCATCAGCGCCTGTCCCGCCACCTGGCCGCCGAAGACACGCTGGCGCTCCTCGTTGGGTTGGATGCCCCGGAAGATGTTGACCTCAATGGGTTCGAGGTCAAGCAGGTCGACGAGGAATTCCAGGGACGCGCTCATCCGCCCATGTTCGCAGGCCACCGCGCCGGGCGTGGCGGAGCACGGCACCAGGACCCCAACTACCCTGCGGCGGCGTGACAGCAGCGAAACAAAATGGCGAGCTCGTGTTCCCCGCAGGGTTCACCTGGGGGGTGGCGACGGCGGCCCATCAGATCGAGGGCGGCAACGTCAACAACGACTGGTGGGCCTGGGAGCACAACCCGGTGTCGGGCACGCTCGAGCCGAGCGGCGACGCGTGCGACTCCTTCAACCGCTGGCGCGAGGACGTCCAGCTCGTGGCGGACATGGGACTCGGGGCGTACCGCTTCTCGCTCGAGTGGAGCCGTATCGAGCCGGCCGAGGGCGAATTCTCCCTGGCGGCCCTCGAGCACTACCGGCGCTTGTGCGCGGCCTGTCACGGGCACGGGATCCTGCCCGTCGTCACGTTCCACCACTTCACGACCCCGCTCTGGCTCACCGCCCGCGGCGGCTGGGAAGCGCCCGATGCCCCGGAGCGCTTCGCCCGTTTCGTCGAGCGTGCGGCGGCATACCTGGGGGACCTCATCGGGTGGGCCTGCACCATCAACGAGCCCAACGTCGTCGCGGTGATGGGGTACTTCCAGGGCGAGTACCCACCGGGGGTGAAGGACGACTTCGCGCGCTACGCGGCGGTGAATGAAGCGATGGTGCGCGCCCACCGGCTGGCGGTGGAGGTCCTGCGCGCCGGCCCCGGGGACTTCCCGGTCGGCTTCACGCTGTCTATGGCCGAGATCACCGCCACCGAGGGCGGGGAGTCGCTGCGCGACGCCGCTGAGGAGATGCTCGAGAACGTCTTCCTGCGCGCCACGGGCGGCGACGACTTCGTGGGGGTGCAGTGCTACACGCGCATGCACTTCGGCCCGGAGGGCCTGGCGCCCAACGACCCCGACGTCCCGCTCACCCAGATGGGCGACGAGCGCTGGCCCCAGGCGGTCGAGCACACGGTGCGCCGAGCGGCCGCGATGAGCGGCCGACCGGTGGTCGTCACGGAGAACGGAATCGCCACCGCCGACGACACCGAGCGGATCGCCTTCGTGGCCGATGCGCTGCGCAGCGCGCACCGCTGCCTGCAGGAAGGGATCGATCTCCGGGGGTATTTCGTGTGGAGCCTGCTGGACAATTTCGAGTGGCACCTGGGCTATGGCCCCAAGTTCGGGCTGGTGGCGGTCGCCCCGGGGACCTTCGAGCGCCGGCCCAAGCCGAGCGCCCACTGGTACGGCGAGGTGGCCCGCACCAACCGGGTGCGCAACCTGGGTGCAGCAGGGGCTGGTGTGGCCTGAAATAGCCGCCGGGCTAGGGTTTCACCGTGCCGATTTCGACCGCGGTGTTCGGGCGAGTGCCGCGAGGCACCCGTGACTGAGCCCGGCGGGCACCCCTCCGTCTCGCATATCTGGGCGTCGGAGCAGGCGCTCCATGCGCGCATCCGGCAGATCATCGCTCACCCGTCGAGCATGAAGCTGATCAAGTACGCCGGGGTCTCGGTGGTCTCGACCATCGTGTCCCAGATCACCCTGATTCTGCTCTTCGGGGTGTACCACGTCATGTCCGAAGTGCCGGCCAACATCGTGGCCAACGTCCTCGCCACCATCCCCTCCTACGTCCTCAATCGTCGTTGGGTCTGGGGGAAGAGCGGCAAGTCCCACTTCTGGAAGGAGGTGGCGCCCTTCTGGATCCTGTCCTTCGTCGGGCTCGCCTTCTCGAGCCTCGCGGTGTATCTCGCGGGCGAGTTCGCCCGGGCGCACCACCTGCACCACTTCGGGACCGCGGTCCTCGTGAACCTGGCGAACCTGTTGTCCTTCGCCATCCTGTGGGTCGTGAAGTTCGTGATCTACAACAAGCTCTTCCACATCGACCCGGTCGAATTCGAGGAGGACCACGTCGAGAAGGTGTCTGCCGGTTCCGACGATTCACCGCCCGACTGAGTCAGGTCTGAGCCGGGACCGCGCCGGGACTCAGTCCCGGAAGTTGTCGAACTGCAGCGGGATGCCGAAGTCCTCCGCCTTGCATTTGGCGATCACCTCTTGGAGGTCGTCCCGCTTCTTGCCCGTCACGCGCAGCTGGTCACCCTGAGTCTGGGAGGAGACGCCCTTGAGGCCGAGGTCCTTGATGAACTTGTTGAGTCGCTTGGCGTGATCCGAAGAGATGCCGGCCCTGATGGAGATCTTCTGGCGGGACGTGCCCTTCTGGGCCTCCTCGATCTTGGCGTCCTCGAAGGCCTTCAGCGAGACCTGCCGCCTGACCAGCTTCTCGTCGAGCACCTGGTGCAGGGCCCGCAGGCGGTCTTCGGTCGAGGAGCGCAGCACCAGCTCGTTCTCGCTCCACTCGATGGCCGAGTCGGTGTTCTTGAAGTCGAAGCGGGTGGCGGCCTCGCGGTTGGCCTGGTCGACGGCGTTGCGCACCTCTTGCATGTCGACTTCCGAAACGATGTCAAAGGTAGGCATGGCGCCAGCGTATCGGCGCTCCCGGCCGCTCGGGGGTGCCCGGCCCGGCTAATCTCGCTCGCTGCGGGTCGGTGTCCGAGTGGCCAAAGGAAACAGGCTGTAAACCTGTCGGTTAACACCTACGGAGGTTC
>Ga0302308_10000565_pt1 | contig 32267 bp, 23 predicted proteins | sample III_Palsa_E3_3_FD_200531 | JGI IMG/M metagenome (GOLD analysis project Ga0302308, IMG submission 200531) | Peat permafrost microbial communities from Stordalen Mire near Abisko, Sweden - III_Palsa_E3_3 | ecosystem: Environmental > Terrestrial > Soil > Palsa > Peat permafrost | place: Sweden...
ACGAAGCAGCGAGCTGCTTCCATTTTAGTCCGTCAGCGGCGTCCGGAGCGCTGTGCGGAAACGCGCTCACGTTCATCGATGAACGCTTCTATCGCACTGGCTCGGAACCTCAGGGCACCATCTTCTCCCATACGGATCACGGGTAGTCTCGGATTCTTTCTGCCACAGTGATCCCAAACCCAGTCTTTGCTGACATTCAGGCGCCGACCGACATCCTCAACCGTCAGAAGAGGATCGATCATGGCTGGGTTCGGAGTGAGAGCGCGTTGCGGCCCCTTTCGGCGCGTCGGAGGAACAATTGCAATGGAGTCTCTTCGGAACTCCAGGGCTTCATCAAAAGAACGTTGAGAGACCTGCTCGGGAAGTGACATATCCTCTCCTGCTTAGGGCTGGCGTACAAAGAGCCGCTTTGCGAAAAAGGATTGATCAGAGAAGCATTCTGCGTCCAATTACTTTTCGTGCGAACACTATTCCGGGGCGGAATGATATGCACTCTTTGCGATTGTGAGAACAAAGGTGATAACGGAACTGGCAGCCGAATTATTCAGGCTTCGTTGGCGGTCTCGCGACCGGCGCAATCTCCAAGAGCTATGTCCCTCGAGGTGACAAAAAGCCATCGGTAATGTCATCGGAGGTGCTTTCCAAAGTTCCGTCCTGCGGAGCATCGGAACCCCGGAGGAAGAATTTCCAGCGCGATGGGTACTCGCAGCAAAACTCGCGTCAACCGACGTAAAGTATCGATAAACGGGACCAGGAGGATCAGGCGTCCTGAATGCCCGTGGGTTCCTCCACGCGAAGGCGGGTTTTCGGAAACTCCAGCCCGGCTGTTTCCTATAACCCCGTTTTCGAGGAGTGCCGCTTAGTCCCGAATTCAAGTCGCCTCTGCAAACAGGCTCGTTAATTCTCAAATGGCTTCCCGAGCTACTCTTCTGTTTTGAGCATCTGAAACGTCCATAATCTGCCGAACGACGCGACTATCGGTCGAACCTGCGGCTGGAGATAGGCGTAATGAGGGACATGATGATGCGAGGAGTTTTGGCGGTTGGGTTGGTAGTGGTTTGTGGCATGGCCTGCGGACAACAGCAGGCAAACAAGCCGGTGATGCTGAGCCGCGATGACGTGGTGAAGACCATTGCGGATGCGCGGAGGATTGTTTCGCCGAACGGGATCAAGGAGGGGCGTGCGATCGCGATGAATGGGACGCAGCAACGGATTTCCGTGCGCGGCCGCGACCGGAGAAACCCGATTCTTCTGCTGGTGCACGGCGGGCCGGGGTCGCCGGAGATGCCGGACGATTGGACGTTTCAGAGTCCGTGGGAGGACTACTTCACGGTGGTGGAGTGGGTCCTGACAACGAACCAATGGCTCCTCAACGAGCGAGTTACCCTGTACGAGAGAGGGACTGCGGGTACTCCATGAGACCCGCCGAGTTCTATCCACCCTATGGTGGAGTCGCCAGGGATTCCCCGGAGATACCTTCGCGTGCGGATCCCATACGCGGCCGACGGTGTGGAGGGACTAACGCATTTCATCCGTCAGTCACCGCGTGACCAACTCCAACTGGCCGTAGTCCGGGCGTTCCAGGATGGCCCATACGAGACTTCGCTTCGCTCTTGCTTGTGGAGGGACTTGGGCCGCGAACCCTCCAATCGCTTGCTCTCATTGCGGAGGTTACGCACGGTGCACCAAGCCAATTTTCCGACCCGGCACGTTTTTCGTTTGTCCATGTGGGTAAAGACGGACACCCCTTCCCTGTCCTGTTCAAGACTTACGATGAGTCGCTAGCCGTTCTACGTCGATCTCTGGAGGCCGCTCGTCCAGGTCATTGCGCCAAATCACGCTCAACGCAAGACGATCTGTAGAGCTGAAGCAAATTTTCTATCAGGAACTTCAGCACCACCTCGATCGGGGTGTGAAGCTTCGCAAGGAGGATGTGTTGATCGAGGCATGTGGTCGCACGGCTGGGCGGCAACATCGCCTAAGGACTTGCAAGTCATCTGCGGGTTGGGCTGGATTCTTCTTATTCGGCCCCCGGCTGCTGGCCCTCGCCGAGATGGGCCAGGTAGCCTGCTGGTGAGAGTACTCTGACGCCATCGCGAACGGCTTCGGGAAAATGTTTGAGATTCCCGGTCACGAGCCAGGCGCCCGCCTCATGAGCCAAGGCAAGGAACGGCAAATCCTTTGGGTCCGGGGCTGGCTTAGGCCAGGCCATGGGATCTCGAAGCTGCAGGCTTTCCTCGATGAGGAATTCCAACCAAAGAGGAGGAAATCCGTAACGTCGGAACTTAGCACGCCGGAAGACCTCCCGATACTCGTCGACGATCCATGGACTGGTTACTGCTTGTGCCTGCCCTTCAAGTACCCAATCCATCACGAGGCTCGCAGGGGCGCTCCCTGGCTTGATACCTGCGGACACGAGGACATTGGTATCCAGGACGATAAGTCTCATTTGTCCTTGCGGCGTTGCCGGACTAAGCGCACCTGATCGATTTCTCTGTCGATCTCCTGATCACTCAGGCTCATCCCTGGGGCTTTCGCCACGCGCCAGGTCTGGCGCAGGCTTGCCTTTGCCATGGCCCGCCGCAGTTCCCGATCTTCCACGATGACATCGCCGAGTACCGGGATCAAAAAGTATGCAGGACCGCCCTGGCCGGACAACAACACCGTTTCCCCCACTGGCACGGCCTTCAAGGCCTTCGAGCCTCGCGTTCGAAACTCCCGCAACGACACTTGACGCATTGGCCACCTCCGCTCTCAGTGTAGCCATTTCGGCTACGCTCAACAACTCCACTTAACGCAGCCGGTCACACGGTTCTAACGATTTTAGTAAAGAAAAGATTGGGCGAGTCCACGCAGAGTTCGAAGCTACACTCCTTGGATCAGGCTCGAGGGGCCTCATCTGTCCGAGAGACTTCCCGATCCTGCAAGCGAAGGGTTGCGGAAACCAGCGCGCTCGAGAACACGGTCTTTGATCGCTCGCTCTCTGAAGCTTGCATGTTTGCCGCGCCGCGTGATGCCGTAGACGTGATACTTCGTAACCAGCTTCGCCGCAAACTTATCGAACCCGTGCGCTTGTGTCTCCGATCCCCGCAAGAAGGATCAGCGGCCGTCCGGTGCCCCCCCAGTCGAGAGCGTCGAGCTTGACGCCCTGCCCTACAGATACAAAAGACACAGAGCATGAGCACTGGATGTCAAGCCGCTATGCAGTTTCCTTCGTCGAACGCACAAAGGTGACCTGTGCCGTCCCTTCCCAGATCATCTTTCCGCGTCGCCCTTCACCTCATACTCGACACCATAATCTAGGTCGTTCGCCGTGTGTCTACCGCGAGCGGCTCACCTGAGTAAACCGCCTTTTTCCGGATCGCCCCGTTCATCGAGAAGCTGGATACTCGTTGCCGGCCCTAGGTCCGGATCTTTCCATGAGGACAAAGCCCACACAATCTGCTTGTCCCTCGTAACCTCCAGCACCTGTACGGTTCCCGTCCAATGTGACGTATCGTTGTCCCCGGCTACCCAACAGGTAATGATCGTGTGACCATTGGCCAGTCGGTCGGCCGTTTGAAAATTGCCCAGCTTATAACCGGGTGCGTCGGCCTGCGTGAACTCCCACACGGTATCTCCTTTGGGATTTACCTCGCGGGCGTACTGGCTAGCATCACCCGCGATCAAGGTGTTGCCGTCCTTAAGACGGATCGCCTGCCAAGGCGATTTGGCCGCGACCGACCACACAACCCTACCCGTCTGGTCGTACTCGACCACCTTGCCCTCCGAAAGGTGAGGGACAAGCAAGGTACCGCTTTTCGTCATACGAATGTGCCTGAACTGGCCGTGGGTACCATGGACCGTGGTCGGAATCGGTATCTCCTTTTCTATCGCTCCGGTCGCCGTGTTGATCATCATCGCCTCTGCTGGATTCCCGTTTCGCATAATCAGCACCCGATCGTTGCCAATCGCCTGAGCCGAATGGATCTCGGTTCCTGCCGGAGCATCGTAATGCCACAGCAGCTTTTTGTCCGGGCTCACCATCCCCGCCCCCGACATGCGCGAGAAAATAATGTTGCCATTCGGTAATTGCGTGGCGTCGTCGAACTCCTGGTTCCCCCCGCTCTCTGTCTTCAGCGGCATGGAGTACTGCCATACGATCTTGCCTCCGCGAACAATAAAAATCGACTGCTCCTGAGGTTTGCGGGTGTCCCACTCGCCTGCGTACAGGAAAGGATGCTCGGCCGCCCCATGGCCTGGAAGCACTGCCGGTGCCGGAGTATCGGACGCAGGTGCAGAGGCTGAATTCGGCATTTGGGCATACGACAAGGAAACAAGCACCGCGAGTGCTGTGAGAACTAAAAAGCTAAATCTACGCATATCAACTCCTTTAATAGTGCGAGACTCGCTCAAATAACAAATTCACATCCCGCGCAGAAACCCCTTCGTATCCATCCACTCCAGAAACACCTGCGCCCAGTCCGCCACCGCCCCGCGCTGGCTCAGCCGCAGCCCAAACCCATGCCCCACACCGGCATCCTCGTGCAGCTCAGCCGACACGCCCGCCTTGCGCATCGCCACAAACAGCTCCGGCAGCTGCTGCGCGATGGCCGGGCTGTCATCTGCCCGCACAACATGAACGCCGGCGGCGTGTCCTTCGTTACCTTCGCGATCATCTCCGCATTCAGCCCACCCGGATACATCAACGCCTCGAACGCCGGTTTGTCGCTCTGCTTATCGATATCGTCCGCGCCGGCGAATGCACCATCAGCGTGATAGTCCTCTGCCGCCCTGACCGCCAGCTCCCCACCGGCTGAAAATCCCATGATCCCCACCCGCGCCGGATCCACTCCCCACTCCGCCGCACGCGCACGCACCAGCCGGATGGCCCGCTGCACGTCGGCCATCTCATCCTTCTCGATTGTGTAGGTCGAACCCGTTTGCCGTGCCAGCCGATACTTCAGCACGAACGCGGCGACGCCATGCCCGCTCAAAAACTTCGCCACGTCGTATCCTTCGTGGTCGATCGATAGCAGCCTGTGTGCGCCCCCCGGTGCAATGATCACTGCTGCAACGGGCGCGCCGCCCCTCGCTCCGCCCGCGCCCCTTACCAGATACGGCGTAAGCGAGGGATTGTTGATCATCGTCACCGCATGCTCGCCATCGGCGTTTTGCAGCGTAACCACTTCAGGCCCCGTCTTGCCCTCCGACCCCGGAGCACCACCCGCCCACAACGGCACCTCCGCCCGCATCCTAACTGGAGCAGGCGCCGCCGGAGCCGCAGCCTGCTGCGCCACACACACTGCCGTCAACGCCAGCCCCATTACCAGCCCACACACCTTCACCGCACTCACCGTCACGCGCATTACCTCGCTCCGCCACTATACCGAACGGCGCCTCGGCATGAACTGGAATCTCCCTTTTCGGCACCGATTCGCTTGAATTGTACCGCTCCTGAGGGTTTTGCCAGGTGTGACGATGGCTCCGGATCAGAGGTGATCTGCGAGTCCCGCTGCGAACGTGTGTTTCTTCGTCGGATCGAGTAGCGCTGGCTTGCATAGATGGCCCTGCTTGCCAGGAAACAATTTCAAATGCGATATTGGTACCCGCCGCACAAAAGAGGTTCCAGATGGTGCTCTCCAGCCAGAATCGCATTCTGCTCTCCGCATCACTCGCAGTGCTTGCGAGCACGGCGAGCCACGCACAGGCGCCAGCGCAGCCTCGAAACCCGGTTGTGCTCGCGCCGAACACCGCACCGTCGGCTCGAACCGGTACCACAACTGCTCGGAATGCCGGAGGTAGGCCCGCTCACAACGAGGCTGAACGAGCGGAACGATGGCAGGTCATCCAGATTCCGTACAACAAGGCAGGGCTGAGTGCCGCAGAGCAGCAGATGATCGCGAAGCTGGCCGACGCCTGCCATCAGCTCGATGAGATTTACCTGCACCAGAGCGACCTCGGCGGATACATGATGTATCACACCACGCAGAACCCGGACATGCTGCGACTGTTCTCCATCAACGGCAGCCGCTGGGATCTGGTGGATCGCAACGAGCCCTTCTCCGGCGAAGAGCCTCTGGTTCCCGGGCATGAGCTCTATCCCTACGGCCTGAAGCTTCCGCAGATTGACCAGTACCTCGCTGCGCATCCCGACCAGAAGGACGCCATCTACAACTCCTGGACGGTTGTGCGATCCGCGCCACTCGACCTGAAGAAAAGCCTGAGCCAGCCTGTGATCTATAACACGCCGGACAAGCTCTACACATATCCCTACCACGTGGCCTTTGCGGAGTGGCTGAAGCCCATAGCGGAAGACCTGCGAGCAGCGGCGAAGCTCTCTCCGGACCCGACGTTTGCGAAGTTCCTCAGCCTGAGAGCTGATGCGCTGCTTAATGACGATTACTACGCGAGCGATCTGGCATGGCTCGACCTGAAGAACCCGAAGATCGATGTTATCTTTGCGCCCTACGAGACTTATCTCGATGATCTGCTGGGTGTGAAGACCTCATATGGCGCGGCGATTCTCATCCGCAACGATGCCGAGTCGAAGAAGCTGGCCATGTACCAGGAGCACGAGGCCGCGATGCAGCAGGCACTCCCTATAGGCGCGGAGGACAAGCCGAGCAAGGAGGGCCACGCCACTCCGATGGAGGTGGTCGATGCGCCACTTCGGGCAGGCGACCTGCGCTACGGGTATCAGGCCGTAGCGGACAATCTGCCGAACGATCCACGCGTGCACCAGGAGAAAGGATCGAAGAAGATCTTCTTCAAAAACTTCATGGACGCCCGCGTGAACAACGTCATCCTGCCCATTGCAGAGAAGATGCTGACAGCAGCGCAGGCAAAGGATGTCTCCGGCGAGGGATATTTGACGGACACAATTCTGCATGAGATCTCGCATGGGCTCGGTCCGGCGTTCGCGCATGTAAACGGCAGGCAGATTACGATCAATGAGGCGATTGGGCCCGCCTACAGCGGGCTTGAAGAGGCCAAAGCGGATATCGCCGGGCTCTTCCTGGCGAAGTGGCTTGTCGACCAGAAGCTGATTCCCGCGACCGAGCTGAATGTGATCTATGCTTCCGCCGTTGCGGGCCAGTTCCGCACGCTGCGCTTCGGAACTGGCGAGGCCCATGGCCGCGCGGAGATGATGGAGTTTAACTATCTGGTGGAGCAGCACGCAATCTCACAGAACGCCGACGGCCGCTACACGATTGACTATGCCGCGATGCCGGGCACAATCGAAAAGCTCGCGACGCAACTTCTGACCTTCGAGACGAAGGGCGACCGCAACGGCGCAGAGGTATGGTTTGCAAAGTACGATGTAATGCCGGATTCGCTGACGCGGGCGCTTGAGCCCACCGCCGGTATTCCGGTGGATGTGACGCCGGAGTTTGAGCTTGCGCACGGGGTGCGGCCATGAGACATCTCTTCTGCGCATGGATTGCGCTTGCGGCGTCTGTTGCACCGGCACAGCAGGTCCAGCATCCGGGATATCATCCTGCCGCGCATCAGCTGCCGGATACGATCGTTATCCCCGCGGCAGATTTTCTCGCCAACATCCCCGCGGGCGATTCGAACGACGGACGCTTCCCTGCCGGACAATGGTACTTCAATAACTCAACAATCAATCTTTCGGTCTCCGACGAGGTCACGGCGCATGTGCCGATTAAGACAGCGGGAACCTATCACCTGTATGTGCGCTCCATCGGCACTGCGACAAGCGGCTTCAAGGTCTCGATCAATGGCAAGACGGATGCGATGACCTTCGGCAATGGTCCGCTCGCTCTGATAAAAGGCGGAGACTTTACTCTGAAGGCTGGCGAAGCCGACGTTCGGCTTACCGCCATCTCGCCGAAGCCTTCGCTCAACGTGCTGGTCCTGACAAAGAAGCCTTCCCTGAGTGACGACGACCTGAAGCCGCTCGAGCTCTCGCCCGAAGTAAAGCTGCTGCACGAATACAAAATCGAGCCCTCGAACATCGTGAAGTTCGGCGATGTGGACGGCGACGGCAAGTACGAGATCCTCGACATCACCAGCGACTATTCGTCCATCATGTACGCCAATGATGGCCATGAGCTCTGGCGCTGGCAGGCGCCCGCAAAGGATGCTCGTCTGCGCGGCGAATTTGAAGCGCCGGGAATCCTGTGGGACTTCCATGGAACAGGCCGCGATGAGCTCGCCCACTGGCGCATCCTCGATGGCACGGAGTATCTGGTACTCGCGGACGGACGAACCGGCGATATCATCAAAAAAGTGAAGTGGCCCGCGCCGCCGATGCCGCACGTGTACAACAACTACCGCATGGCAGTGGCGAAGTTCCACAAGGAGTCAAAGGCCGCAGATACTCTCCTCGTGCTCTCCGATACGGGAGGCTTGATCACGCTCACGGCGTATGACAAGGACCTGAACCAGCTCTGGCAGCACTCCGAGCCGCGCCAAAAGGACTACTTCGGCCATTACATCTATCCCTTCGATGTAAACGGCGACGGCGTGGATGAAGTAATCATCAGCCACCTGTGCCTGGACGCCAACGGCAAAGAGGTATGGAACAACTCCAAATACTTTGAGAAGAACAACGACCACATGGACGCCATGGAGTTCTTCGATCTGAACGGCGACGGAAAACCGGAGCTGGTGGTGGGGCAGTCCGACGTGGGCACCCTGGCCTACAACGCGCAGAACGGCGACATGTTGTGGCAAAACATCTCTGACCATTCGCAGCAGGTGACCGCGGGCTTTATCCTCTCCAATTCAAAAACGCCTCAGGTAGTCACAAACGGACGCACGTACGCGGTACGGCCTCCCGGCGGCGGAGGCGGTCGCCCAGGCGGCGCTGCCGCGGCGACCTCAGACACCAACCCGCAGATTCAGACGGGCGGAGGACTGGGAGCGCAGCTCTACTGGTTCGATCATGAAGGACGTCTGCTGGAACGGTGGCCTGCGCATCCGCTCTCGGGCAATCCCAACTTCGTACGGGGCGACTGGTTTGGGACGGGCAAGCGCACCTACTTCTGGTTCCGCTTCCGGCTGGAGCCCGACGGTGCTTCCACGATGTACTTCAAGGGTGAGGCCTACCACATGTTCGACTTCGACCACACAGGCGCAGACCAGGTGATTACGCTCGAAGGCGGGGGTGGCGGAGGAAATGGTGGAGGCGTGCAGACGCTGCGCGTCTATGGGAACTCGAGCATCGTCTCTCATCCCAGGCCCTGCGATGCAGACTGCCGCAAGATTATTGCGAATCACACGCATTACTAGATCGCAGGAGAGCCCGGCAACAGACGCGATTGATTCGAAGCCCCTGAATCGATGTTGAGTGCGATTCCCGACCTTGGACCACTCGCCGCGCTTGTGGTGCTCGCAGAGATAGGCCCCGATATGAGCCATTTCCCCAGCGCGGCCCATTTGATCAGTTGGGCTGGGTTGTGCCCGCGCAATGACGAGGCTTCTGGACTGCCGATCACGAAGCACTGACTTCCATTGTTTCCGATCCAGGCAAGTTCTGTGGAGCCGATCCATATACGTTTCTGTTCGCATCCCTGATGATTCTGATATTTGGCACTGGCTACTTCGCAATAGATGCGCTCATCCGGGTCTGACGGTCGGCTAAGCTATCCAAGCACCTTTGATCCAGCCTGCAAGATCGGTTTATTTCACGACCGAACTGGTAGTTGATTCTCGCATCGCTACGCAGGGACAACAGGAACATCTTCAGTGGGCAGCTCCCGCTATCGCAAGTTACGATCTTAGATATTTCAAAACATCGACTGGATGAACTTCCGGAATTCGAGTGCACAGGGAGGAATGTATCGACCTGATATCCATCCCATCCCTATCTGCCGGGTGGGGCGCGGTTGAGAGAGGTTAATTTGTACTACTCCGCTCATTCTGCTCTGGATGGTCGGAAGGATTCCAATGCCAATTCCAGCCGCAATCATCCCACGCAGCGTGGCGATGTCCGTAGCCTCGAACGTGACGTTCGGTATGAACGAAGCATCGGAACATGCCTTGTCGAAGATGCGCCTTAGGGTATGAGCATGGCTTAGAGCCACAAATGATTCAGTAGATAACTCCGCGAGTCGGAGAGTACGTCTATGCGCCAAACGGTGTGTCTGGGGCAACACCGCCACAAGCACTTCAATTTGAAGTGGAGACCAATGGACTGTTGAATTGTCAAACATTCCTGGTACAGAGAAGCAAAGGTCAATCTGTCCGTCGAGCAGGTTTTGCAGGAGCACTTCGCCGGATAGTTGAACAAGGGTGAACTTGGTTTGCGGATGGACCAGTCGATATTTGTGTACTAGACCCGGTATCAATGTGACTCCGAGTGAATGCAAGAAGCCAAGGGTCACCGTGCCTGTTTCCGCTCCAGTCTGTTCCTGAAGTAGTCGCGTACCGGCACTAAGAATCGCTTCAGCACGAACGACGTGATCCAGGAATAATCGCCCATAGTCGGACAGAACGAGAGACCTTCCTCGCCTGTGGAAGAGTGGCACTCCCAGTTCCTCCTCCAATTGCGTGACTGCACGGCTCACTGCCGATTGAGAGACGAACATCAGTTCGGCAGCGCGTGTGACATGTTCTTTCTCTGCGACGGCTCGAAAGTACTTTAACTGTTGAAGCTCCATCGAACCCTCCACAACCAGACCATTGCGTTACACGCATCAATTGCTTGCTTTCATTCTATTGGACGTGGAGCAATACCGCGCCTACCTTCACAACAGAAGCAAGGAGGCTACATACATCATGCTTGATCCAAACAAAAATATACGTTCCTTGAAGAGTTGGCTCTTCACTCCAGCGACGAGGCCGGATCGTTTCGAACACGCCACTAAAGCCGGGGCTGATGTTCTTATTCTCGACCTCGAGGATGCCGTTGCACTCTCCAACAAGGAGACGGCACGTAACAATGCAATGACATATCTTCAAACGCGTCCTGCAGACGGCATCACGCGAGCTCTTCGTATCAACTCACCCAGCACCGTGGAGGGTTTCAAGGATTTACAAGCCCTCCTCTTTGGCGCAGCTTCCCCAGACTATGTGATTCTCCCGAAATGTGACTCTCCAGGCACAATCGCTCTCGTTCATTGCCTGCTGCACGAGGCGGGCAAATCGGCTCAGATCATTGCGTTGATCGAGTCGGCTAGAGGAGTGGAGACGCTTGAGGAGATCGTAAGCGCGAGTCTCAAACCCGTTTGCCTCCTCTTTGGGGCAGCGGACATGGCAGCCGATCTCGGTGCCACTGTCGACTGGGAGCCGCTGTTGTGGGTCAGGTCGCGGCTGGTTCAGGCAGCGGCCCTCAACGGCATTGCCCTTGTTGACTCTCCTTTTTTCGCCATCGCTGATCCTGATGGTTTGAAGCGCGAGACTGAGTCTGCCTTCAGGATGGGATTTCACGGAAAGTGTGCCATCCATCCGGCGCAGCTAGCGAGTCTCAATGCGGTATTCACTCCACGCGCTGCGGAGATTGCCGAGGCTCGTCAGGTGCTTGTCGTCAATCAGCAGGGTGTGGGTTCCGTCAATCACAAGATGGTTGACGAAGCTTTTGCACGCCAGGCGCGCGCTGTTCTCATGCGCGCTGGCCTTCCTGTCAGCGAATAGCCAAACATCTCACCGCCCTAAAGAATTGAGGATCCAACTATGGACCAGCCATTGTCAGCTTACCGGGAGCTAAGCCCGAATCATTACCGCGAGACATCAGGTCTCTATTACGAAGACTTCGTCATTGGAGACGTCTTCGAACATCGTCCAGGTAGAACCATTACCGACGTCGACAACATCTGGATCACCCTTCTCACCATGAACGTACAACCCGTCCATTTCGATGCCGAGTATGCGGCCCACACCGAATGGAAGAGAATGCTGGTCGACAGCACCTTCACTCTGGCCTTGCTTACAGGCATGAGCGTCCGCACGGTCAGTGCAAAGGTCGTTGCCAATCTCGGCTGGGATAAAGTCAAGGCGACCCATCCTATTTTCGCGGGGGACACGCTTTATGCGGAATCGAAAGTCCTGTCGAAACGAGATTCCAAGAGTAGGCCCACGCAAGGCATCGTCACGGTGTCTACCCGCGGTACGAACCAACATAACGACGAGGTGATGAGTTTTGAACGGACCATGCTGATCTATAGGCGAGGGCACTCTCCTGATGAAGCAGCCAACTACTAAGTTGCACCTACGGAGAGGAAACGACCATGTTTGATAAGGAATACCAAGCAAAACTTACGGATAGTCATACGGCAGTCGGTCAGATTGCAAGCCATAGCATCGTGGCGATCAGCCAGGCGGCGTCACAGCCACCAGCATTGATGGAAGCACTTGCCACGAGGGCGGAGGCGGGATCGGTTGACGATCTAAAGCTCTATTACTTTCATGCAGAGGAGAACATGAAGAGGTCTCTCCTCCGTTATGAACTTATGGGACGGATAAAACCATATTGCATGTTCATACAAACTGCAGAGCGTGAGTTGATTAAAAAAGGGCAAGAAGACGGAGGCCGCAAGGTGGTCTATTACGTTCCGAACTCCTTCAGCCAGTCCATCCGGCTACTCACAGAACATGTTCCTGTTGATACATTCCTCGTAACTGTATCCCCTATGGACCGCAATGGTTATTTCACCTTCGGTACAAACAATGACTACACGAGTACGGTAGCGCGATCGGCAAAACGTTTGATCGTTGAGGTGAACAGTCATATGCCTCGGGTATACGGCCGCTCTCAACTCCATGTTTCCGAAGTTGACGTCATCACAGAGCACGACGCGCCGCTGCTTATGCTTTCGCCTCGTGCGGTTCAGCCACATGAATTGAAAATCAGCCGATACATCGCTGACCTGGTTCCCGAACATGCCTGCTTGCAGATCGGGGTTGGAGGACTGCCAAATGCCGTTTGTGAGGCCCTCATGGAGCGCAAAGACCTTGGAATCCACACAGAGGTGCTTACTCCAGGTCTCGCTGCCCTTATCCAGGGCGGAGCCGTCAGCAATCGATTTAAGAAGCTAAATACAGGCAAAACGGTGTTCACGTTCTCGATGGGTGATGAGCCTTTCTATGACTTCATGCACGAAAATCTCTCTCTCGAGAGCCATCCTGTCGACTATGTGAATGATCCCGCTATTATCGCGCAGAATGATCGGGTCGTCTCTGTCAATTCAACGATAGAGATGGATCTCACCGGAGCCTGCAATTCAGAGCACGTCAACGGACATCAGTTCAGTGCCTCAGGAGGGCAACTCGACTTTGTCCGGGGTGCTTATGCCTCTCATGGTGGTATGTCGTTCATCGCATTCCAGTCGTCAATCAAGAACGGGACAATCAGCAAGATCGTTGCCCGGCTTTCGGGTCCCGTCACAACACCTCGAACAGACGTTCATTACGTGGTTACCGAACACGGCGTTACCAATCTCAAGGGAATGTCTTCTACCGAACGGGCGTATGCGCTCATAGAACTGGCTGATCCTTCCTTTCGCGATGAACTCACGAGTGCGGCGAAGTCTACGCACCTGATCTAAAGAGGTCCTTCCCTCTATTTAAACTGACCCCAACAACTACATCGCAAACAAAGAGGAGCACGACTATGGCAAACGCGGCGGAAATCCTGGTTCAAACGTTAGTACAAGCAGGAGTCAAGAGGGTCTACGGTGTTGCGGGAGACTCGCTCAACGGATTGACCGATACAATTCGGAAAACTGAAAACATCGATTGGCTTCATGTTCGCCATGAGGAGGTTGCTGCCTTTGCAGCCGGCGCGGAGGCCCATCTTACCGGGGAGATAGCGGTATGTGCAGGCAGCTGCGGACCAGGAAATCTTCACCTCATCAATGGACTGTTTGACTGTCACCGGAGTCGAATTCCTGTGCTTGCCATAGCGGCACAGATTCCCAGTCTCGAGATCGGGAGTGGATACTTTCAGGAGACGCACCCCGAGAATCTATTCAAAGACTGTAGCCACTACTGCGAATTTGTCTCCGATCCGGATCAGCTTCCACGTGTCTTAGCGATCGCCATGCGAACGGCCATTGCTCGGCGAGGTGTTGCGGTAGTTGTCATTCCAGGCGATGTATCCCTTCGGGAGTGCAAAATCTCTGCGATGCCGCTCGCTATCCTCCAGTCAGCGTCTTCTGTTCTTCCCTCGTCTGCCGAGTTGGACAAGGCAGGGAGCGCGCTCAACAATAGTCACAAGATCACTATTCTTGGTGGTGCCGGTTGTGAAGGAGCCCATGATGAACTGATTGCTTTAGCTGCTCGCCTCAAGGCGCCCATCGTCCACGCAATGCGCGGCAAGGAGTTCATTGAATATGACAACCCCTTCGATGTTGGCATGACCGGATTGCTCGGTTTCACCTCGGGGTACCAGGCCATGATGAATTGCGATGTGCTGCTCATGCTTGGAACCGACTTTCCCTATCAGCAGTTTTATCCGAAGAACGCCACCATCATCCAAGTGGACATTCGCGGAGAACAGATCGGCCGTCGAACGCGAGTCGACTTCGGACTGGTCGGATCAGTGAAAGCGACCATAGAAGCCCTTCTGCCTCGATTAGAGGGCAACGAAGACAGCAGCTTCCTGGATAAATGTCTGAGTCATTATCAAAAAGCAAGGCAGGGACTCGACGATTTGGCAGTTGGCAAGCCGGGGAAGTCGCCCATTCATCCACAGTATGTAGCGAAATTGATTGATGAACTCGCCGAGGAGGATGCAGTCTTCACCTGCGATGTTGGTACACCAACAGTGTGGGCAGCGCGGTATCTTCGAATGAACGGCAAACGACGGCTGATGGGATCTCTGATTCATGGCTCCATGGCCAATGCTTTGCCGCAGGCGATCGGAGCACAAGCATCGTATCCAGAAAGGCAGGTAATTAGCCTATCCGGCGACGGCGGACTGTCTATGTTGCTGGGAGATTTACTAACCCTCAAACAGCTGAACCTTCCAGTCAAGCTCGTCGTCTTCAATAATAGTTCGCTCGGATTTGTTGAACTTGAGATGAAGGCGGTTGGTTTGATCGATTATGGAACTGAGCTCGTCAATCCCAATTTCGCTAAACTGGCTGAATCTGCAAACATCCTCGGAATTCAGGTAAGCGATCCCGAACAATTGCGGCCTGCGCTCATGAAGGCCTTCGCTCACGATGGGCCTGCCTTGGTCGAAGTGATCGTCCACCGACAGGAACTGTCAATGCCGCCGACCATTAGTGCAGAGCAGGCACTCGGTTTCAGCCTGTATATGGTGCGGGCAGTGATGAACGGGAGAGGCGACGAGATCATAGATCTGGCAAAGACGAACGTCTTGCGCTGACGCAAATGGAACACGGTTAGTTTGTTCCAATGAGCGAAGTCGCCGTCGACTGCCGCGACGGCGATTTGCACTCAGTGAAACGCAGAATCTGTCAGCTATTGCGTCATCGCGATGCCGTTTCCACACTTTCAGCTGGCCAGTGAATAACTAACGAAAGTGAGTGCAGGTACTTGGAGCGCGAGCACGCACCCCAACTCCGCTAGCAGATGCAGCCAAGTGATCAACAGTTGTGAAGCAGAGTAGAAGAACGGCTGCCACCAATAGGGTGTCAGCCCCAGACACGGGGGACAGTCAGCATCGCTTGAGTCATCGACCGATGTTTAGCTTATAGTTGTTCCTGTCCCCCGGGAATTCTATTTTGTAGTATCGCTTCGATGATCCGTGACTAATTGGGTTACAAACGTATCGCGTTACTGAGATGGCAAGGAGAACTCGTGAACTCTACGAGGGCACAAAACTCGTTGGCAAGGGCACACAATACCAGTTTTCTACGGTCTTGCAGGGTTTTATATGGGGGCTAAGTCCCTGTATTGTCATACGGTTAGATTTCTGGCGGGGTAGAATGCTCGGGTTAGAGGGAAAGCCGTTGTTTACTGGATGCAACGGGCAGAACGCGGGATCGACAATCTTTCGCGCCAAAGTCGTCTTGCCAGCGGCGAGTCTTCCGGTAATGAAATGAAGGATTCCCGGCTGCATAGCGTTTACCCACGGTTCTGACGGACATCTTAGTTGGTTCGTGCAGATGCTGTAAGTCCCTACAGACGCGCTCCTGTTGCCCGATGGTTCCTTGTTCCCGCGGAGTCGCGTTTTCGGCAAAGTCGACTGTGTGCTTCCTGGCCTCGTCTCCGCCGCTCAAAATCTAACTTTTCCGGCAAAGCCCTTAGAAGCTTGGACGGCTGCGTTAGGCAGCTTTTCCAGCAAACCGTTTCGGAGAACACCCCACAGCCCTGGTGAACGATGTGCTGAACGCGCTCGGCGACTGAAATCCTACAGCCAGCGCAATCTCGCTGATGCTTCGTGTTCCGCGTCGCAGTTCATCCTTCGCCACGGCCATCCGCCAATGCATCAAGTATTCAATGGGTCCCACACCCAGCACGCCCTTGAAGCGTGTCGCAAAACCCGACCGCGACACGCCGCACAAACGCGCCAACTCCGCCACGCTCCACTCGCGCGCAATCTCGCCATGCATGGCCAGCAGCGCGCTTGCAATGGCAGGATCAAGCAGGCCGGCAATCAACCCCGTCGACCGGTCATCCGCCTTCGGCGTCTCACGCCGCAGCATCTCCACCAGGATGAGCTCCATCAACCGCGCGATAAGAAACTCGCTGCCCGGACCCGGCTGCAGCGTCTCCATCTCATTCAGCTTCAGCAACGACCGCACGCGCCACGACGACGTATCGTCCGCCGCAACGTGCAGCAGCGACGGCAATAGCTCCCATAGCAAGCTCTCATTCGCCGTATCGAAAACAAACCGCCCGCCACGCAGCGTCACCGGCGACTCCGTGCCTTCGCCAAGCTGCAGCGAGACACTCTTCGCTGCAGCCACCAACTCTTCGCTGTCTTCCGGCTCCATCGTCGGGTCTGAGGTGAGCACAAACGGCGTCGAGGTATGAATCATAACGAAGTCGTCCGGCCGTAGTAGCAGCGGCGCAAGTTTAGGCCGCACCAGGTGACACTCGCCCCGCTCCACGCGGCAGAACAGCAAATCGTCGCGCTTCCGAAACGCCAACCCCCATCGACCAAAGCCTTCAATTTTCGACCACAATGTGGCCCTGGGTCGAAGCAGTTGCACAACATCGAGAAACGGATCCATGCATCTAGGATGCCGCGGTTTGCGGCTTATTTGTGGGTTTTAGATAAATAATTTTGGCGTTTCAACTATCGACCGTACAGAAGTCCCGGCCTACCTTAGGGACAGAAGGAGAACCATCATGACCAATCTACAAGCATTGAACGTCTACCAAAGCTACGTGGAAGCCTGGAAGCCGATTCCCGACGCGCAGCGGAAGAGCATCCTCTCGGAAGTCTTCGACGAGAACGTGGAATATCTCGTGCCGGAGTACGTCGGAGGCACCAGTGCAGCAATCGAAGACATGGAGCGCTTCCAGAAGCAGTATCCTGGCGCCCACTTCGACATCGAAAACGTCTCCACGCATCACGAGGTCGCCCTGTTTAAGTGGGTGCTCATTCTGCCAGACGGAAAGGTCACGGTGAAAGGCCATGATTGCATTCGCTTCTCACCTGCCGGCAAAATCGCAAGCCTGCTCACGTTTGGTCCAGCGTCCCCAAAGTCGTAACCAGCAAGCCCGTAGCGAAGTTGCTGCGGGCTTTGTCATTGTCGTTGCCTTTCTTGTTTGTCCTCCTTGAGGAGGATCTGTTCCTGGTGCTAAATCGCCGGGTCACTCGCCGAGGCAGACGAAGCTGGAAACGTGCATCGGCTTGATATCGGCAATTGAGAGCCCGCGCTTCTGCAATATTCCTGGACACTGGCCGACATACCACTCCTAACTTGCTAGAGAGGAGGAGCAGGACGAAAAATCTGACGCACTGTCTCTCTAAGCCACATATGCAGCGGATCGCTTTCGAAGCGTGGGTGCCAGACCATGGAGTACCTTATCGGCGGGATCTCTTTCGGCGCTTTCAGACTTACCAAATCATGAAGCGCTGCCACAGGGGCTGCGATGCGGGCAGGTATCGTTAACGCCAGGTCTGTCGTTTCCAGCATGCGAATTGCCGCGAGGAAGTAGGGAAGGTGAACAGCCAGACGGCGCTGGAAACCAGCTTCTCCAAGAGGTCGGTCGATGAGGCTCTGTTGGTTGGGTTGCGTTTCTACGGAGATATGCCGAAAGCTTAGATAGTCCTTCATCGTGAGAGAGGTTTTCCGATGTTTTAGCTTACGGCCGAGAACGCAGACGAAGATGTCTTCGAACAGAGGCTCCACACGAAACGTCGAGGGCACGGACAGTGGACTCAGAATCAGGTGCGTTGTCACGAGCCCGCTCTCTTCATGGAACCGCTCATGCCACGGAACTGCCTCCAGCGTAATTCCGGGCGCAAGCCGTCCACAGATTTCCGCAAGTGGTGCCAACACGACACTGGTTGCATAGTCGTTCATCGCCAAGCGGATGTGTCCTTCGCTTTGGGCCGGAGAGAAGGTCTCTCCCGCCCAAAGTCGAGCCAGTCGAGGCATCACTTGCGCCAGTTCGTCGATCAGTTCACTGCCACGTGGTGTCAACTCATAGTTAGGTCCCACTCGTACCAGCAGTTCGTCTCCGAACTCCGAACGCAGGCGGTCCAGCGCGCGGCTCATTGCGGATTGGCTGAGATGGATGCGCTCCGCGGCGCGGGTGACATTGCGCTCATGAAGCAAGGCCTTGAGAGGGATCAATAGGTTCAGGTCGATGTTTCGGAATTGGGCTTTGCTCATGCTTCGAGTGCATACCTCCCATTCCAACAATGCATGGTGCGACTACAACCCCAGAATACTCCAATCGGAAAAGGAGAAATACCCATGCAAGACAAACCCGTAGCTCTGGTCACTGGTGCCAACCAAGGAATTGGTCTTCAAATCGCGAAAGATCTCGTAGCGCACGGTTTGACTGTGTTGGTTGGGTCTCGTAATTTCGAGCGCGGAGAGGTCGCGGCCCAGGAGGTTGGGCCCGACGCCCACGCTCTTCAACTCGACGTGACAAATCAGGCTTCGATCACCACCGCAGCGGCGCGCGTTCGCAGTGAGTTTGGTCGCCTCGACGTGCTCGTCCAAAACGCGGCGATCTCGAATACGAACAAGCTGCCCGGCCAATCCGTCGCAGAATATGCAGCCACGACCCGCCCGAGCAACGTGGCCCTCGATGAAATGCGCGCGGTGTGGGAGACCAATGTGTTCGGCGTTCTTGCCGTCTACCAGGCGATGTTGCCGCTTCTACGCGAAACGCCGAACGCCCGCATCGTCAACGTGTCGAGCGGCGTCGGCTCGCTGACGACGAATTCGGACCCGAACTTTCCTTGGCGCTCGATCTTCGGCCCCGTCTATCCCGCGTCGAAGACGGCCCTCAATGCCTTAACGGTCGCCATGGCCCTTGAGTTGGAACCGGAGGGAGTCAAGGTCAACGCTGTCTCTCCGGGTTTCACCAAGACGAACCTCAATGGATATGCGGGTACCGAGACTGTCGAGCAGGGTGCCGCAGAGGTAGTGCGCGTTGCGCTGCTTGGGCCGGATAGCCCCACAGGGCCGTTCACCCGCTGGGAAGGCGAAACGATCCCCTGGTAAGAAGAAATTCCGACCGTAGAACAATCAAAGGCCGCTTCGGCCGCACGCCGACAAACGAAGGGATACAGCCATGAAGATCGAAAAGGTCCAAAAAAAGGTCCAATAAGGGATTTTTCCGTGTAATCAGTGGCGTAGAGTGTGGTCTGTACCATCTGGTTTCAATGAGTTACGTTACGTTGCCGAAATGGCATGGAAGAGGTCAAGTCGAAGTCCGCTTCCCTGCCCGCTCCATCGCGCTCTTTGCGAACTGAATGTCACGACCTTTGGGAATCCACTTATAAGAGCTGCTGTTCCAACGACCTTTGGGTTCTCCAACCCAATCCCAACCCACCGAAAGAAATCCCTAAACGTATCTTCAATTACTTAGCACTCTTTGGAACTACCGACTATGTCTTCTAACTCGTTGATAATACGTTGCTGGCGTCACTCATAACCCAAAGGTCGTAGGTTCAAATCTTACCCACGCCACTCGACCGATAGAGATCTTGGGCAGGGATTCATGTACATCGGTGTAAAACAACGGGAAGGTTCGATCCAGGAGACCGAAAGACTGCTGCAGACGGCTTCAGTCAAGCAAGCCCTGGTTGCCAATAAGGTGAAAAACCATACGAAAACAGGCCAATTTCAGAATTGATTCGACGGAATTGACGGGTATTTTCAGCGGTTTAGATGAAGGCACGGAAAACTGCAAAACCTTTATGCGTCGGTTTGATCCCGACCTGCGCCTCCAAATCTCCAGCAACCTAGACCATGGCAGAAAGACCTCTGCTGCCTTTAAGCTGCCGTTAAGAGCTTACAGCTGCCGTTAAGGACAAAAAAAACTTCATACCTCGACCAGATTCACTGCGAAGTCAGCCGAGATTCCACTACTCAACAAGCCACTCAATGCCTCTGCCGCGTCGTCGGCCGGAGGCGGAAGCACCTCGGCGTAGTACTCGAGCAGAATAGCCAGAGGGTGGCGCAGAACAGCATTCGCGGTATTTCAGCCCTTCTTCTCTTTATGGAGCGAAAAGCCGCTGATCAAAACGTACCGACGAAAACCCTCAACCGAAGCGTCATAAGGGTTCTCGCCTAAGCGAGAGCCTTTTTTCGGGAGGATTCTCTGAGATACTCATTGTTTCAGTGTGTTCGAAGTTCCGTCGCCTGAATATCTGCGGATAGAGGATCCGCAAGAACGACTAACAGTTGTCGCTCGTCTGGAGAGAGGGAAAATCCAGACAAACCTACAGGCGGGAGGTTTCCATTAAATTCAGCAATCACTGTCTCCTTGCCTGAAGCAAGGTCATGAAAACAAATGGCGGGCTTTCCTGAGATCATTTTGATAAAAATGACACCCTTCGACGTAAGAATCCAAGAGTCAGAATAACCAGGCATTAGCGATGAAACCACGGTGTTCTGGTGTTCGGTCGGCGGATCAAGACGCGAGAGTGTCGGGTCCATCCGCCCTTGCGCAAAGTAGAGAGAACGACCGTCAGCAGATTGAATGGCCGGTGTTCCCCCCTGGCCTGTGACCTTCTGCACAGCTCCATCGGCAATAGAAATGCGATAAACAAAATTGCTATGGCTTGCAAATACAGATTTTCCCTCAATCGGACAGAATGGATGGCTCAATGGAATATCGGTAAGGTGACGGAGAACGTGCTTTTGCGATAGAGAGACTTCAAAAAGTCCGGGAGCCGAGATCGACGAAAAAATGAGAGATTGACCGTTGCGTTCCCAGCAATACACGGAAGGGATCAGCTCCCCCGTATCGATCTGCGAGGCACCAGTCCCGTCCTTCTTGCTGACCCATAGCTGGACACGTCCGGAAATGTCCGAACGAAAGGCAATTCTTTCGCCATTGGGAGAGAAAGACGGCTCGAAATCCTGCCCCGGCGTTCTGATCACTGAGGCCCAGTCCGCCGACGAGGGTGCTTTTTTCGTAAGATTAAGAGACCAGATATTGAGATCAGAACTGTGTGCCGAAAAAGCAATCTGCTTCGCGTGTCGCGAGATCGAGAATTGTGTCGGTATATCAGTGCCGACCGATGAGGCGAGAACTGCGTGAGTTTGGGTAGCGCCTAGATCCTGTCTCCAAAATCTGAAGTCTTGATCCAACCTTCCACTGAATATGAGGCTGTCATTCGTCGCCCAATCCACATCTCCCAGCGAGTGGGATTGCTCTGTCACCTTGCGTGCCTCACCTCCCCCTACAGGTAAAACGAAGACGTCATTCTCAAATTGATATTTCACCCTGATGAATGCGACATGAGTTCCATCTGGCGAGAATCGTGGTGAGACATCGCCGATAATGTCCATCGTGGGGTACGTTAAGCGGAGCTTTTTCCCATCGGCAATGCGGACCAGGTAAAGACTCAAAGGATCAATCTCATTGCTCTTGTCATCCACAACCAGAAAGCTTCCATCAGGAGACCAATCGAGATGACGATAGTTCAGCCCATAGCGATGAGGAAATAGAGTCGTCAAGCTTCTCTGTTTTGCATCAGCGATAGAGACCACAATAACTTCTGCCAGATCATCCTGCAGATGGATGAAGGCCAGCGACTTGCCATCCGGCGACCAGGCAGGACTACTATATTCTCCGGAGCCAGAAACAATCTGCTGCGGTCGCAGTTCATCAGAAGACTGGATATAGATAGAGGAACGGCGATTGTTTGAATCGGCGTCGATAAAGGCGAGCTTCGTTCCGTCTGCGGACCAGGAAGGTTCGTACTGCGCTCCCTCCATCCTGGTCAATGTTGTGACTTCCGCGGGTTGATTTGCTGCTGCAGGGAGATTTTGACGCCTCGTCTTAATTAGAAGGATGAGCAAAGAAACACTGAGAACGATAGAACCAATCAATACGAGAACTGAACTCTTTCTCTTTCGATCGTCTTTGTAATCCTGTCTAACAGCATCTGGATCTGGACTCTTGAGATTCGGCGGAGATGCTTTCTCTGTCTTTACATCGGGAGGAGGATCCTGCGCAGAAACAATATCCGCTGCAGCAAGAAAAGGATGACCGCCATCCACCGAAACTGGCTCTACAAATCTGTAGCCCTGCCCATGAAAAGTAGCAATATATCTCTTCCCATAGGCAGCTTCTTCAAGGGCTTTCCGCAGAACTGAGATGTTTTGAGTTAAGTTAGCTTCCTCTACGGTCTGGTGCGGCCAGATTTGCTCAAACAACTCATCCTTGCTCATCACGCGTGTGTGGTTTTCGACCAGAACAAGCAAAGTCTGGAAAACTTTAGGCGTCAGCGTAACGATGTCGTCCCGGCATCGGAGGGTGCGCGAATCAGCATTTAGAGTATAGCGATCGAATTTGAAAATCATGTTTGTTACAGTCGCATTCAAACGCTTCGACATGGCCTATTTTTTGATTCTAAAACGTAATTTTGAGCAAGTTTTTTAGGACATATCCTCCGCCCTCGTGCCAATCTATCGCTGTCGATCTCGACATTCAAAATCCTAATCCACGCCGCATTAACATGGCGTGAACAACCTCTCCATGCCTGCAATCAGGGAACTCTAAGGCTGGTCATGATGGCACAAGGAGTACGATTCGGAAGCTTTATTGAGTGCTTCTCTTACCCACCAACATCTACAACCAGATTTATCGCTAGAGACAAATAGCAACTCGCACGATACAAGTCGTTTGTGCCGCCTCAACCAAAAACAGAAGCGATCCAGAGCTCGAAGATCGTCACTTCGTCATTACGAACAGCTTCACCCTAATAATCGGAGGACAGATTCAATGAAGCACGAAAACATACTGCGAAATCGACTTGCAGTCCTTGTAGTTCTCTTTGCTCTTGTCTTATTGGCCGTCCCGCCTGCGCCCGCCCAGACTGTCACAGGCTCGATCTACGGCACCGTTTCTGACATAACCGGAGCCACGATTCCACAAGCCAATGTCACGGTCGCGAATATCGATACGGGGCAGTCGGTCTCGGTCAAAAGCAATGCCTCCGGGGCTTTTGTCTTTCCTGTGCTCGATCCCGGCAACTATAAGATCTCTACGGAGGTCCCCGGCTTTCAAAGCATAACGCAGGACGATCTCCGACTCTCCGCTAACCAGAATATTAACGCCAGTTTCACATTGCATGCTGGCTCTGTGGATACTCAGGTCGTAGTCGAGGCCGGTACCACACTGATCGACACGCGCGAATCGCAGCTTGGCGAGACCATCGACCAGCGTCGCATCCAGGACCTCCCTCTGGTTGGCCGGAGCGCATACGACCTCGTTCAGACCGTAGCAGGGGTTACGAATTATACGGCTAGTGCCCAGATCGGGGATAACGGTGGTACACAGTTCAGCGTGAACGGCCTTCGACCCAACTTCAACTCCTACTATCTGGATGGCTCCTATGACAATGAGTTCTTCCGCGGTGGCGGTAACATCATACCCAATCCTGATGCATTGCAGGAGTTCCGCCTTCTCACCACCAATTTTGATGCTGAGTTTGGCCGTTATCCTGGCGGAGTGGTCAACGTCATTACTCGCTCCGGAGCGAATCAGTTCCACGGTGTCGCCTATGATTATCTGCGCAACACCATTCTCAACGCACGCAACTACTTCGTCACCGGCGGCGTAACTCATCTGGTTTACAACGTCTTCGGCGGTGGTGTGGGAGGTCCAATCCTTAGGAATAAGGCCTTCTTTTACGCAACGTATCAAGGAACGCGCATTGGCTCACCTACCATCGTCACATCTTCTTCATTGGTGACAGCGACCCAGGCGGAGCGCATGGGAGACTTCTCCGGCGATTCCGCGAAGGTCAAAGCATCGTTGACCAACCTGACTACCTGCGGTAAAGCCTATGTCATCTGCCCTACAGCTTTGGACCCAGTCGCCCAGAAGATGCTGGCGCTGGTTCCCGTAGGTGCGCCGGCTACATCCTCCACTCCTGGCGCTCCAGCGCAACAGATACTTGGCAGCCCGACCAAAGCCGATCAGGGAACAGCCCGCATCGACTATGAATTGAACCCCGCACACAAATTACAGTTCACTTACTTCAACTCGCAAGGCTCAGGCTACGGCCTCACCGGTGGCGGCAATCAGATTCTTGACTATGGCGGCAACACAACCTATGCCGGCCAGTCGAATTATGTACTTGGCGATACCTGGATTGTTTCACCAAACGCTGTAAACAGTGCTCGCGTCTTCTATACCTTGAACAAAACGATTCTGGGCAATTCCGTTCAAGGCAACACCTGGGCGGACTTCGGCAGTTCCGTAGGAGAAGGCGCACCCATCAGCGGCCAGCCAATGATTGCCATCACAGGGTATTGGACGATGGGCACCGGCGGAAGCGGCCAGGACAACCAATCACAGAGTGCATACGGCATTCTGGACACATACAACTACACCAAGGGCAATCACGCGCTGAAGTTTGGAGGTTCCTTCATTCTGGACCGATATTCGGAGACAGCCGAATTTCTTGGCTCCGCGAAGCTTGCTTTCAGCGGAAGCACGACAGGCAATGCGCTTGCAGATTTTCTTGAGGGCCACGCTAATACCTTCCAGCAGAATAACGGTAGCTTCCATCGGCTTCACGCTCCCGACCCTTCACTCTTCGCCCAGGATGACTGGCACATCGCACCCCGCCTGACCTTGAACCTTGGGGTCCGCTGGGAGGTGTACTATCCCTTCGCCGGACAAAACAACTTCACCACCTTTCAGCAGGGGGTGAGATCCACGCGTTTTCCAACAGCTCCCCTTGGCGTGCTCGTATCGGGCGATCCTGGTGTTCCTGACGGCATTCTGAAAACGTCGTATACAAAGTTTGCACCGCGCATCGGCTTTGCCTATGACGTCTTCGGCACGGGTAAAACTTCCTTGCGGGGCGCCTATGGCATCTTCTACTCAGCCAGCCAGGAGACGCTGGTTGGGAATCTTGAACAGCAGCCCTTCGCACTCTCCATTACGGTCAACAAAACGCCCAACCTGAACACGCCCTATGCACCGGCTGCCGACCCATTCCCCTACACGATCAATCCACAGAATCCCACCTTTGTTGCAGGCGCGACGATGGCCGGCATGCCTGCCAATACGAGCGCGATCCCCTATCTGCAGCAATACAACCTTACGGTCGAACAGCAATATGGAAACAACTGGAGCACGCGTATAGCCTACGTCGGTAGCGCCGGACGCCACTTCTATCTGGTACGGGATCAAAACGCTCCGGTATATGTTCCAGGTGCAGCTACCACCACAGCCGGGCTCAATGCGCGCCGTCCCATTCAACCTTATGCTGCGATCAGTCTCATCGATCCTTCCAGCAACTCATCGTTCAACTCTCTGCAGGCGACCATCACGCGCCGCTTCGCCCATAGTCTCTCGATCAACGCCAGCTATGTATGGGAGAAGGAAGTCGATAATGCCTCAAGCGATCCCACCAGCACTACAGCCTATACGCTGGCGAATCAGAACTGCATCTCCTGCGACCGTGGCCTGTCCTCTCTGGATACGCCGCAACGCTTCGTCGCTTCATATCTCTACAGTCTTCCGGAGATTCATAGGTGGGGGCTCTTCGGCAAAGAGTTGATCGATGGATGGCAGATCAACGGCATTACGACACTTTCTACGGGTGCACCCTTCAACGTAACTTCGAATGTGGATACAAATCTGGATGGGATCAGTACGGATCGGCCCAACCTGACTGGCAACCCACGACTTGGGAGCGGCCGCAGCCGGGCCGAGAAGATCGCGGAGTACTTCAATACCGCGGCATTCACGGTTCCTTCCGCGGGCACACCATACGGCAACTCGCCGCGCAACCCACTGGTTGGCCCAGGCACCGTCAACACGGATATCTCGGCCTTTAAGCGATTCGCGCTTTACGAGAAAAGTGATCTTCTATTTCGCGGTGAACTCTTCAACGTCTTCAACAACGTGAACCTCAGCGGCCCAAACGGAACGGTCGGCAATGCGAAGTTTGGCCAGATTACCGGTGCCGGCAACGCAAGGGTAGTGCAGTTCGCTTTGAAGTACGAGTTCTAAACCACAGCAGGGAGTGAGGGACTCTCCCGCTCGTTTCACTCTCAAGATTCTCAGCCACGGTCATTCAAGAGGAAAATCCGATGTCTTATCGTTCTGCTTCAATCGTTCGTACCGTTGCCGTTGCGGCAAGCCTGGCAGTCCCTCTCTCCGGAATTGCCCATGGGCAGGTCAATGTACATGCTCATACTTCGGCCAGGTCCAAACCACATCCCGCTCTCTCTGCGTCTGCATACCATATCTACGCTGGGAATACACATGCGCATACCAGCTATACCTGGTCCCACGGCGACCAGTATCCCAAAAGCGACTGCAAGGGCGTTCCTGTCTATGCGCCGGACCGCAATTCGCCGGAGGTGCACAGCTGGACAGCGGAGGGTGGCGAGGCCCGAGGCAACTGCCCGGCTATGGTGATCATGGGTTCCAGCCAGTATCCTGGACCCTATGACGACCTGAGACCGGACTGGAAGAAATATCAGGGTCCTCCGTCCGAGCACTTCGCACTGGCGAAGGAGAACGGCTATGACTTCTACGCCGTCACCGATCATTCCCAGGAAGCCAGACTACAGCCGGCCAGCCGTACTAATCCTACATGGGTAAACACAAAGCGTCAGGCGGCTGAAGCGACCACTCCTGAGTTTGTAGCACTCACAGGTTACGAGCACTCCGAGAACGATGGCCCTAATGGTGTCGGCCATCTCAATGTATTCAATAGCGACTCCTACCTGAATGCGCTCGATCCCGGTGTCGACCTTCCCTACTTCTACAAATGGCTCAAGACAGCGAAGCCCAATGGTTCAGGCCCTGTTGTTGCCAGCTTCAATCACCCCGGACCAAAGCAATACAACAATTGGGACTACCGCGATCCTCAGATCACTGACATCATCACAATGCTTGAAGTCATCAACTCCAACAGTCATATTCACTATGAGGGATTCATCAATGCTCTCGATAAGGGCTGGAAGGTCTCTCCGGTAAGCGGCAACGATAACCATGGAACCTCTGGCATCTCGCGTCAGACTTCACGCACCTTTCTCCTTGCCACCAGCCGCACAAAGCTTGCGCTGCTCGACGCGATGAAGAACCGTCGGACCTATGCGTCGCTCGATGAGAACATTCAGTGCCGTTACAGCGTGAACGGCGCCATCATGGGCTCAACCCTTGCAGGTCCCGACACCTTCAAATTTCAGATTCACATCAGCGATCCGGATACGAATCAACCGAAGGACAAAATCACGAGAATCGACATCGTGAGAGACCACGGCGAAGTAGTACAGACCTACACGCCTGACACACCGGACTATAACGCGGACTGGACTCCAAGCATCACCGACTCTACGAGCAGATACTTCTTCGTCCGGGTGTGGAATGCGGGCGGGGGCGACGCTCCGGGAGCCGATCCTGCTAACCCGGTCGCATGGCTCGCTCCCGTCTGGACCGGTCGCTGAACGAATAAATCCGATTCAAGTAACTCGCTTATAAGCACGCTTCCCTGCTCATCCTCCAGCCGCTTCGACCATCTCTACCGAAGCGGCGAGGGCGATGCACGTTTATCACCGACATTCTCCTCCGTGATCGATTCGGATGCGCTTCAGCAAAGCAAAGAAAGTCATATCAGCCATGCGTCTAAAGACCTATATCGTTTTCGCAATACTCACGCTGCTCTCCCCCTCCAACGCGCTTGCAGGACCTCCGGTCGTACTCTTTCCGTCTTCGCCAGGCCCGCGCACGGTAACCAACTTTGATTTCGACTGGAAGTTCAAACTCGGAGATCTCGCGGCAGCTTCCGCAGAAGCCTTCGATGACTCGGCGTGGCGAACCCTTGATGTGCCGCATGACTGGTCAATCGAGGGCGAATACAAGGAGACCAACCCCGGTGGCGCGGTAAGCGCATGGTTGCCTGCAGGTGTGGGCTGGTATCGCAAAGAATTTACGGTATCCCCAAAAATGATGAAGCAGGATGTTTCCATCTTCTTCGACGGCATCTTCATGAACTCCACAGTGTGGGTCAATGGCTTCGAGCTGGGGACGGAGCCCTATGGTTACATCAGTTTCTTCTACGATCTATCGAGTCATCTACATGAGGGCAAGAACGTAGTGGCTGTTCGCGTGGACAATCAACTGCAACCGGCAGCACGCTGGTATACGGGCTCTGGAATATACGGCCATGTTCATCTACTGGCTACCGCACCGGCCCATATTTCCCAGTGGGGCGCATTCGTTCGCACTACGAAGCTCGAACCCAACCTCGCCACAATCGCTGTTTCAACGACACTCTCACTTCCGCGCGATGTACGCACACAAAGAACCCTGCGCTTCCTTGTGCGAGACACACAAGACCGCGTGGTTGCGTCCCAGACGCTGTCCTTACACCCTTCCTTTGTCCCTGATGAGGCACACCCACTTTCGCTACCCATCTCACAGCCGGTTCTATGGTCGCCAGAACATCCGACCCTGTATACCCTGCACATCGACTTGCTGCAGGGCAAAGAAGTTGTAGACAGCGAGGAAACACCTTTCGGCATACGAACGATGTCGTTTGACGCGAAAAAGGGCTTCTTCCTCAACGGGCAGTCCTTAAAAATTCGAGGCGTTGGGGACCATCTTTATGGTGGCCCCATGGGAACTGCGATTCCCGACGGCATTCTGCACCGGCGTCTACAGCTGTTAAAAGATATGGGCGTCAACGCTATTCGCACCTCACACAATCCGCATACACCTTACTTCTACGATCTGTGCGATCGTATGGGCTTTCTGGTGATCGATGAGATTTACGATGGCTGGAAACGCAAGGTAAAGAACGAATATGCTGACCGCTTTTATAAGAGCCAGTGGCATCATGATGTCAGGAGTTGGGTACTGCGTGACCGCAACCACCCCTCCGTCTTTGCATGGAGCATAGGCAACGAGACTGGACTCACTGATGTAAATCACATGTCGGACTATGTCCACTCCTTTGATCCCACGCGGCCAACAACCGGCGGCATGATGACTAACGGTATCGATCTCTCCGGTTGGAATGGGCCCGGTGAAGAAACGGGCGTGTTGGAAAAGTATCACGCAGAAAATCCCTCTACTCCTATCATTCTGATGGAAGAGCCGCACACTCTGCAGACGCGTGGTTTCTATCGCGTTCGTACCTGGTGGCGTGACTGGACACACTTTGTCGAATTTCCTCCGTACGGCACACAGGAGATCTTCTTCGACGGAAATCCGTGGTACAACTCCTCCTACGACAATGCCGTTGTGCGCGAGACGGTGCGCACAGCCTGGAAGCGTACCGACGCCACACCGTGGATCAGCGGCGAGTTCCGCTGGTGCGGTTTCGACTACATCGGAGAAGCTGCCTATAAAGGCGGCCATTGGCCCGTGCGCGCGGAGAACTTCGGTGTGATTGACCTTGCGGGTATCCCCAAGGACCATTACTTCCTTTACCAGGCCTTTTGGACGACGGCTCCCATGGTGCATCTGCTGCCGCACTGGACCCATCGTGGCATGGAGGGAGTTGTCATTCCGGTCGTCGCCTATTCAAACCAGCCCGAGGTCGAGCTCTTTCTCAATGGCAAATCCCTGGGACGTCACAAACCTGAGCCTCTCGGCGACTTCAACTGGCACGTGCCTTACGAGCCCGGCGAACTGAAGGCCATAGCCTACGGAGCCGACGGTCAACAGAGTGCGACAACCTCCTTTCAGACAGCCGGCCCACCCACTCAGATCAAGCTGGAGAGCGATAATACTTCCCTTCATCCAAACCGCACCGATGATGCCGTCGTCACTTTCACCATAGCCGATAGGAACGGCGTGATGGTTCCGTGGAATATGAACCGCGTGGACTTTGCCGTCGCCGGCCCCGCCCGTCTGCTCGGTAATGAAAATGGAGATCCCGTCGACGTTACGCCGAACCAAGCGTCCTATCGCAACGCCTTTTATGGCATGGGACGCGGCTTCTATCAGGCCACCTCTCTGGATGGGCCGATTGAAATTACCGCTGGCGCAATTCTCGGCGATACCGACCTCGGCACCGTCTATAACGGCGGCCCACGTCAGGTTGCGATCGCAGTCTCGCGAATTTCACTTCGCGGCCCGCTGCCCCACGCGAAGATGGAAGTCCGCTACACACTCGATGGCAGTGAGCCGAACGCACAATCACCTCTCTATACCACACCGTTCCTCATCGAAGAGGAATCGACCGTTCGAGCTCGCGTATTCCGAGATGGCAAACCTGTACTGGCACTTTCTTCGTGGTTTCGCCGAATCGATCCGACCTTCGTAACAGATCCACGGTGGGCGACTGATTCCAGAACGGACCCCAACAGTCGCAAGCGCTTTCCATAATTTCACAACATCTGCTGTGGTCGCTATTCCTTGTAGAGCGGCCGCAATTGAGCGCTTGTCTGTCTCGAAGGTAGTGGCAACTCCTGCGTTGATCGGATCTCAGATCACATCCTGAAGCAAAGACCGGCGCGATGCTCTCCCTGCAGGATCAACCAGTGTTCGATATTGAGGCATTCAAAATGAACCTGAATACAAAGCATTTGTTTATCTCGTTCCTTCGTGCGGCTCTTTTCGGAATCCTGAGCCTAACCATTCCGAGTGCTGCGGCCTTCACCCAAACCTGTACCGTTAGCTCCACCCTCGTTAATTCCTGCGGGCCATGGCTTGGTGCCTATGCGTCTCAATATCCAGCGGCCACATCTAATCTTGAAGCCCAGGTTGAATATCACGAGCAGAGAGTCGGTCGCCAGATGAGCATCGTGCATGATTACAACCCGGTCGGCGATGTCACGATTTCCTCCTACGATCAGTATTTCTATAACCGGGCCAATACGTATCTTTTTCTCAATTGGAAGCCTGCTGACCCCTGGGTCAACGGCACCGGTTGCTCAAGCAATGCATGCACGGCAACTAATGCGCAGATCGATCAAATGGCCACTTCGATTAAAGCTCTCGGAACGAAGAAGATGTTTCTCGCGCTTTATCATGAGCCTGAAAACAACGTCTCCGTCAACGATGCAGGCCTTAGTTGCACTTTGAAAGCCGGAGCGTCCTCCGGCTTTGAAGCCGACTACGTCAACATGTGGAAGAATGTCCGCAGCCGTTTCGACGCAGACGGCGTGACAAATGTCGTCTGGGTCATGGTCTATCAGGGATACAGCAAATTCGACCCCTGCATGACCAACGCCCTCTGGCCTGGAAATGCGAACGTAGATTGGGTTGCCTGGGACCCGTATGACACGACCGGCGTGGGCTGGGTGGACACTACGAACTTCTTCTACAACACACTCGTCTCGCTGTCAGATGACGAACACAGCTATATGGGCAGGCCCTGGATGTTGGCTGAGTTCGGCGTGGGTGGCAACCTTCCACAGTCGGACGCTTATAGCTACTACGCTGCAGAGAAGACGGCGCTCGACAACAATACCTATCCCAACATACACGCTTATATTGTATTCGATGCCATCGGCACCCTCTACAACCAGGTGCAGTATGGCGGCGACCCGACAGTCGTTCTCGATCCACAAGAGCAAACCGACTACAACTTATTCGCAAACGATTCCAAGTTGAAATAGCTTCATAGTTTCTCTCGAACACGTCTCACTGCAATAGCAAAAAAAGGGAGATCGAGATCGAGCGATCTCCCTTTTTTGTCCCATCCATTTGGGATTGCCGAAAAGTCGCTGTCTCGATCTTTGGTAGCAACAAGAAGCGACCTCAGCCTTAGCTTCTCTCGCGAC
>Ga0302308_10000573_pt1 | contig 31862 bp, 27 predicted proteins | sample III_Palsa_E3_3_FD_200531 | JGI IMG/M metagenome (GOLD analysis project Ga0302308, IMG submission 200531) | Peat permafrost microbial communities from Stordalen Mire near Abisko, Sweden - III_Palsa_E3_3 | ecosystem: Environmental > Terrestrial > Soil > Palsa > Peat permafrost | place: Sweden...
GGCCCCCAAGGAAGACAAGAACGACGAGAGCTCCAGCAAGCACAAGCCCAAGAAGGGCCTCGACAAGCTGAACCCGTTCTGATATCTACCTTCAGCCATTCGGTTGTGTATTTGACGTAAGCCCTCTGCTAAGAGGGCTTTACGTTTTTGTATGGTTGTAGCGATGAGTCTGCAGTAATCGGGTTATCGGATACCAGAGTGAATTGTTGCGTTTCAGAGAGACTATTTAACATCATCTCGTCTCTTTAATTTTTTGATCCGCCGCCGAAGCAATCTTTGCATCGGCAAGTCTTCCCATCGCGCGCCACTGAGATTCATAGCGGTTGAGCCGCAACTTTAGATAGCCCCAATGATCGGCAGCGGTCTCTTGATCCCCTGCTTCGTCGATAAGGTCACGGAAATAAGAGAAACTGACGATCGCGCCACTGTCAGTTCCATTCAGTAAACTCGCGTATTTCCGCGAACAGCCCAACGCAATCCCGCGTTCAATCTGATCGATAGATATATCGCTGTCGAATAGCGCTGTGGCAAATTTCTGGTCTGCCGCACCGAACGGACACTTTACACATGCTCGAGCGTCCAGGAGCGATCTAATCTTCAACAGATACGGTTCCTGCCCCTCATAGGGAAGGCTGCCATTCAGGCGTGTGTAGGGCCAGTATTCATCGCAAATTTCGATCTGGCTTAGGCGGTGCTGGTTCACTGCGGGATGAATTCGACACACGCCGTGCCCTCGCAGTTCCTCAAAGTATGTGGTTATAGACCGTCGACTTCTGGAGAGCACACTAGCCACCTCGACATAATTGACGGCTAACGACCCGCTCTCGCGCTTCGCCTCCAAGCACAAGTAGAAGTACAGCCTAAAAGCTCCATCCGACAGCAGTATCAGGGCCCGGCTCACCTCTGGACCTGCTGCAAACCAATTGGATTGTTTCACTTTCATATTGTCATGGCATGCCCAACTTCTAAACACAACGGAGATGGCTCGAAGATTCGATCACTGTTTCACGCTCCCGCACGAGTGCCGCGAGATAAAACAACTTATGGGTCTGGTCTCCGAGGCCGGCTCCCCAATAGCGACATCATCAAGCATTTAGATTTCCTTCAACCGTTCTACTGCCTCCAGTTCTAGTTCACGTACGATCTTTTGCGGAAGCGGCGCGAAATAAAAGAGCGTCGGCTCCCAACTTCCGCGAGCCATCAACCTCGAGATTATGTACGGCGTGACGCCAAGACTAACCAGATTCATGCAAAAACTTTGGCGCAATGCTCCCGGTGTTAAGCTTTTAAGCTTGGCTATTTTGGAATATCGATTGAGCAGCATCACCACCCCCCGCCTAGTCATCGGACCCGATCTCCCGGTAAAGACCATTTCGCTCGCCTTAGGCTCTCGCGAACTTCGAAGCCTCGCGAGTGCGTTGCGCGAAGGAGTGTTCAACGGTACTTCTACAAACTTTGCCCTTTTTGAACTGTAAAGGGTCAGCGTTCCCTTTCTGTCAGCGATCTTCACATTTTTCCATCTAAGCGCGCAAAGCTCTGAAACACGAATACCCGTATGTAGCATGAGCTTGATGACGGCTACATCTTGGGTCTCTCCTCTGGCTTCGACGCATCGCAACAACTCAGCTTGGTCGGATGGAGACAAGTACGGTAGATGAGATTTTGGCCTCGGAAGTAATTTCACGTTCGGGATACGAGGAATCTCCACAAGGCCCAACAACCGTCCACCCCAGGATAAGAAAACTTTGAGAACAGCAAGTTTTCGATTCGTCGTTGTCGCTTTGAATTTACTGATGAGGAAATCACGGTATGGCTCTACATCATTTGCGGCGAAGTATCGGAGGTCGAATGCCCTTCGATTTCGTGACTCGGACCACCGGACGAGGCCTTCAAGGTCGCAACGATAGTTCATGACGGTCACTGGGCTCCGTCCATCGTTCTCCAGAAAGAGACAAAACGGCTCAATCAAATCGTCGGATGCTGCGAAGGTGCTTCGGCTGGCCATAAGTGTATTTTAACTTTGCTCAGAATAACGTCTATAACGTATATTAGAGACGCTTCATTATGGACCTCTTGCAGCACAGGAAACTCTCATCGTCACGTAGGACGGAGACATATGGCAGTGCGGGGCGACAAAAGGAAGATTGCACGAGGTGACCCAGGCAAAGTGGGCGGCCCAACCCTCGTACGAACAAATCACCACCTAAGTCCGACGGGCGCTAGCCAAAGCTCGCTATCAAAACACAGGGCGCGGTTTGTGAAACTGGCCAACGGCGAGCGACGCCCACTCTTGATCGAGAGTTCCGGAATTCCGCATTTCTATGCAACTCTCTTCATCACGACGCAAGCGCGCAACGCAGCCAAGGCCCCGAATACCCAACTCGCGATTCTTTTAGCAATTCGGTATTTGATGTCCTGGGCCGAATCGAATCGCATAAATCTCGAAGAACGATTTGTGAATCAGCAGTTCTTGACCGAGACAGAACTCGAATCGCTTCGTACGTTTACTCAGTCGCACATGGGCTCTATCGCTTCCGAGGACTCAGAAGTGATAGTAATTTCACGCCTTGACGAAGGAGCCCGTGTTCGGTTGCACAAGGCGTTGTCTTGCGTTTCCAGCAGCACACACTACATCCGCATAACGTACATCGCCAAGTACATCGATTGGTTCGCTGTTCATCTCTTGGAACATTCCGGGCGAGTACTCCATGACTCCATCCTCGAACAGATTCGAACGATGACGGGCAAACTGCTTCTAAAGCGACCGCGACAACGATCACCATCACTGTTATCGGCAAGACAAGGTCTCCCTGATGAAGGGAAGGCGCACCTGTTGGATGTCATACAACCACAATCAGCCTTCAATCCGTTTATTCAGTTGGTTCAGAAGCGCAACGAGGTGATCATCTTAATTCTGTATTACACGGGTATCCGCGCAGGCGAGCTCCTTGCAATCAAAGTTAGCGATTTTAATTTTCAATCGAATGAACTCGTGATCCCCAGGCGACATGGTGATGTAAACGATCCTCGAAATGATCAGCCGGTTGCAAAAACGATGGATCGTCGGTTAGTGCTGTCGCAGAAGGCGATGGATGTCATCTTTAGCTACGCCATGACTGAGCGCCGAACCTTTCCGGCCGCTCGTCGCCATGAGTTTCTCGTTGTGGTGCATCAGAGTGGTCGATTTCAAGGTCAGCCGCTGTCGATGAAAGGCCTCGCCAAGATATTCGCGAAGCTCCAGCGTACTGATCCGAAAGGATTCAACTGCCTCACCGCCCACGTACTACGTCATACCGCGAATGACAATTTGTCAGATCTAATGGACGAACAAAAGGTCCCGGAGGCCAAGGAGCAGAAGACACGTTCATACATGATGGGATGGAAGGAGGGCTCTCGTTCGGCCGCAATATACACACGTCGCCACACCGAAAAGAAAGCGCGTGAGGCCTCGCTCAAGCTTCAGGAGGGATGGCGAAAGGGGAAAACAATTGGCAAACAATAATCTCTCCGTCAAAGTGACCGCACCATCGACAGCCACCACGCCTGACGGAATCGAGTTTGACACTTCAGCGCGACACTGGACACTATCGCGTGACATTACTATATCCCTTCGGTGGATCGACGAGTTCCTGAATGAACCAGCAAAGACCGGGGCGCTTAGTACATTAATCCATTACGCAAGGACGTATTCACCAGCGACCACATGCATGATGAGTGGACTTCTGCATACTCTTCTTTGCTCTGTCCTCCTCCGGGACGAGAAGGCCTCCCTAATCACTCCATACATGCTCATGAATTACCGGGGAACGCTGAACTCCACCACCGAACATTATCTCGGGTCACTGAGGAGCTTCCTTATGTGTTGGGTTGAGCTCGGACACTTCGGGATCGAACCCGAAGTGGTCCCTCTGCTAAATGGGTGGAGGCTAAGAGGCAATACAAAGGGATTGGCCGTCCGGATCACGTGTCCGAAGAAAGGCGCCCTTTCAGACCTGGAGTTTGCAGGTTTTCAACAACGTCTCCTGAAGGCTTTCGAAACCGGGGACATCACACTGGATCACTTCGTGCTTGTCACGCTATTCATGGCGACCGGCCGTCGACCGTGTCAATTAGCGGACATAAAGGCATTGGATTTCATCGAGACACGTTCTTGCGACGGATTGTCAGAGTTCGTTCTTAAGGTCCCGCGGCGGAAGCAGCGCGGCGGGCGGTGGCGAGCAGAGTTCAAGGCGATAGCACTAACACCTGAGATTGGGATGGCGGTACGTGAACTTATCGTTGAAAATGAGGCAACATTCCTCGCCTTATGGCCAGGGTTTACTACTCCAGTCACGAAACAGCTGCCACTTTTTGTCGCGTGGCAAAGCGTACTAAAGATGAAGCATGTGGCATTAGATTCGCTCTTGCTATCAATCGAGGGGGAGGCCTTTCACCGCAGGTCACGGGTTCTCGGAATTCGACTCGAACAGGTAGCTAAGTCCCTGTTTGTGTTATCCGAACGAACCGGTTCCCCAATTCGCGTCTTTCCGTTGCGACTCCGTCGAACCATCGGAACACGCGCTGCTCGAGAGGGTTATGGAGCCTTGATTATCGCAGAGCTTCTCGACCACAGTGACACCCAGAGTGCGAGCATATATACGGAAAACCTTCCAGAGCATGTTGACCCGCTAAATGAAGCGGTCTCGATGCAGCTAGCCCCCCTTGCACAGGCATTTGCTGGTGTTCTTGTCGATTTGGAGGCTGAAGCTCTACGCGGCTCGGATATCGGAAGCAGGATCCGTACAGAAGGTGGCTCCAACGCCGGAACCTGTGGACACTATGGTTTTTGCGGGGCATGCGCACCCGTAGCTTGTTACACCTGTCGACATTTTCAACCATGGCTCGACGGTGAACATAACGAGGTGCTCGAGACTCTTCGCTCTGAGCGCTCTAGGATCTTCGAAGCCACACGAGATCCCGTGATGTCATCGGTTAACGATCGCACAATATTTGCCGTAATCGAGGTCATCCGCCGTTGCGAATTCCGTCGAACAGAGTTGAAAGGAGCATCATACATTGGCTAACATTCTCGATTTTGTTCCCGAACAAGAACGATCACCGCAAGAGAACCTTGCAGAATTCATTCGTGTGTGCAAGGAAGAGGTGACGGTGTTCGGGAAGAACCTAAATTGGCAAGACAACGTCTGGACGTCTGCCCGTCTGTTATTTGGTAATTTGGAGCACACAAAACGTAAGCTAACCCCAGCAATCACATTGGCAGAACCGTTCCTTGATTTTGCTAAGGCGTACGTGCGCTACGGATACATGCACAATCGTGTGCATCCTGCGCGCAAGATGCAAGCTTTGAAATGTCTGGAGCGAGCTCTCATCGACTGCAACGATTTCCCAGACATGCAATTCCTTACTTTCGGAGTGCTCGATCGAGCCGCCGTTCTAGCTCGTGCTCATTACGGTTCTGCATGCGCATATGGAATTGGGCGACACCTTGAACTACTCTCGACTTTTGTGTCTGCGAAGAAGATGGTCCCGCTTCGTCTGGATTGGAAGAATCCTATTCCTCGCCCAAACGCTGCCGTGCGGACTGGAATAGAAGCGCGCAAAATGCGCGAGAAGAAACTTCCCTCGAATGAAGTGCTAAATGCGCTAGCCGACATATTTGCGAAGAACCCTCAGGTTGATCGAGACATCTTCACAACTTCTGTATTTGCCATGCTACTTTGCACACCATCTCGCATTTCGGAGGTCCTAGCGCTTCAGGAAGACTGCGAGATTCGGGAAACGAAGCGCGATGGCAGTACAGCTTACGGTTGGCGGTTCAAGCCCGCCAAAGGCGGCCCACCGATGATCAAGTGGATCCCGGACAGCATGGCGAGCCTAGCAAAAGAAGCTGTTCACAGGGTTCGCAATTTGACAGCCGAAGCACGCCGCAACGCTTTATGGCTGGAGAGGAATCCGGGATTGTTCTACCGTCATAGCGCATGTCCTGATGTACCCGAAAACCAACCGCTTTCTGTCCGAGAGGCGGCCATTTCTCTAGGCATACCTCACGACGATGTCCATTACTGCAGCGTCCAACTACGTGTTAACAAGTTGTCCGGCCGTAATGGAGTAAATTCTCTCGCGACACTTAATCAATGGGTGCACAAACGACTACCAAACGACTTTCCATGGTTCGACAAGAGACGTGATTTACGCTTTTCCGAAGCACTATTTTGCTTGAGCAAAAATCAAATTAATCGAGGTCGTAGTACCGTCCCCGTACTCGTTTGGAAGCCGACACCCGGTGTAGTTAGCCGGGATCTTTGCACCTACACCATCAACGGTATAACTAGCCCTAGCATCTTCGAGAGGCACAATAAACAAACTCTTGGAGAAGCTCCGCTCAAGGCAAATACGCATCAATGCCGTCACCTGTTGAACACCATGGCTCAACGAGGCGGCCTTGGGCAGGCCGAGATAGCACGATGGTCAGGCCGAAAAGACGCTAAGCAAAATCGTGAATATGACCACATGTCTGAATTTGAATTGACTGATTTGCTGCGCAGTCACGATTCAACTTTGACCCTGGATCGCCCGCTTGCGGAAATCGCGGCGCAAGTTTCAACTCTTATCCCGATGACACGGCAACAGTTTAACACGCTGTCGGCTCCGACCGCCCACGTGACGGAATTCGGATTTTGTGTCCATGATTATGTGATGTCTCCCTGCCAGCATTACCGCGATTGCATTAATTGCACGGAGCAAGTTTGTATCAAGGGAGATAAACGGCTCGATAGTATGCGCATCCGTTATTCTCAGATAAAGCAACTCAAGCAGCGAGCGGAGGAAGCCATCGCCGACGGTTACGCCGGTGCTGACCGTTGGTATGAAATCCAGGCGCTAACGGAGAAACGATTGGCAGCGCTTATTGCGATTCTGGAAGATCCATCGATCAAGGAAGGCGCAATCGTTCGGCTGAAAAATGAACATGAGTTCAGCCCACTGCGTCGGGCGCTCGACGCCAAGGCGTCCGCTAAGCTGCAAGGCCAAAAACAACTTCCCGTATCTGCTAGTCTTCCGATCCGAAAAAAGAGGTCCAATGGCAAAGCATCTTAGCGATCGCGACATCGAACGCATCGTTGGCCTTCTCGACGGATGGCAGGATAAGCTCTCTTGGGCCATACTTAGCAAGGCTTGCCTTCGTGTGATCGGGACCACGCCAGCACGGCAAACGCTATATAGATTCCAAAGAATTCAGGAAGCATTCAAAGGGACGAAGGAACGGCTGAAGCTCGCGCCGACCGAAGTGAAAACACCCCCGAGCATGCGAGTTGCGATGCAACGCATTGCTCGACTGAAGATTGAGAATGACCGTCTCACGAGGGAAAACAACTGTCTGCTCGAGCAATTAGTCGTTTGGCAGTACAACGCTGCCATTAGAGGATTGAGCCGTGGCGACCTGAACAGAGCTCTTCCTGGAATCGACCTAGGGAATACGTAACACGCAATGCGGTGTGCGTTCTGCTGAAGGTGGGAATTTGCGAGCGGTGGCGGTCCACGACCTAGCTTGGTAGGCCGGTGGCTGTGGGTAGGATCGCTTCATAGCTGGCATCGAGCGCGGGACCGAGGAATAGGATAGCCGTAATCCGCCGGACCACTAGCGCGAAGTACTTGGCCTCGTGGTCGTGGAGTGGCCGTCCCAGCAGTGGCAGCTCTCGGTAGCTGAGCCACTTCTTGAGAACCTGATAGCCCCCGAGGGTGTACTCCCACACGTTGGCGGGGACGGCAGACCAGAAGGCTGCGCCGTTCAGGTACACGTCGACGCAGGTGTCGCCAAGGAGTGTCAGCGCCTGGTCGAGTGTGAGGGATTGGGCCGCGGCTAGGGCGGCGAGGCGTTCGAGTTCTGCCGGTGTCCAGTCGCGTTCGTCGAACTTCCCGTTTCCGGGCATGACCGCCGTCCCTTGTAGTCTTCCCCAATTCGCGGAAATGGCGAGTCGGTTGTCGTTGTGCTGGTCGCGGTCTGACGTGCCTTCGGGGAATTCGGGAGGTATGATGAACTTGGCTAGAAAGCTCCACTCGGTTACGAGTTCGATGGAGGACTCGGGGTCGAGAAGTTCTGCTAGCCGGATACCGAGAGCGGCGGACTGATCCATGAGTATGGCGGTCGTGGGGAGTGGGATGCGTGGCCAGTCACGCTGCAACGCTCCCACATTTTGCTCAATGTACGTGGGGCAGTGTGTAATCGCCAATATGTGATGAAACAGCGCAGGCGAGCTCAACCCTAAATTCTGGAGCCACAAGTTAGCTGCGTCAGACAAATTGTTCTGAAAGGTAGTTCCATGAAGGGGGTTCATAGTGACGAGCGATTCCGCAAAAATACTTGCTCCCCCGTCGACGCTATTAAGATCGACAATCGATTTGGAAACAAATGGCCCTGCATATGAAACACGATTCTGTTTTGGAAGGATTAGTCCAATATTTTCAAAATGTCCACCCACATACTCTTCTCGATTTCTAACCAAGAGTGTTGGATCGGCGTCCCAATACAGATATCGCAAGTCAAAGGGCCGATAGAGAAATCTACGGATCTGCCAAGGACGATAAGTGAGATGTTGTGTAGCTGGCTCAAGAAACAACCGCATCCGCTCTTCGAGCTTTTGGCGATCCGTGTCGACCAACAGACTATCCCGACTGGTTTGGATTCCGTTGTAATTCGAGGAAAATAGATCTGTCAGGAGAGGCCATAACAAATATTCTGGCTTGTACAAAAGATGCGCATAAGGAAGACCCAGCAGCGGTTCGGGAGTTAGCAAACTGTATGGCGTCTCTAAGGCGCCTGTGGTCTCTCGGTGCAGTTGCTCAAGCTTTCCTGCACCCCAGAGAGAGCGTAGAGTGACGACTTGGGCTTGTCCGCTGCCTCTCTTCAGTAGCGTCGTGATCGCTGTCCCGGGCTGAATACCCTCCGGGTTGGCTCTCGTGGAAAAGACGCTTGGGTCAAGGAGACCGTCGGGGGTTTTTTTCCCAGTCCGGTACTTGTCTCCGTTTAAGTTATCAATTTGAACCTGATCAAAATTTCGTAAGAGGTGGCTCCTCATTGTTGGATGAGAAAAGCCGTCCAGCCATGACGAGTTTGAAATAAAGCAAACTACCCCTAAATGTGGCTGGTTGCCGGTCACATAGTCAGAGCCGATGATGCGGCGTTCCGCGACTCGAAAGAATCGCACGTAGAGATCGTTTAGCCCCTTACCCTCCGGCCGAGGGAGCCCGGGCTCCTGTTGCTTGTAACAGGTTTTCAAGTCGAGCTCCTCTGCCATCGTCGAGATCCCAGCATAACCGTTGTAAGGTGGGTTGCCGAGAATTACGAGGATGGTGTCGGTCTGTTTGATCCCTTCGGCGGCTTCGCGTTCGCGAATGAACTCATCGGAGATTACGGACTGAGGATGTTCCTCTGGGATCCAGCCGGTGAGCGCATTGGTGAGGAAGACCTGTGCGCGGTCGGTTTCGGCGAGGGCTGCTCCGGAGTCTTCGAGCAGCGCGGCGACTTGCAAGTGCGCGATGACGAAGGGTGCGGGCATGATCTCAAAGCCGAAGATGCGGGTAGTAGCGGCTCGGCGGAGGTCTCTGGAAACGAGGGCATTGTCGTCGCCGGCGACCTCAAGCAAGGTGCGATGAATGCGCTGGAGGACGGCGACAAGGTATGCTCCTGTGCCGCAGCAGGGATCGAGGACGCGGACGCCGGGCGAGGCGAGGCCGAGAGGCTGGTTAAGTTCGGTGCGGAGGAGATGATCGACGCGCTCGACCATGTAGTGGACGATCTCGCGTGGCGTGTACCAGACGCCCAGCTCCTTGCGGAGCTGTGGGTCGAAGGCTTCAAGGAAGGGCTCGTAGAAGTAGTTGACAGCATCTTCTTCTCTGAACGTTGCGAAGAAGACGGGCTCGACGCGGTTGAGCGCGTCGCCAGCGAGGTCGAGTACTTCGGTCAACGTGGTGGCGTTGAGGCCGCCGGGTTCGGCGACGGTATTGAAGAGCTGCCGGAGAACGGGGATGCGTAGATACCACGCGGCTTCTCGCCACTTGAACGCTGCGTTTGGCGTGCGGGACTCAGGCGAGCGACGCCATAGAATCCACGCGGAGAAGATGCCATAGAAGAGGGTCTGGATGAGGGTGGAGATAAAAAAGTGTTCGCCCTTCTCGCCATCAAACGTTAGGCCAAGTGATTGCTCCAGAGCATTCTTGATGGTATTGAACGAGCTGAGGCCATGGTTTTCTGCACGCCAGCGGGCTTCGCGGGCGTAAGACGCGAGAAACCAGGCGAGGTCGCCCGGGTCTGTGATGGAAGATTGTCGACGGAGCACCCGCTCAAGAAACTCCGGGAAGAGATCTGCGTGGTCCTTGAGGGTCGATGGGTGGAAGAGGCCATCTGTGCTGTTTGCGAGCTCGTAGCCGTCGACCTTACGAGGAGAGCCGTTCTCGACGATGAGGAGGCGGAACTCTCGCAAGTTCGTGATGAGTACTTGATTGTAGTGGGTGAGATAGCGAAGCACCTGCTCGGAGGCGGCGAGCTGATCTATATTGGCAGCGAAGGATTTGACCTCCAGAACCCCGCGCGTGGGCTTCTGCCCTGGTAGCGATGTAGTGGTCGATCGCTGAATCTGATTCGCAGTAAAGAAGCCCGCCTCTGGAATGCCCGCTCCCGTATTTTGAAGATGGATGAGGCAGATGACCTTGGGCTTGAGATGCTTGCCGACGGCGTTGAAGAGGTTGGCGAGCGGCGGGTAGTATGAAGTCTCGGCGACACCGGCGCCAAGGTTACGAATGGTTCGAATCTCTGCAAGGTAGTCAGCGAGGATAGACATGGATTGAATCAATCATCCCATGTAACGGCCAATAGCGGTCACCTAGAAATCAGCGGACCGTTGGACGGCTGTGAATCAAACCATGGTCATGCGGTCTTCAGGGCCGAAATCATTGCGCCATTCGCGACAGGCTATACTTCTTCTTTCTATGGAGAACTTGTAATGACGGTCTGGATGGTTCGGGCGGGTAAGCACGGAGAATTCGAGCAGAAATTTCTTCAGGACAACAAGATTTACGTCACGTGGGACGGGCTGGCTGTCGACATCGGGAAAATGACAGATCGTCATCAGCTTTTCCAGGCGATGACGTCGACCTACCCAGATGCAAAGATCAAGGCAATTCACAATAACGTGAGCCAGGTTTGGCCCTTCGCGCACGGAATGGAGTTGGGAGATCTGGTGATTCTCCCATCAAAGATGCAGCCTTCAATTTATGTTGGTGAGATCATCGGCAATTACGAATTTGATCCCAAGGCCGCCGACCCCTGCTTCCACTCTCGATCGATCAAGTGGATCGGTGAAGCCATCCCGCGAAGCAACTTCGGCCAAGATCTCCTTTACTCATTTGGCGCATTCATGACCATCTGCCGCATCCAGCGCAATAACGCTGTCGCGCGAATTGAAGCTATGCGAGCGAATGGATGGAAGCCAGAGAACTTATCTTCTGTTTTTACCGCTAAGCATGCGCCAGAAGCTTTGATGTCCCATAAAGGGACTCTTGATGATGCAACCGTCGGAGACTCCGAAGCAGAAAACACCGATATAGAAGCCATAGCCAGTGACCAAATCGCACGCTTGATTCAGGCAAAGTTCGCCGGACATAGCCTGACACGATTGGTCGATGCGATCCTCCGGGCGCAGGGGTACACGACATACGTCAGTCCCGAGGGCGCAGATGGCGGCGTTGACATTCTTGCAGGCTGCGGACCGCTCGGCTTCGGCACGCCACGTTTGTGTGTGGAAGTGAAGTCGGAGGCGGGGCCGATCGATCGTCCTTCTGTCGACAAGCTATTGGGAGCGATGACAAAATTCGGAGCGCAAGAGGGCCTATTCGTATCGAGGAGTGGCTTTCGCAAGAATGTGCAAAAGGAACTAGCGCCAACCTTCTTCAAGGTGAGGCTTTGGACTCAAACGGAGCTGTTTGAGGCTCTCTTCGCTAACTATGACAACCTCGACGCCGAGATACGGGCGGAATTACCCCTTAAGCGGATCTGGACATTGGCGTTGCAGGGAGATGAGTCATAGATCCGGACGAACGACGGCAGGGAATTCCACCGCGCTCCATGTAGCGCGGCGCCAGTATGGTCGCAGATTGGGTGCCGGAATCAGTGATGCAGAAGGTATGTGTCAGAGGGGAAGTCTGAAGAATAGCTTGTTGAGGACGGCTTCGACACGCCGCGCTCCAATCTCGGTTCGGGCGGCCTCAATCGGGGTTTTGCCGTTAAGTTCTCGATGCGTGGCACTCATCCAGCGGCGGGCCTCGTCGCGGTCGTCAAAGACGTATTCGACGTCAACCAGCGTGCGGGCAAGCCGTTCGATCCGTTCACTCTCTTGCCGAGAGAGACGCCTTGTGCGGCGGCGCCATGTGGCTGGTGGAATGACCTGGAACTTGAACGCGCTCGCGGCTCGATCATCGCAATAGAGGCGTGAGGAAAGTAGCACCAGCGACCGTTTCGGCAGGCCTGCGTTGACGGCAATTTCTAGTTCCTGCATGGACCGAACCTCGGCTCCTAGGCCAAGGATTTTAGCTATGGGTTGGCCGTAACCTTTCTCAACCTCACTGGGACGAGTATAGCCAGTGATACGGCCAGGTGAGCGATGGGCGTACAGCAGAACCTGGACTGCTTTGGGGGCACCAGTTCGGGTACCGGATCTGCTGCGACACCTCGATCACACCTTTTGGTGTGACACTCTTAAGTGTGATCGGTAACCGGGAGGTTGTCGGGCAGGCTTTGAATTGCGCACAATCGCCAAGACGCGGTTTGACCACAAGACTGGCTGGAAAGGCGCATCGGCCTGAAGTCATCAATCGAAGACCACGCGGAGACAGATCAGCGGACACTGGCCGACTTGTCATTACCTATCCAGCTTTACCCGACCTTTGTCCATGCGTAGCTCAACAGCGACGGTATGTTGATTATCCGGTTCGTTTACTATTGACCCGACGCTTTGGAGGGTTCCTTGGCCCCGCACGTAGACATGAGACATTGGGTGCCTTATTCGGAGGTTGCTGGTACTGCACGCCTTACCCTCGCCGAGTTCCGGGCAAACCTTATGAAGTTTCCTCGGAGTGGCGTCTTGATCGCCATCGGACGCATGAGCACAATTTTCGACTTTGGACCTGAAGCGAATACGGTGGCCTCGGACGAGGCGATCGCGCGTTGGGTTCCGGAGCTATTCCCGCCTCCGTTAGTTACTCGCGTACTTGCGCTCGCAAACCAAGGCCGAGTGGTCTTCTTCCAAGGCCAGTTGCGCTACTTGGCCGCGGAGGTGATGCGACTGCCGAAGGCTGACACGGAGGATGACACGTACTTTCCGGATGTCTTGTTGGGCCCACTTCTCTTGTGCGCCGCAGAGATGCTGTACACACCTCAACTTTCGGTAGCGGACGATCTGGACAAGATGGCTAGCCTCGTCGCCATGTTCCTACCTGTTTATGAGATTGACTCGCTCGTTGAACCATTCATGCTCTTCACGCGCTTCTATATCTTTCTAACCATTTGCATACCGCGCCTGCCGCTACATTTGAGAACCTTCGATCCCTTCGTTGAATTTGAAAAAGCATTTGGGTTCCCGTTGAAGCGTTATTACTTATTCGTATTCGCGGTCATGATGCACGGCAACATGCAAAGAAACAAGGAGATGAGGGGAGGTGCGCTTGGGGACACGTTGGCCCGCGCCTGGTTCAAGCACACCAATCTGACGAATGCGCAGCTCGATCAACTCTTCGACGCAGTGTCTTTTACGCTTGCGAGACTGCCAGATACCAAGAAGCCAATCGGCTTCGCGGATTTCGAGTTCCTACGTGACAATCCTTGCTTCAGACACAACGGAGAGCTTTACTGCCTCGATTACGAGTTCGCCGTCGCCAAGCTCGAAAGCGGGGTCATCTGGCGTGTACGCAGCGCACTTCCCGATAAAAAGCGGCACGCTTACTTCAGCTTCTGGGGCAACGCCTTTGAGGAGTATGTCGAATGGCTGTTTGAACAATATGCCAACAAAGATCAAAACGTCTTCCATCGATCGCCGCAACTGGACGGCACCCCTCTCTGCGATGCCATTGTTGTGTGTGGCACTACTGCGGTTCTGATCGAGGCAAAACTCGGAACCTGCGCTGCGAGCGTTCGGTATTCCGGCGACTATATGAAAATGCGAGCCTTCCTCGAAGGTCATCTCGTAGCGGGGACAGACAGAAACGTCGGCGTACAGCAACTCGTGCGAGCGATCAATAAGATCGCCGAGGCTAAAAAGGAAGACCTGCCAGCATGTCTGCAGGGAGTAAAGAAGATCATCCCGCTCATCATCACTCGCGATGACATCGGCTCGTCGTGGATGACGAACGGCTACCTGAATGCGCGGTTTCAGGAACATCGACGACACAAAGCGTGGAAGCGATTTACTGTGCCCCCTCTGGTGAGCATGAGTATCGCAACGCTCGAACGGGGTTTATCGTGGCTACGAAAAGTTTCCCTAAGCGACATTCTCGAACAGCGCATCCGGGATGACAGGGGGATGAGCAAACCGTTCGAAGCTGCCAGCAGCTACATATCTCGTGGGACGCGGCACACCCGAAAGCATCTTGATGTCCTCGATGTCCTGACAGAGGAGATGGCGAAAGAGTTCGAAATGGAAAATGTGATGAACGAACCTTCGGCAATCTAGAGGGAGTAATCCTATCGGAGAATGACCCGGAAAGAGGATCGTGGAGAACTTCGCGGATAGGTCCTGATAAACGCCGATTGCGACGGCGATCGATTCCCGAGCGCAGGTGGTCTGATTCCACTCGCAATGCCGATTTCTCGTTCCCGATCGGAGGTCGCTGAGTGTATCGGCGATTTGGCATCATTCCATAAACGCTTCAAGATCATGGAGCGTTGATGAGGGGCCGACGAAGCGCTCGCACAGTTGCTCGGTCGCGATCCGTAACCTACGCTAGTTAAATGATCAAAAGAAACTGCCACAAGTAAATCGGTAGCACCGATCGGGTTTGGAGACTCATGCTTTTATTTGAACCATCGCCAGCACTATGCGGAACCAGAGCGAAGCTCTACTCCGAATCCGTATACGCCTACTACCGGGATAGTGAACGCCCGCCGATGGTTGCAATTCATACACTGCTGGAGCAATGGTTCTCAGAGGTACCAGCTTCAGAGCAGCTTGACTTGGCTCAAAGATTCCGGTCTGTGATCCTAAGACAGCACCAGTCGGCACTCTTCGAACTTTATCTTCATCATCTGCTGGTGCGCTCTGGTTTTCAGGTGCAGTTTCATCCAGACGTCGCAGGAACGCAGAACCATCCTGATTTCCTTGTTCTCAAAGACGGAACTGCGCGGTTTTATCTTGAGGCCATTGCAGTTGGAAACTCCACGAAGGAAGAGTCGGAGATCAACAGAATCAATCAGGTCTATGACACGTTGAACGCTTTGGAGTCGCCCGACTTCTTTGTTTCTGTTCGCGTTGAGGGTGCTCCGGCATCATCGCCTGCTGGAGCGAAGATTCGGAAAGATCTGAAGAAGTGGTTGGCGACGCTTAATTGGGAAGAGATTTCGGCGAGCTACATTACCGAGGAGACTGAAGCCATCCCTGCATACGAGTGGAGTCACGATGGTTGGTATGTGACGTTCGAGCCGATCCCGAAGCCTCCGGAGGCTAGGGGATCTGAAGGCATCCGGGCTATCGGGATGACAATGGACGGCAAAGTGCGAACGCTGAAACTAGATCGCGACCTCAAGGAGGCTGTCAGCAAGAAAGACCGCTATGGAGTGCTAACTCTACCTTTCGTGCACGCCATCCAAGTCGTGGACTCGCATCGAATCGACCGGAACGACGTGATCAACGGACTCTTTGGTCAAGCGACAGTTAGGCTAGGACCGAACCGCGAACAAATACATGAACGGCTTCCCAACGGTGCGTGGGTTGGCCGCGGCGGCGCCAATCATCAAATCGTCAGCGCCGTGTGCGTCTGGTCGACGGTGGACCCTTCGAACTTTGTGTTGCTGGAACCTTTCACCATCCACAACCCGTATGCCATCAACCCGCTCCAGGCCAATGTGCTTCCGTGGCCACAAGAGGTCGCGAATCATTCCACAAACGAGTTGATCCTCCAACCCGGGAAGCCCATGGCCGAGGTGCTTGGGTTACCCATCGACTGGATTCCAGAGGATTGAGTCGGAAAGTCCGGAGAAGCCGACTAGTGTCCCCCGACTTCTCAGTGCGTGATTCTCGGCTGACGATATCAGGCCGATGCACTTCCTTGAGCCAAGACTTTTCTGCGGTCGTTAATTTGACAATTTATTTTTGGCACAGTCCTCGAGTTACGGCTATATTTGTGCGATCACTGAAAAACGGGCCGGCTCTTAGCAAAGAGGAACATTGCCATGATGTCCATAAAGATGCTTCGTGTACTCGGAGCGGCCTTTGTGCTTGCTCTTTTGGTCGGTGCATACACGGGAATCGTGATATCGCGCGTTCATGCAGCTTCGACCTTGTCCGTTGTGCCGCAGGTGCCGGACGAACTCAACCCTCCATATAACAGCCCCACGGGGAGCGGCGGAGCACCCAACGCGACGCCGGACCAGGCCACTGCTTTCGCCTGGCAGGAGTTCATTGCACTGAACTGGCCGGCCGGACCGCAGCAGGGCCAGCCGAACCAACGCGACATGCCCTCGCCCACGTGCAAGTTCGGTGACCCGGCCTGCACCGGTCCTACCGTCTGGCAGACCTTTCGCGGCAAGGTCGAAATCTTCCCTGCTATGGGCAACACTCCCCCTGGCTACCCAAAAGTCAGCCCATCCGACACGTCCTTCGGCTACGACGCCACGCCTATCTACAAATACCAGTCTGCGGTTCCAGCGTGTGACGCTTCGCAGCAGAACGATCCCACCCCATGGGTCAATCTCGATGAGACGGACCAGATCACGCTCAATCAGATGTATGCAGGCGTTGCCGATGGAAGTTCCCCGGGCAACAGCGCACCGCAACTCATTCGCTTTGTAGCCAAGGCCAACCGCAATGAGTATGTCTACGCAGCACGCAATGGTTGGTGGAACGCCATCCCTTCGGATGTGGTCAAGGCAACCAAGGCCTACATCATGATGAACAAAGCTAGCCCGCCTTCGGATAGCCCCACGATGGTCAGCCAGCAGTACGGAACGATCGAAACCAAATCCGCATGGCGTCCTCTGAGTCAGACGGAAACTAATTCGGGACGTTTTCATACCCAGCGTGTACGGTTCTATGAGTTGGGGAAGACGACTGGCAGCTTGTGTTTCAGGGATGCAACGTGGGGGCTGGTTGCGCTCCACATTATCCAGAAAACACCCTCGGCACCGTATTTCATCTACGCCACATTCGAGCAGGCCGATAATCTTCTCACAGCCGACGGCAAGCCGGTGGAGGACGTGGATGGCAACGTCCTTCAACCTGCTCCGGCAACCCAAACCACTCCGCAGGTCTGTCTTGTAAACCCAAAACCAGGGCCCGGTGTACCGCCGCCCTCTGTCATACTCACCTCTAATCCAACCACCTGTCAGCCGGTTCAGACGGCCACCTACTGTACTCAACCTGGCAAACGTCTTTACTACATCAATGAAAATGAGTCCTTTGCCAATCCGCCTCCCGCGCCCGTCGGTGGCAATATCTGCGTCAACAAGAGGGACAACGACATCCCGCCCTACGTGATAGATGCCAACAATGCGGCACACTCCGCCATTTCGTCGTACCTGCAGGCCAACAACATAAAATCCGCGCCGTGGCTTTACTACAAGCTCATCAATGTCCAGTACTACCCCTACAACAAGGACATCACGAAGGTAGCCATTACTCCCAATGGATCGCTTTACACGTCGAAGCCACCCTATACAGCGAAGAACCCTGCTCCTTCCAGCTTTTACCAGGCCAATATTGTCGTCGAAACCAACAGGTCGCTACAGTTGTTTAGCGGTGGACTTACCATTCCTCCTGGCGAGGGCGTGAGCACGGACTGGAACGAGGATGGCTCTTCGCACGTAAATACCTACTATGCCGGCAGCGGTTACAACACGGGCGGCTGCATGGGCTGTCATGGCAGCCAAGGACAAAATCCCCCCACGCAGGCAGGAGATTTTAGCGTTATTTTGGCGAGGGGTTCAGTGCAGTTTCCTGAGCCTCCAGCACAACTCACCACGAACGGAATGAGCCTTGTTCTTCGCAACAGAAGCCTCAAATAAATGACTGAGCCTTTACTGAGAGGAAACCATGGAACGCAAAGTACTAGCTGAGATGAACTGCCCATCCCCTGTTAGCTGGGCAAACGATGTTCAGAAGCTGTTCACACCCGTCGACGTAGCCCATATGAAGGCTGTAACGCACGGGACCCTCGACCTAAGCAACTACGACAGTGTCAAGATGTGGTCGGCAAAGATTTACGACTTGGTGTCCTCAGGCGATATGCCTCCGGCCGGTTCAGGCGAACAATGGACAGCCGCAATGGTCAGCACTTTCGGCTGTTGGATTCAACAGGGCTTCCCGCAGTAGAGACATGCTGAAAAAATGCGCAGTGTAACGGGCGCGGTGCGGGGAGACGACACAATGGCGATCTACACACGGAACAACGCCTGGAACGAAGGCGGAACCTTCTCGAATCAGGATTTGCACTGGTATGCCAGCGGCGTCCGCGCCATGATGGCCCGTAACTTGAACGACCCAGCCAGTTGGTGGTTCTTCGCCGCCATCCACGGCGAGTACATCTCGCCGGCCAACGCCCAGCTCGGATTCCCCGGATGGCAGTTCCTACCTGGCCCACCGGCTGTACCAGCCACGCCTCTGCCCGCGCAAAACGTCATCGACCTTTATTGGAACCAGTGTCAGCACCAGAGCTGGTTCTTCGTGCCCTGGCACCGCGGATATCTAAGCGCACTCGAAAAGCAGCTCCGCGCGGACATCGTAGCCGCCGGCGGCCCGGTGGAGTGGGCGTTACCCTACTGGAACTACCTTGGCGCCGGCAACTCCTTCGACATTCCTCCCGCCTTCACCGCGCAGAAGATGCTCGACGGCAGCGCAAATCCACTCTTCGTCACCGCGCGCTACGGGCCGTACGGAAATAATATCGTCTTCGACCCAACCACCGCCGGCTTGGCGAAGTATCCCCCTCCATCGGGCTTCCAGACCAGGCCCGTCGACGATGGCTGCCTCAACAACACTATCTTCTCAGGCTCAGACGCCAACACACCCTCCCCGGGTTTCGGCGGCCCTGTAACTCCCTTCTCACATGGCGGTGGTAACTACCCCTTTGGCAATCTCGAGAGCGATCCGCATAACTCAACCCACGTCTTCGTCGGTGGTCAGTTACCCAGCGGCGACTACGGTCTCATGTACGATCCAGGCCTTGCCGCGCTCGATCCCATCTTCTATCTGCACCACGCCAACATCGACCGCATGTGGGCAATCTGGAACCATGACGGCACGAAGAAAAATCCAACCGATCTACGTTGGCTCAAGGGACCCGCAGCTAAGGGAGCCAATGAGTTCATCATGCCTCTCCCCGGCGGCCAGAGCTGGATCTACATCCCCGCCGAGGTGGACAGTCTCGCCCAGATGGATTACACCTACGATGACCTCCCGCTAGCGCCCCACGTCAACCTCCTGGCGGCGAGGCTGATCAATCTCGGTCTCGACGCCGCGCGCGCCATCGCTCCGGCCGAGGTCGTGGCAAAATCTATGAAGCCGGAGGCCAAACGATCCGTGGAACTGATGGGCGCCAACGCTATGCCGCTCGAGATCACTGGCGCGAGTGCCTCCACAACCGTGCGGCTCGACCCCGAAGTCCGGCAAAAGACCGCGCGCAGTCTGGTCGAGGCCTCGGTCGCCACGCCACCTGACCGAGTCTACCTGAACCTCGAAAATGTGCGCGGCACCAACGGAACGAGCGCCCTGAATGTCTTCATCGACCTGCCCGTGGGAGCTAAACCGTCCGATCACCCCGAACTGCTCGTCGACACCGTAGCCCTCTTCGGACTGCGGCGCGCCAGCACCAACACGGGCAGGCACCAGGGTGCCGGCCTCTGTTTAGTGGTGGACGTCACGCCCGTCATCGACAAGATGCACCTCGATCACCGGCTCGACGTAAACGACATCCGGGTAACCCTGGTCCCCACCCGGCCCCTTCCACAGGGAACCACTATCACCGTCGGCCGCATCAGCCTCTATCGCGAGGCTGTCCAGCCGTGATGATCGATGAGAAAGACCAGGTCAGAGTCCGCACCGGTGTCGTCGCGGCGACCCTGCTGGCTTGGACCCTCCTGGGCACATATGCCATGCGCATGCCCGCGATGACCACCGCAGGCATTCGGCATCCAATGATGGCTGAGCAGGCCGCGATCGGCGCGGGCTTCAACGAAATCCTTCACAGGGTGTCTAGCTGGCTTCTGATGGTCGTTGCGATGATGGCGCCCATCCTCGTCGGTCCCTTGGAACTGGTTCGCGCCAACGGCCTCGCTCGACGCCGAATTCGCTCCACGCTGCTGTTTCTTTCATGCTATACGGCAGTCTGGATCAGCGCCGGGGGGCTATTGCTTTATGCGTCCGCATTGGCTGATAACTTCAGATTCGCACAGGCCTTCACCGCATCTCTGGTGTTGATAGTGGCCTTGATCTGGCAGGGCTCACCGATCAAACAGCTCTGCCTGAACCGTTGCCACACCTTCCACGCCATGCCCGCCTTCGGATCGGCCGCTGACGCCGCGACGCTGCGCTATGGAATTCTCCATGGCATGTGGTGCGCAGCTTCATGCTGGCCCTGGATGCTGCTCCCCATGGTGTCGCCGGGCAGCCAGCTTCGGGTCATGGCACTGGTCAGCCTCATCGTCTTCTGTGAGCGCCTCGAAGAACCGGCACCCGTCCTGTGGAGATACCGCGGGACGCGCAGGGTGACGCGGATTGTTGCCTCGTGGGTGAAGAATTCCTTCCGCATGCAACATCGCCGCGAAGACCGTCTGACCATCTGATTCGCCCCCTTTCGTCGTCGTTCGAAGTCAAGCGGCGGTACCCTCCGGAACCCAATTGGTTCTGATAGGTTGGTTTATCGGTCATCAATCTGGCCTCAACTGTCGCCTTCAGGCCAAAGCGCATTTCAAGGCAGATCTGCATCGATTAGTCCTGATAACGCTGCAGGCGACGGCGATCCTTACCAACGACAGGTAACCAGATTTCAGTCGCCATGCCGACATATCAGGACAAAAAAGAATATTTCCAAGATCAAGAACACGTAGTCAGGATTACGCTCGCGTCGCTTCGCTGCCTGTCGCGCTCCTGCCGCAGGTATCATCTTTTCGGAAGCAGAGTCAAGGCTTGAGTGAGAGCGGATATGAACGCGCAACCCGCTGCCAAAGCATTCAATTTCGAGATCAGCTTTAGCGCGGAATAAAAGGGTGCCACGCCAGGGATGTTCGAGCCATTTGGCAACTTAGTTCCGAGTGTCCCGTAACCCGAATAGATTACAGGGACATTGATGAATGCCGACCAACCCCAGAGACCAGCGGCACCAAGCGCAAACACAACACTGACAATTGAGAGGATTATCATTGCCCCAGCTTAGCTCGCAGGAAGTCATCGCGGAAGAGACGAAACCAGAATAAACTCTGCTCCTTCGGGTCATCAGCTTAGATGATTGAAGCAGGCAGTTGTTTCTATCTGGGGCATTGACTGCGTCAAGCCTTCATTTGTTCGCCATCTGGCTTCCGAGAAACATTCTCAGCTTGCCCCTCAGGAAGCGGCGCTTTTTGGCTGGCTTCATTCCAGCTCAAAAGCTTCTAATCTGATCAGTCAAGAGGCGGTTCGACATATCCGATGACAGCCCCAGCCGTTGTGTAGAGGTACTTGCGGTCTTGAGAGACGTGACCGTACACCGAGCCACCTTGCGTGTATAAATAAGCGCGCTGGTCATCGAAGTACGCGATGATTTTACCTGCCGCAGTGTACAGGTACTTGTCGTCTTGATCGAAATACCCGATGACAGCTCCGGCAGTCGTGTAGAGGTAGCGGCTCATATTCGACAGTGTACCTTTGTTTCATTCGTCCACGAAGGGATGCCTTTTGGGACGGGTCGCTCCGCGATCGGCCGCGTAACGAGCGAATCGTTGATGTGCCTCCGATTTGATTCCCGACCAGGAATTAGTAACGAAAAACGCTGAAGTGTCCCTTTATCTTGCAATCGTCGACGGGATTTAGGGTTCTAGCCGACTTCAGGTTATCAATCCTGCCGCGACCCGAATGAGATCAGTTCAGGCAAGGAATCTGCCTCCTCAACCCACCGTTTAACACGCAAGATACAGCCCTGCATGTCGTCTCTGACTTCGTAAACCCATAGTCGTAGAACGTCCCATCCCATTTCGATGAGCCGTAGGTTTCTGAGTTGATCCTTGCGAATCAATTCTCCGTCCCAATCTTTATGGTACCTCTCTCCATCGATCTCGATATTGAGTCTCCGTCCGTTTTGTCTCAATAACGCGAAGTCAAGGATGTAGTGGTCAATTTCAAATTGCGGCACTGGGCGATATCCTGCTTTTACGACTTCTCTGTAGAACACCTTTTCCCAGTCAGAGACCAACTCTGGTCTAGCGACTGGAGGATAGTCCAGCCCATTATGATCTTGAAGCGAAACAATTTTATCCGTCACTGACCTATTGCGCCCGGCAACGTAGAGCGCAAACTTACGCAGATACTCAATTTCTCCTGATGCACATGTGCTAGCGTCCCCGACGACCACTAATGCAGCGCGAGCCCTGGTTATCCCCACATTGAAGATGTTGCCTTGAGTTTTGAGGAACCCATATGCACCTTGTGGCATTCCATCTGAAACAACTGGCGAAAATACGATAACGTCACGTTCGTCACCTTGAAACTTATGCGCAGTTTGGGAAATGAAGTTTCGAGAAGCAAGGACCGCGGCAAGCGCATCGTCCCTCGCGATGAGCTCCGCAATTAGATTTGCCTGAGCGACGAATGGGGTTACGACACCGATCTCGCCAGAGAACCGCTCTTGTAATGCTAGCCTCCTAAGTTCCCGCACGACGGACTCGGCCTCTAGGCTGTTGACGGCTCCTCCTTGCGGCGGCCTTGTAACGCTTCCCTTAACATCGACCCATCTAACTGCGGGGCCTTCTGGGCGTTTCAGTCGCCTGTAATCCGTGGCCACCCTGAGCTTTCCGCGGTAAAAGAACTCGTTTGAAAAGTTGATAATGTCGGCGTGGCTACGATGGTGATCACGCAGCGGGACGATCGAATCCGAATTGGCCTTTGAAGCGGCTAGATCATACAGCCCGCTCGCACGGTAACCCCAGCTCGCTCCGGGGTTGTCAAGCACACCATGTTTGACCATAAGCGTCTGATCTTGTTGTGGTGACAGGCGGCTGATATGACGAAGCTGCTGTGGGTCTCCGATCACGACAGCTCGCTTTGCCCGATAGAGAAGTGGTAAAGCGGAGGCGATGTCGCACTGGCTTGCCTCATCAAAAACGACAAGATCAAATTCCGCAGCGACGAATGGGACTCTTCCGCGAGCCGCAAGGGAAGTTACCGCCCAGCAAGGAAGTGCCTTCGTTGTCTTCGCCGCGAGTTGGTAATATCTCTGCCAAACCTGAGAGGAAACACTACTTCCAGCCTGAGTTGTAGTGGAGATCGTCCGAAGTATTGCTGCGTAGTCCCCCAAGGCCGCGCGATCCTTTTCGCTCAGGCGGTCTGGCAGGAGGAACGACCAGTTCCGCCACGCTTCACCCGAAAGACTTGCTATCTCCTGATTCTGATCGGCAATCTGTTGTGCAAGATTTCCCAGCTGAGGCTTCATAGCCAACTCTCTGAGAGCAATCTGATAGGTGGCCGCCGTTCTGACTGCGCCCGTCACTTCGCTAGCCACAGCCAAAAGCTGCTCTGGGGAACACCCTGTTGGTGTATTGACTCCAATCTGCTTCATGGAACCTAGCAGGTTTTGAACTGCCGCCCCGACCTGCTCTTGACGCGGCTTCTCAATGAACTGCCAAACCAGTCTTTGGATGAACGAAGCCAACCGTCGGTCGGAGCGACGTATTGCCTGTTTCAGGTTCCCTATGTTGACTTCCACTTCAACAATGGAGACTTGATCTGCCCCGTGAAAAACGGGCTCAGGCAGTAAGCCACGGGCAGCCTCACATGCTCCCTCGAGCTTGTCAATGTGATTTCGCAACTCAATGAGTTCTTCTGTCTGCCTGCCGGTTTGTTCAAGAAGACCGTTCTCATTTTGAAGCGCAGACATTGCAGTTCCGTAGCTGTTTCGCTCGTCCGCTGTCGCTCTAGCGGACAGAATCGCGGTGAGTTGATTGGCAAGCTCTTCTTGGAGTGATCGCGTCCCCAATCTCAACATGATTGGTTGGGGAGAAAGGCCGTTCATCCTTTCCAGCACAACGTCGACGGCCTTATTATTCTTGCTCGCAAAAAGTACCCGCATCCCGCGCCACGCTGCGTTCACTAAAATCGAAGTGACCACTTGGGATTTCCCAGTTCCTGGTGGGCCAGTGATGACTGTAAGCGGTTCGGTGAGAGCTTGCCTGACCGCGGTGCGCTGCTCGGCATTTAGAGGAGCCGGCTCAAGCAGGGGGCCGGAAATCTCGCCCGAGTTTCCAGCATATCCCAAGAGCGCGCCCAGGCTCGACTCCCTAATGGAAGAGTCGCTCACTGTTCGCAAGTCAGTCAGCTCGCGCTCAAGACCAATCGTGAATGGCGATCGATCGGCGATTAAGACAACCGAGGAGTTGTAAATACCCGTATCGCTCACAGAACGAAGTCCGCCGATCTGTCTGAGGGACGCGGGGTCGGGGGACTCTATCCAACTCCATTCGGGGCGGAGCTCGTGCAGTCGAGCCACGAGTTCATCTATGGGTGTGGTTTCCGGGCCACCAAGTCCAAGCTCCTCGGCAAGCATTGCAGCCTCTTCCAGGAGATTCTCACTCTTGGTCAGCCCCTCCAATGCCTTTGTGTTGATGGTTGGCTCGGGTAGAAATGCCAATCCTTCAGCGTCAGGATCCTGAGGCCATGCAAACAGGGGCGCAAGGAAAGCTCCTTCCCATCCGTTCCTACTGCGAGCCTGACGAATTAATACCGGATATCCCAGCCATAGCGCTTTCTTTCGAGCCTCGCGTCTTTGCCGACCAATGATCCTTCTCAGGGGCTCTGATTCCGTATCAAGTTGCCCCCCTTCAAGCGGCCATTCGACGAGTTCCACATAATCCAAATCGTACCGAGAATCGGCGAACACCTCGATACCACTGTCGTCATCATGCGAAAGACAATCGAGATAGTATCCGAACAAAGTTGCATACGAGTTTTGAGCGTTGTCCCGGGCTTCTTTCCGTTCCGACTTTCCAATCTCAGCCAGAGACCAAATGTAATTTTTCGACTGCTTGACCTTGCCTCGAAGCTGGCCATATAGCACGCGATTGACTACTGAACGATCCGCTCCCAGGGCCGTCGCAATTTGAATAGCCTTTGAAGGACCGTTTGCGCGGATGTGCTCTAAAATCTGCTCCCCTAAATTACTGGATGGCACTAGTAACTCCTCTGAAATTGTGCGTGTTAGAGCAGAAAGGTAGAATCGGTCGGCGAATAGTCGCCACCATTCTAGTGGAACAGTAAGTGCATGAGGAAACTGTTTGTATGATATCGGCCTGTCAGGCCGGATTTGTCTGCAGTGGAAGACAAGCGCCGCAGCGTCCAATTTTCCCGGTCCTACTCGATCATAAGATCCCCTACGCTGGCCGATTTTCGTATGACTAACGCTCTTCTCGCTATTTTCCCTTTCACCAGCATAGTGCCCTTGAGTTACGTGCTCTGAATCTTATAATGGCGTGTTCAGACATCGCTGAAAACAGCAGATCGGTTGTACCCAATGACTACTCTTTCTACCTCGCAGCCCACAGTCCTTGAATCGATCCTGCAATGGTCAGCGGACCGGCCTAATTGGCAGCGGGACGCCCTGCGCCGCATCGTGGAAAAGGGCAAACTCGACGATATGGACATCGCAGAACTCGCTGTGCTCTGCATAGCCGAGCACGGCCTTTCCAAGTCAGCCGACACAGCCATACCGCTCGAACGAAAGCATCTCCCTGCGAAGCCAGGTTCAAGCGATTCCGTGACACTCAGTGAAATACGGGATGTCACGGGCGTAAATCATCTGGCATCTGGTCAGAATCTCACCTTTTCAACGACCGGTCTGACCGTCGTGTATGGCGATAACGGCAGTGGAAAATCCGGGTACGCGAGGATTTTGAAACGGATTTGCCGTACCCGCAACCCCGGATCGGAGATCATGGGCAATATTTACGCTCCTCCCGGCACCCCAATCCTCCAGAACGCTACGATTGAGTACCAAGTCGGGGGAAAGACTGAAGCTCCATTCCTGTGGCGCGATACCGAAGGTCCTCATTCGGTTCTTTCCGCAGTCGGGGTTTTTGACAGCTCGTGCGCCGCCATTCATATCGGCAGTAGGAATGAGATTGCAGCCCGTCCATTTGGGCTGGACATCCCCGATGAACTCGCGGAGGTAAGCAAGAAACTCGATACACGGCTAGCAGAAGAACGAGCCAAGCTCGCAAACAGCCGCCATCCAATCTTCATCAACCCCGCATGGAAGGCGACAACGCCGGTTGGTAAAGCAGTCGCCGGATTGACCGCCTATTCCGACTTGACGGAGATTCGGGCTCTCGCCCAGCTTTCGGTCGATGAGCAGGGCAGGATGCAACACCTAAAGGAAGACCTTACGCTGGACGCTGCGGCCGGTGCCAGACAGATACGCCTCCGGGCGGCTCGCGTTCAGATTCTGGCGAACGAGTTGAATGCGATTGAAACCACACTAACCGACGCATCCCTGGCCACGATCCGTACTGCACAGAACGATGCTGACGACGCCCGGAAAGCTGCAACTCTCTCCGCCGAAACTCATTTTTCGGGCCAACCATTGTCCGGCATCGGAGAAGCCGCATGGAAAAAACTCTGGGAGTCAGCACGAAGTTACTCCCAGACGCGGGCTTATCCCGGACGTCCCTATCCACCGCAGGAACCCAACGTCCATTGTCTCCTCTGCCAGCAGCCGCTTACTAAGGATGCCGTCGATCGGATGCAAAGCTTTGAGGATTTCGTCCAGGCGGATACGGAAACGAAGGCATTGACCGCAGAACGTGAGGCCAGAGAGACACTCGCGCCGTTGCTCACATTAAGACTTTCGCTCAAGCCCCACTCAGTTGGGCTTCAGGAAGTTACAACTGACGACAGTAGGCTTCAGAAGGCGATCCTGCGCTATCTCGCAAGCGCGAGGCTCCGTAGGTTCACCTTTCGTGGCTCACTCGGCAAGCCTGCCCCGACCCTGACGAATCCTGCCGCTAAACTCGAAGAGATCGTCAGACGACTGGAGACTCGCGCGGCTGAGCTCGACAAGCTTGTCGACCCTGCGGAAAGAGATCGCTGGCAAGGAGAGCTGGACGAGCTCGAGGATCGACAACAGCTCGCAGTTTCACTCCCACTCGTCGAGTCGGAGCATGTGCGCTTGGCCACGATAGCTTTTCTGGAAATATGTTGTAAGGATTTCGGCACTATAGCGATCACGAATTTGGGGAATAAGCTTGCCGACGACGTCGTCACGCCACAGCTTCGTGATCGATTCCTCGATGAGGTTATATCGCTTGTGTCGAACAAGGTTCGGGTAGAGATTGCTCGTGTCGGCGGCCGTTACGGTTCGCCACAGTATCAAGTAAGGCTGTTGGCAAAACGGGACGCGAAGGTTCTTAGCGTGCTGAGCGAAGGAGAGCAGACCTGCATTGCCCTCGCTGCCTTCTTGACTGAAGTCGCCACGATGGATCATTGTTCAGCTTTGGTATTTGACGACCCCGTGACGTCACTCGATCACCGCTGGCGAAAAAAAGTCGCGGAGCGCCTCGTCAAGGAAGGCGCCGTCCGTCAGGTTATCGTCTTTACTCACGATTTGATCTTTGCAAACGACCTGCATGACCTTGCAGTGCGAGAGAAGATACAGCAGTCATCACGAACGGTCGGCCGCGGGGCCGCAGGAACCGGGATCGTGGAGGACGGTCTGCCTTGGCAAGGGAAAAGCGTTGAGGACCGGCTAGATAAACTTTGCCAGCGAGCGCGAGACGCAAAGCAGCTGTTTGATGACAGCCGAGACGAAGAGTACGGGGAAGAAGCTGTCGCAATCTATAACCGCTTGCGCGCCACGTGGGAGCGAGCGTTGGAGTCCATTGCATTCGCAGGCGTGGTGCAGCGTCATCGCGATTACATCGAAACAAAGCACCTGCGCAAAACGGTGGTGTTGGCGGACTCAGATTGCCATGCATTTCACGCTGGCTTCAAGAAATGCTGCGATATCACTGACGCTCATGACCCGTCCGCTGGCCGCAATGGACAGCCGCCAGCCCCCAGCGAAATACTGAAGGACATTCAAGATTGCGCAGACTGGACGGAATCATTGCGTTCCCGGCAGAAGCTGATCGCTTGATATTTCCATTGGTACCGAGAAACGCTGTAGGGTCCTGAAGCAATCCTCGAATGTTGCGAAAGCGGCAAGGCGCTCGCTGAGGCGACACAAGGTGTCACTCCGCCAATTCTCGGAGGGCGTACCGGCGCCTTATCATAATCTTGCGGGCCGACTCGATGGTCGTTTTGAAACCTGGGTCATTTGCCGCGATCTTCGATGGCTTACCCCACATGAGAGCTGCCTGTGCGTCTGGAAGCAACTCGAATTCGATTTCATCTCCCGGTCCAACGCCAAGGTGCTCCAGAAGGTCTTTCGGCAGTGTGATCCGCCCCCGAGATCTGACTGTCAATGTCCACATGCTAACGATCCTCTTTCAACCTCGACCGATCTTCGGTATTGCAACTTCCATGGCTTCCCAATATTTGATCTAAAAGGCAGCCAACTGGAACTGCGGATCGGGCTGCTCTCGTGCGGTTTTGATTATCCACCTGCGACAATGGTTCTCGCCGCTCCCACAATATCGCCTGCTACTTGATCGAGGTTGCCTTCTATTAGTAGGCGTAGGGGCACTCGGTCGTCGAGTTCGGGGTTTATCCCGATCAACCAAGCTTGCGCCACCGCGGGTGTGTCCGCGATCGTAAGCGTCATTACGATCTGATAGGTCAACCGCAAACGCCTTTCCGCATCTTTGGGCGACGGCTCACCTGCAATCCAACTCTCGATGGTCTTGACGTCGTCCACGCCTGCAACGTATGCCGTCAGCTTCTTGCCGATCTTTGATGTCAGAGTGCTCAGCAGGTCTGGCATCGGGAGCATCAACGAGTCCCGATGCGCTTCAAGATCAGGCCGTGGGAGCGATACATTTGCCATGCGAGATCTCCTCAGGAGCAAAGTCAGATTTAGTTAGGGTCACAGGCCGGCGTAAGCGATAAAGGTTTTAGGCCTGGGAGGAAGGCGAGCTTCGTCCTGCCCGTTGCTCCCTCTGGAACCGGCGGAAGGTCAAGGACGCAAATATCAACCCCGTAAACGTATCGTGCACGACCATCAGGGCAGCACCTGCTACGGCGATCCAGATGGCGCTGGCACGCGATTGATCCCAGTGCATCCCGATGGCGCATCCTCCCAGCAGGAGCGCGAAACTGTAAACGAAGATCAGGATCGGATGGCCAAGTGAGATCCGTATGTTCTCTGACATGAATGCCTTTCAGTGTGTCACAAGCGGCACAGTTTGTTGCCGGCATCTCTTAGGCCGAATGCGTCGGCATTCCGCGGTGGCTTCGCCGCTGGTCTGCGGTGGTCGGGTGCCCAATTGAGTTCCTCAACCTAGAGACCCAACACATCTCCAACCGCGACGATTACTCGACTCGCGAAGTAAGGGTCAGTCTTCCGAATTTCAGTCAAAGGCTTTCCGTCAAAAGTTTGAAGGCGAAGGTCGTCTCCGGATGGGTACAACCGAAATACTTGCCCTTTGATCTTGAACTCTATAGCTGCCCGGTCTTCGGACCAGATAGCTTTCGGGTAACAAAGAGCATGTTCACGTAGAAGGCCAAAGGAATTCATGAAAAGCTTCATTTCCTTAACTTCCGCTATACGTCGTTGATCTTCTTTCTCTTCTTCGGTCATGCCGCCCGCCGCCCATCGCAATTCCCGTCTTGCTTCCTCTACAGCCTCAATCAAGGGATCTGTCATACCAAAACCTCCGATCATGCCCGTCGTCTCGAATTATGGAAATCTCAGATTGCTTAAAGTCTTCGAGTCAAAGACCCAAACGCTCTGTAATGAATGCTCGATTAGGCAACCACAGATCGTGTTCCTAAGAATTATTTATCAAGTTAGGCAGCGCCTCCCGTTCGGCATCATTCCCGAATGCATTCGCTGCCTAGCCTGCTTCTCCATACAAAAGCGTAGTTCCTGGTCTCTCTGCCGCGTCATGTGTACCTCCCAAGTAACGTTCTTTACACACTATAGGTGGGTCGCACAATTGTGGTCAACGGGTTCATGTTCATGATGTGCCCATACAGCGTCATGCCAAGGAGCCTGCCCAGAACTCGCCTCAAAGGGCGTTCGGAGTGGTCCTGCGGCAACTGCGTTTGGACAGTGGCTATTCCCAGGATTCTTACGCTCACCAGACGGGTTATCACAGGAATTACATTGGTCAGTTAGAACGGGGGGAGAAGAGCCCATCTCTTAAGGCTTTGTTTGATTTCGCGGAGAGTTTTCAGCTGAAGCCTTCGGAACTGCTCAAGAAGGTCGAACGTTGTTTACAGTTGTAGCCTTCCTATGTCGGAATCATTCGGACTAACTCGTAATGCACCGCTAGCGGCAAGGCGCCTAGATTTCACTCAACGGGATCCGGGGATAGTGGATCAAGAAGCCGCCGAAGAGGGCGCTAGCGATTCAGCCTTGATGTGATTGCACGTATGATTCAACAGGCCGGTGCCGCTCGACACGCCCGACACGAAAAAGTGTGAGATTCATCTCGGCCATTGCAACAACCGACCTTGGGCAATGGGCTTCTTCCCTGACTTGGGCGGCAAATACCGTTCATACATACTCCGAATGAGTGCTTCACCGACAGAGTTGAGACGGTTCTGGTCTCGGCGTATACATTCTTCGAGCGAAACATGCACGAAGCTTTTCAGCTCAAACTTATAGCCGTGCTTTTCGGCAAGCAATTTATATCGACGTTCATGATGCGGGTTGAAATGGGAATTGTCCAAGATGACTTCCAGCCCTGCATTCAACGCGCCAGCTACAAGCTCAGACTCCCGGCGGCTGACTCTACTCTCTATAGTTCCCCCAAGCTGGCTTCGAATTCCATCCTTGTTCGTGCGGACAGCCAGAACCTTTCCGCCCAAGTTGAGGTCGGCCAACTTGCCTCATGCCCACGTGGTTTTGCCGGAAACGGGAAGGCCACGGAGGAAATATAGAGTCTTCATTTGAAATGAGATTCTACTGCACCGGCCCAACAAGCCCTTTAGCGGAAATTGGTGCTCGCAAAACCCACAGTGAGGTTTGTTGCGTTTCCAACATCAAAAGGTCTAATCAGAACAAACCCGTGACCGAATGGTGCATTCAAGATGATTATCTAACTCATTCCATTCAGGTTGGTAACCCGCCGATTGCTGCGAGGTGGATATAAGCATTCTAGACCCGGGCAGAATACAACGTAGAGGGAGCGGCGAAAGCTGCTCCCTTTTTCGTTCTCTCTATCCTCTACACTCTATCCCCTGCTTTCCTGCTTCCTGCTACCCTTAAAGCTTATGAGTCAGGAACTACCCAAGGCATACGATCCATCGCTGATTGAAGAGAATTGG
>Ga0302308_10000576_pt1 | contig 31810 bp, 36 predicted proteins | sample III_Palsa_E3_3_FD_200531 | JGI IMG/M metagenome (GOLD analysis project Ga0302308, IMG submission 200531) | Peat permafrost microbial communities from Stordalen Mire near Abisko, Sweden - III_Palsa_E3_3 | ecosystem: Environmental > Terrestrial > Soil > Palsa > Peat permafrost | place: Sweden...
CGACGTCTCCATGGGCATCTACCTCTTCAACACCGACGTCCTTCTCCCCGAGCTCGTCCGCGACTCAGAAGATCCCGACTCCCGCCACGACTTCGGCCACGACATCCTTCCCAAGCTCCTCGGCCGCTACAAGGTCAACGCCTACAACTTCGTCGACGAGAACAAGCAGCGCGCCCTCTACTGGCGCGACGTCGGCACCCTCGAGGCCTACTACGAAGCCAACATGGACATCGCGGCCGTAGCCCCCGTATTCAACCTCTACGACAAGGCCTGGCCCATGCGCTCCCGCGCCTACCAGTACCCGCCCGCCAAGTTCGTCTTCGGCGAACCCGGCCGCACCGGCATGGGCATCAACTCCATCGTCAGCGCCGGCTGCATCATCTCCGGCTCGGTCCTGCGCAACTCCGTCCTCTCCCACGACGTCCGCGTCAACAGCTACGCCGACGTAGACTCCAGCGTTGTCTTCTCCCACGTCAACATCGGTCGCCACTGCCGCATCCGCCACGCCATCATCGATCGCGACGTCCACATCCCCGACGGCACCGTCATCGGCTACGACTCCAACGAAGACAAGAAAAATTACTTCGTAACCGCCAGCGGTCTAACCGTAGTCACCCGCGACTACTCCGCCTACGAAAACCCAGTCTCCCCGGAATTCCTCCAGTCCTAACCTTGCACACACACCAAAGCAAAGACCCTCCGCCAGGAGGGCCTTCCGCTTTCTCTACACTCTATCCTCTACACCCTATCCCCTGCCTTACTTCGGTCCAAACCGGTACACCGCGCCCATCGAGATCGCGAAGAACACGCGCGTCTCCGTACCAAAGTGTTCGAACGTAATGTCAGGCTGCAGCCGAATGGCCAGCTTGCCGCTCTCATTGAAGTCGATGCTTCCACCCGCTGCGCCATACGGTGCGAAGTGGTTGCAGTAAAGTCCCAGGTTTCCCACCTGTCCCACCTTCTGATCCGCCGCGCACGCGCTCACCGGGCTTCCCCCGGGATAATGATTCACCGCGTAATTGAAGTCGCCATACGTCCCACCTGCGAGCGCATGGAAATCAATCGCCGCATACCGGTTATGCGGCCCGCGAACCTGCACGCCGCCACTCGGTATGCTCTGCATGATCACCACGCGGTTATAGAACGGGCTAAGCACCGGCGTCGTTCCCGCACCAAACCGGAAGTCCCCGACCACACCCCACCGTTTCACCGTCGCGCTGCCCAGCCAGTACGTGCCCATCACCTCGCCGCCGCCCATGTTGTAGCGCCGGCCGGGCTGGACCTGTCCTGCCTGCCCATTCATGAAGTTCAAGCCGCCATAAATCTCCCACCGGTTGTTGTATTTTGGACCGGTATAGGCGGTCAGCGCTGCCGCGGTCGCCTTGCTCACCGCCACCGTCCCCGGCGCCGCCGTCTGCGTCTGGCCGCTGCTGCTGGAATCCGGAGGTGTCTGCGCCGGAGCCTGCGTCTGTGCCGCAGCCATTCCAGTCAGCGAGACGACCAACACACTAAGGGTTGTCGCACAAACCACCTTGCGAGTGGCAGAGTCAAAGGTCTTCTTAATCAGTTGCAGCATCTTCCTCGTAGGCGGGCTCAAGCGAGCGGCGCGGGTCCATCAGGTTGCGCCCGGTTCTTTGGCCTCTTCCAAGGCCCAAACGTAGCGCCTCTCCAGGAAACCGAACGGAGCGTCTGTCCAAGGATATACTGTCCCGCCCTGCCCCTGCTCCCTTCCGCCGCATTTGCATCCAAATCCCTCCCCGCTTCGTACTCAAGAAGCCAGCCTGTCCCGAGCCAACGGACATTCTCCAACGTATCGTGCGACAATGAATCGTCGCCCCTAACCTTCGGATTGTCGGAGCACGCAGCAACGAAGGCCAGGATAATATCAGCACGGGCGGCAGCAGGGAGATTTTGTATGGGTGATCTATTTCAACCGTGGCACATCATCATCGTAGTAGGCCTCGCCATCCTTCTCTTCGGCGGCAAAAAGCTGCCCGAGCTCGGCAAGGGCCTCGGTGAAGGCCTCCGCGGCTTCAAAGAAGGCATGAAGGGCGTGACCGACGAGGTTAAGGCCGATGCCAAACCCGCCGACGCCGCCCACACCGTCACCCCCAAGCCCGGCGAAGACCTCAAGCCCCCCGTAGCCTAAGCTTCACCGAACCACCAACATCAAAAGAGCGACGAGCCACAATCTGTGGCCGTCGCTCTTTCTCTTTGCTCAACCTCAGAATCAGTACGAGACCTTCATCCCTTTCTTCGTGATTCTGCTTTCCTTTCAGCCCTTGCTTTTCTTCAGTCTCGCTTCTGCTTTGTCCTTGCTTTTCTTTCTGTCATTCCCTCTGGAGAAAAGCTGCTTGCTTCAACGTCATAAGCGTCTCCTGACGACGCCTACAGTGTAATCATCGCCACCGCAGCCAGCGCAGCGACCATCCCCAACCCCTGTCTCCGCGTCGGCCGCTCATGCAGATACCAAGCCGCCAGCAAAATCGTTCCCGCAGGATACAAACTAGCCAGCACCGACGCCACATCGAGCCGCCCCATCCGCGACGCCACCAAAAACAGCACATTCCCGCCCGTATCCAACAGCGCCACCCCACAAGCCCATCCCCACCCCGCCAACCACCGCCCAAGAACCGGGTGCCCCATAGCCTGCCCTGAGCCTGCCGAAGGGTCCGGATTCTCGGACCTGGGTTCAACCCGCAACAAGCTCTCCCTAACCCCCATCACCCCCAGCACCACCGAGCACAGCGCCACGCTGCTCGTCCTGGCAATCGTCATCGGTATCACCAGTCCCAGCGGGTTCGACAACTTCAGCGCCACAAAATAAATCCCGAACGCCACCCCCGCGAAAACCGCCAGCCCCATCGTGCTCCCAGCCGTGCCCTTCCGCTCCGGAAAATCCTTTTCCGGAGACTCCCCAGCAGCAATCAGCCAGATCGCTCCGCCCGCCAGCCCAAACCCCGCCAGCCGCATCGCTCCCGGCGCGCCCTCCATCATGCTCGACACCAGCGCCGGAATCGCCGCCGCCAGCAACCCACTCACCGCCGCCGACACGCCCATCCCGCCCCGGCTCAGCGCAATATAAAACGCCACCAGCCCCAGCGCCCCGGTCACCCCGCCCACCATTGCCCACAACACCGCCGCCCCATGCGGCATCTCCGCGTGCAGCCCCACCAGGATCCCCACCAGCACCACCAGGCTGATCAAGTGCGACAAGATCACAAACCGGATCGCCCCCGCCACACTGCCGCCCGAGGCCTTCGCCCCCATCCCCCCAGAAAAATCACCGCCGCCCCAAAGGGCGGCGGATGCAAGCGCTATCAGCGCGTTCGCGTGAATCGTCAGTCCCATCGTCCTACTGTGGCGCCGGTGTCGTTGCCGGGTGTTGTCTCAACTGCGGTCTCTCCGTCGTCGGAGCCGCCGGTGTCGTCGTCGTCGCCGTCTTCGGCCTCATCCGCGCGTTATCCGAAGCATTTGGGTAATACCCCTCCGGCGCAATAATCGTCAGACTCGGCCTCAGGACACGTACCTCGGTCCTCCGATAGCTCTCATTGAACGGCGACTCATGCGTGTAGTAGCCCACCGTATACTGCGCTCTGATTTCGGCCGTGATCTGTGAGAAGCCTTGTTCAATGCCCTTGGGCCGGAACTCTGAATCAAACTGCCCGCCCGTCGCCGACGTGTACTTCGGCAGCGCATCGTCGCGCATCGTCAGCGGAATGTGTACCCGGTCCACAAAGCCCATGCCCTTGATGGCGGATTCGCCCACCTGCGTCGCCCACACCTCGATGTGGTTGGTCAGCAGGAAACGAATCACTTCCTTCTGCGATGCCTTGCTGCCGTATTCCTTGCCATCCGAGATCACATAAATAACCTTTTGCCGATGGTAATCCGCCCCCGCGACCACCTTCGCCGCCGCCAGGATCGCATCATTCAACGTGTGATATTCCTTCGGCACCGTGAACGTCATCGTGCCCGGCTGGTGCCCCGAGTCGGCTACGCCATCAATCGGCATATTGTTGATCACCTGATCATGCGCCAGCGGCCCCGACAGTCCCATCAGCGGATCGCGGCCCACTGCCTTCGACTGATCCAGCACCGCCCCCAGCCGCGCACTCTGCGCCGCCGTAAACGCCGTCTGCTCTTTCACGCCATTGTTGTACGTGAACACCGCAACCTCGTCATAAGGAGAGAACGCCCCCTGCAGAGCCGACAGCGAGTCGTTGACCTTTTCCATCGTGTCCGCGGTCACGCTCTGATCAATCACCAGCGCCACCGACAGCGGCGCCGGATCCGTCAGAAACACCGACGTATGCTGCAGCAGCCCATTCTCATACACCCGCACATCCCGATACGTCAGCCCCGGAACAAGGTGTCCCTTCGAGTCCTTCACCGTAAACGGAATCGCGTGATACTGCACATTCACCGAAAGCGTGTTCGCCTGGCTCCGCTCCGTTACCGGTGGTGGTCCCTGGTCCTGTACCGCTTCCTCCGCCCTCGCAGGAGCCGCTTCCTCCGTCGTCGACGTGCTTGCCCCTGCCTGCGAGGGCGTGGTCGGCAATGCCGGCGCCACGGGTGTAATCGAATTCAACTTCGGCAGCGCCTGTGGCTGCGGTGCGTCCGGAACACTCTGCTGCGCCTGCGTCTGGTTCTGTGCCCCTGCTTGACTTCCAGCGGCAGCCAGCAACATCGCCAATCCACCCACCAACATCCTGTGCGTACCCAACGTCATCCGTATTCCTCTTTCACGAGCAATCCTGCCCGCGGACCTGCCTGAAACAAATCGCTTAAAACGTTCCTGCTGATTCTGCTCAAGTCGCTCTCTTGAGACTACCAGCGCCGAGCCACAACTGCACCCACCATCGCTCGTCCCCTCATTACCAACGCCTATACCCTTCAGACGCACCAGCCCCCCTCTTCGTTGTGCAGAACCCCTCCGAACCCACACCCCCTCCCAATTACCCCCACCAAAGCGCTGCTCCGACAACGCAAAGCCTACCGCCGTCCGCGCAGGACCCGCGCAAATTCTGGGTGCCCCATTCATGACATCTTTTCGTCATGGGTGGGATGACGAACCGATCCCCGCCGAAATCTGCGACTCTAATACCACCATGCGTCTCGCCGCGCCAACCCTCGTCCTCCTCCTCACCGCCGCGACCCTCCACGCCCAGGAAGCCCCCTCCCCCGACGCCCCACCCCCAGCCTCCACCGCCGCACCCGCCCCCGAGCTCCACGCCCCCACCCTCCGCCTCTCCACCCGCCTGGTCGACACCTACTTCTCTGTTCGCGACGCCAACGGCTACGTCCTCAACCTAACCCCCGCCGACTGCCACGTCCTCGACAACCACCAGCCCCAGACCATCAAGACCCTAACCCAGGAGAAAAACCTCCCCCTCACCATCGGCCTCCTGCTCGACACCAGCGGCAGCCAGCAGCGCGTCCTCCCCCTCGAACAGCAATCCGCCGTCCGCTTCCTAAAAGACGTCCTCACCCCCAAAGACCTCGCCTTCCTAATCTCCTTCGACGTCAACGTAGACCTCCTCGCCGACGACACCAACAGCCTCCCCGAACTCTCCCGCGCCATCAACGCCGCCAGCATCAACGCAGCCACCGCCTCCGCAGGAACCCCCGGCATAGGCGGCGGCCCTTTCCCCACCGGCAACCCCCGCGGTACCCTCCTCTACGACGCCGTCTACTTAGCCGCCCACGACAAGCTAGCCAACCAGGCCGGCCGCAAAGTCCTCATCCTCCTCACCGACGGCGGCGAGCAAGGCTCGCAAGAAACCCTGGCCTCCGCCACCGAAGCCGCCCAGCGATCCAACGCGATCCTCTACGTCATCCTCATCACGGCCCACCCCTTCGCCGACAACTTCTCCGACGTCACCAACCCCAAATCCGCGATGGAACACCTAGCCCGCGCCACGGGTGGCCGCGTGATCGACGTAGGCAACAGCGGCCCCAAACTAGAATCCGCCTTCACCCAAATCCAGGACGAGCTCCGCACCCAATACCGTCTCACCTACACCCCAAACACTCCCGCCGACAGCAAGTTCCACCCGCAAGAAATCACCTGCGGCCCCCACCACACCGTAGACACCCGCAAAGGCTACTACGCCCTCCCCCCCACCGACGACGACGCTCCTACCCAATAAAGCCGTCATCTCGACCGAAGCGCGCAGCGCGCAGTGGAGAGACCCCTGTATTAGCCTTTGCTGTTGCCCTTGCTTCTTGCCTTTGCTCTTGCTCTTGCCTTTGCCGTTGCCTTTCTTTCTGTCATTCCCTCTGGGAATCTGCTTCTGCACTTGTCCTTAACCAAATCCAGCTGCCCTAAGCCTCCATCACCCCCGAATACACGGCCATCCCCGCAACAGCATCCACCCCCATAGCATCCAGCGCCTCCACCTCCGCCATCGCCTTAATCCCCCCAGCAACAATCAACTGCCGCCCCGTAGTAGCCCGCAAAATCGCAGCCACATCCATCGGAAACCCAGCCATGGTCCCCTCAGTATCGACATGCGTATACAAAAACGCCGAGCAGTAATCCTCCAGCCAAGTCACAGCCTCCTCCGGCCCCAGCTCAACGCTCTCCTTCCACCCCCTCACCGCCACCTTCCCACCCTTAGTGTCGACCGAAAAGCAAAGCGCCTCCTCCCCCAGCGCCCGCTTCAACCCCTCAGCAAACTCCAGCCGAATCACCTTATGCCGCCTCCTAGCCTCCCCCAAACGCCCGGGTACCCCATTCACGACGGCCCCATCGTCGTGGGTGGGATGAACAATCTCACTGGCAGTCTCCGCCCCCTCCGCCTCAACCCCAAACAGCGACGACCCATAAATCACCCGTTTCGCCCCAGCATCCAGCAACCGCCGCCCATCCTCGGCGGTCCTGAGCCCACCCCCCACCTGGCAAGGCAGCCGCTTACAAATCCCCGCAATCAGCGCCGAGTTCTCTCCCACCCGCATCGCCGCATCCAGGTCAATCAGCTGCACCAGCGGATACCGCCCGAACCGTTCAATCCAATAATCAAAGTCATCAAACGACAGCTTCAGCGTCTCCCCCCGCACCAGCTGCACAATCCGCCCACCCATCAAATCAATCGAAGGAATCAACATTCCTCTATCTTCTCAAATCGCGCCGCGCCCCTTGCACACTCTAACCCTCAGCCCACCAATGACTCCCAATTGAAGTGACACACATCACAGCCAACCGTTATTCCAGACGCTCAAACTCACTCCTGCTGATAGATCCACAGATTCACTGGAGAAAGTACCGATATGTCCACCGCAATCTTAGAAACCCAAGACGTACTCTTCGAGGAGGCAGTCGCCTCCATCCGTAAACATGGCGTTCGCGCCCGCTACGACAACTTCATCGGCGGCAAGTTCGTAGCACCGATCAAGGGCAAGTACTTCATCGACAAGAGCCCCATCAATGGTGCCCATCTCGCCGAATTCGCCAAGTCCACCGCAGAAGACGTAGAGCTCGCGCTCGACGCCGCACACGCTGCCAAAGACGCCTGGGCCGCCATCTCGTCCACCCAGCGCGCTGCGGTCCTCATCGCCATCGCCGATCGCATGCAAGAGAACCTCGAACTCCTCGCCAAGGCCGAAACCCTCGACAACGGCAAGCCCATCCGCGAGACCCTCAACGCCGACGTCCCGCTAGCCATCGACCACTTCCGCTACTTCGCCGCCTGTATTCGCGCCGAAGAGGGCACTGCCGGCGAGATCGACAAGGACACCGTCGCCTACCACTTCAAAGAGCCCATGGGCGTAGTCGGCCAGATCATCCCCTGGAACTTCCCCCTGTTGATGGCCGCATGGAAGATCGCCCCGGCAATCGCTGCAGGCAACTGCACCGTCATCAAGCCGGCCTCGAACACACCCCTCAGCCTCCTGACCCTCGTCTCGCTCATCGCCGACATCGTGCCCGCAGGCGTGATCAACGTTGTGACCGGCCCCGGCGGCGAAATCGGCAAAGCACTCGCCGGCAACCCCCGCATCGCCAAGATCTCCTTCACCGGAGAAACAACGACCGGCCGCCTCATCATGCAGTACGCATCCGAGCCCATCATTCCGCAGACCCTGGAGCTGGGTGGAAAATCCCCCAACATCTTCATGGCCGACGTCATGGACAAGGATGATGACTTCCTCGACAAGGCCATCGAAGGCTTTGCCCTCTTCGCCTTCAACAAGGGCGAGGTCTGCACCTGCCCCTCGCGTGCCCTCGTGCACGAGTCCATCTTCGACGAGTTCGTCAAACGCGCCGTAGCGCGTGTCGCCAAGATCAAGGTTGGCAACCCGCTCGACCCAACCACGCAGATGGGCCCACAGGCCTCGAAGGATCAGCAGGAGAAGATCCTCGAGTACATCGCCATCGGTAAAGCAGAAGGCGCAAAGTGCCTCACCGGCGGCGAGCAGCTTCACCTCGAAGGTGATCTGGCCAATGGCTACTACATTCAACCCACCGTCTTCTCCGGCCACAACAAGATGCGCATCTTCCAGGAAGAGATCTTCGGACCAGTCCTCTCGGTCACCAAGTTCAAGACCATCGAAGAAGCGCTCGAGATCGCGAACGACACCCCCTACGGTCTCGGCTCGGGTGTCTGGTCCCGCAACGGCACGGACGCCTATCGTCTCGGCCGCGGCATCAAGGCTGGTCGCGTCTGGACCAACTGCTATCACCTGTATCCTGCCGGCGCAGCCTTCGGCGGCTACAAGGAGTCGGGTTTCGGCCGCGAGACCCACAAGATGATCCTCGATCACTATCGCCAGACCAAGAACCTCCTGGTGAGCTACAGCCCCAAGGCCCTCGGCCTCTTCTAGGGTCTTTACGAACGGTGCCCCTGAAGCGGTGCCTGTGTCAGCCGAATCTGGCGCACGGGCACCGCTGGCCCGCCACCATCCGTAAAGGGCCGGAGGCCCGTCCCATACCAGCGTGGGGCGAAGCCCCACGGTACGGTCGCCAAGAGTTAGAGGGCCGGAGGCCCGTTCTATACCACCCTGGGGTGTAGCCCCACGGTACGGGCGTCCCCACAGGATAAGCGCTGAAAGCGCGACCCAAAACCGACTTCCAACAGATCCACAAACTATTCGCAACACCGAAAGGAATTCAAAATGGCAAAGACAATGAAAGCCGCAGTCGTACGTGAGTTCGGCAAGCCCCTCGTCATCCAGGAGATGCCCATCCCGGAGCCCGGCCCCGAAGAGATTCAGATCAAGATGGAAGCCTGCGGCGTCTGTCATACCGACCTGCACGCAGCAGAAGGCGACTGGCCCATTAAGCCCACACCCCCCTTCATCCCCGGCCACGAAGGCGTAGGCTTCGTCTCCGGCGTCGGCAAGAACGTCAAGACCGTCAAGGAAGGCGACCGCGTCGGCATCGTCTGGCTCTACTCCGCCTGTGGCCAGTGCGTCGACTGCCTCGCTGGTCAAGAGTCCTGCTGCTCCAAGGCAGAGTTCGGTGGCTACACCAAGAACGGTGGCTACGCGGACTACGCAGTAGCCGATCCGAACTACGTAGCTCATCTACCCAAGAACGTAGGCTTCGTAGAAGTCGCGCCCATCGTCTGCGCCGGCGTCACGGTGTACAAGGGCCTCAAGTCCACCAACGCCAAGCCCGGCGACTGGGTCGTCATCTCCGGCATCGGCGGCCTCGGTCACCTGGCCGTCCAATACGCCAAGGCCATGGGCTTCCACGTTGCCGCAGTCGATGTATCCGATGAGAAGCTCGAGCTCGCTCGTTCGCTCGGCGCCAAGCTCACCGTCAATGCCAAGCAGCAGGACCCCGCAGCCTTCTTCCAGAAGGAGATCGGCGGAGCCAACGCGGTGCTCGTCACAGCGCCCTCCCTCCCCGCATTTGCACAAGCCATCGGCATGGCCCGCCCGCGCGCCACCATCGCGCTCAACGGCCTGCCCCCCGGCTCCTTCCCCCTGCCCATCTTTGAGGTAGTGCTCAAGGCCCTCACCATTCGCGGCTCCATCGTAGGCACCCGTCTGGATTTGGCCGAGGCACTGTCGTTCGCCGGAGAAGGTATGGTCCACGCCCACGTAGCAGCAGAGAAGATCGAAAACATCAACGACATCTTCGCCCGCATGCACGCCGGAAAAATCGACGGCCGCATCGTCCTCGACATCACCGGCACCCACTCCACGCCGACCGTCGCCCACGAACGGGAACTCGTTCACGCCTAGGTCTCACCCCCAGGCTCAACCAACTAGAAAGGCCCGGACCCAAATCCGGGCCTTTTCCACGCCAAAGGGCCATTTGACAAGCGTGCTTGTCACTCCTGTCAAGCTAGCTTGTCTTTTACCCTCAAACCACCTCGAGACATCTCGAGAACACCGTGTTGAACACCCCGATTTGCAACCCGAAACCCACCTAAAGCAATCGATTTGCAGCACCAAATTCACGGAAATCCCAGCAAAACCGACTTTTAATTCACCGTCACCGTAATCGTAGCCGGAGCTGTAACCGAAACGGTTCCACTGGTTCCTGTCACCGTTACGGTGTACGTCCCAGCCGTGGTTCCCGCCGTCACCACGTTCGAACAGGGAACCGAATTCGACGACCCGCTACACCCGCTCATCATTCCTAAACATAATCCCAGCAACAACATAAGCGTCGCACCCCGCAGCACCCGCCGCCGCCGCACCGGCACCAGCAGCAACAAAAACCCCGCCAAAGCCAAGCCACTTCGGCTCGCCGCCGAGTTCGTAAGGCAATTGTTATACGGTCCCGCCGACGTCAGCGAAATCGTAGCCGTCTCCGTCCCCCCAGCCGTAAGACTAAAGCTACCCGGCGATACCGCACAAGTCGGCGGCTGCGCCGTAACTATTGACACCGAACAGCTTAGCGCCACAGTTCCAGTGAACCCGCTCACCGAAGTCCCAGTAAGCACCCATGTGCTAGTCGTCGTAGTATTCGCCACCGGCGTAACCGACAACTTCGACGGACTAGCCGAAAGCGTGAAACTCCCCGCAGTTCCACCCCCTCCACCTCCCGACGCAGCTGCAATGAAATCAGCAACATCCAGAGATCCCAACCCCGTAGCCTGGTCGTATCCCACCCCCACCACGTACCCCGCCAAGCCACCCGTAAGGCTAGACTCTCCCGGCGTGCTGTTGTCGCACGTCGAAGGCGTCGCTGCCATGCATCCCGTAACCCCTGAAGTTGCCACAGTTACATCATGAAACGCCGTCGGTGTCGAGGCCGCCAGTCGGTACAGCATCGGGTTTAGATTGCCCTGGGCAACTCCCATCCGCGTGTTCAACAGCGCCGCAATCCCCGCCATTCCCGGCGCCGCCGCGGAAGTCCCACTAAACACAGTAATTTGCGTCCCGCTGGAACTGGAAACGCAGCTCCCGCCCCCGGCAGCGAAGCAGCCAAGATATCCATCATGATCCGCCGCCGTGAACGACACATCCGGCACATCGCGAAACCCATCGGCCGGAACCCCTAAACCGCTCTGCCAGCTAGGCTTAGTGATGTAGGCGCTAACCCCACCTCCCCCAGCCGCCACCTGGTACAACATCGTGCCATTGCTACCGACCGTAGACGATTCGTTCCATGCGCCCTCGGGTATGTAAGAAAGCGCTGATTCATAGCCAGCGGGCGCATTGCTCGAAGCCCAATAGAGTGAGGGATTTGCCTCATCTTTAAACTCGGTTCCACCTACACAAGTAACGTAACCGCTCGAACAAAGTACATTGATGCTCGCGACTTGCGGCGTCTCGGCCAAAGTAACAGGCGAAAATGGCGTATCGCAACCAGCAACGCCCGAATCGTCTGCAGAGACAAACGTAGATATTCCCTCACTTGCAGCCGTTTCAAACTGAGAGCCGAGATAATCCGTTTCGGCTGAACCGTTTTGAACCTCGCAACTACCAAACGAGATCGTCATGATCGGATCGTGAAGGGTGTCAATGTTGTAAGCGATCCCCGTATCCACACCGTCGTCCGTAGCTGTGTCAGCGCTGATGACCAGGTCGACCTGCGCGCCCGGTGCGGTACCCATCACCCGATCTACATCCAGCGTTGCTTCACTCGCATATCCGACGTTGGAACCCGTCGCCACTCCCGGATCTTTCCCAGCCAGCACTACATTCGGCTGATTGCTCGGAAGACTAGCCAACGCTTCGTAATTCGCTATGTCACTGGCTACAATCCGGGATTTCCCAATGATCGCAATATGCTGTGCTTTGGATCCGATCGTCGCACCTTGATTGCCTGCTGCGTAGATGCTGGCGATGTCATAGATGATCGAAAAGTCGTTCGGTAAGACTGCATACGAACCGCCGCCCAGGTCAACCTGCGGTCTAATTCCAGCGGCCGGCCATGTGTGCACGGAGGTTCTTGACTGCGGCTCATACTGCGTTTGGGTCAATCCATGAACGGACCGAATGACCGGGGCCAATGCTGCCGGAATTGAAGGCTCGGAGATCGTCGAGATTCGCTGTCGTTCTTTATCTGCAAACATTCCGAAACTTGTATGAAATGCACTGCCAACCGTTGCCATTGAGCCAGATGCCCGGACAATCACGCCATTTGGGGAGATCGATTCGACTGTAAGCCCCTGGCTCGAGAGCCAGGAGGTGACTGCTGCGAGATCATTGGCGGTGGGTCCGTAGAGTTCTCCAACCTGCTGTGGCGTCAGCCATTGGTGGTACAGCGGTGACATTGGATTTTGCTGGTTCGCCAACAATTGGCTGAATGCAGCCTCTGCGGCCGCATCTCGACTCAACACAATCGAGACCTGGATTTGCTTTCCTTGGTCGACAGGCTGGCCCGCCTGGTTGGGACCACTGGCCCATCCCGGTAGCTTTTGCTGCAATCCCACCAACGACCCGTAGTCCGCATTTGCTGCAATTCGATCAACCTGCATTACCGGTTGGAGACCGGCGATCACGTTGGAACGCGTCTGAGCGGACAAAGCAGACACGGCGCAGCTCCCAACGAGCCCCAGTATCAGGGCGCACGGAGGGGTGCACCGACGACGAATCGCAAACCAGGAGTGCATCAGGCCTCGAAATCTAACCACGAAAAATCTAACCACGAAAAGTTGCTGTATTTACTTGCAAACAGGGTACGGTATTGCGACGCACTGTGGGAAGTTGCAGCCTCAAAAGGACAAGATAAAGTTCTAGCTATGATGTTTGTTGGAGGTTGCTATGTCCAGAACTCAATCCTCGATGGTCGAATTGGGAACGATCGCTCCTGATTTCCAGCTGGTCAATGTCATGACCGGGAACGCCCCGAATCTCGATCAGATTCGGGGACCCGGGAAGAAATCTGGTCTGCTCATCATGTTTATCTGCGTTCATTGCCCATACGTCAGGCACGTGGAGGAAGAGCTGGCGCGGATTGGCAGGGATTATTTCGGCCATTCCGGGGAGGGTCCCATTGCAATCGCGGCGATTCAATCCAATGATATTGAGCAATATCCTGAAGACGGCGCGGAGCCTATGCGCGAACAGGCAGATCGCCTGGGCTGGCGATTTCCCTACCTTCTTGATGCAACCCAAGAGGTTGCCCGTTCTTACGAGGCCGCCTGCACTCCAGACTTTTTCTTATTCGATGAAGAGTTGCGGTTGGTCTATCGCGGCCAGCTCGATTCCAGTCGGCCGCGCCGCAAGGATTTTGGTAATGATGAGCCTGTGACGGGCGAAGACCTTCGGGCGGCAATGGATGCTCTGATTGATGGAAGACAGCCGGACTTGGAGCAACGCAGCAGCATTGGATGCAACATTAAGTGGCGGGAAACCTAGGAGCCCCGATGGACGAAATACTACAGCGACTTGAAGAGGGTGTTCGGCACTTTCAAACCGATATTTTTCCGCAGCAGGCAGAGATGTTCGCTCAAGCGGTGAGCGAAAAGCAATCGCCGCACACGCTATTCATCACCTGCGCCGACTCGCGCATCGACCCTATCGCACTCACCAGCTCTTCTACCGGTGAAATATTTGTTGCACGCAATATCGGGAACATGGTGCCGGCCTATGGTGACATGCTCGGTGGCGTCAGTGCGGTCATTGAATTCGCCGTAAGTTCCCTCTGCGTCCGCCACGTTGTCATCTGTGGTCACTCGCATTGCGGCGCTATGCAGGGGCTGCTCGATCCGGCGTCTGTCGCAACGATGCCGACCGTTGAGTCCTGGTTGCATAACGCTCATGCTGCGCTGATTGTCGCGGAAACTCTGCATACAGAGTCACTCAAGGCCCAGACGAACCATCAATTGATCGACGTACTTACGGAGCAAAACGTTCTGCTACAGATGCAGCACCTGAAGACTCACCCATCCGTTGCGGGGGCTATAGCGCGACGACACCTGACGATCTCTGGCTGGATTTACAGTATTGGGACAGGCGAAGTTCGAATCGCTCACGATGGCGAGCGGACGTTCACGCCGATCGGGATAAAGTCCCCAATCGGCGTCTGAATGTTGCGACCATACACTAGCGGGTCTGTGCGTCCGACCCGTGTTGCTTCACTAGTTTGTTATAAATGCCAAGCAGCAGAAACGGGGCAACCCACTGCCCGACGAACAACGCAGCATTTGCCTTCTCTTTTTGCGTAATCTGAAGCGTTACAGAAGCCGCTATCGCAGCGAAGGCTAACCCAAGATAGGCGCTTGATGGAATTGGCGCTGTGTATTTCTCTATGGCTGCTGTTATCTGATCTTCCTGGGCCTCTCCAGCGTGTACGCGATAATCCGTCATAAAGTGCATCTCCTCGGCAGGCTGCCGTCACCTATAGAGATGCTTTTGGGCGACAGGTTGAGCACGAGGCTTTTCACGGTTTGCGCGCCGCGAAAGAACAGTCGGTGTTTTGTTGCTCCCACTTCAGATGTCTGTTCATTGACATCGGGGCACGATCCCTTTAGCGTAGGTAGTAATGAGTGTTCAGTTGCACCATCTCGGGCATCACCATCATCGTGCGCATAGCATGTTGGCGGCTGTGTCCGGGGCAGAGTAAGTAGCAAACGCACTCCAGGATCGACGACAAGCCCGCCGACGCGCACATCGCGAGCGGGCTTTTTTGCTGTGTCGCGTCGAATTGATCTGCAGACAGCCACACGGCGAAAAAACAAAGAGGAACAACATGACGAATTCAGCAGAAGAGATGATATCGATCGATTTCGCAAAGGCCGGCGGCATGGTCGCAGGCATTGTGCAGGACGCTACGAGCAAAGAGGTGCTGATGCTTGGCTTCTTGAACGAAGAGAGCTACCGCCGGACGATCGAAACTGGTTTCGTTACGTTTTGGTCGCGCACCCGCTCCAAACTGTGGATGAAAGGCGAGACGAGCGGCAATCGCCTGCGCGTAATCTCTGCGTCCACTGATTGCGACAATGACGCACTGCTTTTCCGCGTGGAAGTCGAGGGCGATGGCTTGGTTTGTCACGAGGGCACCGTCAGCTGCTTTACCAAGCCAATTCAGACAGGGAGCAAGTAATGGCGGAGAGGAACAAGCTGAAGCTTGGTATTCCGAAGGGAAGCCTGCAGGATGCCACCATCGCCCTTTTCGAGCGCGCAGGCTGGCGAATCTACGCGAACGGTCGAAGTTACTTCCCAACGATCGACGACTCTGAGATAGAGTGCATGCTTGTTCGCGCCCAGGAGATGGCTCGCTATGTTGAGCACGGCGCCCTGGATGCGGGTCTCACTGGCAACGATTGGGTGCTGGAGAATCAATCCGACGTCGAGCGAGTGACCTCTCTTACATATTCCAAGCAATCTAGAGTGCCGGTTAAGTGGGTGCTCGCCGTGCCCGAAGACTCGCCTTTTCAGAAACCCGAAGACCTCGCAGGGAAGACGATTGCTACTGAACTGGTTGAGTATACAAAGCGCTACTTCGCTGGCAAGAATATTCCCGTCAAGGTTGAGTTCAGCTGGGGCGCTACCGAGGTGAAACCCCCCACGCTCGCTGACGCCATCGTAGAAGTCACTGAGACAGGCAGCTCCCTGCGAGCAAACCGTCTGCGCATCATCGAAACGCTAATGGAATCGGAGACCCAACTCATCGCCAACAAAGGTGCATGGGCGAATGACTGGAAACGCTCCAAGATTGAGACACTATCGCTCATGCTGAACGGAGCGATAGACGCTCAGAATCAGGTTGGTCTCATGCTCAATGCGCGGAAGGCTGATCTTGATAAGGTTCTCGCTGTTCTCCCTGCACTGAATTCGCCGACGATCTCCCAGTTGCGCGATGAAAGCTGGGTTGCGCTCAATACCATTCTGGAAACTCACCTTGTCCGAGATGTTATTCCAAAGCTGAAGGCCGCTGGCGGAGCGGGAATCGTGGAGTACCCGCTTAGCAAAGTTGTTTTGTAATAAATAAAGGATGCAATGAAGATTTTGAAGACATTTGGCGCGGAAGCTTCTGCTGCAGCGGCGGTAATCCAGCAGCTTGAGCAGCGTGGCGCCCTCAACACCGCGAAGGTCGACATCGTCGTTCGCGACATCCTCTTGGCCGTTCAGACTCGGGGCGATGCGGCCGTACGCGAGTTTGCGACTAATTTCGATGGCCTTACGGATGATCAACCATTCCTCGTCAGCCGTGCCGAGATGCAAACAGCCTGGGACACCATCAGCGAGGAACTCAAGGCTGCGATGCGGCTCGCCCAAGCGAATATAAGAGGCTTCGCTGAAAAGCAACTTCCGCGCGCATGGAGTTTTCGACCGGTCGAGGGTATGGAAGTAGGCCAAATTGTGCGCCCCCTCGGGTCCGTCGGCTGCTACGTTCCTGGAGGGCGCTATCCGCTTCCATCCACGCTGTTGATGACCGTAACGCCCGCGCAGGTGGCAGGAGTCGAGCGCATAGTGGTGTGCTCACCGAAGCCTGCACGCGAAACGATGGCTGCCGCTTATCTGTGCGGCGTCACCGAGTTTTATCGCATTGGAGGGGCTCAGGCGATTGCTGCACTCGCTTATGGCACCGAGACGGTATCAGCGGTCGACAAGATTGTCGGCCCCGGCAATCTCTACGTGACAGCCGCAAAGATGGCTGTCTCTTACCACACGGGCGTCGACATGCCTGCGGGCCCGACTGAGATTGTCGTCGCAAGCGAAGATGGGGATTCGACCGGCATCGCTGCCGATCTCGTCGCACAGGCGGAACATGATCCAGAGGCGCTCGCTGTTTTTATCACCAGCAAGCCCGAGCTCGCTCTGGAAGTTGTTCTGGAGGTGAAGCGCCAGGCGCAGGGTAATCCTATTGCCCAGCAATCGCTTGCCGCGCAAGGCGTGACCTTTGTAACCAAAACGGTAGAAGAGGCGCACTTGCTTACGAACCGGCTTGCTCCTGAACATCTGACAGTGGATGCGGGCGCGGATCTGCGTTGGGTGAAAAACGCGGGATCCATTTTTATTGGCCACCACACGCCACAGTCAATGGGCGACTACGTCAGTGGACCAAATCATGTTCTTCCAACGGGACGCAACGGACGTGTTCGTGGAGGACTCAGCGTGTTCGATTTTGTGAAGATAATTACGGTGCAGCAATACACTCTCGATGCGCTCCGTGAGGTGGGTCCTCACACGATTGCGCTTGCGGAAGCAGAGGGTTTGGTCGGCCACGCCGAGAGCGTGCGCGTGAGGATGAGATGAGCACAATTCTGGAGCAGACAATGCTGGTTCAACCGCGCAAGGCCGTGCTGGCAATGCCCGAATACCATCCGCCGCTCGCCGGTCGAGACGCCCTCCGTCTCGATTTCAATGAAAACACCTTTAGCCCTAGCCCCACGGTCCTGCGGCGATTGCAGCAACTTACGGCTGAAGGTTTGACAATCTATCCTGAGCGGGAGCCGGTTGAGCGCATCGTTGCACAGCACTTCGGCCTCGAGCGCGATCAACTGCTCCTGACCAACGGCGTGGATGAAGCTATTCACCTGGTCTCCTGCACGTTCCTCGAAGAAGGCGACGAAGCGCTTATCTGTACACCGACCTTCTTTATGTACGACGTATCGATCGGCCTGATGACCGCGGGCCTCACGCGAGTGCAGTCTGACGATTCTCTCTCCTTTCCCTTTGAACGCTTCCTTGCCGCCATTACGCCGAAGACGAAGTTAATCATTGTTGCGTCCCCCAACAATCCTACCGGCGCTACAGTCAGTCGGGAGCATTTGCTCGCGATTGCCGCGGCGGCCCCGCAAGCCTTGCTGATGGTCGATGAGGCATACTTCCACTTTCATGGCGAGACTACTCTCGGCGATGTTGGGACAATTCCGAACCTCATTGTTGCGCGCACATTTTCGAAGGCTTATGGTCTGGCGAATTTGCGCGTTGGGATGCTGGCTGGGGATGCGCGGTTGATCAGCTACATTCGCAAGGTCTCTTCACCGTATAACGTGAATGGCGTGGCGCTTGCTGTGCTGCCGGATGCCGTGGCTGACGAGGCGTACCTCCAGTGGTATGTGGAGCAGGTCCGCACGGGCCGTGAGCGAATTTTCGAAGTTCTGAAAGAGCTTGGAGTAAGAACATGGCCGAGCGCGGCCAACTTCGTTTTGATGGACATCGGCCCAAGGCATAAGGAGCTTTGCGTCGAGATGCACAAGCGTGGCGTTCTGTTGCGCGACCGTTCGGTAGACCCAGGTTGTGAAGGGTACGTGCGCATCACAGTCGGTGTGGAGGAGCATGTAACGCGGGGCATTGCGGCGTTGCGCGAGTCGTTGTTCGCTATGGGTTGGGCCCCGGCAGAAGGTAGAGGACGAGCATGAGCGACATTGCAGAGGAAGTGGGAGTTGCGCCGCAGCCTATAGGACCCGAGCGCATCGGAGTCGTCGAGCGCAACACGACTGAGACGAAGATTTCTTTGCGCCTGAATGTCGATGGAAAGGGAAGCTATGTTGTGTCGACGGGGATACGCTTCTTTGATCACATGCTCGAGCTTTTCACTCGTCACGGAGGCTTCGACCTTCAACTCAAGTGCATTGGAGACCTTGACGTCGACCAGCATCACACGGTCGAAGACGTCGGCATCGCCCTTGGCGAGGCCTTTGCCGAAGCGCTCGGAGACAAGAAGGGCATTTTGCGAGCGGGCTACTTCGTGATGCCAATGGATGAAACCCTTGCGATTGCGGCAGTTGATCTATCTGGTCGTGTCGCGTACGTAGTCGACGACCAGGTGAATGTTCCGGTGGTGGGCGATCTTCAGTCCGAACTGGTTGTGGACTTCTTTGAGGGATTTGCCCGGGGAGCGAAAGCGAACGTTCACGTAAAGATCATGTACGGCCGCAGCAACCACCACAAGATCGAAGCGATTTTTAAAGCCTTCGCCAGGGCTTTGCGAGGCGCGTGTTCTCGCGACGAACGTATGCGTGAGCTGTTGCCAAGCACTAAGGGGTTGCTATGAGTATTGAGCTTTCCAAGCACGTTCGCGACGAAGCAATTGCGTCCATCCAGCAATACTTCGAAAGGAATATGCCGGAACCGATTGGTGAGCTCGCGGCCGGTCTGCTGCTGAATTACTTCGTGGAGGAGATCGGTCCGGCGATCTATAACCAGGCGATCTCTGATTCCCAGGTCCGAATGCAACAGAGGGTGATGGATATCGAAGGAGAGCTGTACGAAGACCCTTTTCAGTATTGGCACAAAGCCAAGGCGAAGCGAAGTAGATGATCGCGGTCATTGATTACAAGGCGGGCAATCTCACCAGCGTGGTCAAGGCGCTTCGGTTTCTGGGCGCGAACGACGTTGTTGTGACGCAGTCTCCTGAGGATGTGCTTCGCGCGGACAAGATCGTGTTGCCTGGCGTTGGGCACTTCCGGGCTACTCAGTTGCTGCATGACTTGGGTTTGGATGAGGCTTTGCGAGTCGCGCTTGGTGAGGGTGTTCCGTTTCTGGGGATTTGCGTGGGGTTGCAGTGGCTTTATGAAGGGTCTACTGAAGCTCCGGAAGCTGATGGGCTTGGTTGGTTTGCGGGGAAGTGCGAGCGGTTTCCGACTGCGTTTGATGGGAAGGAGTTGAAGACTCCTCATGTTGGGTGGAATTCGCTGGAGGCGATTCGGCCGGATTCTCGGTTGTTGAAGGGTGTTGAGGCGGGAAGCTTTGTGTATTACACGCACTCCTGGAGAGCTCCGGTTTCGGCTGATACTGCGGCTTCGACGATGTATGGAGGAGCGTTTACTGGGGTTGTTGAGCGGGGGAATGTTATGGGAGTGCAGTTTCATCCGGAGAAGTCGGCTGAGACTGGACTGTTGGTGTTGAGGAACTTCTTGGAGCTGTCGTGCTGACGAAGAGGATTATTGCTTGCCTGGATGTTCGCGGTGGACGCGTCGTGAAAGGCGTGCAGTTTGTGGACATTGTGGATGCTGGTGATCCTGCGGAGTTGGCTCATCGGCATGCTCGCGGAGGAGCGGATGAGATTGTGCTGCTGGATATTACCGCTACGCATGAAGGGCGCGGAACGCTGTTGGAGACCGTGAAGCGGACAGCGGAGAAGCTGTTTGTGCCGTTTACTGTTGGAGGTGGAATTCGGTCTGCGGAGGAAGCTGCGGCGGTTTTTGATGCTGGAGCTGACAAGGTGAGTATTAACTCGAGTGCGATTGCGAGGCCGGAATTGATTGGGGAGATTGGTGGAAGCTTTGGAGCGCAGGCGGTGATCGTTGCGATTGATGCTCGGCGAGCACAAAGTATTGATTTTGTTGGAGATGCTGAGGTTTTTGTTTCTGGGGGAAGGAAGCCTACGGGGCTTAGGGTGATTGAGTGGGCGGTGGAGGCGGAGGCGCGGGGGGCGGGGGAGATTTTGTTGACCAGCATGGATGCGGATGGGACTCGGGGCGGGTTTGACTGCGAGCTGACGCGGCGGGTTTCCGAGGCGGTGCAGATCCCGGTGATTGCGTCGGGTGGTGCTGGGTCGGCGGCGCACTTTGCCGAGGTGTTCCTGGCGGGTAAGGCCGATGCGGCGCTGGCGGCGAGTATCTTTCACTTTGGGGTGACGGATTCTCGAGCGCTGAAGATTGAGGTGTCGGCAGCGGGTGTTCCGATGCGGATGCCTTGTTGAGGCTGGAGTGAGGGTACCCCCCCACCCCCCTCGGGGGGTACTTTGGCCGTAAAGTAGTCTGCTCAGGCGGGTTACGCGGCAAAGTATGACTTGGTCCGGGGGTACTCTTGCCGTAAAGTCTTCTATTCAGGCGAGTTAGGAGGCAAAGTACCCCCTGTCCTGCACGGAGGGCGGGAGAGTTTTGCCTGGTTGGGCGCGGTCGAGTGGGGTGCTTTTTGGGCCTGTTTCTATTATAGGCTTCCGCGTGGGGTAACTATGCCAACTCTATTGGGAACAACATACTTGACTCAGCAACCCAAATAGGTTGTGGCGTCGAGCAAAATGCTCCCTAGTTCTGGGGTCTCCTAAACCAATAGGAGACCAAGATGACCACATACTACACATACAAAGAGTCTCAGATGTGCCAAGATGGGCGGCTCTGAGTGCTTGTCCTACTTGTTCTCCTACTTTACAACTGTCCCTATAAGGATGCTCAGAGCAGTTCTGAAATTCTCCTGCGGAACTTCTTCTCCCACTGTGAACACATAGTGTCCAGGCACGTTGGGGTCATGTTTCCAAAGATCATAGTTGACCCCTGTGTAGTATCTGGCGGCGGCTTTGAACGTGGCCCTGTAGCTTACACAAACAGTGAGTGCCATCGAGAAAATTGGGTTGCCTCCGATATACCCTTCCTCAATTTGTCGCGCAGCAGCCTGAATACTGTGGTTTTGCGCGAAGATGCCCCCCGGGAAAATAATCTCTCCGGATGTTCCCTCACGCGCCAACGACTCCTCACATTGCCGTTTCAAGGCTTCAAAGGGATGGGGCTTAGAAACACTAAGTATATGTACAGCGGGGTCGATACTAACTCCGAGGGCGGGTGTGCGTCCGTGGTTCTTCATTTCGAGAACAACTTGGACCCAAGCGCCGTCATGCGTAAACGTGAGTGGCCCAGAAATATGAGCTTTTACCGACAACCAAGGTCTCTCCGCCAACTCCACCTGCAACTCGTCGGATTCGAGAGTGCTGTTAGCAGCTTTGAGGTTGCTCTCCATGATGTTGGTTTGCCGAATGTAAATCACGATCTGCCCAAATACAGCTATCGCCTGAACGACGGCAGCAAGAGCAACGATTACGGTGAGGATGAATTCGCGGTGTTTAGCAGACGCATCCTCTCTTTCCTTTTCCTTTCGTGCATTAGCTTCTTGATTGCTCTCTTGAGTTTGCTCTACTTGTACAACCAGAGGCCGCGCACGTGTGCCTGGTTGGTCTCCATTTCTTTGCTCGGCTACGTGTGCGGCATCGGTGGATGCTGGTTGACGTATGTCTTGAGCATGTAGAGACAGTGCAACGAACAGAACCATCAATGCAGTGGATTTCAACATGCGCCATTCTTACACCTACGAAGAAAGGTTTGAATGCAGAAAACTTTTGACTGTATAGCTCTAGTGCTGCGACCATCTGGGGTACAGGTAAATGCTCTGCTGCCAAATTCTTGGCAAAAGACACCGCTGAGAGGATTGCGCGCATGGATAGCCACGAACAAGGGAAACCTAATCGCAAAGAGCGAAGGCTTCCTCTTCAGCGTCCTGATCCTTCCGAGTCTGGACAGGACATCCCTATGCAAACACCCTACGGAGGCACATCACAAAATTCAGCTACGAGGGTTATTGCTGGGGGATTGTTCGCTCTGTTTTGTGCTCTTGTCATCGCGGCACTCGCTGTTTTCGGAGTCATCAATATGCTGCTAGGACACTTGTTAATGTTCTTAGCAGCAGTGGTTGGAACGCTCATCATCTGCACGGAGATAATCCCATCTCGGCCACCACGTCACAAAGTCATCTCAACTCTAATCCTGTGTTTGCTGCTCGGTGTTGGCGATGCTGCGATTGTGAAGTCAAAATACTCCGGAGTCGAAGTACCACAGCCAATTCAGCCCGAGCCACAGGTAACCGTGACAGGTTATGTAGGCTCACTAGCTCCTTATGCTGAAGGAACGAAATTTGCGGGAATTACATGGCATCCGAATGAGGTTGATGTCCGCGCTGACATAGCAACAGGTTCGACCGACATTGAAAATTTGGACTTCACTATTCAGATGGACACAGAGATCGTGGGAATAGGACAAGCAACCAAGATTCCAGGGTGCACGATGTTCCCTGCTGGAGCTGTGGTAGCGATGGGAGCCACCATTTTAGATAGCAAGACTAGAAAACCTGTAGCTATTCCACTTAGTAGGGAAATGGCCTTGGCTCCCACTTACCGGGTGCAATGTCCAAGCGTTTTTGCGAACACAGTTATAAGCTTTTCCATTGCTTCGGTAGCAGTGAATCCGGGGCCGCCAAAAGCTGGCAAACAAGTGTGGCCGTGGCAAACCCCCAAGTCCCTCAGTATCAAGGGAACATACGAGACTCGCGAAGGTGGCGCGTTCGTGACTAACCCTCTCGAATACTCCATCAATTTCAAAAGTTATTGAAACTATTAGCCACGAACTAGGACAGTAATTATGAGTACAGATAAACCATCTAAAGAGTTCGAGAAGTTCGACAAGGCTATGGACAAGATCATGGCTGTGTCCAAGGCAGAGCTAGACAAGCGGCTAGAGGCTGCTAAGAAGGTCAAGCAAGGCAAGAGATACCCAAAGTCTGCAAAGAATTCCCCCGCTGGTTCCTAGCCAACGGAGGATATAGCTAGAAGGTAAGACGCGGGGCGTAGAGTTTGGCAGGCATCTTAGGAAGACGCGCTACCGAAGCCAAGAGTCGTTTCACTTCTGCTAGTTGTGCAGCGATTGCAGGATCAAGCTGAATGTTCATGATCTGTTCTTTCAGTACAAAGTGACGACACAGGCATCCACGCGCTGTGTCGTCCACCTGCATCCTACGCTGTAAGCGTCAGTTGCTTGTATGTGAGCCGACGACCGAATCCCTGTTCGACAACCAAAGCCAACCGTCCACTGTCCCCGATGTCTTTGCGGTTGTTGTAGCGGAACACTTGCTCATTCACATACTTGTCCAGATGGAACGGGCGAACACTCACATAGGTTCCATTCAGGCCGCGCTTCAACAGGCTCCAAAAGTTCTCAATGCCGTTGGTGTGGATGTGCGAATTCACGTAGCCCTCAACGTGATTGATAATCTCGTGGAAGTAAGTCCTGTTCGCAATGAACGGATATGCTGCGTGTTCGTCTGTGATGATGTGTGCACCCGCTGCTACGTTGGCGAGGACTACAGGCTGCATGGTCTCTCTGAAACGATCCTCAACCATCCCAGCGCGAACCTTGCCACCACGCTCTAGCATTCCCAACACGATGGACTTGCCATTCTGTCCATACATTGTCGTTCCTGCTATGCGCTTGGACTTGTGCATGTTCTTTGCCTTACCACCGATGAAGGTCTCATCAATTTCTACAGGGCCACCGCGTCCGAGCTTCTTGGGGTTCTTGTCCTTCATTGCAGTACGGATGCGATGCAGCATGAACCATGCCGACTTCTGAGTGACGCCAATGTTCCGCGCGATCTCATAGCTGGATACACCGTTCTTGCAGTTGGTAATCATCCAGGTTGCAGTCAGCCACTTGTCTAGGCCTAACGGTGAGTCCTCATAGATGCTTCCCACCTTGACTGAGAACTGAGACTTAGCGTGGCGGATTTTGCACTGCCATACGCGACGGGTAGGCATGTACTTCACTTCCTTGGAGCCACAGTTCGGGCAAACAACCACCCCATCTTTCCACCGCTTTGCGATCAAGTAGCTTACGCAGTTGTCGGGGTTAGAGAAGTAGACGATTGCTTGCTGGAGTGTCTTGAGGCTTTCCATTGCTCAAATGTAGCTCGTTTTGGTTGCTGAGTCAAGTATGTTATTACCACTCTATTTGGTTTGGAATGTTGGGTTTAGGTGGTTTAGGGGCTTGACAAGATTTGTCCAACGCGGGTCCTGCGCGGACGGCGGGGGGCTTCGCGTGGTGGGCGCTCGGTGGGGGTGGGGGGCAGGGAGGAAGGCAATTTGGTCGTTGCGCCTGCGGCTTCACTCCGGCCCGCGGCAGCGAGGTAGGGGCTTTTTCGTCTTACTAGCCGCGTCGGGGATTTCGATTCGTGGGGTGTATGCTTTTGCACGCGCCCAACATAACTAGGAGAGCGGATTCTAATGAATCCGGGGTATGTTTCCATGATTGAACGGATAGAGATTGCAGGCTGTGCCAGCTATGGTGACAAAGTAGAAGAAATGGATGGCCTCGCGGCGATTAATTTTGTCTACGGTCCCAATGGAGCGGGTAAAACTACAATTTCCCGTTTGATTGCCGATACTAGTCCCTACTCGGGGTGCGCGGTACATTGGCATCGCGGCACCGCTATGGAGGCGATGGTTTACAACCGAGATTTCGTCGAGGCGAACTTCAACACAAGCGCGGATCTCGAAGGAATTTTTACACTTGGGCAAGAGAATATTGAGACCCAGAACAGAATTGGTCAGGTGAAAAGGGACGTCGAGGGCCTGACACAGAGAATAGAGCAGCTCACGCTCACGTTGGGGGGAGCGGACGGGCGAGGCGGAAAGCGAGGTGAGCTTGATGCGGTTGAGTCCGCATTTCGGGATGAATGCTGGAAGGTGTTCACGGTTCACGACGCGAAGCTGCAGGGAGCTTTAACTGGTTACAGAGGAAACAAGCAAAAATTCAAAGAGAGGCTGCTAGCCGAGTGTGCAAAAGATATTCCAGCGCCACCGCAGCAGGCGGAGTTGGAAGCTAAGGCACTATCCGTCTTCGGTGCAGAGCCGGTTGCCCAACGGGTTCTTACTGAGGTGGACAGCGTTGCGTTTTTGGCGTGGGAAACGGATCCAATTCTCAAAAAAAAGGTGATCGGTAAGACCGACGTTGACATCGCCGCAATGATCCAAAAACTCAGCAGTAGTGACTGGGTGAAGCAAGGAATTGAATTTTATGAGTTGAATGACGGCGTATGCCCGTTTTGCCAGCAGAAGGCCCCCCACACCCTCGCTGCGAGTTTAGAGGAATACTTCGATGATGCATTCACGCAGGATACGGCAGCCATTGCCGCGCTGCGGAGTGGGTATAAGCTCGAGGGCGATCGAATTCGGCTCGCAATGCAAGCGGACATTGACTCCGGAACCAACTTCCTCGATGTTGAAAAGCTCAAGGCGGAGAAGGCACTTTTCGAGACCCGCTTCCAACTCAATCAGCAGCGTATCGAAACGAAAGTTAAGGAACCGAGCCAAGCCGTAGTGCTAGACCAGGTGGACTCTGTATTAGCTGCAGCGAGGCAGCTCATCGCGGATGCGAACGACAAAATTCGTGCTCACAATGTTGTGGTCGCAAACCTTGCATCGGAAAGGAGAAAGCTCACTGATCAAGTATGGGCGTTTTTCGCTCAAATCGAGATCACACGGCCGCTTGCTAAGTACAAGGCCGATAAGGCAGACGTGGAGAAGGCAATCGCTCGGATTGAAGAGCAAATTAACACTGCGAAGCCGGAGAAGGCCGCGAAAGAAAATGAAATCAAGACGCTTGAAAAAAGCACTACAAGCGTGCAGCCGACTGTCAGTGAGATCAATAAAATTCTACGAGGTTTCGGCTTCCGAAACTTCACGATCGAAGCCAAGGGTAGCAACTTCTACAGGATTTGCAGGCCAGATGGTAGCGACGCGAAGAACACTTTGAGTGAAGGAGAACGAAGCTTCATCACGTTTTTGTACTTCTATCATCTCTTGCGTGGCAGTAAGACGGAAACCGGCATGACAGGCAATCGAGTGGTGGTCTTCGACGACCCCGTGTCGAGCTTGGACAGCGACGTGCTATTCATTGTTGGCACATTGATCAGAGAAGTAATCGAGGAGGCACGGTCGAAGGCTGGACAGATCAAGCAAGTCTTCGTTTTGACTCATAACGTTTACTTTCACAAAGAAATTACGTTTAACGCGGCGAGGTGCGCTGGCGTTGCCTTGAAGGGTGAGACGTTCTGGGTAATTCGGAAGATTAATGGGATATCGAAAGTTCAGAAACATGCCACCAACCCGGTCACTACTTCCTACGATTTGTTGTGGTCAGAGGTCCGCGAGCGGAATCTGGCTAGCCAAACAATTCAGAACACGCTGCGACGGATTCTTGAGAGCTACTTTCGTGTTCTTGGAGGCATGAGCCAGGAAGACATACTTTCCCATTTCGCAGGGGAGGAGAAGCTGATATGTAAATCGCTGTTGTCGTGGATAAATGATGGCTCTCACGCTATCCCTGATGACTTATTCGTCTCTCTTGATGAGGGTATGGTGGAGAAATACCTAGCCGTGTTTAAGAATGTGTTCGTCAACCTGCGCCAGTTAAATCATTACAACATGATGATGGGTGGTCCTCCTGCCATCGAGACAGACGCTGCGCTTTAGCGTCTGCGGCACGCGCAATTGTCTTTTGGCTCTCCGCAGTATCCGCAGTACTTCTCATGTATGTAATACGCGATGGGCACGCTAGGATATTGAACGTACCCTTGGGTCAGGTGGAAGCCACACATTCGACAATAATTGTGTCCATCTTTTGCGTAGCCCGCGCATTCACTGCATCGACCGTTGCTTCCCATAAGGTGAGAGTACCCCTCGGCCCGCACTCCGAGGCAAGCTAACATTTGAGAGATTAGGGACTGGTGAGAGGTCGGCGTTGTTAAGATTGGGGGATGGCTGCGAAGAAAAGTGCGGGGTTAAAGTTGCCGGGGCGGCGGTTGGCGGAGGCTGGGTGGGCTGGCGGGGAGCTGGTCGGGGTGGGGGCGCATGGGCGGCCGCTTTGCCGGTGGTGTCGGATGGAGATTCTGGCTAAGCGGCGGCGGACGTTTTGCTCGGCGTATTGCGTGCACCAGTGGAGGCTGCGGTCGGATCCGGGGTATCTGCGGGACCAGGTGTTTCTGCGGGATAAGGGCGTGTGTGGGTTGTGTGGGACCGATACGGTGGCGGCTTATGCGGAGTTGAAGCGGAGTCGGGGGAAGGTGCGGGGGGAGTTGCTGGAGGTTTGGGGGATGCGGTCGGTTGCGGCGACCACCCCAGCGGGCAAAAAACGCCCGCCGGGGACCCCGACTCGGCGGTCGTTGTGGGATGCGGACCATGTGCGGCCCGTGGCCGAGGGGGGTGGGGAGTGTGATTTGGATAATCTGCGGACGCTTTGTCTTTGTTGCCATCGGGAGGTTACGGCGGATTTGCGGCGGAGGTTGAAGGGTTAAGGGCAAAGGCCAAAACGAAGGTATCCCAGGGGCTAAAGCCCGCTTCTTGCGAGATGCGTTGATGTCCGGGCTGCAGCCCGGACCTATCTTAGGGGCAAGGGCAAAGACAACGGCGACAAAGGCAGAGGCAAGAACGGGAGAAAGCAGGTTCGCTCGCTGCGCTCGGAATGACAGCCAGAAGGGCAAGAGCAAGAGCAAGAGCAAGGGCAACGGCAGGGGCAAAGGCAAAGGTCTTGCGGTTGAGAACCATGGGGCAGCTTGCGGCTGCTGGCTGGGTGGCGGGTCCTTCGGCTTCGCGCTTCGCGCTGCGCTCAGGATGACAGTTCTGTGGCAGGCAGGTTCTTCGCGCTGCGCTCAGGATGACAGTTTTGTGGCAGGCCGGCCCTTTGACTGCGCCCTGCGCTTAGGATGACGGTTCCGTGGCGAAAAGAAATCCGAGGGTAATGGGCGGCGCGTAGTTTAACTGGGTGGAGAATAGACGGTGTGAGGTTGGTGCTATGGGTCTGCGGGCTAAGGCGCTGTTTCTTGATCGCGATGGGGTGATCAATCACGAGGTGGGGTATCTGCATGCCGCGGAGGAGGTGCGGTGGGTGGAGGGGATCTTTGAGCTTTGCAAGGTGGCAGTGGGGTTGGGGTACAAGCTGGTGGTGGTGACGAACCAGTCGGGGATTGCAAGGGGGATGTATACGGAGGCGGAGTTTGAGGTGCTGACGGCCTGGATGCTGGAGGAGTTCGTGAAGCGGGGCGTGGCGCTGGATGCGGTGTACTTCTGCCCGTTCCATCCTGAGGGTGTTGGGAAATACAAAAGGGAGCACGAGGATCGGAAGCCGGGGACAGGGATGCTGCGGCGGGCGGCGAAGGACTTGGGGGTGGAGCTCGGCGCGTCGGTGATGGTGGGGGATCGGTGTACGGATGTGGTGGCGGCGAATGCGGCGGGATTGCGGACGGCGTTCTTGCTGGAGGGGACGGAGACGGCTGGGTGCAAGGGCGAGTACAAGACGGTGAAGACGCTGCACCAGGTGCAGGAGTGGCTGGTGGTGGCCGCGGCGGCTAGTGCGGATGAGGTCGCGCATGGGGATGCGGACCTCGACGGGGCTTTGGAGTAGGCTGGAATGATGCAAGGGATGCGGGATTTGCTGCGCGGGTCGTTGGGGAGAAGTTTGCGCGAGCTGCCGGATGAGGATCGGCTGATGGCGGCGTGGCCGGTGGCTTGTGGAAGCGCGCTGGCGGGGCATGCGCAGGTGATGTATCTGGATGCCGAGAATTGGCTGCATGTGCGGGTGGACGGGGCGCAGTGGATGCAGCAGTTTGTGTCCATGCGGTCGGCGCTGGCGAATGATTTGGGGAGGATCGCGGGGGTGAAGTTGGGCGGGATACACTTTAAAAGCAGGGGATAGAGCGTAGAGGATAGGGGATAGAGGTTATGGGCGAGGGACGGTTGGCGGTTTCGGTGGAGGATGTGCGGCATGTCGCTGATTTGGCGAATTTGGAGCTGACGGCGGAGGAGTTGCCGCGGATGGCGAGGGATTTGAATGCCGTGCTGGGGTATATTGCGCAGATGAATGAGCTGGATACGTCGAGTGTGGTGCCGATGGCGCAGGTGGGGCAGGCGCTGGGATTGAAGGCGGCTACTGGGGGAGAGACGCTAAGGGCGGATGTGGTGAGGCCTTCGGTGGATCGGGGGGCGGTGATGGCGGAGGCTCCTGAGACGGATGGGAGGTTTTTTAAGGTGCCGAAGGTGATTGAGCGGTAGAGGTTAGAAGCAGATTCCCAGAGGGAATGACAGAAAGAAATGCAAGGGCAAGGGCAAAAGCAAGGGCAGGAGCAACAGCAACAGCAAGAGCAACAGCAACAGCAAGAGCAAGAGCAACAGCAAGTGCAACTGCAACTGCAAAGACAAATACAGGGATCCTTCGCTTCGCTCTAGGATGACGGCGTAAAACAAGCAACGGCAACGGCAAGAGCAACGGCAAGAGTTCGGTAAGGAGTAGGGCGTACGCATGGCTGACGTGGTGCATTCTTCGATTGAGAACATTTCACTGGCGGAGGCGCGGGCTGCCGTGGTGGAGGGGCGGGTGTCGGCGGCGGCGCTGGCTGAGGAACATTACGAGCGGATTGCGAAGGTTGATCCGGAGATTCATAGCTTCCTGGCTCTGACGCGGGAACGGGCGATGATGCAGGCGGAGAAGGTGGACGCTGCGGTGAAGGCTGGTGATCCGGTAGGGGTGCTGGCGGGTGTGCCGGTGGGAATCAAGGATGTGCTGACCGTGAAGGGCGTGGTGACTACTGCGGGGTCGAAGATTTTGGAGGGGTATCGTCCGCCGTATGACGCGACCGTGGTGGCGCGGCTGGAGGCTGCGGGGGCGGTGGTACTGGGGAAGTTGAATTGCGATGAGTTTGCGATGGGGTCGTCGAATGAGAACTCGGCTTACGGGCCGGTGAGGAATCCTCGGGCGCTGGATCGGGTGCCGGGGGGAAGCTCGGGTGGGTCGGCGGCGGCGGTGGCGGCGGGGTTGTGCGTGGCTAGCTTGGGGACGGATACGGGCGGGTCGATTCGGCAGCCGGCGGCGTTTTGTGGTGTGGTGGGCGTGCTGCCTACTTATGGGCGAGTTTCGCGTTATGGGTTGATTGCGTTTGCTTCGTCGCTGGATCGCGTCGGGCCGTTTGCGCGGTCGGTGGAAGATGCTGCGACGATGCTCGAGGTGCTCGCGGGGGCGGATGAGATGGACGCTACTTCTTCGCATGAGGCTGTGGGTTCGTATGTGGCCGAGACGAAGAAGGATGTTGCGGGGTTGAGGATTGGGGTGCCGGAGGAGTACTTCGGCGAAGGGTTGAATGCGGAGATTCGCGCGGCGATTGAGAAGGCGCTGGATGGGTTACGGGCGGCTGGGTGTTCGATTCATAAGGTGTCGTTGCCGCATACCAAGTACGCGGTGCCTACGTATTACGTGATTGCTACGGCGGAGGCTAGCTCGAATTTGTCGCGGTTCGATGGCGTGCGATTTGGGTTGCGGTCGGAAGATGCTGGGACGCTGGCAGCGATGTTTCGGAACACGCGCGATGAGGGGTTTGGCGCGGAGGTTAAGCGGAGGATTCTGCTGGGGACGTATGTGCTCTCGGCTGGATATTACGATGCCTATTACCGTAAAGCCCAGCAGGTGCGGGCGCTCTTGACGAGGGATTTTGTGCAGGCGTTTGAGACGGTCGACGCGATTGTTGCGCCGGTCACACCTACTGCTGCGTTCAAGCTGGGCGAGAAGACGGATGATCCGCTGCAGATGTATCTCGAGGACATTTATTCGGTGGCGGCTTCGCTCGCGGGGATATGCGGGATGAGCGTGCCTTGCGGAGAGACGGCGGAGGGTTTGCCGATTGGGGTGCAGGTGCTGGGGAAACATTTTGATGAGGCGACGATGCTGCGGGTGGGAGCGGCGGTCGAGGGAACAGGGATTAGGTAAAACCCAAAGACTAAGAAGCAGCAGATTCCCAGAGGGATGACAGAAAGAAAAGCAAGGGCAAGGGCGGGGCGGATCGGATGGTGGTTGAGAACCATGAGGGGTATTGCAGCTGCTGGCTCGGTGGCGGGTCCTTCGGCTGCGCGCTTCGCTCAGGATGA
>Ga0302308_10000578_pt1 | contig 31802 bp, 30 predicted proteins | sample III_Palsa_E3_3_FD_200531 | JGI IMG/M metagenome (GOLD analysis project Ga0302308, IMG submission 200531) | Peat permafrost microbial communities from Stordalen Mire near Abisko, Sweden - III_Palsa_E3_3 | ecosystem: Environmental > Terrestrial > Soil > Palsa > Peat permafrost | place: Sweden...
GTGCGGGCTTCCCCCTCGGCTATGGCGCCCACCCGGGGCACGGGGGCGCTGGTGACATCGCCCACCGCGTAGACCCCTTCGAACTTCGTCGCGAAGGTCCGGGGGTCGACGGCGATCCAGCCATCCTCGGCGAGCGCAGAGTCCTCGACGACCTTGGGGGCGCGGTGGACCGGGACGCCGAGGAAGAGCCCGTACGGCATCGTGTCGCCGTCCGCCAAGGTGGCGGTCTTGGTTGTCGGATCGAGGGAGGTCACCTTGGACTGGGGCCGCCATGCGATGTCCCGTTCGCCGATCGCCTCGAGGATGCCGGCCGAGGCCTCGGGTGAGATGGGTATCGGCGTTGCCATCGGGCTGACGATCGAGATGGTCGACGCGGACCGGCGCCCGTTCCCTTCCAGGTAGTCGTGGAGCATGAGCGCGGTCTCGAACGGTGCGGCCGGGCATTTGAAGAAGTTCCCGAGCACCCCGATGATGACGTCGCCCCCTTCGAACGCGGGGAGGAGCTGGCTGACTCGTGCCGCTCCCTCGACCGTGTAGTACTCCGAGCCCTCCTCGACCAACCCTGGCGTCGCCGCCGGGTCGAGGTCCGCCCCGAGCGCCACGACGAGGATGTCCGGCTCGTAGGTGGCCGCGTCCGTGGTGACGCGTCGACGCTCCGGGTCGATGGTGATGACCGTCTCCTGAGCGAAGCGCACAGACGGCTTGTCCAGATTGGCGTAAGGGACGCGGACGCCGGCCAGATCCGCTCGCCCGAACATCAGGTCGAGTTTCGAGAAGCCGAACACGAAGGCGTCGCTGCTGTCGACGATGGTCACGTCGACCTCGTCGGGCACCTCGCTCGACAGCACCGTGGCCAGTTCCAGGCCGGCAAAGCCCGCACCGAGGATGAGCACGCTCGTCATCGAATCTCCGTTCCCCTGAAATGGGCCGCGGCTCGTCGTTGGTCCACGCGCCGCGGCCAGAGTATTTCATTGCGGGGTTCGGACTCGGGCCGCAGCGGGCCCTTCGTCTCGGCCGGCGACGGGTGCGTCAGGCCCGGAGTTCGAGTCCGGCGAAGGCGCCGGACTCCCTCCAGTCGGCCAGGAGTTGGAAGAACGGCATCGGACCCTTGCCGTAGGAGTTGCCGAGGAAGCCGCCGGTAGCGGCGCGGCCCTCGTTGTTGTAGTAGCCGGGAGTGCACTGGTCCTGGAAGGCGCGGATGTCCCGGGCCGACTCGCTCAGCTGCACCAGCCACTCCTCCTCGGCCTCGCTGGTGGCCTCCACCATCGAGAGCTCGTGGTCGATGGCATGGCGGAGAACGTGGCAGACATGGCCGCTCGACTCCTCGAGGAGGTGCGGGTAGTTGACCGTGAAGCCCGCTTGGGTGTGACCGAGGACGAACATGTTGGGAAAGCCGTGCACATGCATCCCGTGCAGGGAGCGCATGCCATTGCCCCAGTGCTCCGAGAGGCTCCAGCCGCGTGAGCCGATGATGTCGTAGCCGGCCCGTCGCGTGTAGTCGGTCCCTACCTCGAACCCGGTGGCATAAATGAGGCAGTCGACCTCGTAGTGGTGATCGCCGACCATCACCCCGTCGCGGGTGATCGAGTCGACTCCGCGCCCATCGGTGTCGACGAGCGAGACGTTCGGGCGGTTGAAGGCCTGGAGGTACTCGTCGTGGAAGCAGGGCCGCTTGCAGAACTGCCGGTACCAGGGCTTGAGGGCCTCGGCGGTCACCGGGTCCGTGACGATGGCATCCACCCGTGACCTGATCTGTTCCATCTTCTCGAAGTCGGCCAGCTCCAGCATGCTCGCCAGGTCCTGGCCTGCTCCGGTGGGCTGGTCGCGCAGTCTCGTGACCAGCTTGCCGATGATGTCGGTCCAGCCGTCCATCACGAGGTCTTCTTCGGCGTACCCGCCGGAGGTCAGCAGCGTGAAGTTCTCCATCCTGTCCCTCTGCCATCCGGGAGCGAGCGATGCCGCCCAGGACGCCTCCGTCGGCCGGTTGGCGCGGACGTCAATGGAGGAAGGGGTGCGTTGGAACACGAACAGCTGACGAGCGGATGCGGCAACGTGCGGAATGACCTGCACCGCCGTGGCGCCGGTGCCGATGATCCCGACGCGCTTGTCGGCCAAGCCCCACAGTCCGCCGTTGGAGTCGCCTCCGGTATAGGTGTAGTCCCAGCGGCTCGTGTGGAAGGCGTGGCCGGCAAATGCCTCGATGCCCGGGATACCGGGGAGCTTCGGCCGGTGGAGGGGGCCGTTACCCATCACCACGAATTGGGCCGACATGCGGTCGCCTCGATTGGTGAGGATGGTCCAACGGGAGCGGGCCTCATCCCACGCAATGGCCGTGACCTCTGTCGAAAAACATGCCCGGTCGTACAGGTCGAAGCGCCGAGCGATGCGCCCGCAGTGTTCGAGAATCTCCGGAGCTCGCGCGTATTTCTCGCTGGGGACGTACGAGGTCTCCTCCAGCAGCGGGAGGTAGACGTAGGACTCGACGTCGCACTGTGCGCCCGGGTACCTGTTCCAGTACCACGTGCCGCCGAAGTCGCCCCCCTTTTCGATGATCCGGAAGTCGGCGATACCGGCCTGCGCCAACCGAGCGCCGGTGATGAGCCCGGCGAAGCCTCCGCCGATGACGGCGACGGTGACATCGTCGACGAGTGCGGGGCGTTCGATCAGCTGTGTGTAAGGGTCCTGGAGGTAGTGCGCGAAGGGCCCGGTCACCTCGACGTACTGGTCGTTGCCGTCCAGGCGCATCCGCTTGTCCCGTTCGGCCTGGTACTTCTGACGCAGTGCGTCGGCCTCGAACGACGCCGCTGTTGACGTGTCGGCACCGCTCACCGGCGGGAGCTCCTGCGGCCTCGGCGCATCTGCATCGGTCCCCTTCTGCCTCGGCGACGCAGCGTAGTCCCGGCGCTCTCGCTACCCCTTATTTCCTCCGCCGTACCCCTGGTCGTGACCGTGCCGGTGGTCTTGGAAGAACGGCGCCCGGAAGGGATGCGTGGGCGCGGTCGTGGTGGTCGTCGTGGTGGTCGTGGTCGTGGTGGTCGGCACGGTCGCGCCGGCCGCCTGCAGGACGTTCACCGCGTCCTGGTGCTGCTCCGACGTGATGCCGCCGCCTCCGAGGAGTACTCCGGCGAGAGAGAGCGCCTGCTGGGCGGCGGACTGCCGCGCCGCCCCCGGTGGTTGGGCGGCTGTCTCCTTGAGGGCGCTCGCCAGTGCGCCATCGCCCGGCAGCCCCCCGTTGGCGAGAGCTGCGGCGAGTGCGGTCAGGGCGGCACCTTCGGTGTCCGTCTCCTTGGGGACCTGCCGGGTCAGCGCTTGCGTCCGCACATGCTGCTTCGAGGTAGTCACGGCCGGCGCCGTCGGCTGCGTGCCGTTGCCGAGCACGACGAAGACGCCGCCGGCAAGGGCCAGCACAGCGACCGTGGCCAGGGCGAGCAGGCGCAGACGAGCCCTGGCGTGGCGCTCCGGCTCCGGGCGCGCCGCGACGAACGTCGCGGTGCCCTGCGTTGCGGTGCGGGCCGTCGCGTCAGCGGCCGGAGCTGCCTGTTGCGTACGGGGTGGGCGGGTGGGCTCTCCAGCAGCGATCCGCAGCGATTGCAGCATTTCGTTCGCCGACGTGAAGCGACGACGCGGATCGGTGGCCGTGGCGCGCCGGGCGACGTCGCGCAGGGGAGGTGGGATGGACCCCGCGGGGACGGGTTCGGGACCGAGTCGCCGCCCTAGCAACGCCTCCACCATCACCGCCCCGACCGCGTAGAGGTCCGACTGCACCGTCGCCAGTTGACCCGACCTGCGTTCGGGGGCGAGGTAGCCGGGTGTGCCCAGGACGACCCCTGTCATCGTCGCGTCGTCGCGCAGCAGAGTCGGGCTCGCCCCGAGGTCGAAGCTCTTGGCGATGCCGAAGTCCGTGATCTTCGTGTGCCCGTCCTGCTCCAGCAAAATGTTGCTGGGCTTGATGTCACGGTGCAACACCCCCCGCGCGTGGGCCGCGGCCAGGGCGTCGAGCGTCTCGGCCACCACGAGCAGGACGCGCGAGGGCGAAAGGGGCCCTCGGGCGATGATCTCGTCGCGCAGCGTGCTCCCGGGCAGGCGTTCCATCACGAGGTAGGAGGACGTGTGCTCCTCGCCGAAGTCGAGGACGGCGACGATGTGGGGGTGGACGAGCCGTGCTGCGATGAGCGCTTCCTGCTGGAAGCGCTGCCGCATGCCGGGAAGGGCTCGCGTCTCGGCCCGCAGGATCTTCACCGCCGTCGGGCGTTCGAGACGTTCGTCGAAGGCACCGAACACGCGAGCCATGCCACCTTCGCCCAGGAGGCCGTCGATGCGGTATCGCCCACCGATCAGGGGCGCCGTGCGGGTCTCCACCGGGGTTGTGTACCCGGACAGCCGGTTCGGTAGTCCTGCGGGCGGTCGGCCTGGTCAGCCGGCCAGGGCGGCCATCTCACCCATGAGGGTCAACGCGTCAGACGGTGACGGGTCACCGAAGTCGCGGTAGAGGGCGTGCACGTTGGCCACGACCCGTTCCGCCTCGCTCCAACCCGTGTAGGGCCCGAGGTCGATGTCCCGTGCCGCGTCGAGCGGGCTCATTCCGGCTTCGAAGCGCGTCCTGGCTTCTCTGGTCAGGAGCTCGAAGTACTCCTTGAGATCGACGAGCGCGGCGGGGGTCGCTAGTGGACCGTGACCCGGCACGACCACAGTCGGCTGCAGGGCGAGGACGCGGTCACAGGCCGCGATCCAGTTGGCCACCGGCCCCGACCAGACGATCGGGTGGCCGCCGTGGAAGAGGATGTCGCCGGTGAAGACGATGCCCTCCTCCGCCAGAGAGACGACGGCATCCCCGTCCGTGTGGGCAGGTCCGACTTCGATGAGCGACACGGTGCGGCCCCTCACGTGCAGGTCGAGTCGCTGCTCGAACGTGCGGGTCGGCACGGCGAGGGGCACGTCTTCGAAGGAGAACGGGGCGAAGATCCTCTGGACGAATTGGCCGGCCGCGCCCAGCGAGTCCGCCGAGCGCAGCAGTGCCGCCATGGTGGCGGGTGGCAGCTGCAGCATTTCCTCGGCGCAGCGCGCGGTCGAGACGATCTCCGCGTCCCCCAGGAGGGCGTTGCCGTAGCAGTGGTCGCCGTTGGCGTGCGTGTTGACCACCGTCCTGATGCGTTCGGCTGCGGGTGTCGTGGCCCGCATCTGCTCCAGCATCTCCGCCGTGAGGCGCAGATCGAACAGGGTGTCCACCAGCAGGGACTCGTCGTCCCCCGTGATCAGGCCCGCATTGGACCAGCCCCAGCCGCCGTCGGGTTGCAGATAGGCCCAGACGCCGTCCGCCACCTCGTGCAGTCCCTTGGTGTAGGCCATGGCGCGAAGAGCTCCGGTGGGATCAGTAGACCCAGACGGTCGTCCCGACGGGGTCGATGTTGGCCGCCCAGACCCACTCGATGGCCTCGTTGCTGATGCGCGCACAGCCGTGCGACACCGGGTACGGCGGCACCTCGGGGTCGCCGTGAATGGCGTAGCCCTCGTAGAAGAACCGCGGCATCCACAGGGTCCCGAGCGAGTCCGTCACCAAGCCGTCGACCGTGCGGAACGTGTTGAACACGCCGGTGGGCGTGGTCGCCACATCGGTCTGCCCGTCCTCGGTGTAGGTGTAGCCACCGCCGGTCGAGGTGTTGAGCGTCCACAGGAGGTGGTTGTTGTTGACGACCATGATCAGATCGTCTGCCAGGTTGATCTGGATCTCGTAGCCCGACTCCGGCTGCGGCTGCGGGACGACACCCGCTTCGAGTGCGGCCCAGGTGGATGGTCCCACGACGCCGTCGCGGGGGAGATTGGCGGCCTTCTGCAGGGCCCAGACAGCTTGCTGCGTGCTGTCGTCGAAGGAGCCGTTCGTCGTGTCGACCCAATAGCCGAGGGCGTAGAGCTGCGCTTGCAGGGAGGCCACCGCCGGTCCGGTCGAACCCAGCTGGACCGTGGGCGGAATCGGCGGGGGACTGGTCGGCAGCAGCCAGTAGCCCTGCCCCGTCGGCGTGGCGACGATGGCACGGATCGGGTTGGGGTTGGACTGGCCACCCATGGAGCCGTAGAACGCAGCGCCGTAGCTGAAGACGCCGCCATCCTTGGAGGCCAGCCAATAGCCGTTGGCGGTGCCGGCCATCCCGACGATGGGTGCGTTGAGCGGCGTCCCCCCCAACGAACCGAGGAAGGGCGCGGTGCCGTAGTTGAAGATGCCGCCGTCGGATGCCACGAGCCAGTAGCCGTTGCCTCCGGGCGACGCCGCCATGCCCACCACCGGCTGGTTGAGGTGGATCGAACCCGTGGAGCCGTAGAACTGCGCGTCGCCGTAGGCGAAGATCCCGCCGTCAGAAGCGACGAGCCAGTAGCCACCACCGTCCGGGGTGGCGGCCATGCCCACAATGGGCTGGTTCAGCTGCATCCCTCCGGTCGAGCCGTAGAAGTGGGCATCGCCGTAGGAGAAGATCCCGCCGTCAGAAGCGACGAGCCAGTAGCCACCACCGTCCGGGGTGGCGGCCATGCCGACGATCGGCTTGTTGAGCGCGATGTTGCCGGCGGATCCGAGGAAGGGTGCGTCGCCATAGTTGAAGATGCCCCCGTCGGCGGCAACGATCCAGTAGCCCTGCCCATCGTGCGTGGAGGCCATGCCGACCGGGGGCGCGTTCAGGGTCAGCCCGCCGGCGGGGCCGAAGGAGCCGGCGTCACCGAAGTTCACCGGCTGGGCGACGTTGTCCGGGTAGGTGGCGGCCGATGCCGTCCCGGGGGAGATGGCGAGGACAGCCGGCACCAGCGTCAGGCAGCCGACCAGCGCCGCCAGGAGGGCGTGTCCCCGTTTCCTCGCCTGCCGGGGCGATCCGCCGCCCGCGCACTGTGGGGATGTGGTGTCGTGGGCCGGCATTGAGGCTCCTTCGGGTCGACTCCGGTCGTACGCCGAGGGCCGGGTGCACCGATGGTGACGGGCACCCGACCGCACGGGCGCTGATCTGGTGAAGCAGGTCGCCGCACTGTACATGCGCTCCTGGCTGGTCACACAGCGGATGACGCCGCCTCGCCAAGAAGCGAGCAGGGTGCTGTCAGTCCGGTCGCTCCCAGCGCACCACGTCGTCGAGGCGCCCGCTCTCCACGTCGTAGACCAACCCGGCGAGCAACCGGAGCCGGGAGAGATAGGGGGTGCGGGCCAGGACGTCGACGTCGTCGCGCAGCGCGACGGCCAAGTCGTCGATCGGCAGGAACCCCAGGTCGGCCCCGGTGATTTCTCGCAGCTGGGCGTCGGTGACCCCGAGGAGACCGCACTTGGTGTGCTGCATCACGACCACGGTGTCCACGCCCAGGACGCCGCTCGACAGGGCCAGGCTGCGCAGCACGTCCTCGGTGACGCGTCCGCCCGCATTGCGGATGACGTGGGCCTCCCCGAGGTGCAGGCCCAGGACGGCGAAGACGTCGATGCGGGCGTCCATGCAGGTGACGATGGCGAGGTGACGGCCGGGACGGGGGTCGGCCACGCTGGCCCGTGCCGCGGCGTAGGCCTCATTGGCCTGGAGCAGGTCGGAGATCCTTGTCATGCGTCCGGTGGACCGTAACAGCACCCGGCCCGCCGGCCCGTGCTCATCGGCCGGTCCCCGCGAAGCCCTCGCCACGGTGCTGGTCGAGCGCAGGGACGGGCCGCGCCACCTGGGGGAGCGGAAGCCGGATCGGAAAGCCGGGGAACGAGGTCGTCGCCAACATCGCCTCACGGTCGAGCACCGGCGCGACGGGCACGCCCGCGGCGACGAGACGGGTCACCAGCGCGTCGCGGGGCTGGCTCGCCACGGCATCCGCCACCGCCTGTTGCAGCTCGACGCCGCGCCGCCGACGCTCGTCGAAGGCGAGGTCGGCCAGTGGGTCGAGCGCGAGCTCCTCGCACAGCCTCGTCCAGAAGTGCTGCTCGTTGACCACGCCCAGCGCCACCTGGCCGCCGTCGGCCGTGGCGAAGAGGCCGTAGCCGGGCATCGGTTCGGGTGCCGGATCGGCCTGCGACCGCTGCGCGGTCCCCGCTCCGGCGGGACCGGTCCAGGTCGCCAGCACGTCGGTCATGGACACATCGAGGTATGACCCTTCGCCGCTGATGACGCGGCCCAGCGCGGCGGCGCAGATGCCGAAGGCGGCCGTCAGCCCGGAGGCCAGGTCGGCGGTCGGGAGCGGGGGGACCTCGGTCGCCATGCCACCCTCGGGCGTCAGCGCGCCCGACCAGGCCTGGTAGTTCACGTCGTGGCCGGGCAGCAACGCGCGAGGGTCCTGTTGGCCGTAGCCCGAAATGGAGCAGTAGACGATGCGCGGGTTCAGCGCCCGCACGGCCGCCTCGCCGAGGCCCAGCCGGGCCAGGACCCCCGGGCGGAAGCCCTCGACGAGCACGTCGGCCTGGGTGGCCAGCTCCAACACCCGGGCGCGCTGGTCCGCGCGCTTCAGATCGAGCTCGAGGCTGCGCTTGCCTTCGTTCACCGCGGCGAAGAGTCCCGGGTAGAACCGCATGGGGTCGCCGCCCGGCGGTTCCACCTTCAGCACATCGGCGCCCAGCGGGACCAGCAACGAGGTGGCGTACGGCCCCGGGCGCCAGATGCTCAGGTCCAGCACCCGGAGCCCGTCGAGGAACGCCGACGTCGCTGCCATCGAAGAGAGTCTGGCAGCAGGCGCCGGATAGCCTCGGGGGGTGCTGGGTTTCTTCTCGTTCACCGAGGTCACCGACCCGTCGGCGCACGAGGCCTACAACGCCTGGCACCAGCTCGATCATCTGCCCGAGCAGTTCACCATCGACGGGATCGAGTTCGGCTGCCGCTGGGTGCGCTCCCCACGCTGCCGGGAGGCCGAGTCCGCCACGAGTGGTCTGCTGGACGCGTTCCACTACATGACGCTCTACCTCCTACGCGACGAGACCGTGGTGCCCGAGTTCTTCGCGCTGGCCAGGCGGCTGCACGCCGAGGACCGGTTCTTCGCGGCCCGGCGCGCCCTGCTGTCGGGCCCCTTTCCCGTCGTGGGCCGTTGGGCCGCTCCCCGCGTCGCCGTCTCCCCCGAGGCGGTGCCCTACCGCCCGGCCCATGGGGTCCACGTGGTGGTGGGGCCGGCGCTCGACGCCGGGCGGCTGGTGGACCAGCACGGGGTGGCCGGCACCTGGCAGTTCTCCGATGCCGAGCACGGTCGGACCATCACCGTCTCCTTCGTGGACGGCGACCTGTGGCAGGCCGCGGCCGCCCTCGGAACGGGGGGAGGGGAGGCTCCCGAGTGGGCGGGGCCACTCGAGCGAGTTGATGCCTTCCGCTGGGACTGGTTCGCTACGCTGACGCCGCAATGACCAGTCAAAGCAAGTCCAAGGCCCAGCGCCGGGCGGAGAGCCAGCAGCGCGCCGCCGAGAGGCGCGCCGCGGAGCTCCGGGCCCAGCGCATGCGCATCGGCATCCGCGTCGGCGGCGCCGCCATCCTTGTTGTGCTTGTCGTGGTCCTGGTGGTCGGGCTGACGGGGGGCTCGAACAGCGAGCCGCCCAGCGTCACGGACCCCCACCTCGCCTCGCTCGAGCCCATTCCCGCCTCCATGTCCTCCTCGTGGGTGCAGCCCCCCGCTGGGACGAAGGGTCCCGAGACCGTCCCTGTCCCGACGGGGCCGAAGTTGGCCACGCTGCTCAATGCCGCCACGGGCCAGACCATCGATGGGGTGCAGTGCCAGACCAACCAGCAACTGGTCCTCCACGTCCACACGCACCTGACGATCTTCGTGAACGGGAAGGCCCAGGTGATCCCCTACGGCATCGGGATTCCCGGCTTCCAGGCTCAGCAGACCCCAAACGGGCCCTTCGTCTCGACGGGAAGCTGTTTCTACTGGCTGCACGTGCACGCCGAAGACGGGATCATCCACGTCGAGTCGCCCAGCACGACCCTGTCCTTCACCCTGGGCCAGTTCTTCGACGAGTGGGGCATCCCGCTCAGCTCCACGCAGGTCGGCCCGGCCACCGGGAAGGTGACGGTCTTCTTCACCTCGCCGGGCAAGAAGGCCATGCTCTACACCGGCAACCCCCGGGACCTCCCTCTGGGCGACCATTACCAGATCCAGCTCGTCGTCGGCACCCCGATCGTGGCTCCCGTCCAGGTCACCAACTGGGGCGGTCTGTAGGTCGGCGCGGTTCGACGGCCTACGTCTACCGCACGTTCCAGTGGGCCGTGGACTCGGCGTTGTGGTCGCCGCCCAGCAGCGCGGAGAAGATCGCCGGCGCCTCATGGGGCAACAGTGAGAGATGGCCCTCACCGGGGACGACGTTGACCGAGGCCTGAGGGATGTGGCGCTTGAGGAAGGCTCGGTAGCCCGGCGGCCCTGTCTGGTCGTCGCCGCCTTCCCAGATGTCGACCGGAACGTGGATCTCCTCGAGCGAGAAGCCCCAGGGATCTCCGAAGATGCGGTAGTCCTGCACGCAGCCTTCGGTGCCCTGGCGCATGGCCTCCCGGACGAACGCCAGCGCGTGGTCGGGCGGTCCCCATTCGGACAGCACCGTGCGGTCGGCCGGAGGGAACGAGCGCACGATGGCGCGGAACAGCCGGGCGTTGCTGGCGTTGACGATGCTCACCTTCATGAGCGTCGACGCCAGCCAGGGCGTGTGCCGCGTGAGGAGCAGCAGAGCACGGTCCTCGACGCTGAGCCCGCGGGTCGTGCCGTAGAGGTCGAGCGGCACGGCGCTCGAGAGCAGCGCCACTGCCGTGACGCGGCCCTCCATCTTCGCCGCGCAGATGGCGGCGTAGGGGCCGCCGGCCGACCAGCCCATCACCGCGAACCGCTCGATGCCCAGAGCCTCGGTGAGCTGGGCGACGTCGTCCGGCCAATCCGTGAGACGGCGGCCCTGTTGGTAGGTGGAGAGGCCCATGCCGGGCCGATCGGGCGAGACGAGTCGGATGCCTTTGGCGACGGCAGCTTGGTGGGCGGGCGCCGCGTCGAGCCGGGAGCTGAGACCGCCGTGGAAGCTCAGTACGGGAAACCCGGTCGCGGTGCCGTACTCCTCGTAGGCCAGCAGCCGCCCGTCGGGCAGGGTCACCGATCCCGTCACGCCAGCCAGACTCCCGCCGCCGCCGCCGCCGCCGCCGCCTCGCAGCGCAACGGCTGCGGGCGCCCGCGACGCCCGGGATCAGCAGGTGCCCGCACGCAAGCACGCTATAGGGTTCGGGCATGAGTCCGAACGTCGACGAGCTCGTTGATGGCCTCTTGGCTGACTTCCCACCTGCGACGACTGCACCAGAGGTGTTTCTCGGGGAGCAGTTCGACCGCGGTCTGGCTTGGGTGCACTTCCCGCCCGGCGCGGGCGGCCTGGGCCTGACGCCGGGGGACCAGCAACGGGCACAGGTGCGGCTGCACGCGGGCGGCGCGCCGGTGGCCGGCACTCGCAACCCCATCGGATACGGCATGTGCGCGCCCACCATCGTCACCCACGGCACGCCCGAGCAGCAGGCGCGCTACCTCCGCCCCCTCTTCACCAGTGAGGAGATCTGGTGCCAGCTGTTCAGCGAGCCGGGCGCGGGGTCCGACGTGGCGGGGCTCTCCACCCGGGCCGAGCGCGACGGCGAGGAGTGGCTCCTCAACGGGCAGAAGGTCTGGACCACCCTGGCGCACATCTCGTCGTTCGGCCTCATCGTGGCGCGCTCGAATCCCGACGTGCCCAAGCACAAAGGAATGACGGCGTTCCTCGTCGACATGAGGGCGCTCGGCGTCGAGGTGCGGCCGCTGTTCCAGATCACCGGGGAGGCCGAGTTCAACGAGGTCTTCTTCACCGATGCGCGGTTGCCCGACTCGGCTCGCATCGGAGGCGAAGGCGACGGATGGCGGGTCGCGGTGACGACGCTGATGAACGAGCGGGTCTCCATCGGCGGTGCGGTGACCCGGCGTGGCGGCGGGCCCGTGGCCGAGGCCATCAGGATCTGGAAGGAGCGCTGGCAGGGGGACACCTCCGCCCATGCCCTCGCCCTGCGCGATCGGCTCGTCTCGAGCTACATCCGCATGGAAGCGCTGTCGATGACCAACGCCCGCGCCGCGCAGACCCGCAAGGCCGGCACGCCCGGTCCCGAGGGCTCGGTGGCCAAGCTGGCCTATGCGGAGGAGAACAAGCGGGTCTACGACCTCTGCATGGACCTGCTGGGCAATGACGCCATGCTGTTCCCGGCGGGATACCCCATGCTCCGCCCCGACCTCGTCGGCATGAATTCGCCCGACGTGCGCAAGATGTTCCTCCGGGTCCGGGCGAACTCCATCGAAGGCGGCACCTCGGAGGTCATGCGCAACATCCTCGGTGAACGCGTGCTGGGCCTTCCGGGCGACGTCCGGACCGACAAGGAGCTCCCGTGGAAGGACGTCCCGCGCAGCTGAGCGGGGGAGCGTCGTGAGGGAGTCCGACATCAAGGCGGAGAAGCGCGCCGCCGCGGAGACCGCGGCCGCCCTGGTCGAGGACGGCATGTGGGTCGGGCTGGGCACCGGTTCCACGGTGGCCGAGTTGGTCCCGGCCCTCGCGGCGCGCCGCCTGGACATCACCTGTGCGGCGACGTCGCCCGCGACCGAGCAGCTCGCGGTGGCCGAGGGGCTCGAGGTGCGGTCGTTCACCGACATCGAGCGGCTCGACATCGCCATCGACGGAGCCGACCAGGTCGACCCGCGCGGTTGGCTGATTAAGGGCGGAGGAGGGGCGCAGACCCGGGAGCGGATCGTGGCCGCGGCGGCCGATCGGTTCGTGGTGATCGTGTCCTCCGACAAACCCGTCGATCGGCTGCACGCCCCGGTTCCGCTCGAGCTCCTGGCCTTCGGGCTGGCCTCCACGCTGCGCGCGCTGCCCGGTGTCGCGCTGCGCAACGTGCCGGTGACGCCCGATGGCGGTGTGATCGCCGACTATCACGGTGAGGTCGGCGACCCAGCCGAACTGGCCGCCGAGCTCGACGCCGTCCCGGGCCTCGTCTCCCACGGCTTGTTCCCGCCCTCCATGGTTTCGACCGTCCTCGTCGCCAGCGGCGACCAGGTGGAGATGCGCCAGATCGCCTGAGCGGACGCGCGCTCGGGTGGGATCCCTACGCCGCCGGGGTGAACGTGACCGGCAGCGAGGTGGGCGAGCGGAACACGTCGCCACGGATGTGCGGATCGTCTCCGGCCTCGTCGAGGGTCAGGTCCGGCAGACGGTCGAACACTCGGTTGAGCAGGGCCCGCGTCTCGAGCCGGGCGAGATGCATGCCGAGGCACATGTGCGGCCCATGGGCGAACGCAATGTGGGGCACGGCGGGCCGGAAGATGTCGAACGATTCGGGGTCCTCCCACCGGGTCTCGTCGTGGTTGGCCGAGCCGATGTGGGGCGTGATGCTCTCGCCGGGGCCGAGGGAGACGCCGCCGATCTCGACCTCGCAGGTCGTCGTCCGGTTGATGGTCAGCAACGGCGGCTCGCAACGCAGGCCCTCCTCAATGGCCTGGGGCAGCAGCGATCGGTCGCTGCGTACCGCCTCGAGCTGGTCGGGGTGCGTGAGGAGCAGGTAGAGGAGGTTGCCCGACGAGCGGTAGGTCGTCTCGGCCCCGGCCGGGAGCAGCAGGCGGAGGAAGGAGTAGATGGCCTCGTCGGTGAGCTTCTCCCCGTCCACTTCGGCGCTGACCAGATCGCTGATCACGTCCTCGGCCGGGTGGGCGCGCCGCTCGGCGACCACGCCGGCGAAGTAGTCGCGCAGCGCCTCGGACGCGGCCAGTCCGCGGTCGATGTCCGCCACCAGGCCGATGAGCTCGACCGACCAGCGTTGGAACTGCGTGAAGTCCTCCTCGGGCAAGCCCAGCAGGCGCGCGATCACCCGGACCGGGAACTCGAACGTCAGCTGGCGCACCAGTTCGGCCTGGCCGTCGGCGACGAAGCGATCGATCTGCTCGTCGATGATCGGGCGGATGAACTCGGGCTCCCAGCGGGCCAGGGCCTTCTCCCGGAAGGCGTGGGCCACCAGGTTGCGGTGGCTGCGGTGCTCGGGGTCGTCCATCCCGAGGATCATGTGACCCATCACCATGCCGATGGTCACGTCGTAGCCGGTCGAGGTGAACGTCTTGGCGTCGCGCAGAATGCGCGAGCAGTCGTCGTAGCGGTAGGCGATCCATCCCGGTTCGACGTCGATGCCCTCCGGCAACGCGTCGGGCGAGATGGTGAGGCCCATGTGCACCGGCGTGTCGCGGCGCTTGGCGACCAGGTCGGGGTAAGGGTCCCGCGTCGTCCCGGCCACCACATCGTCGAAGGCGTTGAACGGGTCGTACTCCTGAGCATCGGATAGTGCCATGGCGCGCTTCCCTCCCGCAGCTGTTCTGTGACGTCCGTGTCAGGCTACGGCGTGCGGGGGTGGCCACGCACGCGCCCGGTTCCGGGACGACGCGGGGCCCGACGGCGTAGGCTCCGCCCTGCATGCAGACCCTCCGCACCCCCGACGACCGCTTTGCCGACCTGCCCCAATACGGCTTCTCGCCCCACTACGCCGAGGTCGCCGACTCAGAAGGCGGCACGCTGCGGGTGCACTACCTGCGGGAGGGCGACCCCTCGGCGCCGGTCGTCCTGCTCATGCACGGCGAGCCCTCGTGGTCCTACCTCTATCGGAAGATGATCCCCGTCCTGACCGGGGCCGGCCTGCAGATCGTGGCGCCCGACCTGGTCGGCTTCGGGCGATCGGACAAGCCGGCCGAGCGCACGGACTACACCTTCGCCCGCCATGTCGAGTGGATGCGCGAGTTGCTCTTCGACCGGCTCGGACTGGCCGACATCACCCTGGTGGGCCAGGACTGGGGTGGGCTGATCGGCTTGCGCCTGGTGGGGGAGCATCCCGAGCGCTTCGCCCGCGTCGTGGCGGCCAATACCTTCCTGCCGACCGGCGACACCAATCCGGGCGATGCCTTCTTCGCCTGGCAGAAGTTCTCCCAGGAGGTCGACGTGTTCCCCACCGGCGGCATCGTCCGCGGCGGGTGCGCCAAGCCGGTGACGCCCCAGGTCGAGGCGGCCTACGACGCGCCGTTCCCCGACGAGTCCTACAAGGCAGGCGCCCGGCAGTTCCCGCTGCTGGTGCCGTCGCGTCCGGACGACCCGGCGCACAATGCCAACGAGGCCGCCTGGGTGGGCCTGGCCGCGTTCGATCGGCCCTTCCTCTGTGCCTTCAGCGACAGTGACCCCATCACCAAGGGCGCTGACCGCAACCTCAAGGAGCGGATACCTGGCGCCAAGGGGCAGCCCCACACGACGATCGTCGGCGGCGGGCACTTCCTGCAGGAGGACTGCGGCGAGGAGCTGGCCGAGGTCGTCGCCTCGTTCGTCGCCTCCACCCCGTGACCGGCGACCACAGCGTCGTCGTCGTCGGCGCCGGGTTCTCGGGCATCGGTATGGCGGCCCGCCTGCGCGCCATCGGCATCGAGGACTTCGTGGTGCTCGACCGCGGCAACGACCTCGGCGGCACCTGGCGCGACAACTCGTATCCCGGCGCGTCCTGCGACGTCCCCTCCAACCTCTACTCGTTCTCCTTCGCGCTCAATCCCGGGTGGTCTCGCGCGTTCTCCTCGCAGAGCGAGATCTGGGACTACCTGCGGGAGTGTGTCGACCGCTTCGATGTCGGCGGTTCCCTACGGTTCGGGCGGGCTGTGGAGGAGGCGCGCTGGGACGAGGCCGCCGAACGCTGGGTCGTCCGCACCAGCGGGGGAGAGGAGTACCGCGCGCCGGTGCTGGTGTGGGCCACCGGGTCGCTGAGCGAGCCCGCCGTCCCCGCCTTCCCGGGCCTGGAGGGCTTCCGCGGCAAGGTCTTCCACTCCGCCCGCTGGGAGCACGGCTTCGACCTGACGGGGAAACGGGTCTGTGTCGTCGGCACCGGAGCCTCGGCGGTGCAGTTCGTGCCCCAGATCGCTCCGATCGTCGAGCACCTCTACCTGCACCAGCGGACGCCGCCCTTCGTCGTCCCGCGTCGCGACCGGGCGGTGTCGGGCCTGCGCAAAATGGCCTACCGCAAGGTGCCCTTCCTGCAGCGGCTGTCTCGGCTGCGCATCTACGCCATGTTCGAGGCGCTGCTGTCCGTCTTCGTCGGCCATGCGGAGCGGCGGAAGGCCGCTGTCCGCAAGACCGCGCTCGACCATTTGGCCAGGCAGGTGCCCGACGAAGCACTACGCCGGAAGCTCGTGCCGCACTATCAACCGGGCTGCAAGCGCCTCCTGCTCTCGGACGACTACTACCCTTCGCTCACCCGGGCCAACGTCGAGGTGGTGGAGTCGCCCGTGGCGTCGTTCACCGCGCGCGAGGTGGTGGGCGAGGACGGCATCGCCCGGCCGGTCGACGTGGTGATCATGGGCACCGGTTTCGAGGCGGCCGAACCGCCCTATGCCCAGCACATCGTCGGCCCGGGGGGCGTCCGGCTGGCCGAGCACTGGAAGGCGAACGGCGTCGAGGCCTACGCCGGTTCCACCGTGGCGGGCTTCCCCAACCTGTTCCTCATGATCGGGCCCAACTCGACGCTGGCCCACAACTCCATGATCTACATGATCGAGTCGCACATCAACTACATCGCCAGCGCGCTCGCCTTCCTGCAACGCCCGGGCGTGCGCGTCGTGGAGGTCAAGCCGGCGGTGCAACGGCGCTACAACGAGCGCCTGCAGGCCCGGCTGGCGCACTCGGTGTGGGTCGAGGGTGGGTGCAGCAGCTGGTACCTGGACCATCGGGGCCGCAACACGACGCTGTGGCCCGACCACACCTGGAAGTTCCGCCGGCTCACCCGGCGCTTTCACCCCGGCGAGTACACCGTCCGCGCGTAGGCCCGCAACGCCAGTGCGCACAGCACGGCGGCGAAGAGCGCGAGTGCCCCGATCTCCGGCAGCACCGCAGTCAGGCCGTCGTGGTCGTAGATCAGCTTGACGAACGCGTCCATGGCCCAGGCCTGCGGCACCACGTGGCCGACGTCGCGCACCACCGGCCCGACGACGTCGAGTGGGTACATGCACCCACCCAACATCCCGCACACGATGCCCAGCACGACCGCCAGCGAAATGGCCTGCTCCTCGGTGCGCGAGCGCATGCTGACGAGCGCGGCCGCGCCGGCGTAGGCCAGCGACAGCATGGCGAGGACGAGGAACACGCCGAGGGGATCGCCCCAGTGGACGCCGAAGAGGAGACGCCCGACGATCAGCAGCCCGACGCACTGCACGGTGGCGACGCAGAGGCTGGTCGCGATCAGCGCCGCCACCACCGAGCGCCGGCGCACCGGCGCGGCGGCCAACCGGTTCATCAGGCCGAGCCGGCGGGACTCCACCACGCCCGACGACAGCAGGAGCACCGTGATGCCGAGGAACAGGACCAGGTCGGCCGGCGCCACGTAGGAGAAGGGGCTCAGCGCCGCCGGGACGTCGGTGTGGGCCAGGGTAACGTCGGTGACGTTCGTGCGCGTGCCCTCGGCGGCGATGAGGTCGAGCAGCGCCACCACGTCGGTGCGGGCCTGGAGCGCGCTCGTCGATGCCGACTCGCTCACGAAGTCGACGCGCTGGGTCCCGGGCGCCGCCGGCAGTGCGATGAGCCCGGCCACCACCCGTCCGCGCAGAATGTCGTCGCCCAGCTGGGCCCGGTTGGGCTCCATCCGCACCTTCAGGTCGCCGGTGTGGGCCACGAGACTGACCAGGCGCGCCGAGGGATGCACGAGACCGATGGGCTCCTTGGGGCTCCCGGCCAACAGGCCCGTCACCAGAATGAAGATGACCGGGAACAGCGTGGCGACGAACAGGAGGCGGCGGTCGCCGACGGCGCGGCGCAGGTTGACCCGGATGATGGGGATCACGGCGTCACCATGCGGCGCACCCGGGCCATGGCGAGACCGCCGGTCACCAGCGCGATCAGGCACAGGACGAGGAAGGGGCCGACCACCGATGACGCCGGGTCCCGCAACAGCGCCAGGCGCCCGAACCCGACCAGGGCCCATCCGTTCGGCGTGCCCAGGCTGAGCACCTGGAAGGCCTCTGGGAGGGCGCCGGGTGGGAGCAGGTTGCCCCCCAACAGGGCCAGCACCAGGCCGACGACGAGCGACGCGGCGAACGCCTCCTGCGGAGTACGGGCGAACGACGTGAGGAAGGCGCCGAGGCCGCACATGGCGGCGGTCGCGCCGACGCACATCATGAGCACGCCGAGCGGTGCGCCCCAGTTGGCCCCGAAGGCCGCGGCCGTCACGCCCCACACGATCAGGATGGAAGCGAGCCCGGTGACGGCGATGGCGAGGAGCTTGCCCCACACGATGGCGCTCGGCCTGACGGGGGAGGCGGCCAGGCGGGCCAGGGTCCCGGTGGCGCGCTCCAACAGGAGCGAACGCATGCCGAGCCCGCTCCCGATGAACAGGAACACCACGGCGATGGAGGGCGCGAAGTAGTCGAGGACCGCCTTGCCCCCGTTGCCGAGCGTGCTCGCCGAGAGCGTGAGCGCAGCAGAGTCGGTAGCCGTGCCGGGCGCCAGCCGGCCCGCGTAGAGGCGGCTGGCCAGTCCGGCCGCCACCGACTCGGCGTACTCCTGGCCGAGCAGCGCGTTGGCCCGGTCCACGACGTCGAACCCCGGCGACGGCGTGGCGCCCGGCGCCACCATCGGGATGAGGAGGTGGGAGAGCGAGTGCCGGCCGCGGTCGAGCACCACGCCGCCGGCCAGCGTGCCGTCGGCCACCTGGCGCTTGACCGTGGCCTCGTCCGGGACGAGTTGCACCACCACGTTGCCGGGCAGTTGGCTGGCGTGGACGGCGGCCCGCAGCAGCGCCGGGGAGGCTCCCGACACGCCGATGGGCAGCCGCGCGTCGGAGGCGTTGCCGGCAAAGGCGAAGCCGAGGATGGCGGCGATGGCGAGCGGCGCCACCAGGCAGGTGATCACGGCTGAGCGGTCGCGCACCCGCCGCCGCAGTTCGTTGAAGGTGATGACCAGGGCGGTCAGTCGCCGTGCCCCCGGCCCTGGCTCCGTGTCCCCACCCGGAAAAACTAGCGTCGGCTGTCGTGATCGCGCTGGAGCCAGTCGGATTCGTCGTGGGCGGCCGGTCCGAGGCGATCGACGACGACTGGGGCGGTGTCGAAGCGGTCGTCCACCTCGACGCTGCGCGCTTCGGTCCCGACGCGGTGGCCGGTCTCGACGCGTTCTCGCATCTCGTCGTGGTCTTCCAGTTTCACCTGGTCGATCCGGCCGAGGTGCAGTCGGGGGCGCGCCGCCCCCGGGGCAACCCGGACTGGCCCGAGGTGGGCATGTTCGCCCAGCGGGCCAGAATGCGGCCGAACCGCCTCGGCGTCTCGACCTGCCGCCTCATCGGCGTCGAGGGTCTCGACCTGCACGTCCAGGGTCTCGACGCCGTGGACGGATCACCGGTGCTCGACGTCAAGCCCTTCATGAAGGAGTTCGAGCCACCCGGGGACTCGGTCCGTCAACCCGAGTGGTGCACCGAGTTGATGCGCGGCTACTACTGACGCGGGCATGGCGGCTGCCGCCGCCTTCAACTCCCGTGTAGCGTGCTCGGATGCCTTCCCCGAACATCCTGCTGATCATGACGGACGAGGAGCGCTACCCTCCGCCCTACGAGGGTGAGTCGCTGGCGCGCTTCCGCCGGGAGCAGCTCGGCGCGCGGCAGTCCCTGCGCGACGGGGGCCTCGAGTTCCACCGGCACTACGCGGGCTCCACCGCCTGCCTGCCCAGCCGGACCACGCTCTTCACCGGCCAGTACCCGTCGCTGCACGGCGGGACCAACACCGACGGCACGGCCAAGCAGGCCAACGACCCGGCCATGACCCGGCTCGACCCGAACTCGGTTCCGACGCTGGGAGACTGGTTCCGGGCCGGCGGCTACGAGACGCACTACCGCGGCAAGTGGCACATCTCGCACGCCGATCTCATGATCCCGGGCACCCACGAGGGCATCATGGCCTCGGACGACGCCGGGCAGCCGATCCCGGACGCGGTGGCGGCCTACAAGGGTGCCGATCGTCTCGATCCCTACGGGTTCTCCGGCTGGATCGGTCGGGAGCCGCACGGCGCAGCCAAGGCCGACGCCGGCGTCGTGCGCGACGGCGTCTTCGCCGAGCAGGTGGTCGAGCTCTTCGCCGAGCTGGCCGCCGCCCGCCGCGACGGGCCGTGGCTGGCCGTGGCGTCCTTCGTCAACCCGCACGACATCGCGTTCAATGGGTGGGCATGGGAAAACCTGCTCGGCTACCCGCCGGTCGACGACGACACGCTGCCCGACATCCCCGAGGCGCCCTCGCAAGCCGACTCCTTCGCCGGCCGCCCGGCCTGCCAGGAGGCCTTCGTCAAAGCGTGGCCCGCCATGCTGTACGAGCAATCGGCCGACGAGGCCTACCGCCGCCTCTACTACTACCTGCACAAGCTGGTCGACCGCGCCATCGGCCGCATCCTCGAGGCGCTGCAGCACTCGGGGTTGGCCGACGACACCGTGGTCGTGTGCACATCGGATCACGGCGACCTGGTGGGTGCCCACGGCGGCCTGATGCAGAAGTGGTACAACGCCTACGACGAGGCCATCCGCGTGCCGCTCGTGGTGCGCGGGCCCGGCGTCACGGCGACTCCTGAAGGCGTGCAGACGCCGACGAGCCACGTCGACCTGCTGCCGACGCTGCTGGGCCTGGCCGGCATCGACGTCGAGCGGGCCGCCGCGGTCGTCGCCGTCGAGCACGACGAGACCCAGCCGCTCCCGGGCCGGGACCTCAGCCCCGTCGTGCGGGGGAGTGCGGCGGCCGAATCCCTGGCCGAGCCCCTGTACTTCATGACCGAGGACGACGTGGCCCGGGGCCTTACCATGCAGAGCATCGTGACCGGGAAGGCGTTCGAGCCGGTGCCGTATCCCTGCCACGTCGAGTCCGTGATCACGGAGCGGCCTATCGGTGCCGGCGACGCGTCGGAGGTGTGGAAGCTCAACCACTACTACGAGCGGCTCGATGTCTTCGACCGGGAGCACGGGCTGCCGGCCAACCCCTTCGCCCCGCCGCCGGCCGAGTCGAGCTGGGAGTTGCACAACCTGACGGCCGATCCCGAGGAACGGCACAACCGAGCCGACGACACCCCCGACGTGCTGGGGGAGCTGCAGGTGGTGCTGGACGAGCAGCGCGAGGCCAAGCGCCGACTGCCCCGGCTGCGCAACCACCGCGTCTAGAGGGCGGGCGGGCTCAGTCGAAGCTGGGGCGGCGGTCCCGGGTGCGCTTGAGCTCGAAGAAGCCGTCGGTCGCCGTGCACAGCAGCACGCCGTCCCACAGGAGACCGGCCGCCTCACCCTTGGGGGCCGGGGTGACGACGGGGCCGAAGATGGCCGTGCCGTTGTAGTGGATCACCGGCGTGCCCACGTCGTCGCCCACGGGGTCCATGCCGGCGTGGTGTGACGCCGCCAGCGCGGCATCGAACTCCTCGGAGTGCGCCGCATCGGCCAGCGAGTCCGGGAGCCCGAGCTCGGCCAGCGCCTCGGCGATGAGGGCCTCCGCCTCGGCCTCTCCTTCGCCCAGTCCCCGCTTCTCCACGTGGATGCGGTTGCCCAGCGCCGTGTAGAGCGGGCCGAGGATGTCGGGCCCCTTCATCTGCTCGGCCGCGATGCAGACGCGCACCGGGCCCTTGGCCCGGGCCAGTCGTTCCTTGTACTCGTCGGACAGCTCGTCGCGGCCCTCGTTGAGGATGGCCAGGGACATCACGTGCCAGCGGACGTGGATGGCGCGCACCTGCTCGACTTCGAGCATCCAACGCGAGGTGATCCAGGCCCACGGGCACAGCGGATCGAACCAGAAGTCTGCGGTGTCGATGCCGTTGGGACTGGCGGTGTCGGTCATGGGATACCTCCGTCGACGCGCAGGATGGCGCCGGATGTGTAGGTCGATGCGTCCGAGGCGAAGTACAGCGCGGCGCCGACGACCTCCTCCGGCTCGCCGGCTCGCCCGAGGGCGTGGTGCGGCAGCCCGTGCGCACGTGCGGCCGGGCCCCAGGAGTTCTCGGCGATGTCGGTCAGGAACGGCCCGGCCATGATGCAGTTGACCCGCACCGTGGGCCCGAACGCCTTGGCGAAACCCTCGGTCAGGGTGTTCAGGCCCGACTTGGCTGCGTCGTAGGGCAGCATGTCGGGCGCGGGGCGGAGCGAGCCGGTGCTCGAGACGTTGATGATGGATCCACCATACGGGCCGTCCGCCATTCTCGTGCCGACCAGCGCGGTGAGCCGGAACGGCCCTTTCAGGTTGACACCGATCACCTTGTCCCACAGCTCCTCGCTCACCGACGTCAGGTCGGGGTACAGCGGCGACATGCCGGCGTTGTTGACCAGCACGTCGACGCGCCCGAAGGTGGCATAGGCCTGCTCCACCAGTCCGTCGATCTCGTCCCAGTGCCCGACGTGGCACGCCACGGCCAGCGCGCGCCGGCCCTTGGCCCCGACCTCGGCCGCCACCTCCTGGCAGGCCCCGAGCTTGCGGCTCACCACGACGACGTCGGCGCCCGCGTCGGCGAAGGCCAGCACCATGGCGCGGCCCAGCCCGCGGCTGCCGCCGGTCACCAGCGCGACCTTGCCCGCCAGCGGCAGTGCGCCGTCCGTCACTGCGCCGTCCGTCACTGCGCCGTCCGTCATTGCACCAGGGCGGCGACGGCGGCGGTCACGGCCTTGCCCATCGGGATGTGCAGCGACTCGTTGGGCCCATGGGCGTTGGAGTGCGGGCCCAGGACGCCGGTCGCCACGAACTGCGTGCCGGGGAAGCCGCGCTGCAGGTCGGCCAGGAACGGGATTGAGCCGCCCTCGCCGACGAAGCCGAAGTCACGACCGAAGCGCGCCCGCGAGACCGCCGAGAGCGTGGCGGCGATGTCCGGCTCGAGCGGCGGGGCGATCCAGCCCTGGGCCGCCGCCTCGAGGTCGATGGTGACGTGCGCCCCCTCGTCGGTGCGGATCGCCGAGATCAGGGCGTCGGTGGCGGCCTGCGCGTCGACATCGGGGGGAAGACGCAGTGAGAACTTGAGCGTCGTGGAAGGCCGCAGCACGTTGCCGCCGTCCTGGGGCTTGGGCAATCCGTCGGCGCCCGTCACCTCGAGGGCGGCGCCCCACGTGCGGGCGACGAGGCGGTCGACCGGGTCCGGCGTGAGGAGATGCAGCCCGTCCACAATCGGTGCCGCGCTGTCCGGGAACTCGGCCGCCAGTCCGGTGAGGTTGGCTCGCTGGGCGTCGGGGATCCCCGCCCCCACCAATTCCGGCAGGAGGATGCAGCCGGTCGCCTCGTCCTCTATCTGCGACAACATGCGGCGCAGAATGCGGAAGGAGGACGGGACCACGCCGCCGCCCTGGCCGCTGTGGATGCCCTCGGTCAGCACATCGACCTTCACCGTGGCGACGACGTTGCCCCGCAGTGACGAGGTCAGCCACAGCCTGTCGTAGCTGAGCCCGCCCGAGTCGAGGCAGATGACGAGACGGGGCGTGCCGATGCGGTCCTTGAGGTTCTCGATATGGGCCGCCAGATCGGGGCTGCCGCTCTCCTCGCTCGCCTCGATGAGGACGAGCACGCGGCCCTGGCCGCCGCCCGCCGCCACCAGACCAGTCACGGCGGCAAACGTCGCGTAGCCGTCGTCGGCCGTGCCGCGCCCGTAGAGGAGGTCGCCCTCGCGTACCGGCTCCCACGGGCCGAGCCCACGGCGCCACTCGCCGAGCGGTGGCTGCTTGTCCATGTGGCCGTAGATGACGATCGGCTCGCCCGACCCGCCGTTGTCGATCAGCAGCACCGGGGTGCGCCCCGGCAGCGTCACGATCTCGACCTGCAGCGCGGTGTCCTGCTCGTGCGCCCACGCCGCCAGCAGCTCGGCCGCCGCCGCGATAGCGCCCCGCTCCTCCCAGTCGGGGTCGAAGGCGGGGGAGAGGCACGGAATGCGGGTGTACTCGCTCAGGGCGGGGAGGATGCGGTCCTCCCAGGCGGCGTCGATGTCGATGACTGGGGTGTTCACGACGGGGTGTTCACGACGCGGTGATCTCGGCGAGCCGGTCCAGTGTCTTGGACATGGACGCGGCTGTGTGCTGGCCGACTTTGGGATTCTTCAAGAAGAAGGCCTGCTTGTCCCGGCTGAGGTCCCACGACTCGGTCACCTTGGTCCCGCCGTCCACCGGTTCGAGCTCGTAGCGCCAGATCCGCCCGCCGAGGAAGCGTCCGAGCGGGCCGGCCAGCACTGTCTGCCAGGCGATCCGGCGGTCCTGCTCGAACTCAATGACGGTGTTGGTCACCGTGTACGGGACGCCCATCTTCATCGACATGCCGAAGGTCGAACCCAGCGACAGGTGCTGGGCTGCACCCTCCTTCGCCTTGACCAATTGGCCGGAGCCGTCGATCTCGGGGTGGCGCGTGGCGTCCGCCACGATGGCGAAGATGGCGCCGGGCGGCGCGTCAATGACGCGGTCCACGCTGACGACGGATTGCTGCGAGCTCTGCGCCATGAACGACCTCCGGTTCGGCGACCTCGGGCTGGAGACTAGATGGCGTGCGTCACCAGGTCGCCCAGCTGTACCCATTCCAGGGTCGCGGCATGGGTGGAGGCCAGCACGACGGGTGGGGCCATGCCGGCCTCGAAGGCCTCTTGCCACCGGGCGGCGCAGAGGCACCATTGGTCGCCCGGCTGCAGGCCGGCGAAGCCGAACTCGGGGTGCGGCGTCGAGAGGTCGTTGCCGACCGACGCCGAGAAGGCCAGGAACTCCGCCGTGACGCGGGTGCACACGGTGTGGACGCCGAGGTCCTCGGCGCCGGTGTTGCAGCACCCGTCCCGGTAGAAGCCGGTGACCGGGTCGAAGTTGCAGGGTTCGAGGGTTTTGCCGAGGACGTTCTGCGCCATGGCTCATTTGACCACGACCCGGGGTCGGGCGTGGTCAGCCCCCGGCCAGCGGCGTGCCCCCGTAGCGGTCGACCCAGGCGAAGGAGCTGACCGGCGCCCGCCGCAGCCGCCGGGGGGCGTGCACGGGCCGGCCCAGCGCCACCAGCGCCGCGACGGCCACCGTGTCGGGGATGCCGAACAACGTGCGCACGTCGTCCTCGCGGCGCACCGGCATGGTGGTCATGACGCCGCCGAGGCCTTCGGTCCGCGCCGCCAGCAGGAGGCTCCAGACGAAGGGATAGATGGAGGCGCCGCCGGCCAGGGTGTAGCGGGGAAGGTCGCGATCGACGGCGGCGAGCGCGGCCAGGTCGGCCAGGACGAGCAGCAGGGCGGGCGCGGTCTCGAGCGTCTCGGCGAAGCCGGGGCTGGCCGCTCCGGCCTCGGCGAAGGCCGCCGCGTTGGCAACGGCAGCCGCCTCGGCCGCCCGGTCGGTGACCGGCGCCCAGGGGACCAAGCCCGCCGCCACCATGGCCAGGTACTCGTACCAGCCGCTCAGATAGAGGTCGCGCAGGGACACGCGGGCGGCGCCGTCCTTGACGACGATGACCCGCCAGCCCTGCCGGTTGCCGCCGCTCGGGGCGAAGCGTGCCGTGTCGAGCAGACGCGCCAGGACCTCGTCGTCGACGGGTTCGGGGTGGAAGTGGCGGGCGGCGCCGGTGCTGCGCAGGGTGTCCACGAGGTCCAGGTCCACGGCGCGCCCACCGTAGCGGCCGGTCAGGCCGGTGGGTAAGAGTGCGGGGGTGACACTGCGTCATCTCGCCCGCTGGCCGCTCGCCGTGGCGCCCATGGCCGGTGGGCCGTCGACCGTGGACCTGGTGGTGGCGACGGCGCGGGCGGGCGCACTGGCGTTCCTCGCCGGCGGCTACAAGACGGCGGCGGGCCTGGCCGACGACATGGTCGCGGTGCGCGCCGCCGGGGTGGCGGTCTTCGGCGTGAACCTCTTCGTGCCCGGCGCTCCCTCGGCCGACCCGGGCGCCCTGGCGGCGTACGTGGCGCAGCTCGAGGCCGACGCGGCCTCCCTCGGTGTTGCCCTCGGCGAGGCGTCGTGGGACGACGATGACTTCCCCGCCAAGGTCGACGCGGTCCTGGCGGCGCCGCCCGCGGCGGTCAGCTTCACCTTCGGTATCCCTCCGGGCGACGTCGTCCGGGCGTTACGGGCGGCAGGCTCTGCCGTCCTGCTCACCGTCACCACGCCGGAGGAGGCGATGGCGGCCCTGGCGGCGGAGCCCGACGCGCTGTGCCTGCAGGGCGCGGAGGCCGGCGCGCACCGGGGCAGCCTGGTGAACGAGGACCGTACGGATCAGGACCGCCCCGCGCGGGCGCTCCTGGCGTCGGTGCGCCGGCGCACCCTCGTCCCGTTGGTCGTCGCCGGCGGCGTCGGCGGCCCGCAGGATGTGGTCGACCTGCTGGCCCGGGGGGCGGACCTGGTCCAGGCGGGCACGGCCTTCTTACGCTGTCCCGAGAGCGGCGCGCCGGCCCCGTTGAAGGAGGCGCTGGTGGCATCTGACGACTTCGGCCGGACAGCGGTCACCCGCGCCTTCAGCGGCCGCCGGGCCCGCGCGCTCGTCAACGCCATGGTGGTGGACCACCCGCGGGCGCCGGCCGCCTACCCCGAGATCAACAACGCCACCCGGCCGCTGCGCGCTGCGGCGGCGCGGTCGGGTGACGCCCAGCACATGAGCCTGTACGCCGGAACGGCGTTCGGCCGGGCCGAAGCGCGGCCGGCTGCCGAGGTCGTGGCGATGCTGGTGTCCGGACTGCGGCCATGAGCGGCGGGCGCCAGAAGAAGACGATCGAGTTCACGCCGCCCGATGTGGCGGCCATCGCCTATGAATTGCGCGCCCTGCGGTCTGCCGGCGGCGGCTGGGTCAACCTGTTGCCCGGCATCGACGAGGACGCGTCGGACGTGCACCCGCGGGCCGGGTTGTTCGCGTTCTTCGGCAACAACGCGGCACCGGTGACGATGACGACGGTGATGCCTCCCAAGCAGGACCGGAGTGACACCGAGGGGCTCGCGGTCGGCATCATGCATCCCACCGGTAGCCATGCGGTGGAGCGCCTGGCGGAGGCCGGCGTGCCGGTGCCCGACGGCTGGGTGGTACGCCAGGACCACGCCCGCCGGGGCCTCCTGCTGCGCACCCCGGTGCCGGTGGCAGAAGCCGACGTGGTGGACTGGTCCATCCGCGCCGGGACCGCGTTGTGCCGAGCGGAGATGACGGGCCGCTGGCGAGCCGTGGTCTACCTTCCGTAGATGGCGACAGGGGCGACGCGTGACGACGCCGTGGTCGAGGCGGGCCTCGGGCGCTGGGTCAGGGCCAACCCGGACCTGGTGCGCGCCGTCGCGGGCCGGTCCCCGGACGGAGCGGGAGGTGTCGCGGCGTCGCGAGCGGCGGGGGGCCAGGCCAACGAGACCGTCCTCGTCGACCTCGGGCCCGGGCACCCGGGCCTCGTGGTGCGGTTGCCACCGTTGGAGCCCACGTACCCGCACTACGACCTCGGTCCGCAGGCGCTCGTCCAGAATGCCGTGGCCGCGTCGGGCGTCCCTGCTCCGGCACCCGCGTTCGTCGTGACCGAGCTCGAGTGGATCGGCTCACCGTTCCTCGTCATGCCGCTCGTGGTGGGCGACGTCCCCGGGCCCGCCCCGTTCTTCGACCCCTACGTGCGAGACGCCGGCCCCGCATTGCAAGGCGTGATGCTGAACGGGCTCATGGACGCGGTGGCGGACGTGCATGCCGTCGACTGGGAGACGTACGCCCTGGGCGCGGCGTTGCCCGGGCAACTTCTGCGGGAAACGGTGCAGCGCTGGGTGGCATACGTGGAATGGTCCTCGGACGGCGATCCGCTGCCGGCGTTGGCGCAGGCCCTCGACTGGTGCGGCCGTCATGTGCCTGAGGAGCGTCCGCCCGTCCTCCTCTGGGGTGACGTCCGACTGGGCAACCTCGTCTTCGATTCCGAGCGTCACGTCACCGCGGTACTCGACTGGGACCTGGCCTCGCTCGGTCCGCGCGAAATGGATCTCGGTTGGCATTTCGGTCTGGAATTCATGATGGAGGCGTTGTTCGGAGGCCGGCTGTCAGGGTTTCCCGGAGTGGTGGACTCGCTCCATCGCTACGAGCGCCGCACGGGGTACGAGGTACGGGATCTCGCTTGGCACGAGGTCTTCGCGCTGGTGCGCGCCCTGGCCATCAACGACCGCCACCAGCGCATCACCGGTGACCCGCGTCGACGTGAGAACCCGATGGGGGACATCCTGTTGGCTCGCCTGGAGTCGGCCTCAGCCGAGGCGAGGTGAGGCCCATCCTTCGGGTGCTGGCCGGTGCGGTCGGCCGATTGCGCCGAGCCAGTGCGCATGCACGATCTCTCGCCGCGGCGACGCGACACGCCCACGACGGCTGAGAGTGGAGTCCAGAACGAATCCTCGCCGAGTACCGATCGGTCGTGAAGGCAGTACTGCGTTCGGGAGCTCGAAGCCTGCCGCGCAGTACGCTCGCTCCATGTCCGGGGACGTCTTTGGCCAGGTCGATCCGCGCGATGCGGCCTTCTTCCTGCGGGACGACTATTTCGAGGTGCTGGCGACATTGCGTGCCGTCGACCCCGTCCACGAGTGCGCGCCCGGCTTCTGGGCCGTCAGCCGCTACGAGGACATCAGGAACCTGAGCCGTGATCCGGGCCACTTCTGCTCAGGACGCGGCGCGTTGGTGAATGACCCGTTGCGGGCGCAGGCCGGCGAGGCTCCGATGGAGGGCCGTTCCATCCTCCACATGGATCCTCCCGAGCACGCCGCCTTCCGTGGCCTGGTCAACCGACGCTTCACACCTCGGGCCCTGGCGGGCCTTGCCGAGTCGATCCGTCTGAGCGCGTCGGCACTGCTCGACGAGGTGCATCCCCGGGACGAGATCGATTTCGTCGCCGAGCTGGCGGCACCGTTCCCCCTGACCGTGATCGCGGAGCTTCTCGGGATCGACGAGTCGGACCGGGAGGAGTTTCGGGGCTGGTCCGACGCGGCGATCGAGTCGCCCGACCTGCCCCCCGGCGAGACCATGGCGGCTCTCGGCGAGCTCTCCGGATTCATCGTCGAGCACATCCGGTCCAAGCGCGAACGACCGGGGGACGATCTCGTGTCACTACTCGTGGGCAGCGAGGTCGGAGGGTGCCCGCTGAGCAAGGAGGAGCTGTTCATGTTCCTCCTGACGCTGCTGGTGGCGGGCAACGAGACGACGCGGACCTTGCTGTCGGGGAGCGCCCTCGTCCTGCACGAGCACCCGGACCAGCGCGCTGCGCTCGTCGCCGACACATCGTTGATCCCGGGGGCAGTGGAAGAGTGCCTGCGCTGGGTGACGCCTGTCCATGCGTTCTGCCGGACGGCCACGGAGGACGTCGTGGTGGCGGACGCCCAGATCCGTGCAGGCGACTACCTCTGCATGCTGTACGCATCGGGGAACCGGGACGAACAGATGTTCGGAGAGGACGCGTCGCAGTTCGACGTGCGGCGTGCCGCCAATCCCATGCACGTCGCCTTCGGCTTCGGCGAGCACGTGTGTCTGGGCGCCAGCCTGGCCCGCCTGGAGGCGAGGATCTTCGTGGAGGAGCTGCTCGAGCGATTTCCGGACTACGCGGTCGCCGGAGCAGCGGACAGGGTGCGATCGACCACCGTCGCCGGAATCCGGTCGCTGCCCGTCGTGCTGGCGCCGGCGGGTTGAGGGCCCTCGGCTCCATGCAACACGGCGTGACGGAGCTCCTCGAGCAGACGCTCGACGGCCGCGGCATCCGCGCTCAGGCGCAACTTCCCGCCCTCGCGCTGGGAGCGCACCAGCCCGTTCTCACGTAACAGCTTCACGTGCATGCTCACGGTGGGCTGGGCCAGACGGAACAGCACCGCCAGCTCACCCACCGAGCTCGGCGCGCTGGCCAGCGAGTGCAGGAGGGCCAGGCGGGTGGGATCGGCCACCGCCTTCAGGCGACGGGCGACTGATTCGGTCAGGGCCCGGGCTGCGGCGTCGCCCTGGCCCACGGGGGTTCCGATGGTGATGAGACCGGAAACCTCCAGGTACATGCTCGAGCCGAAGAACAGGCAGGGCACGAAGAGGAGCGGCTGCTGCCCGACTTCGATCTTGGCCAGGATGTCGGGCAGACGCTCGCGCAAGATGTCACAGCCCTGCGGTATCAAGAGTTCCAGTGATCGCCCCCGTTCGTACTGCGCAATGACATGGCGCCCCGCCTCTTCGATGACCGGCAGCGACTCCTGCCACATGGCGTCCACCGAGGCCCAGACCGTTTCGAGGAGCTCGAGGTACGACCGCAGCAGCGCGGGCGACTCCCGCAGCCTGCGGAGGCGAGCGAGGTATATCTCGCGGTCTTCGGACGACTCCGAGGGCATCTCGAGGTCGAGCGGGATCGTGGCGACCGCCTCCTCGAGGGCGGGCCACAGCGCGTCGGGGTCGGTGACGCGCACGGCGTCGGCGTGCTGGGCCAGCAGCTGTATCTCGGTGAAGCAGGACTCCTCTTCGGTGCAGTCGTTCCAGAAGGTGCGGACCCGGTCTGCGAGGTCTTCCCGACCCTTGAACATCTCGGTCAGGTTCGGGTACCGGGCCTGCATGGAGGGGCGGGCGGCCACGTGCAGGAGCCAGGACAGGTCCGAGACCAAGGAGGCTGCCGCGGTCACCTGCTTCTCTCTCGGCCCTGCGTCCTCTTCCGTTAACATAGGCATACGGCTATATTAGAATATTCTTGAATTCGTGTCAACATTGGCCTAAGATGGCCTGGTGTTGAGCAGGAGTTGTGATTCAGGAACGAGTGAGGCAAGCGAGGTGAACGGATGATCCAGACGCAGGCAGTGCAATCCCTGGCCGACGCCCACCGGAGGGATCTGATGGCATCGGCAGGGGCGCGCCGTGCGGTGCGCAGCCAAGTGGCGACGAGTGAGGTCGGGGTGGTGCAGCGTTCGGCCCCCGGCCTCCCGGTGACCGGTGGCCGAGCAGTGCACCGGGCCGTCGCACCACGACTCGGTGCGTGGCTGATCGACTTCGGGACCAAGCTCGGAGGAGCGACGATCCGCACGTCCTGAGCCCGGCCGAGGCCCGCTCGCCGCGCCATCCGGCCGGCCGGGTTCGGAGTAGGCGAACTCGGCAAGAGTTCGAAATCGGCAAGAGTTGCGGTGTGCCGGCTCCTCGCAGCGTTCTCTTCATCACGCTCGACCAGTGGCGTGGGGACTGCTTGTCGGCCCTCGGGCATCCCGTCCTCGAGACACCCACGCTCGATGCCTTGGCCCGCCGGGGCGTTCTGTTCGCCAACCACTGGGCCAACGCGGCGCCGTGCGGACCTTCCCGGGCCTGTCTCTATACGGGCACCTATCAGCACCGCAACCGCTCCATTCTGAACGGGACGCCGTTGGATGCCCGCTTCACCAACGTGGCGCTCCTGGCTCGTGAGGCCGGCTACGACCCGGTGCTCTTCGGGTACACGGACACCTCGGCCGATCCCCGCACCCTGCCGGCCGGGGATCCCCGGTTGTTCAGCTACGAGGGTGTGCTGCCCGGATTCCGCGCCGTCATCGAAGACCCGTGGGAAAAGGGCAGTCCCGCCTGGGGGCGCTGGCTCGCGGCGCGGGGGATCGACGTCCCGGCCAACCCGCACGACCTGTACGAGCCGATAGCGGGTTACCCGGGAGCCGAAGCCCACGGTGTGACCTGGGCCCCGGCGCGCTTCCCCGTCGAGCTCTCCCAGACGAGCTTCGTGCGCCAGTCCGTGGTCGAGTGGTTGGAGCAGAACGGTGATGCGCCGTTCTTCGTCCATGCCTCCTTCATCCGTCCTCATCCGCCGCGCCGGAACCCGGTGGGCTACCACGACCTCTATGACGCCGAGAAGGTCGCACCCTTCGTCGGCTGCGCCACCCCCGAAGAGGAAGCGGCAATCCATCCACTCGGCGCCTTCTCGGTGGGCTCGGCTC
>Ga0302308_10000584_pt1 | contig 31663 bp, 36 predicted proteins | sample III_Palsa_E3_3_FD_200531 | JGI IMG/M metagenome (GOLD analysis project Ga0302308, IMG submission 200531) | Peat permafrost microbial communities from Stordalen Mire near Abisko, Sweden - III_Palsa_E3_3 | ecosystem: Environmental > Terrestrial > Soil > Palsa > Peat permafrost | place: Sweden...
ACGTTTGCGAATGTGCGGCTGCGGAATAAATTGGCGCCGGGGACGGAGGGCGGCGTTACGCGGTTGCTGCCTGAGGGAACGGGTATGTCGATCTACGACGCGAGCGTGGAGTATGCGAAACGTGGGACGCCGCTGGCGATTTTGGCGGGCAAGGAGTATGGCTCTGGGTCGAGCCGGGATTGGGCTGCGAAGGGCCCGTGCCTGCTGGGGATTCGATTTGTGATTGCGGAGAGCTATGAGCGCATTCATCGGTCGAACCTGGTGGGGATGGGGATTCTGCCACTGCAGTTCGAGTCGGGGGAGAACGTGGAATCGCTTGGATTGACGGGCGAGGAGACGTTCACGCTGGGCGAGAAGCCGGGCGCGCTGAAGGCCATGCTGGATTCAAAGTTTGATGGCGGCAAGACGCTGACGGTGGTTGCGACGGCGGTTGATGGGAGCAGGAAGACGTTCCGGGCGATGGTGCGGATTGATACGCCGCAGGAGATCCTCTACTACCAGCACGGCGGGATTCTGCAGTATGTGCTGCGGCAGCTGGCGGGCAAGGCGTAGGCAGCGAATAACGCGGAAACGGAGGGTGAGTCTGTGGTTCGGGCTCACCTTTTCCGTTGGGGCTCGCTGCATTCCGGGGGTAGCATGTAGGGGATGCTGACGGAGAGCTCAGAGCCGACGCTGTATCTGCCGGAGATTCTTGCGCATACGCGCGCGGTGGTGGCGGAACGGAAGGCCGTGGCCGACATGCGTTCGCTGGAGGCGGCGGCGGCTCGGCATGTACCGCGTGGGTTTGCGAAGGCGTTGCGGGCGCGTAGTGGGCGCGGGGCGGCGGTGATTGCGGAATTGAAAAAGGCGTCGCCATCGAAGGGGTTGATTCGCGAAATGTTTGAGCCGGTGGAGATTGCGCTGCAGCTGGAGGCAGGCGGAGCGACGGCGCTGTCGGTGCTGACCGATGAAAAATTCTTTCAAGGCTCGCTGGAGAATTTGCGGAGGGCGAGTGCGGCGGTGTGGCTGCCGTGCCTGCGCAAGGACTTCATGGTGGATGAGTTTCAGATGCTGGAGGCGCGGGCGAATCGTGCGGATGCGATTTTGCTGATCGTGGCGGCGCTGACGGATGCAGAGTTGAAGACGCTACGTAACAGTGCACGATCGTATGGCCTGGATGTGTTGTGCGAGGTGCATGACGCCGAAGAGCTGGAGCGGGCGCTGCCGCTGGAGTGCGAGTGCGTGGGCGTGAACTGTCGCGATCTGCGGACGTTTGATGTTTCGTTGCAGCGCGCGTGCGAACTGGCGGACAAGCTGCCGAAGAGTGCGGTGCGGGTGGCGGAGAGCGGGATCCATACGCAAGGAGACATGCGGCGGCTGAGTGCTGCGGGGTATGAGGCGTTCCTGATTGGCGAGTCGCTGATGCGGGAGTCGCGGCCAGGCGGGGCGCTGGCGTCTTTACTGCGCGGCTCGAGCTAATCATGTTCATAAAAATTTGCGCGAACACGAATTTGGAAGATGTTCGCCTGGCAGCGGAGCTGTGCGTGGATGCGGTGGGGTTTGTGTTCGCGCCTAGCAAGCGCCGGGTGACGCCGGAGCAGGTGGGGGAGATTACGCGGCAGATTCCAGAAGGCATCCGTAAGGTGGGGGTGTTTACGTCGAAGGATGCGGAGGAGATTTTACAGGCGGCGAAGGTTGCGGGGCTGACCGGGGTGCAGTTGCATTGCGCGTATGACTCGGCGCTGGTGGACGCGATCGATGTGGGGAGCGGCAGCATGCTGCACGTGGTGCAGGTGGTGGATGTTCGAGCGGGGATGGATTTGGTGGAGCTGCGAGCGGTGCTGACGGCGGTGTTGTCGCATCGGTATGTGCAGGCGGCGCTGCTGGATGCGTCGCATGGTGGGGCTTCGGGGGGGACGGGGAAGAGTTTTGATTGGGAGCGAACCGCGGCGGTGGTGCGCGAGGTGCAGGAAGCGACGGGGGGGCGGGTGATCGTTGCCGGGGGGCTGACTGCGGAGAATGTTGGGGAGGCGATTGCGGCGTTTGCGCCATGGGGAGTGGATGTGGCGAGCGGGGTGGAGAGTGCGCCGGGGAAGAAGGATCCGGAGCGGTTGCGGGCGTTCGTGGCGGCGGCGCGTGCGGCTGGATCGCGAAATAGCTAGTTGCAGAGCATGCGTAGCCGGTGTACATTGAAACCCATGAAGTTTTTCTTCAGCCCGCGATTTACCCCGTCGTACCGCTACTGGCCTATCGTAGCGGCATCGGTGGAGTAGTTTCGCACGGACTGAAGTAGCACCTGCGATTTCTAGATTCCCCGAGCCGCGACCCTAAAGGTTGCGGCTTTCGTGTTTTGTGCGGCAGGAATATAGCGAGTAGGAAATAGAGGTTGCGATGAGTTCGATCGAAACGATGACTCGGCCGGCGGGTGTGGCGGCGAATAGTACGCCGGGACGATTTGGCGCTTATGGCGGGCGATATGTTCCTGAGACGCTGATGGCGGCGCTGCTTGAGTTGGACGCGGCGTACGCGGAGGCGCAGGCGGATGCTGCGTTTCATGTCGAGCTGGATGGGTTGCTGAAGGACTATTGCGGGCGTCCGACGCCGCTTTATTTTGCGAAGCGGCTGACGGAAACGTTGGGCGGGGCGAAGGTTTATTTGAAGCGCGAAGACCTGCTGCATACGGGCGCGCACAAGATTAATAACGCGCTGGGGCAGGTGATGCTGGCTCGGCGCATGGGGAAGCAGCGGATTATTGCGGAGACGGGCGCGGGACAGCATGGGGTGGCGACGGCGACGGTGTGCGCCCTGTTTGGGCTGGAGTGCGTGGTGTACATGGGCGAGGAGGACATGCGGCGGCAGGAGCTGAATGTTTTTCGGATGCGGCTGCTGGGGGCGGAGGTGAGGGGAGTGGCGTCGGGGTCGGCTACGCTGAAGGACGCGATCAACGAGGCGATGCGCGATTGGGTCACGAACGTGCGGTCGACGTTTTATATCCTGGGGAGCGCGTTGGGATCGCATCCGTATCCGACGATGGTGCGGGATTTTCAGCGCGTGATTTCGAAGGAGATGAAGCGGCAGATTTTGGAGCATGAGGGCCGGCTGCCGGATGCGGTGATCGCTTGCGTGGGTGGGGGATCGAATGCGATTGGCGCGTTCTATGAATTTCTGCCGGAGGCGAATGTTGCGCTGATTGGCGTGGAAGCTGGCGGACGGGGGACGGCGCTGGGCGAGCATGCAACGAGGTTTGCGCCCAATGGTGGCGGGGTTCCGGGGGTGTTGCAGGGGACGTACAGCTACGTGCTGCAGGATGCGGCGGGGCAGATTGCGGCGACGCACTCGGTGAGCGCGGGGCTGGATTACGCGAGTGTGGGGCCGGAGCATGCGATGCTGCATGACTCGGGGCGGGCGACGTATACGTCGGCCACCGATGATGAGGCGCTGGAGGGAGTGAAGGTGCTGTCGCGGACGGAGGGGATTATTCCGGCGCTGGAGAGTGCGCATGCGATTGCTGAGGTGATGAAGGTCGCGCCGAAGATGGGGAAAGAGAAGATTGTGATTGTGAATGTTAGCGGGCGCGGGGATAAGGATATTGGGATTCTGACACGCGAGATGAAGCTGGACAGGGTGGAGGTGCGTCGATGACCGCTGCTAGCAATGACACGCGAACTCTTGTGACTGGATGGATTGAAAGCTGGAACGCGCACGACCTTGACGGGATCATGGCGCATTACGCCGATGGTGTCGTCTTTGAGGCAAACACAGTTGTCACGCGCTGGAACCGGCCCGATGGTCGCTTGCATGGCGCAGGGGAGCTGCGCGAGCACTTTCGCCGCGGGCTGGACCTCGCACCATCACTGCACTTTAGCCTGGAAGGCGTATTCACTTCGCCCAGCGGGTACGCCGCGCTTTACAGTCGCGACAATGGTAATCGTGTGTTGGACGTAGTGGAGCTTAACGAAGATGCCAAGGCCATCAACGTCAAGGCCTTCTACGTTGCGGAGCAATCCTGACATGCCTATTCACTTTCACAATAAACCGGGGCTGGTGATTTACTTTACGGCGGGTGATCCCGATCTTGCGACTACGCGGGAGATGGCGATTGCGGCTATCGATAATGGGGCGGATGTGATTGAGCTGGGCGTGCCGTTCAGCGATCCGCTTGCGGATGGGCCGGTGATTCAGCGGGCTAGTGAGCGGGCGGTGGCGAAGGGGACTCGGCTGACGGATGTGCTGGGGATCTGTAAAGAGATTCGGGCGGCGCGGGCGGAGGCTGGGATTATTTTGTTCAGCTATTTGAATCCGGTGCTGCAGATGGGGCTGGGGGCGTTTGCGAAGGCCGCGAAAGAGGCGGGCGCGGATGGGGTGCTGCTGACCGACATGATTGTGGAAGAGGCTGGGGAGTATTTGAAAGTGATGCATGCGAACGGGTTGATGCCGGTGTTCCTGGCGGCTCCGACGTCGCCGGATGAGCGGCTGAAGGCGATTGCGGAGAACTCGCAGGGGTTTGTTTACGCGATCTCGCGGGTGGGGATTACGGGGACACAGACTGAGCTGGCACGCGATGCGAAGGGGTTAGTGGAGAGGCTGAGGAAGTTTACGAAGCTGCCGATTGCGCTGGGCTTTGGGGTGTCGACGCCGGAGCATGTGCGGGCGGTTGGTGAGTTTGCGGATGCGGCGGTGGTGGGGAGCGCGATTGTGGGGTTGATCGAAAAGACGCCTGCGGCGGAGGCGCCTCGGGTGGTGGGAGAGTTTGTCCGCAGCTTATGCGGCGGAGTGAAAAACGCATGAGAGCGGTGTGTAACACGTATCATTATGTCGGGCCATTGAACGCGCGGCGACTGTTGGTTCCGCGCCCAACCCAGTCTGGTAAGCAGGTACAGGGATCGACTTGCAGACTAATTTCTCGTGCAGAGGCAGTATGGACATTTCGGATTGGCGGGGCAAGATTGATGGGCTGGATGAGCAGATCGTCCGGTTGCTTTCTCAACGAGCGGCAGCGGCGGTTGAGATTGGGAAGTTGAAGGCGAAGATCAACGTCCCGATCTATGAACCGATGCGGGAGCAGACTGTGTTTGACCACGTGCGGAGTGTGAATCCGGGACCGCTTACGGACGCGCAGGTGCAGGACATTTATGAACGGGTGATGGACGTGATGCGTGCGTTGCAGCGTCAGCAGCCTTGAAGAAGATTTGCAGATGCGGCGTCAGGTTGTTGTCGCGCTGCCAGGCAGCGAAAATTTTATTTAGGACTACAGAGGAATCCAGTGATGATCGTCGCGATGCAGGACCAAGCCACCGATGAACAGATACAGCATGTGATTGAGCGGATGGTGGAGTTGGGATTCAATGTCCACCGGACGACGGGTGAGACGCAGACCATTCTTGCGGGCGTTGGAACGCCGGGGCACTTCGAGGTGACGGAGTTCCAGGTGCTCTCGGGCGTGCACCAGGCGTACCGGATCTCGTCGCCCTACAAGCTGGCGGGACGCGGGTTTCGGCCGGAGGGAACGCGGATTACGTTTCCGAACGGGCTGGTGGTGGGCGGCGATGAGGTCGTCATCATGTCCGGGCCGTGCTCGGTGGAGAGCCGCGAGCAGATTCGCTTGAGTGCGCAGCAAGTGGCGGCGGCGGGTGCGCAGTTTTTGCGCGGCGGCGCGTTCAAGCCGCGCAGCTCGCCGTACAGCTTCCAGGGCATGGGGCTGGAAGGGTTGAAGCTGTTGCGCGAAGTGTCCGATGAGTTTGGGCTGCTGGTGATCACCGAGGTGATGGAGATCTCGCAGATCGAGTTGATGCTGCCGTACATCGATTGCTTCCAGGTGGGCGCGCGCAATATGCAGAACTTCAATTTGCTGCGCGAGCTTGGTCATGTGCGCAAGCCGGTGTTGCTGAAGCGTGGCATCGCGGCGACGATTGAAGAGGTGCTGCTGAGCGCTGAATACATTTTGTCGGGCGGCAATTACGACTTGATGCTGTGCGAGCGCGGCATTCGTACGTTCGAGACGTACACGCGGAATACGTATGACGTTTCGGCGATTCCGGTGCTGAAAAAGCTGACGCATCTGCCGGTGCTCGGCGACCCGTCGCATGGCGTGGGCAAGCGTGATTTGGTTCCGCCGATGGCGTTGGCGAGCGTGGCTGCTGGAGCGGATGGGTTGTTGATGGAGATGCATCCGAATCCGGATAAGGCGCTGTCGGACGGCGCGCAATCGCTGTATCCGGAGCAGTTGGCGAAGTTGGTGGAGAAGCTGCGCAGGCTGGCGCCCATTGTGGATCGCACGATTGCACCGGCTGTGTCGCAGATTCATGCTTAGGAATTATTTGGAGAAGAATTTGCATCGGATTGTCGTCAAACTTGGAACGAATGTGATCATGCGGCACGACGGCAAGGTCGCGCTGGGACTGTTGTGCGGGCTGGTCGAGCAGGTTGCGGAACTGCGGTCTCAGGGCATCGAGGTGCTGGTGGTGAGCTCCGGCGCGGTTGGCCTGGGGATGGAGCGGCTGGGGTTGCTGGAGCGGCCGACGGTGGTGGCGCAGATCCAGGCGTGCGCGGCGATTGGGCAGTCGCGGCTGATGTCGTTGTATGACGACGCGTTCGATCGGCTGGGGTGTCCGATTGCGCAGGTGCTGTTGACGGAAGACGATTTTCGCGATCCGGTGAGGCACGGGAATCTTCGTGCGACTCTCGACGCGCTGCTGACGATGGGCGTGATTCCTATTGTGAACGAGAACGATACCGTGTCGACGATCGAGCTGGATCGAGCGACGGAGTTGCGGCCGCGGGAGCGAATTTTTGGCGATAACGACAAGCTGTCGGCGTTGCTGCTGAAGCATATTGGTGCGGACATGCTGGTGCTGCTGTCGGACGTGGATGGTTTGTATGATCGCAATCCTACCGAGCCTGGGGCCTCGGTGCTGGCGCATGTGGATATGGTGGACGAGGGGATCCTGGCGCTGGCGGATGGGGTGAATGGGCGTGGACGCGGAGGGATGATTTCGAAGCTGGAGTCGGCGCGTATTGTGCTGCATGCGGGCAAGCAGGTAATTATCGCGAATGGCCGGACGCCGCGGGTGCTGGAGCGAATTGTTGCGGGCGAGCAGGTGGGGACGCTGTTTGCGGCAGCTCGCGAGCCGGTGGGGGAGAAGGTTGCGCGATGAGCGCAGAGGCTGTGTCGGCGGGTAGCGGGCGAAGTGTTCGCGCAATGGCGGAGGCGGCGAAGGAAGCTTCGCGAGGGCTTGCGGGGCTCGATGAAGCGAGGCGTAATGCTGCGCTGGAGGCGCTGGCGCTGGCTGTCGAAGGTGCGGGGGCAGAGCTGCTGGCTGCGAATCTTGAGGATGTGCGTGTCGAGGGTGGGAGGCTAAGTGCGGCCACGTTGGCGCGGCTGAAGCTGGATGAGGCAAAGCTGGCGGAGATGGCGGAGCAGGTACGATCGGTGGTGCGGCTGGCGGATCCGCTGGGGCGCGGTCTCGATGCGATTGAGTTAGATGAGGGGCTTGATCTTACCAAGGTTAGCGTGCCGCTGGGTGTGCTGGCAGTGATCTTTGAGGCGCGGCCCGATGCCGTGACACAGATTGCGGCACTGGCGATCAAGAGCGGAAATGCTGTGTTGTTGAAGGCGGGAAAAGAGGTGGAGCGGACGGCGGAGGTGCTGGTGCGGGTGCTGCGCGAGACGTTGGTGGAGCAGGGGTTGCCGGCCGATGCGGTGTCGCTGGTGGTGGGGAGAGAGCGGGTGCAGGAGTTGTTGGGAATGCATGATCTCGTGGACCTGGTGATTCCGCGGGGGTCGAAGGAGCTGGTGGAGTATGTGCAGGCGAACACGCGGATTCCAGTGTTGGGACATGCGGAGGGAGTTTGTCATATCTATGTGGACGAGAGCGCGGATGAGGCGCTGGCGCTAAGGGTGATCGAGGATGCGAAGGTGGATTATCCTGCCGCGTGCAATGCGGTGGAGACGGTGCTGGTGCATCGGGCGATTGCGGCGGAGTTCTTGCCGAAGCTGGCCGAGCGTTTGAGGGCGAAGGGGGTCGCGCTGCATGGCGATGCTACGGTGCGGCAGCTGCTGCGCGGGGTTGAGGTGGAAGCGGTGCAGGATTGGCATACGGAGTACGGGGATCTGGCGGTGTCGTTGGGTGTGGTGAAGGGAGTGGATGAGGCGATGGAGCATATTCATGCGCATGGGTCGTCGCATACGGAGAGTGTGATCGCTGAGGATGCTGCGGTAGCTGAGCGGTTTCTGCGGGAGGTGGATGCGGCGAGCGTGATGCATAACGCGTCGACTCGGTTTGCGGATGGGTTTCGGTATGGGTTCGGCGCGGAGGTGGGGATTAGCACGAGCAAGCTGCATGCGCGCGGGCCAGTTGGGTTGGAAGGGTTGACGACGTATAAGTATGTGCTGCGTGGAACGGGGCAGGTTGTTGGGGATTATCGGGTTTCCAAGGAGACAGGTGAACAGGCTCGAACGTTTACGCATCGTGTCTCCAAGAAACAGGAGGCGCGATGAGCCAAGCGGAGAATCCGATGAAGAAAGTGCTGATTATCGGGACTGGTCTGATTGGCGCTTCGGTGGGACTGGCGCTGAAGGCTGGCGGATTTGAGGGTGAGGTTTCGGGTTGGGACGCGAATGCGGAAGAACTGAAGAAGGCGGTCGAGGTCAGGGCGATCGATCGGGCGCTGACCAAGAACGAAGCGCTCGATCCGGATATAGCCGATGTGTTCGTACTCGCTACACCAGTGCTTCCGATACTGGACTGGATGCAGCGGTTGGCCACTGGACTGCACGAAAGCCAGTTTGTTACGGACGTTGGAAGCACAAAGCTGGAGATCGTGGCGATGGCTTCGAAGTTGTTCAATCAGCTTGGGAAAGCGCGTTTTTTGCCTGGACATCCGATGGCGGGGAAGGAGTCTGGCGGCGCCGCGCTGGCAGAAGCAACACTTTTCAATGGAGCGACCTGGTTGTTCACTCCCATCTTCGGGGACTACACGCCGCATCCCGAGGCGCTGGCGTTGGAGATGGAGTGGCGGAAAAGCGTGGTGCGGATGGGTGCGGTGATGAGGGAGATGGATCCGGCGTGGCATGATGAAGTTTGTGCTTGGGTGAGTCACCTGCCGCAGATGCTGGCTACTGCGCTGTCGGCTGAGTTGGAGGACCGGTTCGCGGGCGATCGCGAGGGGATGGCCGCGGTGCAGGCGATTGGCGGGCGCGCGCTGCGGGAGATGACGCGGCTTGGGTCTAGTCCCTATAGCATGTGGCGGGATGTGGCGATGACGAATCCTAAGGCGATTGCGGAGACGTTGGCGGCGCTGGAGCAGCGGCTGGCGCACGTGCGCGAGAACTTGAAGACTCCCGAGCTAAGGGATGAGTTTGCCAAGGCTAACAAGTTTCGGGCTAAGTAGGGATGGGTACCCCCCACCCCCTGCCCCCTCATACCTCTCACGTAAGCTGTTCATAAAAAGCAGGTTAAGTATCAAGAGTACCCCCTTCAGTAGGGGGCAATTATCCCCTCAACCCAAGTAGGGGAACCGCCGAGTTATCAGGATGTCCAAAACTGGCTATTAGAGCGGCTATCTACGTTCGAGACAACTCCGCCCTTACGGCGTCTTTCGCTGCGTCAAGAGTCTTAGCCGCTTCTCTTTCGAGGTCCGCTAGCTGGTCTTTGTCCACGACGCCAGTTTTGATGAGGATATGCCTGATTACGCTGATGCTGGTTGCTTGTTGGGCTAGTTGCTTGACGATGTTTTCGCGGAACTGGTTGAAGTCTTGATCGGTCATCCCACCATACTAACGAGGTTCAAATGAGTGACATCGAGAAAACTGAGATAGAAAACCTGATCCCCTCATACCAAGTAGGGGATGGAAACAGCGTTGCCTTTGAATTGCTCATGGGTCGGCTCGACGATGAAGGTCGGGCGATTGTCGCCGATTATCTTATGGGGCGTCCGTATCGGCCAGCATTAGCCATTCAATCCTAGTCAATGGAATGAACACGTAGGGATTGGCGCTGAATTCAGGCGGAATCAACCTTCCCATCAGTTGGCCGGCGATGTTTTTATTTTGGAACCAGATGCCAGTAGCATCTTCCCCCACTAGCTTTAGTGGGATGGGGTTCTTTGTGTCTTGTTCGGCGAGTTTCACTAAAACCGTTTTGCCTTTTAGGTCCGATAGCTTCATGGCGCTATCATAGACGTATGGCAGAGATTCCCGAGGAGCGGCGATTGAGAGACCTGCGATACCTGAAGGCAGAACTAGACCGCGAGGAAGCCGTACCAGACGGGACTGAGAAGGACTTTCGCGACCTGCTGGACTTCGCCTGTACTACGACCGCAGCGCCAGTGTCTCCTCGCGAACCGAAGGACAAACCTGAAACGTCGTCCGCTCTAAAAGCTGAATAAACATCGGGCGCATGACGTGGCGACGGTTATACCTGAACGCGTATTCGTTCAAATAGGACTGTAGGTATTCGAGTCCGACCTGATAGTAAACCCCTGTAATTCCCCGCTTCACAAGGCTCCAAAAGCCGTCAATCGTATTCGTGTGCGCCCAACCATCCTTGAACCCTTTGGAGTGGTTGACAGTCGATAGCTTGTGGCTCATCCCCATCCATCGAACCTGCTCAATGGCCTTGGAACCGTCCGAGTAGATCATGGTGCGCGGGTGCAGCACTTCGCCCACAACGGGCAGGATGGAATCTTTGGAAGCGTCGGGCAGGACGTGAGTAGAAACCCTTCCATTACGCTCCACAATGCCGAGAACGGGTGTCTTCGCCTTACCTCTGAGATGCTGAGGCTTATTGGTATCCGAACCCCCGAAATAGGCTTCGTCCATCTCTACCGCGCCCTGGAGCTTCAACTTCTCAGCCATGAGGATGCGAACCTGCTTCATCATCCGCCAAGCGGTTTTGTAGGTGACTCCAGTCTCGCGCTGGATCTGCTTTGCGGAGATGCCGACGCGGGTAGACGTCATGAGTTTGATGACATAGAACCACGGTGTGAGGGAGGTTGTGGACTTGTGGAAGATGGTTCCGGCGAGGGGAAAGAGATGAGAACCGCAGACGGGGCAAGCGTAGCAGGTGCGACCGGAAACCCTGTAATGCTTACGATCCACGCGACACTCAACGCAGAGGGCAATTCCACCCGGAAACCGCTTCTCCATGAGGTATTCGAGACAGGCGTTGTCGTTGGGGAATTCGGACTGGAATTGTTTGACGGTGTACTTTTGTTGGGGCGGGATAGTCTGTCTACGGTTCATTGGTCTTTCCTTGCTGTGAGGTGCGACGTGGATTCGAAGCAAACGATGGCTTTGGGCTTTTTGGAGATCATTGACCAGTTGACGGCAGAGGTCGCAACTCTTCGGGCGATTCTGACGGTGGAAGAGGAATTCGTTCCAGATTGGTGTGAGCGCTTTGAGCGGATGCTCCCACGCGGGTTAGCTTCCGTCCACGCTCAAAGCGAACCAATTCGGCAGTTGTGTCTTCAATGGAGTGACGGACAAACTGCTGAAGGCTTGATAGCAGAAGTGGCGCGGAAACTGGTAGAGAGCGCGAAGAATCCGCCGCCTGAACCCTTACTTGGTGTGGTGGGATAGTTGCCCAGTAGGGGGACATATTCTGTAAAGTAGTGCATTGGAGAGGGTTAAAGCCAAAGTACCCCTTTAAAAGGGGTTAGCGGCGCAGGATATTGGGTGGTGGTTTTGGCTTTTTGTGCCTACTTCTATTGTAGCGAGTGGGTGGGGGTAACTATGCCAGGTTTTGAAAATGTAATCGCCAATGATTATAGGGGGTTTGGCAGTTTTTGGGGTATTGGGGGCTTGACAAGGTTTTGCGAGGACGGCGGGGCTTCGCGTAGCTGGGATTGACGGGGTGGTGGTGCGGGAAGGCAATTCAGTCGTTGCGCCTGCGGCTTCACTCCGGCCTTCGGCAGAGTGGAATCGTGCTTCGCGCGGTCGGTTGTGTCCTAGGGCTTCGCCCTAGGCTGGTATATGTCGGGCCGTTGGCCCTGAAAGCTTGCTGGTCAGACGGAAGGCTTGCTGTTTATCCATTAGCGGTTGGGAGAGGGTGACGGGGGAGATGATCCTGGAGCAGCGGGGGGGTGGCTGCTTATCCGGGGCAGCGGGGGGCGTGGGTGTTTCGGGGGTGGACGGAGGTGAGGGTGTCTCGGTGCTGGTGGGCGCGGGTGTTTCTGGCTTTTTGGGCAGGTCGTCGTCGCCGTCGCCGTAGGTGGGGTAGGGGATGGGGTCGGTGCTGGTGGGCATGGCGGCGAGGGTGATGAGGTTTTTCTGGACTTCGGCCCAGGCGGCGGGATCCTTTTTGGTGGCGAAAGGGAGGTCGAGGTTGACGTAGTAGGCGAGGATTTCGCGCTTGATTCCCGGGGGGATCGGAGTGGTGGGGGTGAGGGTGAGGCGGTGGAGGAGGATGGCGTAGGTGTCGTCGGTGAGGCGGTATCCGGCGGGGTTCACGGGATAGCCGGTATCCAGATCGCGGTTGGCGAGGGGGTGATGGGGGTCGCGAGATTGGCGGGGAGCGGGCTGGAAGGAGCCTGGCCTGGGCGAGAGGGCTAGGCTGGGGGCGGGGTCGGAGTGGGTGTCGGCGGCGGCGGCGGCAGCGGCGGTGGGTTCGGTGGCTGGAGGTGGGGTGAAGCGGCGAAGGGCCTGGTTGAGAAGGTCAGTCGAGAGGACGACGGAATGGATGTAGTCGACTTCTGTTTGGGAGGTGGGGCCTTTGACGGCGGTGAGCTTGAGTGCGCCGAACTTGGGAAGGATGTAGATGAAACCGGCGAGGGTGTAGGTGCCGATGCCGGCCTTCTTGCGGTAGGCATCCCAGTCATTTTCCTTCGCGACGGCGGCGATTTCGGCGGTGAGCCTTTGGAGGTCGGCGTTATCGACGTCGGCGGGCTCATGGTTGCGGTGAAGGAGCGTGACGGCGTAGGCGACGCGGGGAATGAAGCGGTGGACGGAGAAGCGGTAGTTGGAGACGTTGATGCGCTCGTGGCGGGTGCCGGTGAAGTCTTCCTGGAGGCCGTAGGTCTGGTAGAACGCGAGAGACAGTTGCTTGGTGGGGATCTCGAGACCAACGTGGCGGAGGTAGTGGACCGGAGCGAAGCGCTGATGCGCGATCTCGTTAATGTCGAAGGCGAATTCTGCCTGGACGTGCTGGTGCTCGCCTTCGGCGTAGCTGACGCTGTGGCCGTACTTCTTCTCCAGCTTGGGGAACTCGATGGGAACGGCGCGGTTGGTGGCTTGGGAGTGGCCGACGCTGTCGCCGATGTAGTGGGAGAGGGCACCGACGGCGAAGGCGAGCTCATCGGCGTTGCCGGCGTTGCGGAAGAGGTTCACGACGAAGTCGCCGGAGCGGACGTAGTGGGTGAGGTTGGAGAAGAACTGGTCGCCGAAGGGATAGTAGCCGATGTCCTGAATGACGCAGCCACCGTAAGCGTAGGCGCGGGCGTGCTCGATCTCGGCGGGGGTGAGGTTGGGGTAGCGGCTTTTGAGCAGAGGGACGATGGAGCTGTCCCAGGTGAGATCGATGAGCTGCTCGTGGGTGAGCAGAGAGTACGCGTGCGCGGGACGGGCTACGCCGAAGAGACAGAGGAAGACGGCGAAGATGGAGAGTCGGCGTGCAGCGTTCATTTATGTCGGGAAAGCCCTGTGGGTTGGATGGGAGAAGCGGCTGAGGTGATGCCCCGGGGGTGAAGAACGTGCGGGCGGGCGGGGGCTGGGAAGGTTAGAAGCGGTCCTGCGCTTTGTACCAGCGGAAGAGGGCGAAGAACCAGGTGAGGGTCGCGCCGAGGATCGCTCCTTCGATCGCGCCGGGGAGTTGGTTCCAGGCGAAGTGGTTGTGGAGGAGGGCCTCGAGGAGGATGTCGAGGACGGTGTAGACGAGGAGCCAGGTGAGGAAGAAGGGCCAGGATGGTTTGTTCTTCATAGGAAACTTCTTCTGGAGGCTAGACCGTGACGAGCAGAGGTTGATCTTGACGCCATTGCTATGGATTACGGTCCAATTCTGCGGCCCACTGGCTGATTTGTAGTTTAAGGATAGGCACAGAGTCGTGGATTACTTTCCATACATAGTCATCATCCACATGAAAGTAGTCATGGACTATGACGTTTCGAAAGCTGGCGATCTTTTTAACATTGTCTACTCGAGTGTTTAGATCGGGCGATATCGCTGCGATGCGCGCGAGAGCTTCCGCAATGATGATGAACTCGCGCTCGCATGTGCGTCGAAGCTGAAAGACCTCCTTATAGGTATCGAGTGACAAGCCTCCGACAGTAAGTTCCAGCTCCAAAATGCACTGCAGGATGTCTTCAAGATACTGCCGTGGTTCATGCCGCATAGAGGGTGACCTGCGTGTCTTCGAGCTCTTTCCGGAAAAACCTATTGGAGATTACATCGCCAGTGACCATATCCACTTTGCGTCCAAACATTGCGACGAGTGCGTCATGTAGGGAATGTACATTCTTGACGTAATTATCGAAGGCGTCGGGGTGAAACTCGACGCGAACGTCGACGTCGCTAGTGGCGGGGTCGAAGTCGTCGCGGACGGCGGAGCCGAAGATGGAGAGGCGGCGCACGTGGTGGGTGCGGCAGAGGTCGATGATTTCGGCATGCTTGGCGGTGATGAAGGATTGCATCGGCGGCTCCTCTCGTGGAGTTAGTGTAGCGAAATCAAGGGAAGCGGGGAAAGAAAACGCCCAGCGCGAGTGGCTGGGCGTTTGAGAGGTGCAGCAATTTCGGTTTAGTGGGCGGCCCACTCGATCTTGGAGAGGTCGATGCCTTCTTTGACCATCTCGTAGAGAGGAGAGAGCTCGCGGAGCTTGACGACGACTTCGATGATTTTGTCGGAGACGTAATCGACTTCTGCCTTGGTGTTGAAGCGGCCGAGGCCGAAGCGGATGGAGCTGTGGGCTACGTCGTCGCCGAGGCCGAGGGCCTTGAGGACGTAGCTGGGCTCGAGGGTGGCCGAGGTGCAGGCCGAGCCGGAGCTTACCGCGATGTCGTTGATGCCCATGAGGAGGGATTCACCTTCCACGTAGACGAAGCTCATGTTGAGGTTGCCGGGGAGGTGGTGCTCCATGTTGCCATTGACCTGGGTGTAGTCGAGCGCGGTCTCTAGCTTGTGCTTGAGGTAGTCGCGGAGCTCGATCTCACGGGCCGCTTCGGCGGTCATTTCTTCCTGGCAGATTTCGCAGGCCTTGCCGAGGCCGACAATGCCGGGGACGTTGAGGGTACCGCTGCGCATGCCGCGCTCGTGGCCTCCGCCGTTGATCTGCTCGGAGATCTGGACACGCGGGTTGCGACGACGAACGTAGAGTGCGCCGACTCCCTTGGGGCCGTAGATCTTGTGGCCGGAAATGCTCATCAGGTCGATGTTGTCGGTGAGGACGTTGACGGGAATCTTGCCTACTGCCTGGACGGCGTCGCAGTGGAAGAGGATGCCCTTCTCGTGGCAGAGTTTGCCGATGGCCTGGACGGGCTGGATGACGCCGATTTCGTTGTTGGCGTACATGATCGAGACGAGGATGGTCTTGTCAGGGCCTTCGGTGACGATGGCGCGCTCGAGATCTTCGAGGTCGATGAGGCCGTCGGCGAGGACGGGGAGATACGTCACGCGGTAGCCGGACTTCTCGAGACGCTTGCAGGTGTCGAGGGTTGCCTTGTGTTCGGTGACCTGGGTGATGATGTGATTGCCGCGCTCGCGATACATCTCGGCCGCGCCCTTGATGGCGAGGTTGGTGGCTTCGGTGGCGCCGGAGGTGAAGATAATTTCCTTAGCGGTGGAACCGATGAGGCGGGCGATCTGCTCGCGCGCTTTCTCGACACCCTGCTCGGCTTCCCAACCGAAGGAGTGATTGCGTGACGCGGCGTTGCCGAAGATGCCGGTGAGGTAGGGCATCATGGCCTCGAGCACGCGCGGATCGAGCGGCGTGGTCGCGTGATTGTCCATGTAGATGGGAAGCTTCACGCCCTCGGGGAGGGGGAGGTGAGACTGGGTTACGTTGATTCCTAGTGTTTCAGCCATGATGTTATTACTCCTAAAGTGTCGCGGGGTGCGCGTTGTGGAAACGATGGTGCTAGCGATCGATGCTTACGAGGCCGCCGGCCATTGCTGCGGGGAGGTGGTCGACGGGCTCGGCGAGGTCGGCGATGCTGATGCCGGAGAGAAGCGAGGTAATGCTGTCGTTAACTTTGCGCAACGGTTCTTTGATGGTGCAATGGCCCGCGAGGTCGCAAGCTCCGTGAATCGTAATGCAACTGGTGATGAAGAGCGGGCCGTCGATGGCGCGGATGACTTCGAAGGTGGTGATGGTGGCCGCGGGGCGCGCGAGGGCGTAGCCGCCGTTGGTGCCGGCGTGGGAGACGAGGATGCCGGCGCGGGCGAGGGTCTGAAGAATCTTGGCGAGGAGCTGCGGAGGGATGTGGTAGGCCTCGGCGATATCTTTTGCGGAGCGGGCGCCGGTGAGGTGGAGCTCGGCGCCGGCTTTCTCGGCGAGGTCAGCCTGCTCGGCGAGATATTTGAGGGCCATGAGGCCGTAGTCCGCTTTTTTGGTGAGCCTGAGCATGGGATAGAGGCGGAGAGTGCGGCGCAAAGGGGAAGAAGCGCGGACTTTCTCCATCCTTAGTGTACGGAATCGCGGGGTGGGAAGCAAGACCGATTTGGTCGTACATCGAACATCAACAGGGTCATAGAGATTCGCGCGGGAAAATCGGCTACGATGGCATATTCCCCGGACGCTATGTCCCACGGTTTTCGAGCGTTTGTGACTGCTTTCCGACAATTTCGTGCTGCGCCGAATCTGCTGACCATGCTGCGGCTGTTTGTGCTGCCGTTTCTGGTGATTACGATCCTGGCTGGGCACTGGAGGGTGGCGTTTGCGCTGCTGTGGGTGGCCGGGGTGAGCGACGGCCTGGACGGGCTGCTGGCGAGGGTGCTGGAACAGCGGACGAAGCTTGGAGAATATCTGGATCCGATCGCGGATAAGTTGCTGCTGAGCACGATGTTTTTGGTGCTGACGCATGTAGGGGCGATTCCGCGGTATGTGACGGTGCTGGTGTTGAGCCGGGACATTGGGATTCTGCTGATTGCGACGCTGCTGTTTGCGACCAATACGCTGCGGAACTTTCAGCCGAGCAAGTTGGGCAAGCTGAACACGCTGGTGCAGATACTGGGGGTACTGACGGTGATGACGTGCGAGGTACTTCCGCGGTCGGGGCTGGAGGAGCTGCGGACGGTGTTGTTATGGGCGATTGCGGCGCTGGCGCCGATATCGGCTGCGGAGTATGCGTGGATCGTGATTCGGCGGGTGAGCGAGCCGGTGGAAGTGGCGGCGGGGCGGTAATGGACCTATTGCGGAAGTGGGCGACCTAGAGTATGCGCGTGTTTCTTCTCATCGTCTTTCTTAGGAGTGCCATTCTTTGCGGTCAAGCCCAGTCGCCGGCCGACGGACGTGTTGACGCGCATGCCTATGTCAATACCTACCTGCACTTCACCTACACGTGGCCGACCATTCTGCAACCGCAAGACCCAACCTTGCTTCATCTCGCTCCCCACTCCAATCCGAATGAGACTCTCCTCTTCTCAGCTCGCCAGGGGAACGAGCCTTATGGCGTTATTGTTCTTTCTGAGAAGTTGAATACACCATGGCACAACTTCGCGGGCTTCAAAGATGGCCCTGACTTCCTCCGCCGTATTCCGATCGGATGGCCGCCTGAGGCTCACTTTAAAATCTTGGCCAGTAGGCATGTCATTACCCCGAACGGATTATCTGTGGACGAGATGGATTACACGGTTTCCAGCGAATTTGACTCGGGCATCACCATACAAATCGGAGACTATATCGTGGTTTTCAAGTGCAACGCGGCGTCGCTTGGAGGTTTGGACACGATGACCAAATCGATTCTAGCGATCCGTCGTACCAAATAGCCGCGGTCGCGCTGATCCGCCAGCACTGGCGGGAAAGGTTGCGGTTGGGGTATGGGGTCGGGTACACTGGAATGACGCACCAGAGGCGCGTAGCTCAGTTGGTTAGAGCGCTACCTTGACACGGTAGAGGTCAGCGGTTCGAATCCGCTCGTGCCTACCACTCATCCCCACGGATTTTGGGAAATCGAGACCGAGCAAGGGTCATGATGCGCGTGGAGTTCTCTGGGAATTTGCGTCAAGTTTGATGTTTTGGAGTGATGTCATGGCACAGGTATGTGAGCTTTGCGGCAAAGGTCCGCAGTTCGGAAACAACATCTCGCACGCGCACAACGTAACTCGTCGGCGCTGGAACCCGAATCTTCAGTCGGTGAAGGCTGCTGCGCCCTCGGGCGGCGGCACCAAGCGCGTGAAGGTGTGCACCAGCTGCATCAAGAGCGGCAAGGTTATCAAGGGCTAGGTACTACTTTTAGCTCCTAGCGAAAGACTCATGCAAGACGAAGCCCCGGCGGTGGATGCCGCTGGGGCTTTTTGTGCTTGTGTTGAGATGGCTAGGAAGCAGGCCGATACTTCATTTCGATTGCAAGCTCGGCAGCGGCTTGAGCAAGGTCGCCGAGGTTGCAGGCAGCTTCATCCTGATGCTTGTCGAGATATGCGTTGATGGCGTCCATGCGCGGCCAAATGGTGTCGATGAAGGAACGTCTTTCCTGCTCCGACATAGCGTTCGTTGCTGCGCTGCGTTGAACATCATCGCCTATCGCGAGGTTCGTATATTTGGCGAGATCGACGAACTCAGGCGGCAATGGGACGGGCATAGGCGATTACTTGTCCTCGAATTTTAGTGAGGCGGAGTTGATGCAGAAGCGCTGGCCGGTGGGGTTGGGACCGTCGGGGAAGACGTGGCCGAGGTGGCCGCCGCAGGTGGTGCAGGTGACTTCGACGCGATGCATGCCGAGAGTGCTGTCGTCGTGGAGCTCGACGGCTTCGGGAGCGATGGGCTCGAAGAAGCTGGGCCAGCCGGAGCCGGATTCGTACTTGGTGCCGGACTTGAAGAGGGGGGCGTCGCAGGCGGCGCAGTGATAGAAGCCGTCGGCGTGGTTGTTGACCAGGGCGCCGGTGAAGGGGCGCTCGGTGCCCTTCTCGCGGAGGATGTGGTACTGCTCGGGGGTGAGCTCGGCGCGCCATTCGGCGTCGGACTTTTGAAGTTTGGTCGGCATGGGAGACTCCTTGAGGTGCTGAGGATTAGACGCGCGTGGGGCTAGCAACGATTTAAAACGCAGGAGCCAGAAATACAGGGGTCTCTCCACTGCGCTACGCTCCGGTCGAGATGACAGCGAAATTCAGAGCAGTGCTGCGGTTAGGGAGTGATGGCGATGCACTCGATTTCTACGAGGGCGTCCTTGGGGAGGCCGGCGACCTGGACGGTGGAGCGGGCGGGTGCGGTGATGCCTTCAGGGGCGAAGTATTGGGCGTAGAGGGTGTTCATGGCGGCGAAGTCGGCCATGTTTTTGAGGAAGACGGTGGTTTTGACGACGTGGGCGAAGTCGAGACCGGCGGCGGCGAGGACGGCCTTGAGGTTTTCGAGGACGCGGGTGGTCTGGGCTTCGATGCCGCCGGGGACGAGGGCGCCGGTAGCGGGGTCGAGGGCAACCTGGCCGGAGGTGTAGAGGACGTTGCCGATGTGGACGGCCTGGGAGTAGGGGCCAATCGCAGCTGGCGCGGCGGTGGTGGCGATGGCGGACTTGGTGGGATGGTCGAGAGGCATAGGGTGGATTGTCGACGAAAGGGGACAGCGGCGCAAGGGTCCTGCGCGGATGGCGAGGGCTAAGAGCGGGGCGAAAGGACTAGTGGGTGGTCTGCGCCCAGGTGACGAGGTCGGTGGGGGTGTTGATCTGGTGAGCCATGAGGGCGTCGAAAAGCTTGCGGGTGTTGACGGTTTGGAAGGGCGTGTCGATACGGGCGGCACTCGTTTGGTTGGGGAGCTTGACGAGGTAGGCGGGGCGAGGATCGTACTGACCCCCGTTGCTGGCAAGTTCATCTTCCGGCGTCCAGTAAGTCAAGAGCATGCTTCGCCATATCTGTTTGGTGCGCCAGCTGTGATCGCCCATAACGACGATTGTGGAGGAGTCCCACTGGCCCGTTTGTTCGAGAGTCTTACGAATGCCGGCCAGGCATTTGTCGGCGAGCGCTAAGTTGTTCATGTAGGACACGTCGCTGGTGGTGAACGTATTGGCGCGACGGTCGTATATGCCTGGGGGATGCGGGACCGGAAGGTGCAGGAGGATGAAGTTGAAGGATTGATCACGGAGGAGGTTTTGAGCGTGAGTGTCGAGATCGTTGTAATCGTCGATCTGGGATTGCCTGGTGACGACCTTTTGGAATGAGATGTGCAGGTGATGCATGAAGTAAAAAAACACGGGGCCGGGAGTTGGGCCGAGCATGCTCCAGGCATACAACTTCATGGGCGCGAGGATATTGGCCAGCAGGGAATTTGAGGGCTTCATGTAATTGGTGGGAGAACGATTGGCCCAGTAGCAGCTATCGAGGACGGCGGGGACGATGCGGCAGTAGGGGTTGTACCAGCCAACGACGGCAGTCCTGTAGCCCGCACGGAGGGCGTCTTGAAAGACGGTGTCCTGCTGATCGAACCTTTGCCACTTGCCGGTAGCCTGATTGTGCAATGAAAGTTCCAGGGCGTGCGTGCGCGTCTGGTCAAAGCGCTTGCCAGACAAGAGACCCGGAAGAACGTTTTGCGTGTAGATATCAAACGGTTGGGCCTGCGTGAAGACGGTTGAGGTGGAAGCGAGAGAATCGAAAGCAGGAAGTTTGAGGTCGGGAAAGCGATGCTCGAAGGCTTGCTGGTAGGAGAGCTCGTCGAAGACAATCCAGAGGATGCGGTGGGGCTGGACGGTGGTAGTGGCTGACAGATAGAAGTGGGTGGAGCGCATCTTCCAACTTGCCTGCCCGCTGATAAAGGCGAGTTCAAGGATCAGGAAGACGCCAAAGAGACCGAGGAAGACCAGGACTGTGCCGGTGGACTCGATGATCCGCTCGAAGCGCGGGACAAAGGCGGGGCGCCAAAACGCGATGACGAGCAGGGTGGCAAGAATGTTGGTGAGGAAGAGGCAGCGGTCCAGTTGGTGCAGTCTCGGGGCCAACTCGAGGAGGTGCAGGTTTTGCACGATGGCCCAGGGAATAAAGGAAAGCAGAGCGGTCCAGAGAGTGGCGCGCACGCGGCCCCGAAGTCGAGTCGCGAGCAGAAGAAGGGTCAAGAGGAACCAGAAGCCGAGGAAGTCTAGTGCGACAGGAAGGAAGAAGTTACTAGCAGGCGCGCTCCAGTGGTAAAACGCAATCTGTTGGGGCTCTAGAGCAGGCTTGAGGAGCCAGAGCAAATAGAGAGTAGTCAACCCCATGGCGACGAGCATGGTTCGCACCAACCGGTTGGCGCGCAGGGTTGCGACGGATTGTAGGAGGCGTTCAAGTCGTCGCAAGAATCAGGATTCCGATTCGTGATTCAGGGTCTGAATTGTTGACGGCTCGGATGATTTATTGCGGGTGAAGAGCGACTTGATGCGGCGACGCAGGGTGAAGAGAATTCCGGTGAGGACGGTGCCCGCGGCTTGCAACATAAGCAGGCCTGAACCGGGATCGATATAGGCGTAGGCTTTGTGTTCGAAGGCGAGGCTCAGACTGAAAAACATGGCAACGGTGGCAAAGGAATAGAGAATTTTATGACGCACGTGAACCTCCAGCGGCAGGTTGAAGGGTGGGTCCGCGATCAAATAGAGAGGAGCGGTTTGCGGGGGCCCGAGTTCACAGAATCGTTATAAACGAATGAACAAAACCACAAAATTCAGTGAATCGCGTTCCATGAATCTATCGCCACTCGACGCTTCAGGTCAATGACGAACCGTTCACTTGGAGATATTTCTTGAGGGAACGCAACAAGGGCGAGGAGTTGATCCCCGCCCTTGCTGCGTACTGCGGATTCGTTGCGGTTAGCGGCCGCGGTTGCTTCCGCCGCCACCGCTGCTGCGGCGTCCTGCGGGACGGCCGGCATTGCTGCCGTGGGGACGGCTGCTGCTACCGCCGGGCCGACCACCGTTTGAGCGACCACCGGAGCCAGAGCGGGATCCGCCGAAGCCGCCGCGCGAGCGCTGAGGTGCAGCGTTGGGAGCGGACTCGTTGACGGAGCCGTCGGCGTTCTTCCAGCTGCGGGTTTCCATCTGCATGAGGGCGTCAATGCCACCGACGGGCTGGCTGAAGTCGATGGGCTTGTTGCGCTCTTCCTTGGCAAGGTTCTTGTCGGCTTCGTTCCAGGCGAACTTGATCTTCAGCTCGCGCTCGAGCTTGCGGGCATCACCCTTCTCGAGAGGGGTGATGAAGGTGCTGGCGATGCCTTTCTTGCCGGCGCGGCCGGTGCGGCCGATGCGGTGAACGAAATCGTCCGAGCCATTGGGCAGGTCGTAGTTGACGACATGCGCGATGTTGGAGATGTCGATGCCGCGGGCAGCAACGTCGGTTGCAACCAGGACGCGGCTGCGGCCGGTGGCGAAGCTCTTGAGGGCGGCGGTGCGCTGCGACTGCGAGCGATCGCCGTGGATGATCTCGACTTCGTGTCCGAGCTTCTCGAGCTTGCGACCGATGCGGTCGGCACCGTGCTTGGTGCGCGAGAAGACGAGGTAGGTGCCCTCTTCTTCATTGAGCATCTTGTCGAGCTGCGAGAGCTTCTGGTCCTGCATGACGGTGTAGACGCGAAGCTCTACGCTGTCGACGGGATGCGACGTGATGCCGATTTCCACGCGCACTGGATTCTGCACGTAGTCCTTGACGATCTCGCGGATGTTCGCGTCGAGGGTCGCGGAGTAGCACATGGTCTGGCGGTCTTTTGGCAGGGAGGCTACGATGCGCTTGATGGCCGGGAGGAAGCCCATGTCGAGCATGCGATCGACTTCGTCGAGGACGAGCATGTCGACGTCCTTGAGGTTGATGGCCTTGCGGCGGAGGAAGTCTTCGAGGCGGCCGGGGGTGGCGACGATGAGGCGCGGGCCGCGGCCGATCTGCTCGATCTGGGTGTTCTCGGAGAGGCCACCGCAGACGAGCACGGCGTCGGTCTTGAGGGTCGGGCAGATCTTGTGGAACTGCTCGAGCACCTGCATGGCGAGCTCGCGGGTGGGGAGAAGGATGAGCGAGAGGACCGGGGTCTTCTTGCCGCGCGTGGAGGGGACGGAAATCTCCTCGAGGCGTTCGATCATGGGGATCAGGAAGCTGAGGGTCTTGCCGGTACCGGTGGAGGCGGTGGCGAGGATGTCGTCACCTTCGAGCGCGGGCGGTATCGCTCCAGCCTGAACGGGCGTGGGGGTGATAAAGCCGGCTGCGAAGAGGCGCGCCTTGAGGGACTCGGAGATCTGGAAGTCGTTGAAGGTGACGGACGAAGCTGTTTCGTCGGTTGCGGTGATGTTGCGGGAGACCTGAAGCGGTTCTGGGTTCAGGATGGAATCAAGAGTAAGGGTAGACAAGGTTTTCCTTTGCAATGGGTGAATCAAGAGAATGAATGCAGTGACGCGTTCGGTTGGCGGGCGCACGAGGTGCGGGGGGCCAACGGCTGCGTGGATTCCTATTTCAGCATTGCTTGGTTCTGGTCTCCCAGATGCCCATCGGGGCGCAATAAGCATTGCTGCTGCACGGCGAGGCATGATCCTGTGATCGGCCTGCTAGCCAGAGCAACCAACGCTTAAGAGGCGGGCGGTGGGTGGGGTATATATGGCGCTCGCGGTCTCTGGCCAGACTCGAATCCATTTGGAGTCATCTGCCCGCGGTGCCCTGCGTGAAAATCTTCAACGCGAGACCAGTATAGCACGGCGCGCTTGATTCATGCAGAGGCTAGTGCGGGGGAGTGTACGGGTGGGTGCCTTGACGGCACGCTGGAGGCTGAGAAGTAAACGCCCTGCGCCGATGGAGTACTTCGCGCGCAGGGCGATGGGTTTGAGGTTCGTGAGGATTAGTGACCGTGTCCCCCGCCGTGGCCCGCCTCGTCGTAGTGACCGTGACCATCACTCATGTGCGAAGCGTGGAATGCTTCGTGGTTGGCCGGGGGCGCATAATGCGCACCGCGCTCGGGGTAGGCGCCGTGGTAGCCGTAGCGCGGATCATATGCGCGATTGACGCCGCCGCGGAAGCTGTGGGGGCCGTGGAACCAGGGACCGGCGCCAATGAAGACGCCACCGTTGAACCATTCGGGGCCGTAGAAGCCGTAAGGAGCGCAGTTGTAGGGCGCGTAATCGTAATAGCCGTACGGGCAGCCGGGCTCAGCACCAATGTTGACGCCGACCGAGACCTGGGCATTGGCATTAGGAGCTGGGATGAGGGCGATGGCCAGCGCTGCTGCGGTTGTTGCAAGGACTGATTTCATACCACGCATGGGAGAACCTCCGCTTTGGTAAGAAACGAAAATGTGCCGAGAAGTTGCCGAATATTGGCCAAAAAACAACAATCCCCCGCGCCAGGTTGGACGCAGGGGTTGCTTGGGAGACGAGATTATTTGTTGGGATGTGCCTGGGGGGCATTGTGCGGCTCGTTATGACCCTGGCCGTCGCGAGTTTCATTGCCTTTGAAATCCTGAGGTGCGCCCATGTGTGAAGGCTTTTCGCCGCGTGGAGGCATGGTTCCCTTGTAGCCGTGCTGGGGATCGTACGTATTGTTCACCTCGCCGTGGAAGTTCGAGGAGCCGTGGTACCAGTGACCGGTGCCGACGAAGGCGCCGTTGCTGAACCACGCGGGACCGTAGTAGCCGTAAGGGCTGCAGTCGTAGGGCGCGTAGTCGTAGTAGCCGTAGGGACAGTTGGGTTCCGCGCCGAAGGTTACGGTGACTTGGGCGTGCGAGGGAGTTGCCAGGAATAGCAGGAAGAAGCCTGCCGTGGCTGCGGCGAAAAGGCCGTACTTAATGGTGCGCATGAAGTGATACCTCACACCGTAGGAGTGGGTGGGAGGGGGAATCGTTGTCCTCGGCGCAAATGTAAATTATTTAGATTGAGCAATATAGCTCACATTCGCGAGAGGCTACGAGGGCCGGCGGCGGGACGTGGTGGCGGTTTTCGGGCGGAACTTGCGCTTGGGTGGAACGGGCTTTTTCAGTTGCGCGGCTTCGGGAAGGACTTTCTTGCGCTCGACTTTTTTGCCGGCCGCTGCACGATTGAGGGCCTGGACTTCGCCGGTGGTGAGTTCGCGGAAGCTGCCTGGCGGGACATCGAGGGTGAGGGCTCCGTAGCCGATGCGGCGGATTTTTTCGACGTGGTGGCCGATCTCTTCGAACATCTTGCGGAGCTGGCGGTTGCGGCCCTCGGTGAGGGTGACTTCGTACCAGGGATTTTCGCCGCCGCGCACTTGCTCGACCTTGGCGGGCTGGGTGAGAACGCGATCGCGGCGGCCAGTGGAGCGGGTGTCGGCGAGGCGGCCGCGGTCGATCATGATGCCGCGGCGGAGCTGGTCGATGGCGGCGTCGGTGGGCGAGCCGGAGACTTTGACGAGGTAGGTTTTGAGGACGCCGGTGGAGGCTTTGGAAAGCTTGTTGGCGAGGTCGCCGTCGTTGGTCATCAGCAAGAGGCCTTCCGACAGGTAGTCGAGGCGGCCTACGGGGTAAAGGCGGGGGAACTTGGAGTGTTCGCCTACGACTTTCTTTTGCTTGTCCTGGCCGAGGAGCTGCATGACGGTGGGGCGATGCTCGGGGTCGTCGAGTGTGGTGACGTAGCCGCGCGGCTTGTTGACCATGAAGTACTTGGTGGGCTCGGGGCCATGGAGGAGTTTGCCGTCGACGCGGATGTGGTCGCGCGTGACGTCGGCGCGGGTGCCGAGCTCGGTGACGGTCTGGCCGTTGAGCTGGACGCGGCCTTCGAGGATGATGGCCTCGGCGGCGCGGCGGCTGGCAATGCCGGCGCGGGCGAGGATTTTCTGGAGGCGCTCGCCAGAGGGCGCGTCGTTGGAGTTGAGTTCGACCTTCATCTTTCCATTATCGCGTGTTTAGGCAAGGGAGAGGACGAGGTGCAGGCGGTTATTCCTTTTCGTCGAGCGCAACGTTGTGGGTCTGCGCGATCTGTTGCAGGACTTGGTAGTGCTGGGTAAGAACAGGTTCGTCGATCTTTGCGGCCTTCTGGAAGTTGGGATTGGAGCTGGATTCCCAGTTCTTGAGCATCTTCAGGCTGAGCACCTGTTCCCTTGCCATGGCCTGCAGATAAGCGTGGTCGAAGTCGGTGCCGGAGAGTTGCTCGAGCTGGGCGATTTCCTTCTTTTGTTCTTTGGATGGCTTCTGATTCTGGCTGACGTCAAGTTGTTTGGCCAGGGGCGCTAGCTGCTCGTTGAGCTTGGTGTGGACCTCGATCATGCGCACACTGAACTCCTGGACGTCGGCGTACGAGGCCTTTTTCTGGGCGATCTGGCTCATCTGAACCTGGGCGTCGTTGTTCTTAAGGGTGTCCTCGACGTAGGCCTGGTCGGCGGAGTTGGGCCCGTTGGGGCTGGGGCTGGAGTTCGCGCTGTCGAGTTTGGCGAGGGCTGACTTGGGCTGCCCGGGGTCCGATGGAGCCGGCGACGACTGCTGCATGCCCGGCTGCTGCGCTGAGGTGGCGGCTGCGATGAGGAGAGCGGCGAGGAAAGAGATGGCGATGCGGGACTTGGTTGCGGTCATGCCTGGTGCCTCCTTGTCTCTGAGGGAGAGGGTGTCTGACGGGAAGATGAAAAAATTTGCGCGAGCCCGGTGCACAGGGTCAGCCGCAGGCTCTTCAGGTTTATTTCGATGCCCGGGGAGGTGGGCGTCGTTGTCCCTGCGCGGACAGACTTGCAGCCGGGCTTCCAGGTGGTTGTGAGGGTTGAAGCGCGATTCGATTAGATGAACCGGTTGGTGTTAGTCGCGGCGGCCGGAGAAGATGCGGGTGAGGGCGAGGAAGATGTTGAGCCCGTCGAGGTAGATGCTGAGGGCCAGTTCTACGGCGGTGGCGCCGTCGCCGCCCTTGTGGATGCGCATGAAGTCGACGACTACGAGAACGCCGAATATGGCGAGCGTGAGGTAGGAGTAGACGTTCGGGCTGATGAAGTGGAAGAACATGCCGAGGACGCCGATGATGATCAGGCCGAGCAGGGCTGCCATCGCGTAGTTGCGGACCTTCTGGTAGTCGAAGGTGAAGATCTGCGCGCCCATGCCGAGGACTGCCATACCGACGGCGGTGGTCATTGCGGCGTTGAAGACCGCGTTGGTGTGGCCGGTGTGGAGCAGCATGTTGATGTAGGGCGCGATCTCAAAGCCCATGACTAGCGCCAATACGAGGAAGAGGCCGAAGGCGAGCGCGGGCGTGTTGCGCGCGGCACGGATGGCGAAGATCAGGCCGATGGTGACGATGAGGTACAGCCAGACCATGCCGGCGGGTGCAGAGATGGGCGCGAGCCACACGCCGACCGCGGAGGTGAAGAAGCCGACCGAGGTGATGACGAGAACCTGGCTGAGCAGCGAGGAGGCGCTGCGGGTCTGGGTCTGGCCGAAGGTTTGGGTGTTGTTGCGGCCGTCGATGATGATGGGATTGTCGCGGTTGTCCATGATGCCCTCCTGCTGAAATCCTACGCTGGTTAGACGCTTTGCTGGGTGAAATGATCCTGAAGAAGGGGTAGCCGCGGCTTAGCGAGAAAACAGCAGATTCCCGAAGGGAATGCAAAAAGAAAAGCAAGTCCTGCGCGGACGGCGGGAGTTAGACCTGCGGCAGGTCTAGGCTTCGGGGTCTGCGGGGGTTTCGTCTTCGGGGTCGCCGTCGGCCTGGGGCGAGTGGAGGTCGGCGGAGGGTTCGAGCTCAGAGGGAGTTTCTGCCTCAGGGATGGATTCGGGCTCGGAGGTGGGGGCGTCGGGCTCGATGGGGTGGAGGTTGTGGCCTTCGAGCTCGATGGAGTCGGCGCTGGCTTCGTCGCTAGAGGGGGAGGTACGCTCGGTGGCGTGGGCTTCCATGGGGATCTCTTCCTGGACGTCGTTGAGTTCGCCGGCCATCTTTTCAAACTCTTCGATGCTGGGGAGTTCGTTGATGTCCTTGAGGCCGAAGCGGAGGAGGAAGTCCTTGGTGGTTTTGTAGAGGATGGGGCGGCCGATGACCTGCTTGCGGCCGGCGGTGGTGACGAGCTTGCGGGTGAGCAGCGAGCCGAGAACGCCGGCGGAGTCGACGCCACGGATCTCGGAGACTTCGGGGGCGGTGACGGGCTGCTTGTAGGCGACGACGGCGAGGGTTTCGAGGGCCTGGAGGGTGAGCTTTAGCGGTGGCTTAAGGGATTTGACGAAGCCGCGGACGGCATCGTGATATTCCGCCTTGGTGCCAAGGCGGAAGCCGCCGGCGACTTCGCGGATCTCGAGGCCACGGTTGCCGTTGGCGTAGTCGGCGATGAGTTCGTCGAGGAGGGAGCGGAAGTAGTCGCGAAGTTTGCGGGCGGCGAGTTTCTGGTCGGCGGCGACGGCTTTGGCATCGGCTTTCGCGTCGGGGGCGAGGCTTGGGGTCGGGGTTTCGTCGTCGGAAAGGGGCTCGGACGCATCGGCGGGGCTGGAGGTATCGGGGTCCTTCGACTCCCCTTCACTGAGCTCAGGGTCGCTCAGGATGACAGAGTCTGAGGTGGGTTCGACAATCTCGGTGGGGTCGGTGGTCTCGGCGTTGAGGGCATCGGCGTCTTCGACGGGCTCGATGTCGGCGTCGTCGACAAGTTCTTCGTCTTCGAGGGCGAGGGAGTGTTGCTGGGCGGCGAGGGTGTCGAGCTCGGCCTGGCCTTCTTCGCCGAGCAGGCCGGTGAGTTGGGCGAGAGTGACAGGCTCTTCGGACGCGTAGATGACAGCTTCGATTTTGGCTTTAAGACTCATGGGTGCAGGGTTGAGTGTATCAACCAAGCACCCATGGATGAGGACGCGAAATGGTGCAAAAAGTGGGACCTAGCTGGCAATCTTGTTGAAGAGCATAAAGAGACAGCCGGAGAGCACGGCCGCGGCCGGCAGGGTGAAGACCCAGGCGAGGGCAATATCGCGGATGGTCGACATCTGCAGGCCGCTTTTGTTGGCCGCCATCGTGCCCGCCACGCCGGAGCTGAGGACGTGGGTAGTACTGACGGGGAGACCGTAGCCGTCGGCGAGACCGATGGTGATCATCGCGGTGATCTCAGCGGCTGCTCCCTGGGCATAGGTGAGGTGGGTCTTGCCGATTTTTTCGCCGACCGTTACGACGATGCGCTTCCAGCCAATCATGGTGCCGAGACCGAGGGCCAGGGCAACGGCGACTTTGACCCAGGTGGGAATGAACTTGGTCGATTTGTCCAGGAACTTTTTGTAGTTGGCCAGGACGGCGGTGTCGGAGGCGCTGATCGTGGGCGCTCCGGCGGCCTTGGGCAGCAGTGTGAGAGCGGCGCTGGTAAGGTACATCTGGTTGCGGACGTTGGCCTGCATGCTCGCTGGTACGCCGGCGAGCGAGCCGTAGCCGACGGCCTCATTGCGAATGTCGTTGACCTCTTGCTGCAGAGCGAGCATGACGTCGGGATTAAATTTCTTGGTGCTGACGAAGTTTTCCAGCACCGCTCCGCTATCGCCGATGGACGCGGTTGGGGAGGCGTAGTTGCCGAGGGCTCCCGCGACCTGGGTCGAGACAGCGGCGAAAGTTTGGACCTCCGATGCGCTGACGGTGTGATTGAGGGCGTAGGCCGTGGGCACGGTGCCGACGAGGATGAGCATGATCAGGCCCATGCCCTTCTGGCCGTCGTTGGAGCCGTGGAAGTAGCTGACGCCGCCGCATGTGCCGATGAGCAACATGCGGATGTAGAACGGCGGGGGTGCGGTGCCTTCGGGAGCCTTGTAGAGGCGGGGATCGCGGGCGAGGAGCTTGAAGAGGAAGAAGAGGAGCGCGGCCATGCCGAAGCCGACGAGCGGCGAAACGAGAAGGGCGGTGAAGACTTTTTTGACCTGCGTCATATCGACGCCGCTGAGGCCGGAGTAGCCGTGCATGAGTTGGTTGGCGACGCCGACGCCGATGATGGAGCCGATCATGGTGTGCGAGCTGGATGCGGGAAGGCCGCGCCACCAGGTGGCGAGGTTCCACAGAATTGCAGCGATGAGTAGAGCGAACACCATCGCGAAACCGGAGCCGGAGCTGACTTTGAGGATGAGCTCGACGGGCAGCAGGTTGACGATGGAATAGGCGACTGCGCCCGAGCTGAGAAGTACGCCGATGAAGTTGAGGCAGCCGGAGTAAATCACGGCGACGTGCGGTTCGAGCGAGTGCGTATAGATGCAGGTGGCGACGGCGTTTGCTGTGTCGTGGAAGCCGTTGACGAACTCGAAACCGAGGGCGATGAAGAGGGCAACACCCAGCAGGATGAAGGGAAAGACGGAAGCCGAATGGACGACGGAGAGGTCGGCGCCGAGGTGCCTTGCAATATAGGCGACGCCGACCAGGAGCAACGCACCAAAGGCGATCATGCCCCATTTGCCGACGGAGGATTTCTCCATTTTCTCGTCGAGCATGGACTTGGTGTACGGCGATTCTTTTTTGACTGCGGTAGACGCCATGATGTGGGTCGCTTTCAGAAAAACTGGGAGTGGAGGACTCGACCAGCTTAGAGGCGGGAATGTTGCGGGGAGATGAACAGGGTGTGAACTTGTGAGTCTACGACGGGGACTGGGCTGAAGGTAACTCGTGAACGCCAAAGGGTGGTTACTACGGCGCGAGGCGCTAGTTCGAGGGGATGTGGGCGTAGGTGGTGGGCCAGTCGGCGAGGAGTTTGTGGAGGACGGCGGAGCCGCAGAGGTAGGCGGACTCGAGGGCGAGGCGGCCGCCGATGTAAGGGGCGGTGATGGATTCGGCGGCGGCGTGGCCGGGGCGCTCCTCGGAGAAGTTGCTGGCGGTGCGGAGGATGAGGACGCGGTTGGGGTCGACGCGTTGCATGTTGCCGAGGCGCTCGATGGCGTTCATGAAGCCGGCATCTTCCATCTCGGTGGTGGTGAAGGTGCCTTTTCCTTTGGTGTAGAGGCGGACCCAGTCGCGGGCGTATTGGGTCATGATGGTGCCGTGCCAGTAGTAGTCGCTGGAGAAGGTGGCGCCGATGAGGACGAACGGGGGACGGCGGGCGGCGGGGTCGTTGGTGAAGCCGGCGCGGAAGGCGGCGACTTTGGGGTCGTCGCCGAGGTTGAGGTCCTTGGTTTGGGCATAGGCCCAGGCGGTGAGGGGGGGGTTGAGGGTGTAGAGGTTGGAACGGGTCCACGAGGTTTCGGTGAGGGCTTTGGGGTCGGGGCGGGTGGCGCCCGAGGGGTAGATGCCGTAGGGCCAGTCCTTGGGAGCTTCGCGGGGATCGATCTCGCGGGCTACGTCGTTGACGACGTAGTCGGCCCAGGCTGCGGAGCCGAGGGAGGCGACTTTGGGGTCGACGCCGGCGATGCCGTTGATGAGGATGTAGGCGTGGGTGAGATCGAAGCGGGGGTCGAGGCCGAGGGCCATCATGGAGGCGGTCGCGTTCACGAGCGTGGTGCCGCTCACGATGCCGAGGATGGTGTGGTCGGCGTTGGTGCGGATGGGGTGAGTCTCGCCGGGCTTGCCGGGGATGGTGGGTCCGCCGGGGAAGGGGAGGGTTTCGGTGAGGTGCTCGCGCTCGACCCAGAACTGGAATTCGCCAGGGACGTCGCCGGTGTCGTTGCCGACTTCGAAGGTGGTGACGATGACGGCGCGGATGGGCCAGGGTTTGTCTGGAGTTTGAGCGTGAAGGGTGCAGGGCAGGATCTCGG
>Ga0302308_10000596_pt1 | contig 31335 bp, 22 predicted proteins | sample III_Palsa_E3_3_FD_200531 | JGI IMG/M metagenome (GOLD analysis project Ga0302308, IMG submission 200531) | Peat permafrost microbial communities from Stordalen Mire near Abisko, Sweden - III_Palsa_E3_3 | ecosystem: Environmental > Terrestrial > Soil > Palsa > Peat permafrost | place: Sweden...
CCGCTGCCGCCAGAGGATTTCGAAAGGCTCGCCCGAGCCTTCTCGCCGCGTCGCAGTTCGAAGCAGGAACGTCTTTTTGTCGATCGGGATGTGCGACTGAAGCTTCTTTAGAAGTACTCTGCCAGCTTGGCGTTTCTAGCGCGAGAGGTCTTCCACTTAAATCGGGCGTCCCAAAATTAAAGTGTGTCCTGAAGAAGCGTCTGCTTGCGCCGTCAGCGCTGCGTTGGATGTCGGACTTGAAGGGCACGTCCGCATTGCCTCGTAAAGCAGGATACTCAGGCGTCGCTCGGCGACAATCCAGCTCAAGCACGGATTGTCGGCTTGCCGTTGATAGCTCAAGAGTCGGATTAATGGGCTGGGGTGAGACCGGGTCCGACCCGCCGACACGTGGCTATCGGCTTCAAATTAGCCGACAGAGAGACGAAAATAGACTGCCGCTCCTACCACTTAGTGAGATCGGAATTTGTCTCCGCTGAAAGTCTCACCAAAACGGGAATATCCGCGGTTTTGATTGGAGACTTTCGGGAGATTCTCGCCAGAGTTGCCGTTTTCCCGAGGTTGGAGACTATTCAAAAACACGCTAAAAGCCCTATAAACGCCGGGGCTTTGCTCATATTTTACTCGCCATCTCTAGTTGAGCGCGTGGGTGGCTGACCTGGGAGGGATCGAACTCGCACATTCCCGATCACGAAAGGCCATTTGAAATGTTTGAGGAATTTCCCCTCATTTCCGGAAATCTGTGCTTGGAGACTTTTGCATCCACGAGCTCCGAATTCTGAATATGCAGCTGTCTCTGAGAATCGCCTGATTTCCTCGGTCAAACTCCAAAAAGCAACGGGATCTGGGGAGAGGCCGCTACCAGCCGAATATCCCCTTGAGACCGGCGTAAATCGAACCTCCTGCCGTCATCAAAATGCCCACGAGAGGACCTGCCGTGCGCAGCAAATCCTGAATTCTCCGTGCCCGTCTGCGCATCTGCTCTTCACCGACATGCTGTCCCAGCATTCCCGCGATGACAAAGGCGACGGCGTTTGGCTTTCCATCGTGCGATACCGTCCTGGGAAACACATCGAATATGAGCAAGCCGAGGATGTCACCGGTCCCGAATGCTAGCGCGATACTCGCGACGTATTCGATAACCTCGCGCCAATCGAGCCAGGTGTTGGGAATGATCGGGACCTTGTCGTTCAAGCCCGTTACGATAAGCATACACGTTACCGCGACCGTAGCGGTCACGATCCCAATTCCAATCGCGCCGCGATATCCAATTTTTCTCAGCTCATGAAGCGCGAGGCCGAAAGGCAGTGGAATAACCACCGACGCCAGCCTTAGATAAAGCGGCGTTACATCCAATACGATAGTGACGATGATATGGGCCGCGACCAGCAGGGCGACGGGCGCCAGCACGTAGCAGGCGAAATCGCCCATTAGATGTCGGACCGGGAAACGCGCCCTCGCCAACCTTGCCTTTACGCTAGCAAGTTCTCGCTGGAGCTGGTCGAGTTCAGAAACAATGGCATGGACTTCTAGCATAACCGGCCGTGCGACACGCAAATCACGCGAACAATGCTTGCAAACGATCGCCTCTTCCTTGACCGATTCGGCGCAAAACGGGCATTCCATCAGATTAATCTTGGTTTCATGTTGGGCTTGAGCGCTCGAAGTTCCGCTTTGGCCTTTGCGAGGTCCTCCTTCATGAGATCACGCTTTCGAGAAAGATTGTCTCGTTCTACCGTCAGCGAGAGCGGAACGGCGATGTCGCGGGAGCACGACGCGCAAACGAGTGCGAGCGAGGCATTGTCGCTTGCGCAGAATGGACAGATTGTCGGCATCTTGCTCAGGGTTCGACCTGCAAGACAAAACTCGTGCTGCCGAGGCGCCCGTCGGTATCCTTGACATCAACGCGAAGCGTATAGTCTCCAGCCGGCAGTTCGGCGTCCGGCATGTCAATGCCGGTTGCTTGCACGAAGGATTTGACGCGCGGCGTCAAGTCAACATTCGGGGTCCTGAGATAGGTCACTTTGACCGAGGTCTCGTCGATCTTGGTTCCTCCGAACGACTCGAACTTGAGCTGAAGATGGACTGGCGAATGAACTGGCTGGGTGTTGGAAATCAGAATGACCTTAGGGGCTCGGGTTACTCCTCGTCGATCCATCGCGACTGCTCCTCCTTTTGGCGGCGGTAGTTTAGCTTCTTCCGAACTGATCAAAACCGCGGCCGAAGCCGAAACGCAGGCCAGAAGGCTCAAACAAGCCAATAGAAAGCCGATCAATAGTGACACTCGCAAAATCAATGATCCCTCCCGGAGCAAGCATCAGTCCAATAACTCTCAATGCGATCCGCCGTCACCAATGATGGAATAGGGCGCCCAGAATAACGGATGAGCATAGGCGAACTCGGTCTTCCCGTCAGCGCCAACGTAGCCGGGACCATCGACCAGTGCCATCATCGCTTGCTGTAAGGCCTCCCCGCGAGGCAACTTATGGTCAGACGCCTGCCGCTTGAAAAGGTCGGTGACAAGCTCGCGCGCCGATTGCGAGTGAACCGACCAATTGGTGACAAGCAAGGAGCGCGTGCCCGCATAGAAGAAGGCTCGCCCAAGACCAGAAGCCGCCTCCGCTCCGGCGCCGGCGCCTGCTCCCGTATTGCAGGCGGAAAGAATAACCCAGTCGGCATCGAGTTTGAGCTCCAGGATTTCTTCCATGGTAAGGAGTCCATCGCCGTTTTCTCCGGTAACGGAAGGCGCAGAAAGCGCCAGCGCCGGCTGGGTTAGACCGTCCAGTTCACCGGGAACCAAACCATGCGTGGCAAAAGCCACAACCTTGAAGCCCGATAGGTTCGCGGTTTTAACGATTCCTTCGCTAGCGTTTTTGCCGAGATTCAAAACTTTCGATGGATCCGCCTGTAGCGCTAATGCGATCGATTTCAACTCATCGGCCGTGTCCGGCAAACGCGGCAACATCGCCAAGTCCGCGCTGTCCACGCCTTCAAGTTTTGGACTGCTGCGTCGTTTCAACGGCATACCCCGGGTTACGTTGCTATCGGCATCGGCGACGTGAATCGTTGCCGCGGGCCAATCGGTTTCTGCTTCTTCTTCCTTGCTAAAAATGGGATCGCCGAACCCTATCAACTCGTCGCGATTAGCCTTTCCAGGGGGTAATTGCCTAAGCGTAATCAGCGCTGCCGCGGAAGGCACGATTGTGACGACGTGTGTGCGCGCAAGCCAAGGTACATTTCTGTAGCTCGAAAATAATGGCTCTTCATCAACCTTTATTTCGGACGCTGCGGTGGGCAACAGCGACAACGGCAGCAATCCGAGTGCGCCGTTGGTGACTACAATCAATCGTTTTGATGGCTGCCAACCGCTTTCGACCGGCTTAAGGAGCTGAGAATATAGACTATAGGCCAGCTTGAGGTCGAACTCAGGAATGTCGGAGATCATAGCAGCCTGCGGTTCAAGCGCCTCGCGCAGCTTGCTCACTTTGGTTGCAATCTCACCGCTGGTTTGCTTGATCGCGGCGAAAGCTACTGGGCCGCTTTTGGGAACGGCCCAGACGAAACTGGTTCGTTGGCCGAAATAGAAAGAAAGAAAGGCCTCATCGTTATCCAGCGCCATCCTGATCTGATCCACCGTGGGTGACTTGGGCGATACCAGATCCGCATACGCCGGAAATTTCCGATCAATCTCCAGTCGAGCTTTGCTGTGATCCGAGCGCAACGCCGCGATCGAGGCATTCATTGCCTGAATTGCCTTTTCATCGCGCTGGTCCGAGGGCAGCGTCAACGTATTGTTCAGTGCGCCAAGTTGGGCACCGACCTGTTTGCCGAGATCTTGTTCCTTGCGGACAAGTTCTGCAAGCGCCGGGTCTTTGGCGGCGGAGCGCGCCGCGCTCGCGGCCAGGGCCTGCTGCACGGAGCGGCCACGAAGGGCGTCCGCGAGCTCAAAGGTCTCGAGGCTGACATCGGCGGTCGGATTGTCCTGCCGCGCCAGCAGGGCAAGGTAAGCTTCGACAATATCTTGCAATCGCTGGCTGCGCGCCGCAACGACGGTGCTGTCGTCGTCATCCGCATTCTCGCGCGACGCCGACAGCAGGATCGGAATGGCTGTCTTGAACTCGCGGGCTGCATCCTCGTTTCTGCCCGCCAGCGCCAAACCGATCGCCAAAGTACCGCGAGACGACGCGGTGCTGAACTGGCCTTCTCCGATTCTGGCGACCAGTGCCTTGACAAGCTGGTCGGCCGCCGCGATTCCGGCGTCTACTTGGCCTGATTCATAGAGAGAAGCGATTCTGGAATCGTTGAGTTCGAATACGCGCTTCCGAGCCGGTTCCCAGCTCGCAATGGCCTTGTCGATTTGCGCATATATGGCAATAGCCTCGCTGCCTTTGTGCTGCAGAATCAGAACCCGACCAAGCTGCGACAGCAACTGCACGGTCGACTGCGATTCGTCGGAGATACCAACGACGCGGTTTATGTCCAGGCAGGCCCGAGCGAGCTTTTCCGCCTCGGCATAACGGCCCTCTCCGACGAGAATATCAGCCAACTCCATGATGAAGCGCGGGGTCGACGGGTTGTACTTACCCTGATCCTTCAGCCGCGAGAGCAAAGCGCGGCGCGCATCAACCTCCGCCTCCGCCATTCGGCCTTGCTGAGATTTCGTGCGCGCCTGGCTGAGAACAGCGAAATCCACGAGTTGCAGCAGCAGGGTTTCCGCGGGTGGATTTTTCCATTCCAGTGTCCCCTTGATGCCGGCACGCTTGCGAACCTCACCTGCTTGGTAGGCGAGTTCGGCATCGTGGAACTGCCCCCGCGCCTCAAACAGCATCGCCCGGGCCAATTCAATCTCTCCTTCCCAGCCTTGTCCCAATTTCTGGTAGGACTCGCGCCATGCCGGGAATCCGCTGGTTCGCGCCTCTTGCAGCAGCGGCAGTGTCCGGCGGAAGGTCGCATCGGCCTGCGCGACATCTCCCATCTGAATATACAGGCCCTCGATCGATCGGTTCACCCCGAACACAAAGCCTTTCGCGCCGGGCGCCGTCGCGATCTCCCGCTGCATCTGCAACATGATTTCCAGCGACTTCTTCGGATCCCCCGCCGACGAATATTCGAACGCCGCAAGCTGCATCAGGCGGCCCACGAGATTTGGGGTGGCCGCCCCTTTGCCGACCTCGATGCCTTTATTGGCATCGGCAATTGAATCCGCGAGCCGACCAAGTTGGCCGCGCGCGTTGCCTCGATCGAGATAGAATTGCGCCAGATCCGCGCGTGTCTCCTTGCCGGTCGGTGTCGCGTCGGCGGCCGACTTTAATTGCGCGATCTTGTTGTTGTCGGGCTTTTCACTGTCCAGAATGGCCGTGATATCGGCGATGGTGCGGGGCGGTGCCGCAAAACCTATCGGCAAGGAAGAGGTGGCGCTTGCCGCGGGGGCCGCCTCCTTTGGAAGTGCGACCGCTACGTCGGCGCGGCCGTTGGCGGCATTTAACGCCGCGATCACGCACGCTCGAACTTTCGGAATGATCTGCGCCCGGCACGATTCAAAAAAGCCGCCGCTTCTAACGCAGGATTGAACGAACGGCCTTCCGATCGAGTCCCTGCAATTGGCAATCGCAGCCTCTTTGGTCAAGGCAAAACCACTACCCGGCAATAGTGCCAGCAGAGTAGCGGCGGCCACCCAGGGCCGCAGCAGGCTCAACAGCTTCCAGATATTTTTGCTAAAGATTTGAACAAGAGATTTCGAGGACAATGGCACAGCTCCCGAAAAATACATTGATCTAAAATTACAGTTTGTACCTATTTTTTGAGCTGCGCTATTAAAATAAAACGCGGCTGGGTCATTCTTTGATTCTTGTTATCGTCAGGAGCGCCCTTCGCGTTAGGAGAATTCACGTTGCGATCTTAAATTGTCTCAGGCCAGTCAGCGGACGGTAGCTTATCTTCAACCCACACTCCAACTCATGCTTCACAAAGTGGGCACACGTTGGGATCGGAGGGCCACCCGTTCATTGAAAAACCAATGTGCGCCTCGGGGTAAGCCAGACGAGACTTGGTTCAATGGAACGTGCTTTTGTGCCCAAGGTTTCACCTGCCAGCCCTGGCACGCAGTGGATTTATTCTTCGGTTTCTGAGGCGAGTCTTCAGAAAACGGGAGTTTTCTTGAATTCGGCGCTAGGCGAATTTCGAGTTTTTGCAGCTAAGTGCCTGAAAAGCTTGGTGGGCGCATCGGCCTGATACGCCACACTAGGATACCGATTAGGGTTTCAAAAGAAAAAGCCCGACCCAGGGATTGGATCGGCTGAAAGAGTCAGGCTATGAGACGCTGCTCGGTTGCTACAGGCTCACCGACGATCCGCCGCAGTTCGACAGCCCACGCATCGAGCACCTCGCGCTTCTTCGCTACTTGGATGCGCGTAGCGCGGTTGTAGACCTTGCGGGTGATAGCTGGCAGCGGCTTGCCGTCATCATCCTTGTTCGCTTGATGGTCGAGGCAGAGCGAGATGGCGACCTCCGACAGGCCCAACTCTCCGCACATGGTCGCCGCCGTCCGTCGCAAATCGTGCGGCGTGAACGGCTGCAGACCGAGCAACGCGCAGAGGCCGGGCGTGCGCGTAACCCGCTTGCCATTCTTCGTAACCTTGGTGCCGGTCAGCGCGCCTGACATCGTGTGGCGTGACAGCGGTGCATCCCCGAAGCGACCCGCGAAGGCATATTCGCAATTGCCCATCGCCTCTGCAATGATCTCCAACGCGAGATCGGAGAGCGGCTGATTGATTACGCGCCGCCGCTTGACCCGCCGCACCGGGATATCGACGGTGCCGTTCTCGGCATTCAGCTCGTGGCGGTGGATCGGCAGCAGTTCGCCTGAGCGCAGCATGGTGACCAGCGCAAACCGGAGCGCAAGCCGGGTCTTACGATCCCACGGCATATCCTCGCGGTCGAGTCCGTGCCACGGCGTCCTGATCTCGTCCTCGGTCAGCACCCGGTCGCGCGGATGCTCCTCGTCGAGCTTCGGCAGGTTGATACAAGGACTAGCGGTGACGTAGTCGCGGCCCGCTTCCGCCGCCCAATTGAAGAGGCCCGATGCGGCGCGCCGCATATGGCGGGCATTGGCTACGGAGGGAACGCCGAGCTTGCCTGCAACGATGTCATTGGAGAGCGTCGCAACGCAGTTCTTGCTGACTTCGCTGGCGATCTTCTTGCCGAGCCGTGGGCCGACGAAGCGCCGCAAATGGCGTGCAACATTCTCCCAGCTCTCGATTCGGGGTCGCGTTTCGCTCAACACCGGGGTTTTCATCCACTCGATCCGCTCCTCGATGATCTCGCCCACCGTCTTGGCCCTGCTTCACCTTCTGCACCTTGTGCTGGTGCAGCGTCTCGGCGATGGCCGTGCCACCCTTGGCCTTAAGGCCGTAAACCTTGCTGCGGGCAGCTTCGACCGCGAAGGTCTCGGGGTTGCAGACACCGAGCCACGCTGTGCGTTGCGTGCCGGTCCTTGGACTGGTAAACTTGTAATTGAAGGGGCCACCCCGGCAGTGGTGATGCTGACGTAGAGACCTTGGCATTTGCGGTCGTAGGTTTTGGTCCGCTTATCGACCCGTGTTTCGCACAGGCGGTCGGTCAGGATGACGTTACTCTTGCGCGCGCGCTTGCCGATCGTGACGGTGTCGGTCATGGTTTCAGCTCCTCGAAGGGTTGAGGGCATGGAGGGGCCTCTAAGCACCCGTGGCACCAAACGTCCCGGCCCTGATTTTGGCGAAACCCACAGAAACACCGTAGCCACAGGCTACGCTAAAGCGCTTGTTTTAAAGGGTTTTCTTAGCTTCGGCGTGTTTCACCGAAGACCAAAATATAGTCCACACGACTTCGCCGTCCGCGTCAGCCGCGCTCGTCAGTCGCAGCTTTCGCGTCCATCGCATCCCGACCCGCGTTTCGTGACGAATGCGCATACGCCCCTTGTGGGACGGGATGGCACAAGAAGTGAAGCTGATTTGCCTTCGCGATCAAGCGCGACCGCTGCGACACATTGGCACGACGGGCAAATCAGTGAATGTGCTGTCAAGTTTTATTTTCTGACTCGATGGATCAACCGCATCGAACCTCGGCTACTTCCAATCCAGCAGCGGGGTCCCGAATGCCCTTTTCCAGACCGTCAGGAATCGAGGAAACCAGGAGTGAGCGACGGCGCCCTGATATGCCCACGTACAATATTTGAGGCCTTCTTCCGTCAGCAGCTCCTGATATCCGCCATGCAATTCGGTGGCGGCACGAATGGCGCTCAATATCTCGCGCGCGCAGGACCCGTAGGTATCGGTCGCTGAAAACGCATCGTAGTCCAGCATGCGGTCGGCGAATTCGACATTGAATGTCGGCCAGGAAGAACGCCCCTGGTAGGATGGCGACGCGATCTTGTGGATCATCTTTCGGCGCGGGTTATCCGCGGAGACCAGGAAGTGAAACGTGTTCGGTACGCGAAACCGCGGTTCCGCGATGATCAGATTCGTCGTGGCTGCGAACAACGCGCGCTCACTCTTGCGTTTTAAATCCCAAAATCCCCGCTGCACATTGACGAAGTCGAGGGCGATGCAAAACGCAGGCGGTCCGTTGTCGCAATCCAGCGAATGACTGATATAGCCATGCTCGCCGAACAGGCTGAGAAGTTCGGCTTTATATCGTGAAAGTTCGCGCCCGAGCAGCTGCTCCAGTTCGCCGATGCCGATCACCCCGAGTTCCACGGCTCGCAAGAATGTCGCGTAGACGCATGCATTGGTGACAAAACGCCGGCGTTCGGCGCGGGTATCCGTCGCTGCGGAACGCGGTCCGGCGGCGTCACACAGCAGATAGCCGGCGCCGTCATCCTCAAACGGCTCCAGGGATCTTGCGAGTTCGATGACCGCCTTTTTCAAATCATCGCGATATTCGACCAGCAACAGGCGGCCCGCATGGGCGCCTTGCGACAACCCCAGATACGACGCTGACGCCCTTTGGTCGGCGCCAATGATCTGCTCCAGGCCTGCCAAGATACCCAACAGCGTATCCGAAGGCCGCGCAAAGTAATTGACGCCGATGTACCGATTGCGTCCCGCCGGAATGATGGTGGTGGTGACGACACCGGCGCGAACCGCCTCCAGCATCAGCCGGACGCTTCTTTCGAGCAAACCAACCCGGCGAATGGCATCCTCGGAATCCATGATGGTGTCGGGATCGAGGACGTCGGGATAGAACCAGGCAAAGTCCCGCGGATAATAGGCCGACGCGTGCGGCGCTCCCGTGACAAGAAACGATTCCGTCGCGGAAAATGCGCTGTTCATCGAGTCCGCGTACAGTTGATCGATTTCTGAAGATGAATGACGCGTCTTTCTCAGGAATCGATCACCGAGAAAATTTGCCGCCTGAATCCCGTTGGCAACACAGGTGGCAAGCGGACCCCGGTAAAACCGGTACTCGCTATCCAGCGAAACAGGGCTCTTCATATCCATGGATGAACAATGTCCTGCGGTATCGGGGAGTGCCGTTTGGTACCCTAAACAACCTTGATTCGTTTCTGTCAAATGCCCGCGACGCGCCCTCCGGCAGGTTTGAGACATGCGGCTGTGCCCTGAAGATGTCTGCTTGTGGGGATAGACTGGCTTCCGTCAACGAGGCGGACGAAGCGGGCCCTTTCAATGAAGCTGCCCAATCACCTATGATCCTTTCGCGACGATATACCTCTGTCCGTGGGGATATTGAATGAGGCGACGCGAGTTCGTCCCTGGAATGGGCGGTGCGATGATGTGGCCTCTTACCGCTGACGCCCAGCAGGAAGCCGAGCCAGACGCGCCACCCGCATTCTCGTCATCAATCCGAACTCGTCGCAGGCCACCACCGACATGATGGTGCGGATTGCGCAATCGGCTGCGTCTGACGGCGTCAAGATGATTGGCGCCACCGCGACCAAAAGCCCGCAGATGATTGTTCAGCCTGCCGCGCTTACCGCTTCTGCCGCGGAAGTGGTTGAAATCGGAATGCGGCTTGCCAGCAGTGTCGCCGGTATCATTGTCAGCGCGTTCGGCGATCCCGGCATGCGCGATTTGCAGGCGCGGGTCGGCGTGCCCGTGGTCGGAATCGCTGAATCGTCGATGCTGGAGGCGGCGTCCGGCGACAGTCGGTTTGGGGTCGCGACCACGACCCCTGAGCTTGTCGCCGCGATCGACGCACGCGCCGCCGACCTGGGACTGGCGAGCCTCTACACCGGGGTCCGGCTCACGTCGGGCGACCCCATTGAGCTCGCCAGACACCCCGATGACATGACCGAAGCGCTTGGAAAAGCTGTCCCGGCCTGCATCGAGCTTGATGGAGCCAAGGCCGTCATCATCGGCGGTGGCCCGCTCGGCAATGCTGCAACGGCGCTGGCCCAACGGTTTGCCGTGCCGGTGATCGCCCCCATTCCCGCCGCGGTTCGCCGCGTCCAGAGACTGGTGCACTGAGAACTAAGCACTTGGTGGCGATGATCAGGGATCATATCAATCATGAGCCTATTTCCGTCACCCCTCTCATGGCCAAGGCGACTCCGCGCTGCCCTGGCGATTATCATGGGTCTGATGGCCGGAAACCTGCTCGGCCTTGGCGCCGCGCATGCCGAGGCCATCAACCAAAGGCCTTTAATCAAACAAAGACCTTGCGACATCTACGCGGCCGCCAATACGTCATGCGTCGCCGCGCATAGTACGGTGAGATCGCTCTATGCGAAATATGCCGGCGCGTTATATCAGGTGAAGCGAGCTTCGGATAACGCCACCGACAACATCGGCTTGCTTTCGGACGGCTACGCGAACGCCGCGACGCAAGATGCGTTCTGCGCCAACACCGCCTGCGTCATCACGAAAATTTACGATCAATCACCTCGGCACAACGACCTCGCGATCGCCTCCGGCGGACATTACAAAGGAGCCGGCCCCGATGGTTCCGACCTCGGCGCCGCGGCGGATGCCTTGCCGATCACCGCAGGCGGCCACCAAGTCTATGGCATCTCGATTTCGCCTGGGATGGGTTACCGCAACAACCGCAACAACTGGACATCGGGCGTCGCGGTCAAGGGAAAACCGGAAAGCATGTACATGGTTTCTTCCGGAACCCATTTCAATTCGGGCTGCTGTTTCGACTACGGCAACGCCGAGACCAGCGGCACGGACACCGGCGTCGGCCACATGGATACGGTCAATGTCAGCCGGGATTTGTCCTGGCCGAACTGCCACAACGGGCCGGGGCCCGGCGTGCACGCTGATCTGGAGAACGGAATATTCTACTGGAACCAGCGAAGCTGCAATCCGGCTGCCGAGATCATCGGCCGGCCACGTCCCTTCATATCGGCATGGTTGAAGAACAATGGTCAGACGCGGTTTGCGCTGAAGTGGGGCGATGCACGCTCGGGCGGCCTCACCACCATCTATTCCGGCGCCCTTCCGCAAGGATATGCGCCGATGCGCCAGGAAGGCGCGATCGTTCTCGGCATCGGAGGAGATAACAGCCATGCCTCCGCGGGCTCCTTCTTCGAAGGCGTGATGACGGCCGGTTTTCCCACCGACAGTACGGATAACGCGATCCAATCCGACATCGTCGCGGTCGGCTATGGCGCGGCCACCGGGCTGTCCGGAACGCTGGCGCCGGGATCGGAGATCTCGCTGCAAGCGACCACGGCATGTTGCACCGGAGACTATATCCGTAACCGGAACGGCGCTGTTGTGATTGCGCCGATCACATCCGGCAGTACCGAGCAGGATAAGGGCGACGCAAGCTGGATCGTCCGCCGCGGCCTCGCCGACACTTCATGCGTCTCCTTTGAGTCGAGAAACAATCCGGGCGATTTCCTGCGGCATCAGAATCTGGCGCTGCATGTGGAGACGTTCGACGGCACCGCGCTCAATCGGTCCGACGCCACATTCTGCCCGCAGCCGGGGAAGCACGGAAAAGGAAATTCGTTCCACGCGGTCAATGTCCCGACGAAATACATTCGCCACTACGACGGCAAGGTGTATATCGCCAGCGACGGCGGCACCAATCCGTGGGACAGTACGGCACTTTGGACCGACGACACCGGCTTCATCGTCGCCCCGCCCTGGTCGCGCTAACGCCGAGGGGCAACCACTTCGCTCGAAAACGCGGTAGGCGCGGCGTTCAGCGCCTACCACCAGCCCCGTTGCTGTGGCTGTGGTTGCACCTGACGATAGTACAAGCGCCGCTGGGGATTGACGGGTTGCGGCGGATTGACGGGCTGGCCGCCCCAACCACGCTGGAAAAACGAGGCGAAGCCGCCGTCGTCGTCCACGACGTCGCCCCTGGCAACGCGGACGTCGGCCGTGGGCTTGCGCGTGATGAAGCCGCCCTGCGGCTGGTTGTTGAGCACCGCAACGAACTCGGTGCGATAATTGGTCTCGGCGCTCAGCGGCTCGTCCGAGATGACGATCGAGGATCGCGGCATCGTGGTCGGCGCGATCCGGTCGAGCACGTCCTGCGGGAAGGTGATGCGGTCGAGCGCGTCCTTGGCGTCGTCCCCATTATCGATCGTGACCACGCTCCAGCGCAGGCCCGTATCGTTGCGCGCCATCGCCGTGAACACATGCGTGCCGATCGGCTTGTCGGGATCGCGGATCGTGACCGGAACCTCGATGGTCGCATCGAACACCTCGCCGCCCCCGTCCGGCGCCGGCTTATGCGTGTTACGCCGCACATAAAGCTTCTGCGTCGCGCGGCTGATGTAGACCGAGACCGGCTCGAGCGCGAGCTTGGCCTCGCTTGCCGCTTTCGCGGTGTCGGCCTTCCTTGGCGCGGCTGCCTTGGCCGCATCCTTTGCGGCGGCAGCGGCATCGAGCTTTGACTTCGCGTCGGACTTGGCGGTGTCGAGCTGCGTGCCCAGATCCGTGGCTTTGGCCACCGCCTTCTGCTGCAGATCCTCGGCCCGCGCCTTGGCCTCGTCCGTCTGGGCCGCGGCGAGCACCCTGTCGGCGTAAGCGAGTTCGGCGTCGGCGCGGGTCTTGAGCCCCTGCAGCTTGCGCAGCGACGCCGGCAGCAACGCTGCCTCGCGCGTCGCTGCCGCGGCGGCCTTCTTTGCCTCGTCGGCTGCCTGGGCGGCTTCCTCGGCCTCACGGGCGAGCGCTTCGGCCTTGGCCGGTGCGGCCGCGATCGCCTCCTTGTTCGGCACGAACAGCGCTGGATGGGAGAACTCGACCGGCTCGGCGTCGTTTGGCGAGATGATCACGCGCATCCCGATCTCTGTCTTGTCGAACAGCTTCTCGGCAAAATCAAAGGGCATCCGCACGCAGCCATGCGAGGCCGCATAGCCGGGCAGCGGTCCGCCGTGCAAGGCAACGCCGTTCCAGGTGATGCGCTGCATATTCGGCATCCAGGCATCGTCATAAAGCGTCGAGTGGTGGTCTTTGTCCTTCTCGAGCAGAGCAAACACGCCGGCCGGCGTCTCGCGTCCCGTAATGCCGGTCGATACCGGCGCGCGCAGGATCCAGCCGTCGGCGTCGTAGAAGGTCACCTTCTGGCTCTTGATCGACACGATCGCCATGATCGGCTCGCCGGCCTCGCGCGGCGCCGTCGCCTCGACGGGGGGCGCCGTGCGCGCCTGTCTCGCCACGGCATGGGGGGCCAGCGCCGTCAGGGCGGCCATCGCCGCGAGCGTCACAATCGCGGGAGGACCCCACCGCCGCATCGCCACGGTGGATTGCGCCGTCGTCGATCGATTTACCATGCCATGCCCCGGTTGAAATGCCTGCCCGCGTTCGTGTCGATCACATGACAGATCGCGATTTCTGGATTGACTTCTCGCCGCCACCGCCCATGCGCCAATTCGCTCCTGTGGATCATCGTTCCCGTGGCAAATCTCTCATATACGACCCCCCGCGCAGGAGAAAGGCTGGCCCGCGGCTGAAATCAGGACTTTTCGGATCTCACACGGTGTCCGAATTGAGTCCGCAAAGCGTAATGCCCCGACAATAGCCGAGGTGTCTGATCAAACGGTTTATCACCACACGCTCCCGCGATATCACGGCATTTTCGCTGCCGAGTGACCTCCGTCACGTCGATCGCGCAACGATGGTATGCCGATAGGCCAAGGTTGTTGCCGGTCCGGAAATCTGCATCTATGGCTGTCGCGGCGGCCCGGTTCGGTCGCAGCGGCGGGAGTGACGACATGGCTGGCTTGGTAATCACGGGTGGCCGGGTGGTGGATCCGGCCAGCGGGATGGACGCGGTCGGCGATGTGGCGGTGCTGGAGGGCAAGATCGCCGCGGTCGGTACCGGGCTCGGCAGCGCCGAGCGGTCGATCGACGCGACCGGATTGGTGGTCGCCCCCGGCTTCATCGATTTGCATGCCCACGGCCAGTCGATCCCGGCCGACCGCATGCAGGCTTTCGACGGGGTGACGACAACGCTCGACCTCGAAGCAGGCGTGTTGCCGGTCGCATCCTGGTATCGGCAGCAGGCCGCGCACGGACGCGTGCTGAACTACGGCGCCTCTGCCAACTGGGCCTTCGCGCGGATCGGCGCGATGACCGGTTCCAACGCTGAAAGCTCGCTGGAAGCGTTTGGCAACGCCATGCGCGATCGCCGCTGGATCGACAATGTGGCGAGCGAGTCCGAGGCGGCCGGCATCCTCGAGCGCCTCGCCGGCGGGCTGAACGAGGGCGGCATCGGCATCGGCATCCTCAACGCCTATGCCCCGGGCGCCGGCGTGCAGGAACTGACGGCGGTGTGTCAATTGGCGGCGGCGCGCGACGTGCCGACCTTCACCCACATCGCCTACATGTCCCGCATCGACCCGGAAAGCGCCGCCGAGGCCTATATCCGCCTGATCGGCTATGCCGGCGCCACCGGCGCGCATATGCACATCTGCCATTTCAATTCCTCCAGCAAGACCGACGTGGAACGCTGCGCCGTGCTGGTCGCAAAGGCGCAGGCGCAGGGGCTTCCGATCACGGTCGAAGCCTATCCGTACGGCACCGGGTCGACGGTGCTCGCCGCGGCCTTCTTCAGCGACCCGGAATTCGAGGAGCGCAACGGCACCGGCTACGATTCGGTGCAGCGGGTGACCGACGGGCGTCGCTTCCGGGATCGCGAGGAACTGCTGGCGGCACAGGCCGCGGAACCCTCCACGCTGGTGCTGTGGCATATCCTGGATACCGAGAACAATTCGCACCACCGTGATCTCCTCGATATCTCGGTGCTGTATCCCGGTGGCGCGATCGCGTCAGACGCAATGCCCTGGACGTTATCGGACGGCCGCGTCTACACCGGCGACGCCTGGCCGCTGCCCGAGGACGCAACCTCGCATCCGCGTTCGGCGGGCTGCTTCACGCGCTTCATCCGCGAATGGGTGCGTAAGCGCCAGGCGGTGTCGCTCGTCGAAGGCATCCGCAAGTGCACGCTGATCCCGGCGGAGATTCTCGGCGCCAGCACGCCCGCGATGCGTGCCAAGGGCAGGCTTCAGCCGGGCGCCGATGCCGACATCGTGGCCTTCGACTTCGACACGCTCACCGACAAAGCGGAGTTCTCGGCGATGAACCGTCCGTCGGAAGGCGTGCGTCATCTGGTGGTCAGCGGCCACGGGCTGATCCGCGATGGCGTGCTGGATCTGGCTGCGCGGCCCGGCCGGCCGGTGCGCCGGCCCGTCGCCGGGGCCTAAAAAAGATGCCCGTCCCGGTGGTGCTGGTGGCCGGCTTCCTGGGGTCTGGCAAGACCACGGTCGTCAATCATGTGCTGGCCCATGCCGACGGAAGGCGCATTGCCGCCGTGGTCAATGATTTCGGCGCGATCAACATCGATGCCGAGCTGATCACTGGTGCTACCGACGGCGTGGTGAGCCTGCGCAATGGCTGCATCTGTTGCTCGCTGGAAGGCGATCTGTTGCGTACGCTGGCCGCGTTGCTGCGGCGTGATCCGCGGCCGGAGCTCATCGTGATCGAAACCAGCGGGGTGGCCGATCCGACGGACGTCGTGCGCAACCTGATGGACCCGGTGATCTGGCACGAGGCGCCGCTGGAAACCGTGCTGTGCGTGGTGGACGCGACAACGCCGATCGCGATGCTGGACGACGCATTGCTGCGCTCTCAGGTGCGGGCGGCTGACGTGGTGGCGCTGAGCAAAGTGGATTTGGCCAATGCGCAGGAGCGCACGCAAGTGCGCGATGCGGTCCGGGCGCTACGTCCGGCGGCGGTGCTGGTCGATGCCCCGCATGGAGAGGTCCCGCTGTCGCTGCTTTTCCCTCCAGATGTTGATCGTGTGCCGGTGCCGCGCGAGTCAGCGCTGCGTGAGCTTGGGCGACAGCGGCCGGCGGTGGATCGGTTCGAGACGCTGAGCTGGACCTCGGAACGGCCGGTGTCGTTGTCGCGCTTGCAGCAGGCGATCGGGCGGCTCGCCCCCAAACTGGCGCGGGCCAAGGGCCTGTTCGACACCATCGAGCAGCCCGGAAAGTTGATGGTGTTTCAATTCGCCGGCGGCCGGGCGACGCTGGCCCCAAGCGGGACGCTGCCTGCGGGAATGCCGCGGACCCGGATCGTATTCGTGGCCGAGATCGGCGTGCTGTCGCGCGCCGAGATCGACCGCGCTATGGAAGGATGCATCGAAGCTGGGTCGACTTGAAGGAGCTGGTTTAGCGGTTGGCTATCAACGATATTGGACGCCGTTTATATAACGGGCAGCAGATCAATCCACGGATTGAATACAGGCGTATGCGCCTTTTGATAGTCGCTCGCATCGCGAGACACGACCGTCAGCCCATGATGCAGTGCAGTCGCCGCGATAATGAGATCTGGTTGTGAGAAAGTATGGGCCACTTTGCGGCCATCTTCGATCAGGAGACGCCATTTGAACATGATGTCTTCCGTGATCGCGAGGACACGCTGCTCGAACATCGGCCGAACTTTATGTGCGAGCCAATCATTGAGCTCGGCACGACGATTGGCGTCCGTGACAAGTTCAATACCGAACCGGATTTCGGCGAAGGTCACCGAACTCACGTAGAGGAGTTCAAGCGGCTGAGCCGCCACGAAGGCGAGGACTTTGGGTTCTGGCTTGGGTCGACGCAGTTCGGAGAGGATGTTCGTGTCGAGCAGCCAACCGGTCACAAAGAAACCTCGCGCACAGGCATCGGTGTGCGCCTCGGTTCGATGTCGATATCGAGATGCGGCGAGGCCTGCATCGCGGTAATCAATGCTTCGCCGGTGAGATCGCCTTTAAGACGACGAAATTCATCGGCGGAAATAATCACAACCTCATCTCGTCCATGAACGGTTACACGCTGCGGTCCTTCGCTGTGAACACGGCGCACCAATTCGCTAAAGCGGGCCTTTGCATCCTGCAACAACCACTGTCCCGGCTTTGTATCGCGCGAGCGACGGCGGGGCCTTGCGGTCTCCGTTTTCGATGATCTTGTGATTCTAGTCATGCTGACTAGAATATCATAGATCGTGAGCGGATTTCAATGATGCTCCTGTGCGGGCCAAAGGACGGCACAAGCTTCCGGCAAGGATCTGAAAATACGCCGTTTTTTGGCGAATGAGTTTACGGCATATTCGGCATAACGTCACCGGCTTTTCAAAGTGACGGGCATGTTCCCTACTGGGCGCCTGCGACGAAGTAAAAATCCTGCTGGTCCGGCAGCGAGCCATAGACAAAGGGCTCCTGGCGGCCGGCGGTTGCTTCCATCACGTCGTCGCGAACCAGGCGAAACAGCTTGTTGATCTCCACCCCCGGTGTCGCCAGCCGCTGGATCACCGCGACCGCGAACGGCGAGTCGCTGCCATCGCCGTCGAGCGCGAGCTGGCCTTCCTTGGCCGCGAAAAACACCAACGTCCCGTTGCCGGTCCTGATCTGCGCAAGTCCGTGGTCCTTGCCGAGGCTTTTGCTGAGCGAACGCCCACCACCGCCGCCCGAACCCGCGGCGACCGCGACCGGCACCGCTGGCGCCGCCGCCTGCGCCTCGAACGGATTGTCGCGACAGGCGTCCAGCAGTACCAGCTTGAGTTTTCGCGCGCCCTCGGTCGCCGCGATCACCTCGGCAACGGGAATCGCCTGCGCCGGCGCGTCGTCTTGCCTGGCGATTTTGGCGTCGACGGGGACAAGGTAATCGATGCCGTTCAATTCGACGCCGTGGCCGGCATAATACACCATCGCCCAGTCGGCGTTGCGGGCCTCGTCGGCGAACGCATGCAATGCCTCGCGCAGTTTATCGCGCGTGGCGTCGATGACGATGGTGACGTTGTCGAAGCCGATATTTTGCAGCGAGGCACCGATGGCGCGCGCATCATTCTGCGGATTGGTGAGCTTCACCACGCTTCGATAAGCCGAATTGCCGATCACCAGCGCAATGCGGCGGCCCTGCCGCGCCGACGTCGCGCGGGCCGCGGAAGCCGACACCACCGGAGCCGCCACCGCCGGCGTCGGTATCGACGTGGCCGATTCCGCTTTCCTCGGCGCGGGCAGGATGACCGGTAAGGGCGCGCCGGAATCCAGCGCCGCGATCCGCGCCCGCGCGGTCTCCAGCGACGATTTTGAATAATCGAGATGCATCAGATGGCTTTGCGACGCCAACGCCTTTTCGAATTCGCGCCTGGCCGCCGCCGCATCGCCCATGCGCTCATAGCTCAGGCCGCGCCCGGTGAAGGCCGGAATGTAGTCGGGCATCAGCGTCAGCGCGCGATCATATTCGGTGAGCGACTGCGCATAGTCGCCGCGGTAACGCAACGCGTCCGCTCGGCGCGTATAATTCAGCGAGTCGCCTGGAGCCAGCGCGATCGCCTGATCGGCATCGGCCAGCGAGCGGTCGAGGTCGCCTTTCTGGCGCCAGGCGTCGCTGCGGTTGGCATAGGCCTTGGCATAGCGGGGATCGAGCCGAATCGCCTCGGTAAAATCGGCGATCGCCTGGTCATTGTCGTTGCGTCCCAGGAAAAACAAGCCGCGATTGCCGAACGCCGCGGCGACATTGGGTTCTAGCTGCACGTCGCGATTGAAATCAGCCAGCGCGTGGGCCGCGTCGCCCTTTTCGCTCCAGGACAAGGCGCGATTGCCGTAATACATTCCGAAATTGGGCGCGAGGCGGATCGCCATCGTATCGTCCGCGATCGCGCCATCGAGATCGCCGAGGTATTTTCGCGCGTTGCCGCGGATGTCGTAGGCCGCCGCATCGCGCGGCGACAGCCGGATCACGTCGCTAAAGGCAGCCTCGGCCTGCTTGAAATCAAGCTTGCAGGAATAAAACACCAGCCCGCGGCCGCCGTAATTATTGGAATCGTTGGGCTGCAACCGCACCGCCGCGTCGAAATCAGCGAGCGCGCCGTCGCAGTCGTTCTTGCCAAGCAAGGTCTCGCCGCGGGCGGCATGATAGGCGGCGAGGTTTCCCCGGCCGCCCTCGATCAGCTTCGAGCAGGCCTCGATCAGGTCAGGGGCTCCCTGGGTCAGGCATTGGCGCTCGAGCGCGCGTTGCGCAAGCACCCTCGACGGACCATTCACGAGCGCCATCGCCGTGAGGGCGCACAGGATGAAGTAGCCGACGCGCATCGCCGCACCGTCCAAGCAGTTCGTCCAGGGTGCTCCGAGTGTAAAGGCGGCCTGCTATGCCGTCCAGCATGGACCAGCCGGCGCCGTTACTCGTTCGACACCACAAGCTTCAATGACAGCGATGCGACGGTTGCGGCGAGCATGATCGCGGCCACGGCGGTGAGGCCGATCACATAGGAGCCGGAAAATTCGCGCAGCCAGCCCATCATCGATGGCCCGACAAAACCGCCGACCGTGCCGACGCTGTTGATGAAGGCAAGGCCGCCGGCTGCTGCGACGCCGGTCAGGAACCGGGTCGGCACCGTCCAGAACACCGCCCGCGCCGACGAGACGCCGATCAGCGCCACGCTGAACCCAATCAGCGCCACCGTCAGCGAACCCGACAGGATCGGCGCGACCAGCCCCGCCGCGCCAAGCAAGCACGCGATTGCCAAATTGATCAGGCGATGGCCGGTCTGGTCGACATAGCGCGCCCACACGATCATGCCGACCGAGGCGAAGAAATAAGGGATCGCCGAGATCCAGCCGATCGACAGCGTCGAGAGATGATACTCCTTCAGGATCAACGGCAGCCAGATGCCGATGCCGTAAGACCCCAGCGTGAAGCCGAACTGGATCGCGGCGAGGATCTGGACCCGGACATCCCTCAGCGCCGCCAGCAGCGATGAATGCGGCCGTTCGCGCACTTCGGAGGCAAGCACTTGGCGCAGCATGTCGCATTCCCTTGGCGTCAGCCAGGTCGCGCTATCCGGATTGTCCGCGAGCAAATAAAGCGTGAGAATGCCCAGCGGAATGCAGGGCAGGCTGACCAGGATGAACAGCCATTGCCAGCCCGCCAGTCCCCAGATGCCGTCCATCAGCAGCAGCATCCCGCACACCGGACCGCCGACCAGCGCGGACGCCGGGATCCCGATCAGAAACCACGCCAGCATCCGCGTGCGGTATTGCGCCGGAAACCAGGCGGCGAGGAAGAAGGTCACGCCGGGAAAGAAGCCGGCTTCCGCCAGCCCCAGCAAAAGCCGTACGCCATAGAAGCTGTGCGGCCCGACCACAAAGGCGTTCGCCGCCGACACCAGGCCCCAGCTGATCATGATGCGGGCGAGCCAGCGCCGCGCGCCGAAACGATAGAGCATCAAATTGCTGGGAATCTCGAGCGTCGAATAGGCCAGGAAGAAAATCCCGGCGGCGAGGCCGAACTGGCCGGGCGACAGCCCGAGCTCGTGGTTCATGGTCAGCGCCGCGAAGCCAAGGCTGGTGCGGTCGAGATAATTGAAGAGATAGGCGATCGTCAGCAACGGCACGAAACGAAGGGCCGCCTTGCGAACGGCGCTTTGCAGCGCGTCCTGCGCGTCGGCAGAGGTGTCGTGCGGGACGCTCTGCGGCGGGAGGGTCATCTGCTGTTCGTTCTCCCCGGGCGATCTTCTTGATTGGATCGTCGCAGCACCTCGCCATCCGGCGAGCGATGACGATCGGAATAGGTGCAGAGCCTGTACCGCCATTGATGCCAAACTAGGCGCGAGCCGGCCAGACCAAGCCCTCATGGGCGGCGGCCAGCCTCGAAATCGAAGCCGGCCGTCAAGCCCCCAGCATGTTGCAAGCTGTTGACTGGGCGCGAAGTCCGCGCCGCATTGGGTGGAGTTGCGAGGCGCGTCGTTGAGGCAGCGATGCTAGTTTCGGCACGCGCGTCCAGTCCCCTGCGCAGGACCGCCGCCGCAACCCCCCTCAATGCAAAAAGGCCCCTCCCGGGGCCTTTCAACATTAGACGGCGTCTTTTGCCGCCTTGACCGGGCGGGCCCGGACGATCTTGCGGGCCGGCTTGGCCTTGAACGTCATCGCCTCGCCGGTGAAGGGATTGGTACCCTGCCGAGCCTTGGTGGCGGGCTTCTTGATCACGACGAACTTGGCGAAGCCCGGGACCAGGAACACGCCCGACTTCTTCAGCTCCTTATAGCCGACGGTCGCCAGCGTCTCGAGTACGCCCTTGACGTCCTTCTTTGCTACTTCGGTTTCGCCGGAGATCTTCTCGATCAGCTGCGACTTGGTCATTTGAACTGCCATTTTGACTCCTGTTGGTTGATTCGTGCCACGCGACAGTATTTGGAAATTCCTCGGGAAAAACAGCACTTCCAGCGATCTGCACAGCTTTTGTGGTCGCCAAACCCTGTTTTTCAGCCGAATCGGGACACCCGAATGCGGCGCGCCCTTGGAAACTAGGGGTTTTGAGTGATTCTAACCAGCCGAAAGCTGTCGCTACGCCGCCCGACCGCTGTTGCGAAGCAACACATTCGAATAGCGGCCCGCCGATTGACGATCCCGGAATTGCAGCGGAACGGCTGTCACTGTGATGTTACAACGCGGAAACGTCTGGAACGTTCGCGGCGACAGACCGTTTTCTCCTCGACATAACAGAACAGGAGAGATGGTCATGACAAAATTCAAAGCGATAGGCGTTGCGGCGCTCGCGATTGCCCTCGCCGCGGCCTCGCCCGCGATGGCGCGTGGCGGCGGTGGTGGTCACGGTGGCGGCGGCGGCCATATGGGCGGTGGTGGCCATATGGGCGGCGGCGCGCACTTCGCCGGTGGCGGATTCCACGGCGGTGGCTTTCATGGCGGCGGCGGATTCCGCGGCGGTCGTGGCGGCGGCTTAGGGTACGGACTGGCGGCTGGCGCCTTAGCGGGTGCTACGATCGGCGGCCTCGGCTACTACGGCGGTTACGGCCCCGGTTACGATAGCTACGCCTACGACAATTCCGGCTATGACAATGGTTACGGTTACGATGGCAATAGCGGCTATAGCTGCCAGCCCGGAACCTATTTCCGTGGCCAGGACGGCCGCAGGTATCTCTGCCAGTAACGGCTCGCGACAACGACGCAGAAAAGGCGGCCCGATCGGGCCGCCTTTTTGTTTGGGCTTTTGGACGAGGCGCTTATTGCGGCTGTCGTTGCCGCACCGCGGGCTTGCGCTCGATCGGATGGATGTCGATCTCGCGCAGCCGGCCCATCCGCAGCACATTCATTTCCAGCTTGCGGTCGATCCGGTCGCGATCGAGCGTGCGGATCAGATCGTCGACGCCGTTGACATCGACGCCGTCAAGGCGAATGACCACGTCGCCCGGCAACAGGCCGGCTTTCGACGCCGGGCTATCCGGCTCGATCTGCATCAGCAGCGCACCCATCTTGTTCTCGACCCCGGCGAGCACGGCGTGGCGTCGCGGGATCGGCGCGCTCTGCCCGGACACGCCGATAAACGCGCGCCGCACATAGCCATGGCGGATGATCTCCGACAGCACGAATTGCGCGGTGTTGCTGGCGACCGCAAAGCAGATGCCCTGCGCACCGTTGATGATCGCGGTGTTGATCCCGATCACTTCGGCCGCCGACGACACCAGCGGGCCGCCGGAATTGCCCGGATTGAGCGCCGCGTCGGTCTGGATCACATCCTCGATGGTGCGGCCGTTGGCCGAGCTGATCGAACGGCCCAGCGCCGACACCACGCCGGCAGTGGCGGTCGATTCAAAGCCGAGCGGGTTTCCGATCGCGACCACGAGCTGGCCGCGGCGCAGGCTCTTCGAATTGCCGAGCGAGGCATAGTGCAGGTCGCGCGCGCCGTCGGCGCGCAGCAGCGCCAGATCCGTATCGGGATCGACGCCGAGCACGCGGGCGTCGGTGACGATGCCCTCACTGTCGCGCAGCCGGATCTGCTTCGATGTGCCGACCACATGGCTGTTGGTCAGCACCAGGCCGTCGGGCGAGATCACGATGCCTGAGCCGAGCCCGCCGCGCTCGCGCGATTGCGGCGACGAAGGCCCGGTTTCGACGCGCACGACCGCGGGGCCGATGCGCTCGATCACGCCGATCACCGCATTGGAATAGGCGTCGAGCAGGGCCTGGTCGTTCGGCGGCGTAGTGCTCGAAGCGGGTTCGGATGGAATGGATGACGAAAGGTCGTCGGCCGTCGTTCGGGTAAAATCCAACATGGCAAAATCCTCTGGAGAGAAGAGATGGTGGCCATGTTTCGCGGTCGCAAGAGCCGCCAGAAGCCCCTGCCCGGCGCATCGCCGGGATCAGGACCGCGGAAAACGCCTATTGCGCGGTTTGCTTGCGCAGCTCCGCGACTTCTTGCGCCGTGATCGCCGAGCCCTTGCTGCCAAAGCGCGCGGTGACGTAGTTGGCAACCGCCGCGATCTCGGTGTCCGAATAGGCATTGCCGAACGCCGGCATCGAAACCGCGCCGGGCGGCGTATGGCGTTTGGTCCCCGAAATCACGATCTGCGCGACATTGGTGGCGCCAGGATCGTTGACCGCCCACGACCCCGTAATCGTGGCGAGCGGCGATATCGCGCTTTCGCCGGTCCAGCCATGGCAACTGACGCAGGCGCCCTCGAACACCAACTTGCCGCGCGCATCAGCGATCTGGCCGCCTTCCCGGTGGGAAGCCGGCGCCGGCGGCGCCAGCGTCGCAGGCAGATCGGTCGAAATCGCCGGTGGCACGCTACGCAGATAAGCCACCAGGGCGTGGATGTCCTCCGGCGCCAGCAGACTGAGACTCTGGTCCACGGCCTCGCCCATCGGGCCCGAAGCTGTGCCGTGACCGGCGGCGTGGCCGATCGAAAGATACGACGCCAATTGGTCGTCGGTCCAGCCGCCGACGCCGGTCGCCTTGTCCGACGTGATGTTGAAGGCACGCCAGCCGGCCGTCAGCGCACCGGCGAATTTGCGTCGATTATCCAGCGCGAAAGCGAGATTCCGCGGCGTATGGCATTCGCCGCAATGCGCCAGCGCTTCGGCAAGGTAAGCGCCGCGATTCCAGTCCGGGCTTTTCGAGGTGTCCGGCATGAAGCGCGTGTCGGGGTTGAACACCACCGACCAGAAGGTCATCGCCCAGCGCTGGTTGAACGGAAAAGCCAGCGTATTGGCCGGCGCCGGCGCATGCGCCGGCTGAAGGCTGAACAGATAGGCCTTGATCGCCAGCCCGTCGGCGTCGCTGATGTTGCTATAAGACGTATACGGCATCGCCGGATAAAGCCGCGCGCCGTCGCGGCGGGTGCCGCGATGCAGCGCATTGAGGAAATCGGCGTCGCTGTAATTGCCGATGCCGGTTTCCTTGTCCGGCGTGATGTTGGTCGAATACAGCGTGCCGAACGGCAGCTTGAAGGCGAAGCCGCCGGCATATGGCTTGCCGCCAGGCGCGGTGTGGCAGACCATGCAATCGGCCGCATGCGCGAGATATTCGCCGCGCTCGACCAGACTGGCCTTGGCGAGCACAGCCGGCACGCCGGTGGGATCGGCGGCCTTGTAATCCGCCAGCTGCACTTTCGGGCCGTCGGCGAACGCCATCGGGCCCGGACCGCGGATGAACCAGACCGCGCCGGCCACGACAACGGCCGCGATCACGACAACGCTCGACAGAATGCGGCGCGCGGCGGGGCTCATGACTTCTTCCCCACAGCAATCAGCGAGCGATCGATCGGCAACCTTCGCAGCGCTACGCCGGTCGCGGCATAGATCGCGTTGCGCAGCGCGGGCGCACTCGCGGTGACGCCGGTCTCGCCGATGCCGCCGGGCGCCTCGCCGCTCTTGATCAGATGCACCTCGATCTTGGGTGCCTGGTCGATGCGCAGCATGCGGTAGTCGTGGAAGTTCGACTGCTGCACGCGACCCTTATCGATGGTGATCTCGCCATACAATGCGGCGGTGAGGCCGAAGATCAGCCCGCCTTCGACCTGCGCCATGATGGTATCGGGGTTGACGGCAATGCCGGTATCGACGGCGGAAGTAACGCGCCGCAGATGCACCTCGCCCTGCTCATCGACTTCGGCTTCGACCACGGTTGCGATGAAGCTCGCAAACGATGGCTGCGCACAGATGCCGCGACCGACGCGGGGCGGTAGCGGCTGGCCCCAATTGGATTTCTCGGCCGCCAGATTCACCGCTGCCAGCAGCCGCGGATTTTTAGCTAACATCGACCGGCGGAATTCCACCGGGTCCTTGCCGGCCTTGCGCGCCAGCTCATCCATGAAGCATTCCATCGCGAACACGTTGTTGTTCGGGCCGACACCGCGCCAGAAGCCGGTCGGCACCGCGGGCGGCTCGGCCCGCACATAGTCGACGTGGATGTTCGGGATATCGTAGGGAATATCGGCCGCGCCATCGACCGCGTCGATATCGATGCCCTTCTGGAACGCCGGCGGCAGCCAGCGCGCAAGGATGGCAGCCCCGGTGATACGATATTTCCAGGCCGCGATCTTGCCGTCGGACAGTGTCGCAGAGATCGTGTCGCGATAAACCGGACGGTAGACATCGTGCTGGATGTCTTCCTCGCGGGTCCACACCACCTTGACCGGTCCATCGACCTGTTTGGCGATGCGAACCGCCGCCACCACCATGTCGGGCTCCAGCCTGCGGCCAAAGCCGCCGCCGATCAGATGCTGGTTGACGATCACCTTCTCGACCGGCAGCCCCGCGGCCTTCGCCGCCTCCGACTGCACCCGCGCCATGATTTGCGTGCCGGTCCAGATCTCGCAGGAGTCCGGTTTGCAATGAACCGTACAATTCAATGGCTCCATCGTGGCATGGGCCAGGAACGGCAATTCAAAAGCCGCTTCGATCTTCTCGCCGGTGGCAAGGCCCTTGGCGATGTCGCCCTCGGATTTGGCGACCGCACCATCCTTTTCGCTGGCGGCGCGCAAGTTTTCCCAGACGTCCTTTGAGCTGATTTGCGCGGCGGCGCCTTCGTTCCAGGTCACGACCAGCGCTTCCAGGCCCTTCTTCGCCGCCCACATGTGATCGCCGACCACGGCGACTAGATCGTCCAGCACGATTACTTTTTGCACGCCCGGAATCTTCATGGCCGCGCCGTCGTCGACCTTGCCGACCTTGCCGCCGAACACCGGGCTTTGCGCAAGCGTCGCAAACTTCATGCCCGGCAGCATCGCATCGATGCCGTAAACGGTTTTGCCGTTGACCTTGTCCGGGGTGTCGAACCGCTTCAGCGGCTTGCCGATCAGCACGAAATTTTTGGGGTCCTTGACCGGCACGTCCTTTGGCGGTGTTTCGCTGCCCGCCGTATCGGCCAGCGCGCCATAGCCGAGCTTGCGTCCGCTTTCGGCATGGATCACCTCGCCGTTCGCGGTGGTGCAGCTTGAAGTATCGACCTGCCATTGTTTCGCGGCGGCTTGCACCAGCATGGCGCGCGCGGTGGCGCCGGCCGCGCGCAGCGGTGTCCAGAACGCGCGGACCGAGGTAGAACCGCCGGTCGCCTGAACGCCGAAAGCCGGATTGGCGTACAGCTTCTCATTGGCAGGCGCATGCTCGAGAACCACCGCGGAAAAATCCGCATCAAGCTCTTCGGCCAGAATCATCGCCACCGCCGTGTAGATGCCTTGCCCCATCTCGGTCTGCGGCATCACCAGCGTGGTCTTGCCGGCGGGATCGATGCGGATGAACGCGTTCGGTGCGAATTTGCCTGATGTGTCATCGGGCGGCTGCACAGGTTCGTTTTCCGCGCGCAGCGGAAGATGAAACGCGAGCAGGAAGGCGCTCGCCACCCCGCCGGTCAACACGCCGCGGCGGGAAAATCCGTTGGAAGGCTTTTCCGAAATCGTTGCTGCCTGGGCCATGGTCCGCTCCTACGACTGACGGCCGGAAGCGGCCTGCTTGATCGCGGCGCGAATCCGCACATAGGTGCCGCAGCGGCAGATATTGCCCGCCATCGCCGCATCGATATCGGAATCATCCGGATTGGGCGTACCCGCGAGCAGCGCCGCGGCCGACATGATCTGGCCGGACTGGCAGTAACCGCACTGGACCACTTCAAGGTCGAGCCAGGCTTTCTGCACCTTGGCGCCGGCCGCCGTGGCGCCGACGCCTTCGATGGTGGTGATCGGCCGATCACGCACCGCGCCGACCGGGAGCATGCAGGACCGTACCGGCTTGCCGTCGACATGAACGGTGCAGGCGCCGCATTGCGCGATGCCGCAGCCGAATTTGGTGCCGGTGAGACCCAGCACATCGCGGAGAACCCACAACAGCGGCATCTCCGCCGGCGCTTCGTACGATTTCTGTTCGCCGTTGATTGTCAGTGTTGCCATGGAGACCCTCGATCCGCTGCTTGATCCGGATATAGTCTGCGGCTCTTCGCTTTGCATCGGCCTGGGCACCTGATATCGCGGTCCCGGCGGCCTTGGTGTTTACACGCAGATGGCCGACTATATGGCTTGGCGTAACGCCGTCCATTATATCTCAGGATGATCTGACGTGCATAATTTCTTGGCGCGGAGGCAGAATTTTGCGCAAGGCATGAGCAAAACAGCGCATAATCCCCCATAAAGCCGGCGAAAACGCTCGCGCACCGGCGCTTTATGGCCGCGCTCCCGTGGCATACAAGTTGCGTTGGTTGGGCCGATGCAGCCTTCTCCCATTCAGCTCAGCGTTCGAAACGTCCGTAAGTCGTTCCACGGCAAAGCGGGTGAAGTCCGCGTGCTCGACGACCTCTCGTTTGACATCAACGCGCGCGATTTCGTCAGCATCATCGGCCCCTCCGGCTGCGGCAAGACCACGATCTTCAATGTCATCGCCGGCCTGATCGAGCCCGACTCGGGCTCGATGCATTATCTCGGCGAGGAGATCGAAAGCCTGCGCGGCCGCGTCGGCTACATGATGCAGAAGGACCTGCTGTTTCCCTGGCGCACCGTGCTCGGCAACGTGCTTTTGGGCTTGGAGACCCGCGGCGTCGACCGCGTCGAGGCCGAGGGCAAGGCCCGCGAATACCTCAAAGGCTTCGGGCTGGCGGGTTTTGAAAACGCCTATCCGAAAACATTGTCGGGCGGCATGCGCCAGCGCGTGGCGCTGATCCGCACGCTGATCATGGATCCGGACATCCTGCTGCTCGACGAGCCGTTCTCGGCGCTGGACTACCAGACGCGGCTCTATCTCGAGGGCGTATTGAAGGACGCGGTGGAGACCTATCACAAGACCGTTATCCTGGTGACGCACGACATCGACGAGGCGGTCGCGCTATCGAAGCGCGTCGTCGTGCTCAGCGGGCGCCCGGCCCGGGTCAAGATCGTGCACGACATCGATATATCGGCGAGTTCGCCGATCGCCGCGCGCAGCGACAGCCGGTTCTCCGGCTACTTCCACGCGCTGTGCGCCGAACTCGACATCCAGACCGAGAAAACCGCGTGACCATTACCCTTCCCGGCTCGGCGCCGCTGCCAAAGCGCAAGACACGCGGCGCGCGACGTCGCTTCAATTTCGACACCTCGCTCGGCCGTGCCGTTTTACAGGCCGCGGCCGTGATCGGCTTCTTCGCACTGTGGGAAATCGGCGTGCGGGCGGGGTGGGTCTCGGCCTTTCTGGTCGGCTCGCCGTTCGGCATTTTTGCCGAGGGCTACAAGATGCTGATGAGCGGCGACCTTGTGTCCGACACCTGGTACACGCTGTTCGAGGCCATTCTCGGCTTTGTCATCGGCACCATCTTCGGATCATTGCTGGGACTGGCGCTGTGGTATTCAGCCTTCGTGGCGCGGCTGGTCGAGCCGTTCATCGTGGCCATCAACAGCGTGCCGAAAATCGCGCTGGCGCCGATCGTGGTGCTGTGGTTCGGAACAGGTCTGGTCTCCAAGGTGATGCTGTCGGTGTCGCTGACCGCGATCGTGGCGCTGATCGCGGCGTATCAGGCCGCCAAGGACGCCGACGTCGATCTGCAATCGCTGATGATCTCGATGGGCGCCGACAAGCATCAGGTGTTCTTCAAGGCGGTGGTGCCCTCGACCCTGCCGTCGATCATCGCAACGTTCCGGATCAATATCGGCTTCGGCCTGGTCGGCGCCGTGGTCGGCGAGTTCATCTCGTCGCAGCGCGGGCTCGGCCATTTGATCTATACGGCGTCCAGCCTCTACGATCTCAACACGGTGTGGGTCGGCCTGTTCACGCTGATGATCATGGGGTTCGTGCTTTATTACGTGATCGACATCATCGAGCGCACCAGCCTGCCCTGGAAGCAGTCGAACACCGTCCATCAGGTTCAGGTTTAGAAGATTTCAAATGTCCAGGATACGGAGATTTCGGATGTCGTTGCCCACGCGTTTCACCCGCGCCGCGGCGCTATTGTCGTTGCTGCTGGCGAGCCCGGCGTTCGCCGACAACAAGAAGGTGGTGCTGTCGCAGGCGTTCCAGTCGATGCTGTATCTGCCGCTTTACGTTGCGATCGACGAGGGCTTCTTCACGCAGCAGGGCGTCGATCTCACCAAGGAAACCGCGGGCGCGCCGACGGTGGCGCTCTCGGCGGTGATTTCCGGCAGCGCGCAGTTCTCGATCCACGGTCCGGAATGGACCGCGATCGCGGCGTCCAAGGGCGCGCCGGTCGACATCATCGCCAATGTCGTCAATGGGGCGGCGGTGTGGATCGCAACCGCGCCGGATTTCAAGTTCGACAGCATCAAGGACATCAAGGGCCAGAAGGTCGTCACCGGCTTGATGCCGACCACCAGCACCTCGCTGTTCATCAAACTGCTCAAGGAAAACGGCATGGACGCCAAGACCGACGTCGACATGATCCAGGTCGCGATCGGCTCCGAGCCCGGGCCGTTCGTCGCCAAGCAGGCCAATGTCGCGGTGATGTATGAGCCGGGCCTCGACCAGGCTGTCGCCAAGGGCATGAAGGTCGTGCTCGGATTTCCGAAATCCTACGGCGCCTACGCCTTCTCGGCGGTGACCGCGCGCAACGACGTCGACCCCGATACGGCGCAGCGCGTGGTCAACGCCATGGAAATGGCGATGCGCTTCATGGCCAAGGAACAGGCCAAGACCGTCGAGATCGCAAAAAAGGAATTTCCGACGCTCGATCCAATGGTGGTGGAATCCGCCGTCAAACGCATGCTCGCCGACGCCGTCTATCCGCCCAGCGTCGACATCAGCGCCGATGCCCTGAAAGTCGCGATGGACACCCAAATCGCGCTCGGCAATCTGGCGAGCCAGCCCGACTACAAAGCGTTCGTGGTGAAAAAATTCATCGAACCCGCGGTCGCGATGAAATAGCTTGAAGCGAGGCTTTAGAGAATTCGTCATGGCCGGGCTTGTCCCGGCCATCCACGTCTTTGTCGCGGCAATGCCGTTAAGACGTGGATGCCCGGGACATAGGCGAGCGGAAGCGACGCCGTCCTTCGGACGGCTATGCCCGGGCATGACGGAGAATTGGGGAATACAGATATGACCGATCCTGCCGCCCGCTCCGCGCTGCAATCCGGCGCGGGACTGCTCGAACTGCTGCGCCTGTTCCGGGGTAACCCGGCCGCGGCCGATCATTACGCGGCGGCCTGCCTGGAGCGGGCCAGCGAGGTCGAGCCGACGCTGAAAGCCTTCGAGGTTCTCCCCTCCGATACCACGCGGCGGCCGGGGCCGTGGTCCGGCATTCCCGTTGGGATTAAGGACATCATCGCGACCTCTGATATGCCGACCACCAACGGCTCGCCAATCTACCGGGATCACGTGCCGAGCGCGGATGCCTGGGTGGTCGAGCGCCTGCGCAATCTCGGCGCAACGATCTTCGGCAAGACCGTCTCGACCGAATTCGCCTGGCGGCAGCCGGGCCCGACCGTCAATCCGTGGAACGCCAAGCATACGCCGGGCGGATCGTCGTCGGGATCGGCGGCGGCGGTGGCGGCCGGGCTGGTTCCGCTGGCGCTGGGCAGCCAGACGCTGGGCTCGGTGGTGCGGCCCGCCGCGTTCAACGGCGTGGTCGGCTTCAAGCCGAGTTTCGGCGCGATCCCGCGGCTCGGCGTGCATCATCTGAGCCCATCGCTC
>Ga0302308_10000598_pt1 | contig 31299 bp, 29 predicted proteins | sample III_Palsa_E3_3_FD_200531 | JGI IMG/M metagenome (GOLD analysis project Ga0302308, IMG submission 200531) | Peat permafrost microbial communities from Stordalen Mire near Abisko, Sweden - III_Palsa_E3_3 | ecosystem: Environmental > Terrestrial > Soil > Palsa > Peat permafrost | place: Sweden...
TCGCCGTGCCGTCGTGCTCATGCTGGCGGGGCGCGCCGAGCCCGTTGCGGTCCGGGAGGACTGCACGGTGTTCCACTCGGCGCGGCTGAACATCGACGTGCCGTCGATCGTCAAGCTTTCGCACATGGTGCGGATCCCGCGCTGGGCCAGGACCCCACCGGTGACCCGCCGCTCCGTCCTGCGCCGTGACGGCGGGCTCTGCGTCTACTGCTCCCAACCGGCCGACACCATCGACCACGTCATCCCTCGGAGCCGAGGCGGCACGCACGACTGGTCCAACGTGGTCGCTGCCTGCAAGCGCGACAACCTCGTCAAGGCCGATCAGCTCCTGTCCGAGCTCGGGTGGACGATGAACGTCAAGCCGGCTCCACCGGACGGGCACCTCTGGCGGTTGCGGCACCTGTCGGATGTGGACCCGCTGTGGGAGCCGTATCTCGCCGCGGCCTCCTGAGGGTTGGCCTCCTCCTCTTTCTTCGACGTCGAGCAGTTCCGGCACGAGCCAGCGCGGTTGGCGGTCGCCCGTGAGGTCGCACGGCCCACGTGTGTGCTCGGCAGCACCCAACGGCCGGAGCTGGTCGACGTCACCGCCGTACGGCAGCGCAATGTGGAGCTGGCGCGCCGGCGCGGCGGGGGAGGGGCCGTCTATCTCGGGCCGGGCGAGCAGCTGTGGCTCGACGTCTGGGTGCCGCGGGACGACCCGCTGTGGGTGGCCGACGTATCTGCCGCCGCCGAGTGGGTCGGATCGTGGTGGATGGACGCCCTGGCCAGCGCGGGTCAGCACGACTTCGAGGTCCACCGCGGCCGCTCGGTGCCGGGTGACCTCGGCGACCTCGTGTGCTTCGCCGGCCGGGGGCCGGGCGAGGTGTTCCACGGTGAGGCAAAGGTGGTGGGATTGTCGCAGTGGCGAGCGCGCGAAGGAGCTTTGTTCTCCTCGTGTGCGTACCTGCACTGGGATCCTGCGCCGCTGCTGGTGCTGGTGAACGTCGAAGAGGACGCACGAGTCGGGCTCGTCCGCGACCTGGCTCCGCTGGCGGTCGGTCTCGCCGACCTCGAACCGCCGGTGCTCAATCTGGATCAGGTCCAGAGGTCGTTGCTCGGTTCCTTGCCTGACTTCGAGGTGACGCCACCGGGTGGTCGCGGGGCGCCCGCCCTCTGAGCACGGCGCGGGCCGGGTAGGGCGACTGCACCGGCAGCTCCTGGTTCGCTCTTCTCCCGTCGGTCCTTCGTCTCACTCCTCCTCGCCTCCCGTCGGTCCTTCGTCTCTCCTCACTCTCCTCGCTTTGGGTTCCTTGGGGGCTACGTCCGGCCGAGCCGCGAGTCGGTGTCGTCTGACGGTCGTTTTGGCGCGCCAAAAGGGTGGTGGGGAGCCGTGGGGGTTTCATTTGTGTTGCAGTGGCTCTAAGTGGTTGTGGAGTGGTGGAAAAGGGTTTAAAGTGGCGCGCAGTGGAGTGAGGGGCGTCAGAGGACGCAAGTCAGGGAGCGTCGTGGGAGATACAGCTGGTGGCAGGCTTCGTAGGGAGATACGAGCATTCGCTCGACACGAAGGGCAGGGTGATCCTGCCCGCGAAGTTTCGCGGCCAATTCGAGCGGGGCGGCTATCTCACCCAGAACTCAGAGGGCTGTCTGGCGCTGTGGACCCCAGGGGAGTTCGAGCGGCAGATGGAGGCGATGCAGGAGAAGTCGGACGCCGGACGCGCCGACCGGAACCGAGCCCGGATTTGGGCGTCGAACTCCGCCGAGGTCGAAATCGACCGGCAGGGGCGGATGCCGATTCCCGCTCATCTGCGGACGTTCGCCCAATTGGACGCCGAGGTGCTCGTGCACGGGGCCATCGACCGGGTCGAGCTGTGGAATCCCACGGCGTGGGCGGAGCGGGTGCTGCCCGAGGAGAGCTGGCTGCTGGACGACGAGGACTAGTCGCTTCGACATCTGTGACGATCGACCGCCCGATCCGGACAACGACGACACCAGGCACAACTAGAGGAAAGGAAAGAACAGACCGCAGGACCCCGAACACGACGACACGCATACGCGGAACGCACTGGACCATGTGCAGCTCCTCGACCGGCGCGCTGGAAGGCCACTCCACCCACCTCCACGTTGGTCGTACGGATCTCCACCCCCGACTCGACCCACCGGCCGAGGGGCTGCAGATGGCCCAATCGTACGAACACATTCCCGTGCTGCGCGACGAAGTGGTCTCGCTGTTCGCCTCCGTGCCCCCCGGTGTGGTGGTCGACGCGACTCTCGGAGGCGGCGGGCATGCCGAGGCCTTGCTGGAGGCCTACAGCTCCCTGCGCATCGTCGGGCTGGACCGCGATCCCGCCGCACTCGAAGCGGCCCGTGAGCGGCTTTCGTCATTCGGGGACCGCGTCGATCTCCGGGCCGCTCCGTTCTCCACGCTGGAGTCGGTCCTCTCCGGTCCAGGGCTGAAGCCTCTGGCGGGCGTCCTCTTCGACTTGGGGGTCAGCTCCCCGCAACTCGACTGGTCGGAGAGGGGGTTCTCGTTCCGCGAGGACGGCCCGCTGGACATGCGGATGGACCCGACCACCGGGCCTACCGCCGCTGACCTGGTCAACGGCCTTCCGGTGGAAGACCTGGCCGCCTTGTTCCGCGAGAACGGAGAGGGCCGCTTGTCCGGGCGCATCGCCCGAGCGGTCGTGAAATCCCGGCCACTGACCTCTACGAGGCAGCTGGCCGAAGTCGTGGCGTCGGCCGTGCCGGCGCCGGCCCGCCGGAAAGGTCATCCGGCCCGGCGGGTATTCCAAGCACTGCGCATTCAGGTGAACGACGAGCTCGGGCAGCTCGAGGCTGCGCTTCCAGCGGCGATCGCGCGTCTGGCCGTCGGCGGCGTGTGCGCGGTGATCAGCTACCACTCCGGTGAGGACCGTTTCGTCAAGCAGGTGTTTGCCGATGCCGCCTCCGGCGGCTGCGTATGCCCGCCCAGCCTGCCGTGCGTCTGCGGCGCCGTGGTCCGTCATCAGCTGGTGTTCCGGGGCGCGCGGAAGGCATCCGCGGCCGAAATCGCCGTCAACCCCCGCTCGGAGAGCGCCCGTCTTCGTGCGATCGTGCGCACAGAGCCCGAACCCGCGGACGCGGCGTCCTGATGGCTCCTCCTCCTGCCGCCACGGCGACCGCGGCCCGCAGGCATTCCGCCGCGGCCGCCCCCGCCACGCATCGCCGTACCGGGCGCGACACGGGAGCCCCTTCGACCCGGCGCGCCCCGCTCCGGATCGTCCCGTCCCGCTCCCGTCCCCGGCGCGGCATACGAGGGGGCCGCACCGCAACTGGTCAGGGACGAGTCCTCACGATCCTGTCGATCTCCATCGTGGTGGCCGCGTTGCTGGCTGCGGTGGTGGGGCAGGCCCTCTTGGCCAACGGCCAGGTGAAGCTCTCCGCACTCCACGAGGAGCTCACCATGGAGCTGGCTGCGCACAGCCGGAACGAACTCTCCGTCGCACAGCTCGAGACGCCGTCGCGCATTGTGGCCGCCGCCACGGCCGAGGACCACCTGGTCAGCGCCACCCAGACCGAACTGCCCTACGTCTCGCTCTCCGTGCCCCTCCCCACCCCAAAGGTGACGCCCGCACCCGCACCACCCCCGCCGACTGTCTCCACGGGTGCGGGCGCGCCGGCGGGGTCGAGCAGTGGCAGCTCTGTCTCGTCCTCAGCGACAACGACGCCGACTTCGACGCCATGAGCGTCACGACCCGACACGAGCGTGACCGCGCGCGCGCTGGTTCCGGCCGTTCGAGCACAGCCAAGACGGCGTCGGGACGGACGCAGGGACGAGCGGCGGGGCCGCGTGGTACGTCCGCCAGCGGATCATCGAGTTCCCCCACCCGGACCCCTCGCCCGGCTCGCCCGGGTCAACCGGCGCGTCGTGCGCCCGCCGTACCGCGTCGTCCCACTGTCGCGGCGAGATCGACCGCGTCACGACCACGGCAGCGTCCGCACCGCTCGCCGGCCAAGGTGGCCCGTCACCCGCTGTCGCGCCAAGGGCGCCGGTGGGAAAGCGGCACGTTCACGCGCCGGGTGCGGCTCGTGCGCATGGTGCTCCTCGTGGCCATGCTGCTCATCGTGGCCAGACTGGTCGACGTCCAGGTCCTGCGTTCCGGCTCGTACCAGGCGGCTGCGCGGGGCGAATCTTCCATCTCGGTGTCGCTCCCCGCGCTGCGGGGCAGCATCTACGACCGCGACGGATCGCCGCTGGCCGTCTCGGTTCCCACCGATGACGTGGTGGCTGACGACTTCCAGATCGCGCATCCCGTCCAGACCGCCCTGGCGCTGGCGCCCCTCATCCACGTTCCGGCGACGTCCCTGGCGGCGGAGCTCCATCGGCGGACGGGCTACGTCGTCGTCGCCCGCGAGCTCTCGCAGGCCACCGGGCAGACGATCTCCGCGGACGCCTTTCCCGGGATCTCCCTGATCGCCGACTCGAAGCGGGTGGTGCCGAACGGGAACCTGGCGGCGCCCGTGGTGGGCTTCACGAACGCCGCCGGCCACGGTGCGGCCGGGCTGGAGTTCGGTGACAACGGCCTGCTGGCGGGCACCAACGGCAAGCAGACGATTCAGGAGTCGCCCGCCGGTGTCACCCTGCCGCAGTCGCCGGTGACGCAGCAGGTGGCCTCGACTCCTGGCACAGGCCTGGAACTCACCCTGGACTCCCAGCTGCAGTACGAGTCCGAGCAGGCGCTGGCGAAGGAGATCGAAACCTCCGACGCGGTCAGCGGCACCGCCATCGTCATGGACGTGAAGACCGGCCAGATCCTCGCCATGGCCAACCTCGCCGCGACGCACCCGGCCGCCCTCGGCGCAGCGCCCCCGGCGACCCCCACCGATCCTGGTGGGGTCGTGCCCATCGGGCCGAATGACGCGGTCAACGAGGCGCAGAGCAACCTGGCCGTGACGCAGCTCTACGAGCCGGGCTCGGTGTTCAAGCTGGTGACCTTCTCGGCCGCGCTGCAGGACGGCCTGATCAACCCCAATTCCGTCTTCACCGTGCCCGACCAGATCAGCCTCGACGGCTCGACCTTCCACGACGCCGACCCCCATCCCACCGAGCAGCTGAGCGCGACGCAGATCCTGGCCCAGTCGTCCAACATCGGCACTTCGGAGATCGCTCAGGGCGTGGGGGAGCAGCGGCTGCTCAACCAGGTGAAGACGCTCGGCTTCGGACAGCCCACCGGCCTGGACTTCCCGGGCGAGTCGCCCGGCCTACTGGCCACCGCTGCCCAGTGGGAGCCGACGGATTACGTCTCCCTTCCCATCGGCCAGGTGGACGCCGTCAGCGCTCTGCAAGTCCTCGACGCGTACAACGCGGTCGCCAACGGCGGCACCTACGTGGCACCGAAGCTGGTGCAGGCGACCGTCAGCAATTCGGGCGTCGTGACGAAGAGCGCCCCCTCGGCCACCCACCAGGTCTTCTCGCCCCCGGTCGACTCCGAGCTCACCTCCATGTTGGAGCAGGTCGTGAACGAGGGCACCGGCACCAGCGCGGCTGTGCCCGGGTACACCGTGGCCGGTAAGACCGGAACGGCCCAGATCCCTACGACCGGCAAGGACTCCTACGTCACGGGCGCCTACATGGCTTCCTTCGTCGGGTTCGCACCGGCGGCCAATCCGACGCTCTCCATGATCGTGGTCCTCGACCGACCGACGCCGATCTTCGGCGGCACGGTGGCGGCACCGGTGTTCTCGCAGATCATGAGCTACGCGCTGCACCGGTACGACATCCCCACCACCCCGGGGGTGCAGACCGCCCCCGCGACCCCGGGCTCCACGACGGAATCGGCGGCGGCCCAGGCCCAGGACATCACGTGACCCTGGGCCACACACCCATTGCGGCCGGGTCGCAGGGGTGTCCGAGCCATGCAACGCTGTCGGTTCGACCATGCCACGCGTGCCTATGAACCTCCTTTTCGACGACATAGAGGTGATCGAGTCCGTTGGTGACCCCTCATCGGTCGAGGTGAGCGGCATTTCGCACGACAGCCGTCGGGTCGTGCCGGGAGATCTCTTCTGTTGTGTTCCTGGACTTGTCAGCGACGGGCACGCCTACGCCAGCGAGGCGGTGGACCGCGGGGCCGTCGGACTGTTGTGCGAGCAGTTCATTCCCGAACTGATCGACCACCGGGTGGTGCAGACCCGGATCGCGCCCGGCACCATGCGTCCGGTGATGGCGCGGCTGGCGGCCGCCTTTTACGACTATCCGGCGAGGGACCTGTTGATGATCGGTGTCACCGGTACCAACGGCAAGACGACGGTGACCCAATTGCTCGGCGACCTGCTCGGTGCGACCGGGCGTCCGACCAATGTCATGGGGACGTTGTCCGGGACGCGGACGACGCCCGAGGCCACCGAGGTGCAGCGGGTCCTGGCCGGCGTGCGCGACCGCCAGAAGTCCGACGGCCATCGCCACGCTGTGGCGATGGAAGTCTCGAGCCACGCGCTGGTGCAGTCGCGCGTCGAAGGCATCCATTTCGACGTCGCCGTCTTCACCAACCTCAGCCACGACCATCTGGACTACCACGGGTCGATGGAGGAGTACTTCGAAGCCAAGGCGATGCTGTTCACCCCGAGTCAGGCGCTCCGCGGCGTCGTCTACGCCGACGATCCCTGGGGGCAGCGGCTCCTGGCTCGCGCCAGGATCCCGACCATTGCCGTGCATCACGCCGACGCGACCGACGTCGTGCTGCACGCCGGCCGCTCAGAGTTCACCTGGCGCGGCCAGCGCATCAGCACGCCGCTGACCGGCGCCATCAACGTCGACGACGCCCTGCTGGCGGCTGAGGCAGCGCTCGCCCTTGACGAGTTGGACCTCGGGCCAGAGGAGATCGGCCGGGCCCTGGCCCACGTCGCACCCGTACCGGGCCGGCTGCAGGTCATCGCCGCGCCGGGGCCTGCGGTGTCCGCTGCGGCGCCAACCCGCGGGACTGCCGATGAGCGCCCCCCATTCACGGTGCTGGTCGACTACGCCCACACACCGGTCGGGCTGCAGGTGGTGCTCGGAGAGGCGCGCGCATTGGCTCCCGCCGGGCGTGTGCTCTGCGTCTTCGGCTGCGGTGGGAACCGTGACCGGGCCAAGCGGCCCCTGATGGGAGCAGCCGCAGCGGACCTCAGCGACCTCGCCTTCGTGACGTCCGACAACCCGCGCGACGAGGATCCGTCGGCCATCATCGAGGAGGTGCTGGTGGGCGTTCCCGGCGGGGTCAGCAACCCCCGGGTCGTGGTCGAGCCGGATCGAGGCGTTGCCATCCGTCTGGCGCTCGACGCCGCCCGTCCCGGCGACCTGGTTGTCATCGCGGGGAAGGGCCACGAGACGTACCAGGAGGTCGCCGGGCGACGCCTTCCCTTCGACGACGCCGTCGAGGCCCGCCGTGCCCTCTCGGCCCGCTTCGCATCGAACCCGCGGACCTGGGCCCCGTCTCACACGGGAACATCCGTCGGCGCTGCCGTGTCGGGGCGTTCGGAGTCGGTTCTCCGTGACTCCCCGCCGGAGGCCTGACGGCACGTGCTCGGCCTCCTTGTCTCGGGAAGCGTCTCGCTGTGGATTGCCATTCTCTTCACCCCTTTCCTGATCCGCTACTTCCGAAAGCGCGAGCTGGGGCAGCACATCAGGGAGGATGGCCCGGCCTCACACTCCGCCAAGGCAGGAACGCCGACCATGGGCGGCATCGCCATCGTGGCCGCCACGGTCCTCGGATACGCCATCGGGCACATCGGCACCCAGATCCGTTTCTCGCGCACCGGCTATCTCGCCATCGGCGCCGTGGTGGCGTTCGCACTCATCGGATTCCTGGACGACTACATCAAGGTGCACCACCGGCGGAGTCTCGGGCTGAACAAGCGGGGAAAGTCGGGGGCACAGATCGCCTGCGCGTTGGTCTTCGCCGTGCTCTCTGTGTACTGGGCCCACACGTCGACGGCGCTGTCATTCACCCGAATCGACGTCATCGGCATCAATCTCGGGCCGGCCGGATGGATCGTCTTCGCGGTCCTGGTCATGGTCGGTGCGTCGAACGCGGTGAACATTACCGACGGCGTCGACGGTCTGGCGGCGGGGTCGGGGACGTTCTGCTTCGCGGTGCTCTCGATCATGGGTTATTGGATCTTCCGGCACTTCTCCATCTACCACGTGCTCCCCGCGTCGGCCGTCGACCTGGCGCTGGTCTCGGTAGCTCTCGCCGGGGGCTGCATCGGCTTCCTCTGGTGGAATGCGGCGCCGGCCAAGATCATCATGGGCGACACCGGGTCGCTGGCCATCGGCGCCGGGTTGGCCGCCATCTGCCTCCTCCTCAATCTCGATCTCCTGCTGCTCATCATCGGCGGGCTCTTCGTCATGGAGACCGTGTCGGTCATCCTCCAGATCATCAGCTTCCGCGCGTTCCACCGTCGCATCTTCCGCATGGCCCCCATCCACCACCATTTCGAGCTCGGCGGCTGGCCCGAGACGACGGTGATCGTCCGCTTCTGGATCCTCGGCGGGCTCTTCTGCGCCTTGGGCCTCGGCATCTTCTACGGGGACTACCTCACCGTGGCGAAGTTCACATGAGCGGCGGCTGGCGCACCGGCACCGGCACCGGCACCGGCACCGACATCGGCATCGGCAACGAGGTCGAGGGACAGACCGGCGCCGCGGTCCGCCACTCGGCCGGCCCGGTAGGGGAGACTGTGCTCATGCATCGGGTGTCGGACCGGGCGGAGCGGCGCGCCCGCGCCCAGGGGGAGTGGGTGGCATGACGTCAACGCGCAGCATTGCCCAGACCGAGCGCCACACGGCACCGAGACCTCGCCGGACGACCACGACGAAGGCGCCGACCTCGGGCCCGCGCTCGACGACGCACCGCGGGGCCGCCGCCCGCGCCGACAGCCTCGGCATCCGCATCGGCAGCCGCCGGCTATCGGTCTCGACACTGCTGCTCTTCGATGTCGTGCTGCTCTGCGTCATCGGACTCGTGATGGTCGGCTCGGCCTCCTCGGTCATCTCCATCGCCACCTATGGCTCGCCGTACGCCATCTTCATCCGCGAGGCCATGTGGATGGCGATCGGTGCCGTCGCCCTGTGGCTGACCATCCGCTTCGACTACCGCAAACTCCGGCGCTTCAGCCCCCTCATCCTCCTCGTGACGTTCGGCCTTCTCTTCGTGGTGCTGGTTCCGGGTCTCGGTGTCCATGCGATGGGGTCGAGCCGTTGGGTCGGTTTCGGGCAGTTCCGACTCCAGCCGTCCGAGCTGATGAAGCTGGCTCTCACCCTGTTCGCCGCCGACTTCATCACGCGCCGCCTCGACGAGGACTCTGCCGACCGTCGCATCATCGGCCCGCTGCTCATCGTGACCGGCTTCGCCTGCGTGCTCATCCTGGCCCAGCCGGACATGGGCACGGCCATGGTCCTCGGCTTCATCGCGCTGGCGCTGCTGTTCGTGTCCGGCGTGCGTCTCGGCCCGGTGATGAAGGTCCTGGCTGCGCTGGTGGGGCTGGCGCTCATCGTTGCGGTGGCCTCGCCCTACCGTCGGGCCCGGCTGCTGTCGTTCATGGACCCGTCGGCCCACAGTTCGGGCTCGGGATACCAAGTGATGCAGTCGCTCATCGGGCTCGGGTCGGGCCACCTCGTCGGTTCTGGGCTCGGTGGTGGCCAGGCGCAGTGGGGCTTCCTTCCCAACGCGCACACCGACTTCATCTTCTCCGTCATCGGTGAGCAGCTCGGGATCGTCGGCGCCTTGTTCGTGCTCGCCCTCCTCGGCGGATTCGTGTGGCTCGGCATCCGGGCGGCAGTGCAGTCGACCGACCGGTTCGGCGCGTTGCTCTCCCTCGGTCTCGTCGCGTGGGTGGGGGCGGAGACGCTCATCAACGTGGGGGCGGTGGTGGGGGTGCTGCCCGTCACCGGCATTCCGCTCCCGTTCATCTCCTTCGGCGGTTCCTCGCTGGTGATCACCATGGTGGCGGCCGGGATTCTCATCAACGTCGCCCGGCAAGGTGAGTCCGGCAACACGCTCCGGATCGCCGGGTCGGGTCGCAAGCCTGCCAGCGCAGCCCGAGGTCGGTGAGGGTACGGCGCGGCACGGTGGTCGCGGGCGGCGGGACGGGCGGTCACATCGTCCCCTCGCTGCAGATTGCGCGCGCGCTCGTGGCGCGAGGCCACGCTCCGGCGTCGATCGAGCTCTATGGCTCGCGCCGTGGCCAGGAGGCATCAACGTGGCCGAAGCTCGAGTTCCCCTTCACGCTCCTACACGGCCGGGGACTGCGTCGCAGCCTGCGTCCCTCCGCCTGGTGGGCCAATGCGGGAGCGGTGACCGGCTTGGTTTGGGCCTGCCTCCAGGCGCTCGGATCGTTCTCGCTTCGTCGCCCGCGGGTCGTGGTCGTCGTGGGTGGGTACGCCAGCTTCCCCGCCGGGCTGGCGGCATTGCTCACCAGGGTGCCCATCGTCTGCATGACCACCGACGCCGTCCCCGGTGCGGTCAACGGTCTGTTCGGTCGGGTTGCCGCTGCCAATGCCGTGGCCTTCGCCGGCACGGACCTGCCCCGGACCCACCTCACCGGTACGCCCGTGTGGCCCGCGCTCGCCACCCTCGACCGGACCGCTGAAGGACGGGCCGCCAGCCGGGTGACACTGGGCCTGCCACCCGATCGCCAGACCGTGACGTGTGCCGGCGGGTCGCTCGGCGCCCGGCGAGTCAACCGCGCCGTGGCCGACCTGGCCGAGGGGGCCTGGGCCGGCTGCGCCGCCCGCGCGCTCTACCAGGTCACGGGTCGACGCGATTATGAGGACTTCGCCTCCCGTAAAAGGCGTAAAAGGGAGGAGACAGGAGGAACGGGAGGGTTCGACGATCCCGGTCTGCACTACCGGGTGGTGCCCTTTGAAGACGATATGCCGGACTTCTACAACGCCGCCGACGTCTGCGTCGTGCGCGCCGGCGCCATGACGGTGGCCGAGATCCTGATGGCCGGTGTGCCGGCAATCCTCGTCCCTCTGCCCGGCGCCCCACGCGACCACCAGACCCGCAACGCCCAGGCTCTGGTCGCCATGGGCGCGGCCATCCTCGTCCCCGATCCCGACTGCGACGGAAGGCGGCTTGGCATGGAGCTCGATGCGCTACTGGGCGATCCGGAACGGCTGGAGGGCATGCGTGAGGCAGCTCGTCGGAACGGACGCCCCGACGCCGCCGCCCGCGTCGCCGAGCTGGTCGATGCCCATGCCCGCTGACACGCCGGAGGGAGGGGGCCCGCTCGACCTGGGAGTGCCCCAACACATCCATGTCGTGGGCATCGGGGGGGCCGGCATGAGCGCCATCGCGCTGGTGCTGCGGGCCATGGGCCACCAGGTCACGGGCTCGGACCTGAAGGATTCGCCGCTGGCGGAGCGGCTCCGCTCCCTCGGCGTCACGGTGGCGGTGGGACACAGCCCCGAGAACGTGGCCGACGCCCACGCGGTGACCTCTTCGCCGGCGGTGCAGCCAGAGAACCCCGAGCTCGCCGAGGCGCGTGCCCGCGGCATCCGGGTGGTGCCCCGCTCCGAGATGCTCGCCGCCATCTGCGCCACGCGCCGCTGCCTGGCCGTCGCCGGCACGCATGGGAAGACGACCACCGCCTCCATGTTGTCGCTCATCCTCGTCGAGGCGGGTCTGCGGCCCTCGTTCCTGATCGGAGCTGACGTCAACGAGATCGGCACCAATGCCGTGTGGGACACGGGGGAGTGGCTCGTCGTCGAGGCTGACGAGAGCTACGGCACCTTCCAGGCGATTACGCCCGATCTGGCCGTGCTGACCAACGTCGAGTCGGATCACCTCGACTTCTACGGCACGTTCGACGTCCTGCGCGACGCCTTCGCGGTCTTCCTGGCCCGTGCCCGCCTGGGGTCGGTCGTGTGTGCCGACGATCCGGAGGCGGCGGCCATCGGACGCGACCGCGGCGCGACCACGGTCGGTGCCGACCCCGGAGCGACGTACGTCATGGAGCACCTCAATCTGCAACGCAGCTCAGTGACCTTCACCCTGCGCGGGCCGGACGGGGACCTGGGAACGGTCCACATCGGCGTCCCCGGCCTGCACAACGCGCGGAACGCCGCAACGGCCATTGTGGCGGCGCTGCAGGTCGGAGCGCCCTTCGCCGCCGCCCAGGCCGCCCTGGCCCGCTTCGCCGGAGTGACCAGGCGTTTCGAATTCCGTGGCGAGGCCGCCGGAGTGACCTTCGTCGACGACTACGCGCACCTCCCGGCCGAGGTGCGCGCCGCCCTCGCGACGGCCCAGACCGGCGGCTGGGAGCGCGTCGTCGCCGTGTTCCAGCCGCACCGCTTCTCCCGCACGGCCTCCCTGGCGACCGAGTTCGGGAGCGCGTTCGCCGATGCCGACGTGCTGGTCGTGACCGACATCTACAGCGCCGGCGAACGACCCATTCCCGGCGTGTCGGGCCGGCTGGTGGCTGACGCCGTCCGGGCCCGGGACCCGCGGCTTCCCGTCGCCTACGTGGCGGGCTGGGAGGAGCTGCGGCAGGCCGTGCGCGCCGAGCTGCGTCCAGGGGACCTCTGTCTCACCCTCGGGGCGGGTGACCTGACCGCGCTGCCCGACGAGTTGCTCGAGTCACCCTCGTGGTGACGTTCCGGTGAGGGGGTGGTGACCGCAAGCGAGGAATGGCGCGCCCTGGCCGCCGCTGTGGGGGATCGGGCGACGCTCGGCAAGCCGCTGGGTCCGTTGACCACCTACGGCGTCGGGGGGCCGGCGGCCTTCTTCGTCGAGATCGAGGGCCCGGACGACCTCGCCGAGGTGCGCCTGGCCTGGCGGGAGGCGCTGGCGTCGTGTCCGCCGCCAGCCGTCTTCGTCCTCGGAAGGGGCTCCAACCTGTTGGTGGCCGACGAGGGATTCGACGGCGTGGTCGTGCATCTCGGCTCCGGCTTCGGCGGCATCGACCTGCCCCGTCCGGGGGGCACGCCTCATGGCGCCGGTGCCGTTGTCCGGGCGGGCGCCGCGGTGGCCCTGCCGGTGCTGGCGCGCCGGGTGGCCGACGCGGGATGGAGCGGATTGTCATGGGCGGTCGGGGTGCCGGGCTCGGTCGGCGGCGCGGTGCGCATGAACGCGGGGGGCCACGGATCGGACATGGCGTCGTGCGTCGCCCGCTACAGCTGGGTCGATCTTTTCAGTGATGCCGGCGGCACAGACGACGTCAGCCGCTTGGCGTACGGCTACCGCTCCTCCTCTTTGGTGCCGACCCAGTTGGTGGTCGCCGCTGAGTTGGGCGTCACGCCGGGATCGGCCGAGGAGGAACAAGAGGCGGTGACCGCCATCGTCAGATGGCGGCGCGCACATCAGCCCGGCGGGTCCAACGCCGGCTCCGTGTTCACCAATCCCGAAGGCGACTCGGCGGGACGGCTCATCGAGGCGGCCGGGTTGAAGGGCTTCCGGATGGGCACGGCCCGCGTCTCGGAGAAGCACGCCAACTTCATTCAGGCCGACAAGGACGGGCGGGCGGACGACGTGTACGCGCTGATAGCGCACGTGCGAGGCGTGGTGGCGGAGCACAGCGGGGTCGTGCTGCAGACCGAGGTCCGCCTCCTCGGCTTCGGCGCCGGGAACAATGGCCCCGTGGATGGACGCCATGACGCCTGACGGAGCGACCGGGGTGAAGAGCCCACCAGCGCGCCGGGCCCGCCGCCCGGAGCACGGGCGGCCCGGGCGAACCCGCAGCGGTGGTCGCATGGACCCGCGCATCTCGGCCCGGCGGACGGCCGTCATCCGGGAGCAGGGCCGGCGCCGACTGGTGGTCGCCGGCTTCGTGCTCGGTGTCGCACTCCTCATCGTCGGCGGATGGTTCATCCTCCACACGCCGCTCTTCGCCGCCCGCTCGGTGACCGTGACCGGCAACGTGCACGAGACGGCGGCCCAGGTGGTGTCCCAGGCCGGACTGGCCGATCGCCCGCCGCTACTCGACGTCAACGGCGCCGCTGCCGCCGCCCGCCTGGAACGGCTCCCCTGGGTGCGGACTGCGACGGTGCGGGTGTCATGGCCCGACGGCGTCCACATCGCCGTGACCGAGGAGACGCCGCGCTTCACCGCGGCCACGGCAGCGGGCCAGTGGGAGTCGCTGAGCAACGACGGCCGGGTGCTCGAGGAGTCCGCGACGCGCCCAACCGGGCTGCTGCTCCTGACCGTCCCGCAGCCGCCGGGCGACCCGGGGACGGTGCTCTCTGCCAGGGACTCGGCAGGCCTGCGGGTCGCGGCGTCGCTGCCGGCCTCGTTCGTGGGCCAGGTGACAGGGGTCACCGTGGAGCCGGCCGGCTGGGTGCAACTGACCCTGACCACGCCGGTCGCGGTCGACGTCGGGACCGCGACCCAGCTCACCGCCAAGTACGAAGATATTTCGGCCATTCTGGCCGGGGCGGCCCTGCACAACGGGGACGTGATCGACGTCAGCGTCCCCGATGCGCCGACGGTCACGTCAGGGTGACGTAGGATGCTTGACCAGCCTGAACACCCGACCGTATGGTGGGGCCACGTTCCCGCACCGTGAACATCAACCTTCTCCAGAGGTTCAGGGATGGGTCGCTGGTCGCACCCCGCGGTCGACGTTTGGCGGAAACCATCAGCAAGTGACCGGTCGGCGATCGACCCGAGGACGAGGGAGTTCATGACGACCGTGCCTTCCCAGGGCAACTACCTGGCAGTGATCAAGGTCGTCGGGGTCGGCGGCGGCGGAGTCAATGCCGTCAACCGGATGATCGACTCAGGTCTGCGCAACGTCGAATTCATTGCGGCCAACACCGACGCCCAGGCTCTGCTCATGAGCGATGCCGATCTGAAGCTGGACATCGGGCGCCAGCTCACGCGTGGGCTCGGCGCCGGCAGCGACCCCGAGGTCGGGCGGCTGGCCGCCGAGGAGCACCGCCAGGAGATCGAGGAGGCGCTCCAGGGCGCGGATATGGTCTTCATCACCGCAGGCAAGGGCGGGGGCACCGGCACCGGCGCCGCACCGGTGGTGGCCGAGATCGCCAAGGGCCTGGGTGCGCTGACCATCGGTGTGGTGACCCGTCCCTTCACCTTCGAGGGGCGCCGCCGCGCTATGCAGGCGGAGAAGGGGATCGGCATCCTCAAGGAGAAGGTGGACACGCTCATCGTGATCCCCAACGACCGCCTCCTGACGGTCTCGAACGACAAGACCAGCATGGTCAACGCGTTCAAGATGGCCGACGAGGTGCTGCTGCAGGGCGTGCGGGGCATCACCGACCTGATCACGGTGCCCGGCCTCATCAACACGGACTTCGCCGACGTGAAGATGGTGATGACCAACGCCGGCACGGCCATCATGGGCATCGGCTCCTCCATCGGGGAGGGACGGGCCGCCAACGCAGCGCGTGCCGCCATCACGTCGCCGCTGCTCGAGGCTTCGATCGAGGGTGCCCGGGGGATGGTGCTCAACATCGCCGGTGGTTCCGACCTCGGGCTCTTCGAGGTGAACGAAGCCGCCGAGATCATCCACGCCGTGGCGCATCCCGACGCCAACATCATCTTCGGCGCCGTCATCGACGACAACATGGGGGACGAGGTGCGCGTCACAGTGATCGCCGCCGGATTCGAGCGCTGGGAAGAGAGCACTGCGGCCACCTCCAAGTCGGGTGACCTGGCGTCGACGATCTTCTCCACGCCGGAGCCAGTGGACATCTTCGCCGATGCCACAGCGTCGGACGACGAGCTCGACCTGGGAGACGACGATTTCGACGTCCCCTCCTTCCTCCGCTAGCGACGACGTCGCGGGGAGGCTCCTCGCCGTCCGTCGGCGGATCGAGCGTGCCGGGGGCGACCCTTCCCGGGTGCGGGTGGTCGGTGTCACCAAAGGCTTCGGTCCGCAGGCGGTGTCGGCGGCGCGTCAGGCGGGGTTGACCGACCTGGGAGAGAACTACGCCGCGGAGTTGGTGGAGAAGGCAGCCGCCGACAGCGACGACCCCGGGGTGGTCTGGCATTTTCTCGGTGCGGTCCAGCGCAACAAGGTGGCGCAGCTGGCGCCGTTGGTGGGGCTGTGGCAGAGCGTGGCCCGCGCCGCCGAGGGCGAGCGGATCGCCCGCTTCGCGCCCGAGGCGCGGGTCCTGGTGCAGGTCGAGACGACCGGTCTGGGCGGCCGCAACGGCTGCTCCCCGGCCGCGGCGGGCGAGCTCGTGGCTCGGCTGGGCGACCTGGGGCTCGAGGTGCGGGGCCTGATGACGGTGGCGGCCCCGGGCGAGGGCGCGGCCGAGGAGGCCTTCGCAACGCTGGGGCGCCTGGCCGACCGTCTGGGGCTCGAGGAGCGCTCCATGGGGATGAGCGACGACCTCGAGGCGGCCGTGGCGGCCGGATCAACGATGGTGCGCATCGGCCGGGCCCTCTTCGGAGCGCGCCCTCCGGCCGGCGCGGTCTCAGGTGGAGGCTGACGGGCAACCTCTGGTGGAGCCCGACCTGAGGCTGAGGCGGAGCGTGACAGTGGGAGCGGCCGGGTCCTGGTGGTTCAGGGCCCGCCTGGCTTGCCGAGCAGGCACTACGCTGTCCGAGGACAGGAGAAGGAATGTCACCCTCGTTCATGAAGAAGACCATGGTGTATCTCGGCCTGCTCGATGACGAGTATGACGAGTACGACGACCTGGAGGATCGCGCGCCACGCGGCTTCTCGGCCGCGACCAGGGTGGAATCCCGGTCTCAGGACCTGGATCAGGAGCCGGCCGAGGCGTTCAGCGGCGGCATGAGCAGGGTGCGCACCATTCCCCGAGAGTCGGCTCAGCCGAGGGAGCAGACCCGGTCGACACCCAGCAACGTGGCGTCCCGCCCGACGGCAGTGCGGGCTGTCCCGGTCGACCCGACTATGAACCCGACCGGTCCGGCGCCGGCACTGGCGGGCCGCGTGCACGTGGTGGCGCCGTCGCGCTTCGGCGACGCCAAGGAGATCGCCGATCGCCTGAAGGACAACCGCCCGGTCATCGTGAACCTTCAAATGGCGGACCGGGACCTGCAGCGGCGCATGATCGACTTCTGCAGCGGTGTCACCTACGCCCTCAGCGGCGAGATGGAAAAGGTGGCGGACCAGGTGTTCCTGTTGGCGCCGACCAACGTGAAGGTCTCCGAGGAAGAACGGCAGCGGCTGGTGGAGCGCGGCTTCGGCCGCGACTGAACGAACTACCCTCGCGGGCTAGTGAGCATCTTTCATGTTCTGGCGTGGCTGATCGAGGCTTATATCTGGCTGATCATGTTCCCGTATGCAATTCTGAGCTGGTTCCGGATTCAGCCGGGGACCACGTTGTCCCGGGTCCAGTACTTCCTCTTCCAGGCCACCGAGCCGGTCCTGCGTCCCGTGCGCCGGATCATCAAGCCGATGGGTGGGCTCGACTTCTCCTTCCTCGTCGTCATCCTGGTTGCGCAATTCGTGCTGATTCCGGTGCTTCTCCACTAACTCCCGCCATACCTGGAATGACGTGAGCAGGGGGTTACACTTGGGATCCATGGACAATTCTCAGGCTCCTTCCTCCATCCTCGACACACTTCGCACCGTCGAGTTCCGCCTCGGGTTAAAGGGCTACAACGTCGACGAGGTCGATGAGTACCTGGACAAGGCGGCCCAGGAAGCCGAGGCGCTGCAGGAGCACGTCCGGCAACTGAACGAGCGGCTGCGCCAGGCCAGTGAGCGGATCGCCCAGCTCGAGCGAGACAAGCGGGCAGCTCCGGTGGCGGCCGAGAGCCAAGAGGGTGTTGCCGTTGCTGCGGCGACGGCCGAGGCCAATGCGCTGTCCGACGAGACGCTGCAGCGCACACTCCTGCTGGCGCAGAAGTTCGTGGACCAGACGAAGCGGGAGAGCGAGGCGGAGGCCGCTTCTGTGGTCGCGCAAGCGGAGGAGACGGCCCGGGCCGCCATCGCCGCCGCCGAGGCGACGGCCGCACAACTGCAGGCCGAGACCCACCAGAAGCTCCGGGAGGAGGTCACGCGGCTGGAGGCCACCCGGACCGACCTGGCGACCGATGTCGAGAGCATGGCCCGGCACCTCGAGTCGGAGCGCAACCGCCTGCGCGGCGCTCTCTCGGAGATCCTCAAATGGGTGGACGAGAACGTGCAACCGGCGAACTCGCTCATGGGCGTGAAGCCGAAGGCGTCACCCGCTCCGGCCCCCCAGCCGGAAGACGCGCAGGGGACGGTGTCCGAGGCCGACGCCGGCCCGCCGACCCTGAACCTGCAGAGCGCATCGGCTTCGGGAGCGCCCGGGTCCCTCTGATCCACCCGCGGGCGGTGGGGCTTGTTGCCCCTGTCCCTCGCATTCCGGTATCGTCACCCGCTCCCCGGACGAGGTCGTGTCCGGGGAATCCGGCCACCTGACGTGGTCCGAAGGAGGGAACGATGACCCCAGCGAGCAAAGGTGCCCAGGTCAAGCGGGCGCCGGCATCGCGATCGGCCGCGGCGACGACCGCCACGGCCGGGAACAAAAAGATCTCGGCGAAGGTTGACGCCAAGGCGACAAAGCGTCCCGCCCCCACCAAAAAGAAGGCAGCTCCCGTTGTGAAGAAGGCAGCCACCGCGGCCAAGAGGCCCGCATCGTCAGCGAAGAAGTCGACCGTCGCTTCCAAAAAGAGCGTGACGGCGACGGCCAAGAAGGCGGTGACGACGAAGAAGGCAGCGCCACCACCCAAGAAGGCGGCGCCTGCGGCCAAGAAGGCCGCACCTGCCAAGAAGGCCAGTCCGGCTCCCGTCGCGGCCAAGAAGGCGGCGGACAAGCCGGCCGCCAAGAAGGCGGCGTCGGGCGCTCGGGCCGCCGCAACCAACGGCGAGGCGTCGGCGGTCGTCCCGGCCCGCACCACCTTCACACCCAAGCCCAAGGCTCCGCCTCCGGTCCGGCCCAAGACCGGGCCTTACGCCAAGGACGCCAAGTTCCTCGAGGAAGTGCGTGAGCTGCTGCTGGCCGATCGCGCCATCTACCAGGAGCAGGCGACGTCGCTGCGCGCCGAGGCGGACTCGCTGGCCCTGGAGCGGGAGCCCGGCGACGTCCAGTTCGACGAGGAGTCGGGCGAAGGCGGCACCGTGACGGTCGATCGCGAGCGCAATCTCGCTCTGTCGGGGCAGGCCACCCTGGCGGTCGAAGAGATCGACGACGCGCTGAAGCGCATCGTCGACAAGACGTACGGCTATTGCGAACGTTGCTTCCAGCCGATTCCCAAGCCGCGCCTGCGGGCGCTGCCCTACGCGCGGCTCTGCGTGGCGTGCAAGAGCGGAGGGCTGTCGCGGCGCTGACCCGGTTCGGGGTCCTGGCCTTCGCCATCGCCGTCGTCGTGGTGGTGGCGGACCGGGTGACGACGTCGCTCGCCATCGACCACCTCCACGATGTCCGCCACGTCTGGGGGCCCTTCGGTTTGGCGCTCACCTACAACTCAGGGTTCGCCTTCAGCCTCTTCAGCGGCCGAGCTCTTCTCGTGACGGTCCTGCTGTGCATCGGCGTGCTGGTGCTGGCCTTCGTGGTGGCCCAGGTCCGCACCCTGACGCTGGCGATCGGGGCGGGCCTCGTGCTGGGCGGCGCGGTGGGGAACCTGAGCGAGCGGATCGTGGGCGGGCCAGGGGGAAAGGTGCCCGACTTCATCACGCTGGATTATTGGCCCACGTTCAACTTGGCCGACGCCTGCGTGACGGTCGGAGTGATCGTCATCGTCGTGGCCTTGCTGTTCGGGAGTCGCGCCCAGTTTCAGACCAAGGTCGGGGAGGCGACGTGAGCCCGGATTTCGAACCCGGGTCAGCGACGCCCGAGGCTGCCGGCGAGGAGACCATCTCGACCGAGGTCCCGGCGCTGCTGGCCGGCGTGCGCGTGGATCGTGGCGTGGCCATGGTGGCAGACGTCTCCCGGGGCACGGCCACCGAGCTCATTGCGGCGGGACGGGTCCTGGTCGACGGTGCGGCCGTCTCGGCGGGCCGAGTGGTGCTCCACGAAGGAGCCGTCCTCACCATCGTGTTGCCCGCCGCGAAGTCGGTAGGGGTGGCCCCGGAGCCCGGTGTGCGCTTCGAGGTCGTCTACGCCGACGATGCGGTGGCTGTGGTGGACAAGCCGGCCGGGCTCGTGGTGCATCCCGGCGCGGGACATGACGGGGGGACCCTGGTCGGGGGGCTGCTTGCCCGCTTCCCCGACCTGGCCGACCTGGTGGCGTCCGGCGTGTGCCCACCCGACCGGCCCGGCATCGTGCACCGGCTCGACAAGGGGACCTCGGGCCTTCTCGTCGTGGCCCGGACCGAGGAGGCCTACCGGGCGCTGGTCGACCAGTTGGCCACGAGGACGATGGAGCGCCGGTACCTGGCGCTGGTGGTCGGCAACGTTGCGGGCGATAGGGGCGAGGTGGAGGCGCCCATCGGCCGCTCGAGCCGCACGCCCACCAAGATGGCGGTCACCGCCGGCGGCAAGCCGGCCCGCACCGCCTACACGGTCTTGGAGCGGCGGAGCGGGGAGAGGCCGACCACCCTGATCGAGCTCGCACTCCAAAGCGGGAGGACGCATCAGATACGCGTGCACATGGCGGCGATCGGGCACCCGGTGGTGGGGGACGCCCGCTACGGGGTGGCGGACAAGCGGCTCGGGTCTGGGCGTTTCTTCCTGCACGCCTTCAAGCTCGGCTTCATCCATCCGCTCACGGGCGAGCGCATCGAATTCACGTCACCACTGTCCGAAGATCTCCAGGCCTATCTGGGCTGATCGGACCGGCTCCGCCTCTGCTGAGCCGATCTCGACCAAGCATTGAGACCGCGCGTCAGGCGCGGTGTCCCGCGGCCGAAGCCCGGAGGGGCGTGGCTCAGGCGGCCTCGTGGATGCCGACCACGTCAGCATCGAACGAGAGCGCAGCCAGCGCCTCCTCCTCGGCCCGGCGCACTCGGCGGACGCCCACGCCGAGTCGCTCCGCCGTCGACTGCAACGAGGCGGGGGAATCGCCGTCGAAGCCGAAGCGGAGTCGCAGCACGTCTCGCTGCAGGCCCGGCAGGCGCTCAACGGCGTCGCGGACCCGCTCGTAGACCATTGTCTCCTCGACGTCCATCACAAAGTCAGAGCTGTCCGGGGCAACGAGCTCCCCGAGCGTGGTCGACGACTCGAGCGCCGCGGGCTGGTCGAGCGATGCGGTGACGCGGGCCACATCCTCGAGCGCCTCACGCTCGTCGGCGGTCATGCCCGTGGCCTCGTCCAACTCGGCCACCGTGGGCGCGCGACCCAAGGTGCTGGCCAGCTCGGACTTGGTCAGCTCCAGGCGCTGAATGTGCTCTCCCACTTCGAGGGGGATGCGGATGGTCCGGCCATGCTGCTGTACGGCACGCTGCAGAGCCTGGCGGATCCACCACGTGGCGTAGGTCGAAAACCGGAAGCCGCGCTCCCAGTCGAACTTGTCCACGGCCCGCATCAGTCCAAACGTGCCTTCCTGGACCAGATCGGCCATGTCGACCCCCCGGTCCTGGTATCGCCGGGCCCAGTGCACTACCAGCCGCAGGTTGGCGGCCACCATCTGCCTCCGCGCCGCATCGTCTCCGGCCGCGACCCGCTTGGCCAACTCGACCTGCTGCTCATGATCGGGCATTGGGAATTGGTCCAGGTCTCGCAGCATCAGTCCCAATGTGTCCGACGTGCTCACCGCGCTCTTCATCTTCGCTCCAAACGTTTCTTGGCTCACTCTCAGTCGTACGTACCCGGGTGTATCCGGGATCAACCTGTCGGGTATAACCGCGCCGGCCTCCTGATCATTCCATCGGGTTGTTCGCACCGAGTTGCGCCGATTTCCGGCCCGTGGTGGTCTACGGCCCATGCCTGGCCGGATCGTCCTGCTTCGTCACGGTGCGACCGAGTGGTCCGAGACGGGAAGGCACACCGGCCGCACCGATATTCCCCTGCTTCCCGAGGGCTGTGAGCAGGCAAAAGCCGCCGGCCTGCTGGTTCGTCAATTCGGCCCCGCCACCTTCGGGCAGGTGCTCACCAGCCCTCTGGTCCGGGCCGAGGATACCTGCAGCCTGGCCGGGTTCGTCGGGGAGTCCGATCCCGATCTCGTGGAATGGGACTATGGCGCCTACGAGGGGTTGACCACCCCCGAAATCCAGGAGCGCCGGCCCGGCTGGACGCTCTGGGACGACGGCGTTCCGGAGGGGGAGCGGGTCGCCGACGTGGGCCGCCGGGCGGACCGGGTCATTGAGCGGGCACGGTCGATCGAGACGGACACGCTCTGTGTGGCCCACGGCCACGTCCTCCGCGTGCTGACCGCACGGTGGCTGGGGCTGCCTCCCGTGGCGGGCCGCCTGTTCGTCCTCCGGACCGGAGCGGTGTGTGTCCTCGGCTGGGATTGGAACTGGCCGGCGATCGAGGCCTGGAATATCAGGGGATGAGGGCGAAGGCGCGGCAGCTAGACCGTCGCCACCACGCCACCCTGGGCCCGGGCGACCATGTCGGCCAGGCTGTACGACTGCAGCCTGGTACGGATGGTCTCGCCCACATCGGCCCAGACGGCGAGCAGGACGCATTGCCCTTCGTGGTCGCAGGCGCCGTTTTCGTGTGGCTCTCCGAAATCGCCTGCCGCGATGGGGCCGTCGACGGCCGAGACGATCTGGGCCAGGGAGATCTCCTCGGGAGGGCGCGCCAGCACGTAGCCGCCCCCCACGCCCCGCTTCGACCGGACCAGGCCGGCGCCTTTGAGCGCCAGGAGGATCTGCTCCAAGTAGGGCTGGGGGAGGGCGGTCCGGACCGCGATGTCCCTGACAGAGGTGGGGGTCTCGGCCCCGTGCAGGGCCAGCGAGAGAAGCGCCCGGCTGGCGTAGTCACCCCGCGTGGAAACCCTCACAACGGGTAATCCTACCGGCCCGTTCGTGACTGGAGGGGGTGCGTGCGTCGTAGGGTGTCCCCTCGTGAGTGACGGCACACCGGCCCAGGCCACCGTTTCGGCGGCGGCCCCAGGCGAAGCCCAGCCGGGAACGCCTTCCGAACCGGTCCTCCCCGACTGGGGGGGCCCGTGCCTCCAGCACGTCGTGCCGACCCTGCTGGGCGAACTGGCCCATCCGGGCCGCACGGCGCTGCCCGGATGGTTCCCCGACCCGGTGGAGGGGGCCAACCAGGTCGTCCTCCTCGTGATCGACGGCCTCGGCGAGGAACAGCTCCGTGAGCGCGCCGCCCTGGCCCCCGTGCTGGCCAACGCCACCGGAGGACCCATCACCTCCGTGGCCCCCAGCACCACTGCGTGTGCTCTGACCACGCTCGTGACGGGGAAGGTACCGGCCGAGCACGGAGTGGTCGGCTACCGGGTCGCCATCGACGGCGACGTCATGAACGTGCTCCAGTGGTCGCTGCGAGGAGCGGACGCCCGCGTCTCGGTTCCGCCCTCGAGGTTCCAGCCGTTCGAGTCGTTCCCCGGTGCGCCCGCTCCCGTCCCGGTGGTCACCCGGCACGATTTCGGACCGACGGGGTTCACCGCCGCCCATCTGGGCCGGCTGGAGCTGCACCGCTGGCACACTCCGGCCGGACTGGTCACCGCCGTCCGCGATCTGACGTCTGGCGGCGCTCCGTTCGTGTACGCCTACTACGAGGGCATCGACAAGGTGGCCCATGCGGAGGGGCTCGGCCGGTACTACGACGACGAGCTCCGAGCGGTCGATCGCCTCGTTGGTGATGTCCTCGAGGCGATTCCGCCCGGGTCGGCGCTCGTCGTCACGGCGGACCACGGGCAGGTCGAGGTCGGCAACTCGGTAGAGCTCATCGGGGCCGAGATCATGGAGGCCGTGACGCTGATCAGTGGGGAAGGACGGTTCCGCTGGCTCCACGTCCGCCCCGGCGCCACAGCGGACGTCGCCGCCATGGCCTCCGCGCTTCACGGTGATGTCGCCTGGGTGCGCACCAAGGAGCAGCTGATTGCCGATGGGTGGCTCGGGGGCGTGCCGTCGGCGGAGGTCGCAGAGCGCCTCGGCGATGTCGTCCTGGTGCCGTTCGCCCCGACGGCCTTCCTGGATCCGGCCGATACCGGGGAGCTGCGTCTCAAGGCCCGTCACGGGTCCCTGACGTCCGCCGAGATGTACATCCCCCTTCTGGGCTGGCGGGCATCGTGAGCCGGATCCGGTCGATGGCAACATTGGCGAGTGCCCCGCATGGCGAGTCTGCGCCGGGGGCCCGCGGGAATCGCGGAGAATTGGACAGGGACGAAAGGCACTATGGCTGATTCGACGAACGACGACGTGACCGAGGACGAGACGCCCGAAGACGGGTTGGACGGAGTGATCTCGCCCGACGAGGTCCTCGCAGGGGCCAGCCAGGACGAGGCGGGGGAGGGAAAGACGGAGTCGGTGAATCAGCCCGCCAAGGTCCTGCGCATCGGCTCCATGGTCAAGACCCTGCTCGACGAGGTGCGGTCCGCACCCCTCGACGAGAAGAGCCGGCTGCGGTTGCGCGAGATCTACGAGCAATCGATCCGCGATCTCTCGGAGGTGCTGTCGCCGGACCTGGTGGCGGAGCTCGAGCGGATGGCCCCGCCCTTCGGCAACGATGCGCCGAGCGATGCGGAGCTGCGCATCGCCCAGGCGCAGCTCGTCGGCTGGCTCGAGGGGCTGTTCCACGGGATTCAGGCAACGCTCATGTCACAGCAGATGGCTGCCCGGGCCCAGCTCGAGGAGCTGCGCCAGCGCGGGCTGCCCTCGGCCGGCGAGTCGGGGCGGACGGGCGCCTACCTCTGATTCCCCTGTCAGCGGGACCGCGTCGCCTCCTCCGTCCCCGGCTTCGCCTCGCGGGTTAGATTGCTGAGTCCGGGGCGAATGACACTGCTGTAAGTTTCACTGGACGTGGCGAAAGGAGGGCCGGTGTCGGAGCGGTCGTTTACGCATCTGCACACCCACACCGAGTTCTCCATGCTGGACGGGGCGGCTCGGGTGGGGGACCTGGTCAAGGCTGCCGTCGCCGACGGCCAGCCGGCCTTGGGCATCACGGACCACGGGAACATGTACGGGGTCCTGGACTTCTACAAGGCCTGTCGGGACCAGGGCGTGGTGCCCATCATCGGGACCGAGTCCTACATGGCCGCCGAGTCGCGCCTGGAGCGCCCGGTGCGGCGGGGCCGGGTAGACGACACGGGGGGCGACGTCGATGGGGGTCAGAAGCTCTACTACCACCTCACCCTTCTGGCGGAAACGGTGCAGGGCTACCGGAACCTCATGCAGCTGTCCTCGGCGGCATACCTGGAGGGCTACTACTACAAACCCCGGGTCGACTGGGAGTTGCTCGAGCGCCACCACGCGGGGCTGATTGCCACGACGGGATGCCTGGGCGGCGTGGTACTCCAGGCGCTGTTGGCAGGGGACCTCGCGGGGGCCGAGAACAAGGCGGCCCGGCTGCAGGACATCTTCGGCAAGGACAATCTCTTCGTCGAGTTGCAGGACCACGGGCTCGCCGAGCAGCACCGCACGAATCCGCAGTTGATCGAGATCGCTCGTCGCATTGGCGCACCGCTCCTGGCCACCAACGACAGCCACTACACCCACCGCGAGGACGCAGTCGCCCACGACGCGCTTCTGTGCGTCCAAACGGGTGCACTTCTTTCCGACGCCAACCGCTTCAAGTTCGACGGCACGGAGCATTACCTCAAGACGGCGGCAGAAATGCGTCATCTCTTCCGCGAGGTGCCCGAGGCGTGCGACAGCACGCTGCTCATCGCGGAGCGGGCCGACGTGCAGATCGAACTCGGCAAGCCGAGCCTGCCTGAGTTCCCCGTGCCCGACCACTTCAGCGGCGAGACCTACGAGGAGCGGGCGCTGGCTTATCTACGCGACCTGACGTACGAGGGCGCCCGGGAGCGCTACGGCGCCTCGTTGCCCCACGAGGTCGTGGAGCGGATCGACTACGAGTTGAGCGTCATCGGGAACATGGGCTTTGCGGCCTACTTCCTCGTCGTGTGGGACCTCATCCGCTTTGCCCGCGAGTCGAACATCCGGGTGGGGCCGGGACGAGGGTCGGCGGCCGGGTGCTGTGTGGCCTACTGCTTGAAGATCGTGGATCTGGACCCGATCCGTTACGACCTGCTCTTCGAGCGCTTCCTGAACCCTGGCCGCAAGCAGATGCCCGACATCGACATGGACTTCGACGAGCGCTACCGCGCCGACGTGATGCGCTACGCGGCGGAGAAGTACGGCAACGACCGCGTGGCCCAGGTCATCACCTTCTCGACGATCAAGGCGCGGGCCGCCGTGCGCGATGCGGCGCGAGTGCTGGGGAAGCCCTACATCGTCGGCGACCGGATCGCCAAGGCGATGCCGCCCCTCGTGATGGGTCGCGATACCCCGCTGTACGCGTGTGTCACGAAGACCGAAGGGCACGAGGAGGGGTTCGCGGCGGCGGCCGAGCTGCGCACCATGCGCGACACGGACCCCGACGCCAAGGAGGTCATTGAGGTCGCGCTCGGACTCGAAGGCCTGCGGCGCCAGGACGGCATCCACGCCGCCGCCGTGGTGATCTCCCGTGATCCCCTGACGGACTACCTGCCCATTCAGCGCAAGCCCGGTGCCGGCGAGAACCCCGAGGACGCGCCGATCGTCACCCAGTACGAAATGCACGGGGTCGAGGACCTCGGACTGCTCAAGATGGACTTCCTGGGCCTGCGCAACCTCTCGGTGATGGAGCGGGCCCTGGACCTCATCGAGTTCGAGACCGGGACCCGGCCCGACATCGACGGGGTCGACCTGAGCGACGAGCCGACACTCGAGATGCTGCGCCGTGCCGAGTCGATCGGCGTGTTCCAGCTCGAGGGCGCCGCCATGCGCCAGACCCTGCGCGCACTCGCTCCGACGAGCTTCGACGACGTCGCGGCCCTCGTGGCCCTGTACCGCCCGGGTCCGATGGCGGCCAACATGCACCGGGACTATCCAGAGCTGAAGAACGGGCGCAAGGAGCTCACGTACCTGCACCCGGACATCGAGCCCATCCTCAAGGACACCTACGGGCTGATGCTCTACCAGGAGTCCGTGATGCGGGTGGCCCAGAAGTTCGCGGGCTACAGCCTCGAGGAAGCCGACAACCTGCGCAAGGCGTGCGGCAAGAAGATCCGCGCCCTCATCGCCGCTGAGCGCGAAAAATTCGTTGCCGGGTGCGTCACGGAAGGCTACGGCGAGGAGTTGGGGACGCAGCTCTTCGACATCATCGAGCCGTTCGCCGACTACGCCTTCAACAAGTCCCACTCGTACGGCTACGGCCTCGTGGCCTACCAAACGGCATGGCTCAAGGCCCACTACCCGGTCGAATACATGTCGGCGCTCCTGACCTCGGTGAAGGACAACAAGGACAAGACGGCGGTCTATTTGGCCGAGTGCCGGTCCATGGGGATCGAGGTGCTGGTGCCCGACGTGAACCGCTCGGTCGCCGAATTCGCGCCGGATATCACCGTCGCCGAAGACGGCAGCCGCAGGCCCGAACAGTCGATCGTCTTCGGGCTCGCCGCAGTACGCAACGTGGGTGAGAGCCTGGTGGAGCGGATCGTGGCCGAGCGCGAGGCCAACGGGCCGTTCGAGGACATCTTCGACTTCTGTGCCAGGGTCGACCCCGTCGTTCTGAACAAGCGGACCATGGACTCACTGGTCAAGGGGGGTGCCTTCGATTCGCTGGGTCACCAGCGGCAGGGGTTGTGCCTGGTCCTCGAATCGGTCGTGGAGCGCACACTCGAGCGCCGCAAGGAGCAGGACCTAGGCATCACTTCCCTGTTCGCGGCCTTCGAGGACGAGCAAGCCGATCCTGGGTGGGGCGGCGCCAAGGTGGCCATCCCCGACACGGAGTTCGACAAGGCCCAGCGCCTGGCCTTCGAGAAGGAGATGCTCGGTCTCTACGTGAGCGACCACCCGCTCATGGGTTACGAGGCGGCGATGGCCCGGCACACCGACTGCACGCTCTCGGACATGCGGGAGGACGACACGGCGGCAGGGGACCGCGCCCCGGTGCGGTCGGTGGGTGGTGTGGTGACCGAGTTGAAGCGGTCCTACACGAAGAAGGGCGACCTCATGGCCCGCTTCGTGCTCGAGGATTTGCAGGCGGCCATGGAGGTCTTCGTCTTCCCCAAGACGATGGCGGAGTACGGCGCCCTCATAGAGAACGACGCCATCCTGGTCGTGCGGGGGCGGCTCGACACCCGTGAGGAGGAGCCCAAGATCGTCTGCATGGAGGTCTCCCGCCCCATCCTCGAGCGGGGCCTGGAGGACCTGCACATCACGCTGCCTCTGGGCGTGCTGACCGACGCCAAGGTCGACGGGTTGAAGGACGTGTTGAGCGGGCATCCCGGGCCGTCGCCGGTGCTGCTCCACGTCGGCGCCAAGGTCCTGCGCCTCCCGCCCGAGTTCAATGTGGACTGCCGCAACGGCCTGGTGGGCGAGCTCAAGCGTTTGCTCGGCCAGAGCGCCGTCCTCTCCTGAGGGAGGAACGACGGCACCAGAAAGGCCATCTGACCTGGGGTGATATACGGGGCCACGGCGACCCAGCACCACCTTCGAGGCCCGGCCGGTTGGGAATGCGGCGGAGACAACCAGTAGACTGGACTCATGCCGATCGTAGTGAGCACCAAGGATTGCACTGCGCTCAGCGATGCTGAGCTGGTTGAAATGGCGGATCTTTGTGCGGACCGGCCGCCCGGTTTCGACATCGGCTATCTGTCCAAAGAGCGTGAAGCGTGGGTGCTCATCACCCAGGCCCGGGAGGGGAACAAGCTGCGGGGGTACTCCTTCTGCACTCTCGAGCGGATCGGGGGGACTCCCTCCCTTCTCGTGGGTCTGGCGCTGGTCGACCGGACCTCGCGGGCGGAGGCAGCGCTCAAGGCCATCATGGCCGACCAGTACCGACGGGCGTTGCTGGCCTTTCCCGACGAGGACGTCCTCCTCGGGACCCGCCTGCTGACGCCTGAGGGATTCCGTGCATTCAACGGGCTGCAGGACGTCGTGCCTTTTCCCGGCCACAAGTGCTCGGGCGAGGAGCGGGCCTGGGCACGTCGGCTGTCGAAGCGCTTCGGCTGCGAGAGCCGGCTCGACGACCGCACCTTCGTGCTCAAGGGTGATGGTTCCGTGGCCGGCGGCCTGGACTTCGTGGCCGCGAAGGTCAAGATCCCCGAAGGGGTCGAGACGCACTTCGACAGCTTCAAGGCCGATCGGGGCGACCGCCTGGTGGCCTTCGGGTGGGCCATGGCCGAAGACCTGGCCGGGGGCAAGCTCGGCCGCTGAGCCGGGTCGTCGTGCCGCCCCAGGTGGGGGGCGACATCATCCCTGCGGCAAGACTGCCGCACATACCTTGTAGCAGTGGCCGTCTCGGGGCGGGCTGACCGTCACCAAGAGGTACTGAGGCTCGAATCCCAACGCGGTCGAGAGGCTCTTCCCACTTAGGCGCTCGCGCCGGGCCGCATCGAGCGCACGGGCGGCGTTGCGGTCCTCGACCGGAAGCCATACGTCGTCACGATCCCATCCGAAGCGGACCCAGGTGGTGCCGTCGCCCTGCCGCCGGATCAGCTGTGGCCGCCTGGTTGGCTCAATGAGGGCCACCGACGGCCGGAAGCCCCGGAACTCCCAATAGGGCGCAGACGGCCCGGGGAATCCGAGCAGGGGCCCGTCGGGCGACGCCACCAATCTCCGGAGGAGCTTGCGCAGGTGCCGACCCCGCAACGTGCCGACGTGGCGGGGCAGATCGGCCACGGTGGTCGCTTCCGGCCGCGCCAGGTCGTCCCGTTCGGGATCGTCGGCCAGTGTCACCTCCACCACGTCGAAGGTGCTGATGTCGGGTTCGTACCCCTCGGGCCAAGGCACTCGGACGCGCATCACCGTCCGCGTGGCCAGGTCCACCACGGTGGTGTCCTCGAGCGTGGACGACAGGACGAGCAGATGGAGCGTGGAGCCGCCGGCAGTCGGGACCCGCTCGGTCCTACGGGCTGAGCGGCGCAGGAGGCGCGCCGGGTCGCTCGTGGTCTCGGGTCGGCGCCGGCCAGCTGCCTCGGTTGTCTCGGCTGGCTCGGCTGGCTCGTTATGGGCTGGGTGGTCGTGCTCCAGGGCGTCAGCGTCAGCGTCAGCGTCGGTGCGGCCGCTGCCGCTGTTCCCGGCGTCGTGTGTGACGCTTTCTCCCGCGCCGGTGGTGCCGCCGATGCGCCGGCGGGTGCCGATGTCCTCGCCGTCCGTCTCCGGCTCCACAAAGGGGTCGCTCATACGAGCAACGGCTCCAACTGGCCCGCCAGGGTGGCCGCGTCCGCCGCCGGAACCTGGCACGAACGTCCCTGGCAGACATAGGCCAGCCCGGGCTCCGGTGGACGCCCTTCGAAGAGTGCGCCCCCGTCGGGCTCGCCCCACACGGTGACGGCCGTCGGGAGCCAGTTCGCCCGTATTTCGGCCAGGAGGTCGGACCGATCACCCGTCACGACGATCTCATTGCCGCCGCTCCACAGGGGGAGTGCTGCCACCATGTCGGCCAGCGCTGCGGGGTGTCGTTCCAACAGCGATCCCGCCAGGCCCACCGTGCGCTCAATCGCCTCGTCGAGCCTCGGATCGTCGACCAGGGCATTGGCGTGCAGGAGGGCGGCCACGGCGACTGAGTTGGCGGCCGGAACGGCGCCGTCGAGGAACTCCTTGGGGCGGACCACGAGCGCCTCGGCGTCGCGCCCGGTGGTGAAGAACCCTCCCGAAGCGTCGTCCCAGAACAGGTCGAGCAGTTGGTGGACGGCCCGAACGGCGCGTTCGCGCCAGAGCGCCTTGCCCGTCCATTCCGAGAGCCGATAGGAGGCTTCGGCAAGCCAGGCGTAGTCGGCCGCCACGGCCAGGTGCCGCGCCCGCCCACCCTGCCAACTCCGCATCAGTCGTCCGTCGACGTACATGGAGGCCCAGAGGAATTCGCCGATCTCCTCGGCACGGCGTCCGTAGTTGTCACGACCGGTCGCGGCCGCGACCTCGGCCAGCGTGGCGACCGTCATGGCATTCCACTCTGTCAGGACCTTCTCATCCCGCGCCGGCTGGACCCGCTGGGCCCGGGCCGCCGCCAGCAGGAGCCGGGCCTCTTCCACCTCGGGTGGCCGCTCCAGTGACGCTCCGACGGGACGCACCGGAATGGAGCGGCCCTCCCAGTTGCCGCCCGGTGTGATGCCGTACCACTCTGCGGCCGGCCCGACCAGGGGTACGGGAAGGATCTGGCGTAGCTCGTCGAGCGTGAACGTCGCGTGCGCGCCCTCGACACCTCCGGCGTCGGCGTCGAAGGAGGAGTACAGCGCTCCCTCCGGTGTCGAGAGATCACGCAGCACGAAATCGAGGGTCTCGGTGACCACGACGAGATATTCCGCTCGTCCTCCGTCCTGCCACGCGTGCAGATAGGCCCGGGCCAGC